>Ga0065705_10001938_pt1 | contig 21415 bp, 14 predicted proteins | sample SwibulcommuniRL2_FD_59092 | JGI IMG/M metagenome (GOLD analysis project Ga0065705, IMG submission 59092) | Bulk soil microbial communities from switchgrass field near Rose Lake, East Lansing, Michigan, USA - RL2 Bulk Soil v2 (version 2) | ecosystem: Environmental > Terrestrial > Soil >...
CACTTCCAACAGTGGACAGGTGGAGTAAGGCAACCTGCCCTAGTCCATATATACCCACGATCCTACCTGCAGCGCGGCAGAGCATTATCGCCTTGCCGCGCTGTGGCTAAATCGCACTCCTTTTTTCTACCCTGACTTGATGGAAATAAAAGCCTCTTCTGCTCTTGCGGCTTCTGCTGAGCCTTCATATCAATCGACCAAAAAACATCTCCGTGGTTCTGCGTTGCTGTTGGTTGGTCGCGTCATCGCGATGGCAACAAACTTTGCCGTTCAGGTCTTGATTGTTCGTTATCTATCGAAGACTGAGTACGGGGCTTTTGCATATGCAATGTCCATCGTCTCGCTGGGTGCGAGTTTTGCGGTATTCGGGATGGATAAAACTGTTACGCGATTTTTGCCCATTTATCAGGAAAGGGAAGAATATCCGGAACTGTTTGGTTCCCTGATCCTAATCATCGCCACAATATTATCGGTCAGCTTTTTTCTTGTAGTTTCGATCTTCGGGTTACAAGGGTGGCTCACCGAGTCATACATTAAGGACCAACAGATAGTAAGACTGTTGATCCTGGTTATTTTCCTTGTGCCCTTAAATGCTTTCGATAGTCTGCTACTTGGGATGCTTGCCATTTTCAGCAAACCAAGCACGATATTTTTTCGAAGACATGTTTTAGGACCGGGATTAAAACTTTTAGTTGTCTTATTACTCATTCTGTTCGGACTTAATGTATATTTTCTGTCCGTGGGATTTGTAATTGCTGGGGCTCTCGGTGTCATACTCTATACCGGTATTCTTCTCCGTGATCTTCACAGCCAGGGATTCTGGAAACATTTCAAGCGTCAGGACATAAGATTTCCCATCAAAGAGGTGTACAGCTTTAGCACTCCTCTGCTTACCAGAAACCTTCTTTATCTGATGAGAGGCCAGCTGATTGTTGTGCTGCTTGAGTACTTTCATAAAGCCCAGGCTGTGGCCGATTACCGCGCTGTACAGCCTGTTGCAGACTTAAATACCGTCGTCCTTCAAAGTTTTAGCCTGCTCTTTATGCCAGCCATGGCACGTTTGTTTGCCAAAAACGATCAGGAAGGGATCAATAATTTATATTGGCAAAGCACAATCTGGGTGACGATTATTACCTTCCCGGTTTTTCTTGTTACATTTTCGCTTGCCCAACCAGTCACGCTGTTGCTTTTTGGACAGCGATACGCCGAGTCTGGATTGATCATGGCATTGCTGGCCTTCGGATATTATTTCAATGCGGCTCTGGGCTATAACGTGGACACGCTTCAGGTGTATGGCAAACTTCGCTACATGGTGACTGTTGATTTTGTAACAATGTTGATCTGCCTCGTCCTGAGCCTGCTTCTCATTCCTAAATATGCCGCCATAGGCGCGGCTGTCTCTGCATGTGTAACCCTGGTTTTGTATAATATTCTGAACCACCTGGGGTTGAAATTTGCCACCCAATCCGATTTGTTCAGGCCGCGCTACCTCAAAGTGTATGTAAGCATCGCATTGGGAGCGGTGGGTCTACTGATCTTCGAATATCTGGTGTCTATCCCGTTAATGATTAGCATCATTCTTGCAGGACTGATTTCCCTGGTCGTACTCGTGGTTAACCGCAATATTCTCGAGATTGAGCAAACGTTTCCTGAACTGTTGAAGTTCCAGGTCGTTCGGTTTCTCTTCAAAACCAAGCCAGCGAAAACTTGAAAACATCCTGAGGGGATATACGGCAGCGCTTTTCTGGGTAGCTAACCTATGGATCTACGGCCCTGGAAGGGAGCCAGTAAGCATGTTATCGATTGAGGAAGCACAAACGAAACGACGGGTACAGCAAAATCAGACAATTTCTGGAACAGGGCCGAACCACCGGCAATCCCTAAAAGTGGCGTATATCATGTCACGGTTTCCGAAGTTGACGGAAACTTTTATACTGTACGAAATGCTGGCAGTGGAACAGGAGGGCGTTCAGGTGCAGGTGTATCCACTATTACGAGAAAAAACCGATACAGTACATCCGGAGGCAGAGTCGTTCGCCCAGACGGCTCATTTTCAGCCGTTTATTTCCCCATCCATCATACGAGCGAATTTACACTTTCTCTTGCGAAAACCAGGTGTGTACCTGCAAACGTTTTGGATCTTGCTGCGAGCAAACTGGGGCAGCTTTCGATTTCTTAGTGGCGCCCTGGGGATATTCCCTAAATCAGTATTTATTGCCGGTCAGATGCAAGCAGAGAATATCAAGCATGTTCATGCGCACTTTGCCAGCCATCCGGCTGCCGCGGGGTTCATTATTCATCGTTTGGTTGGAATACCATACAGCTTCACAGCCCATGGCTCAGATCTCCATCGCGACAGACATATGCTACGTGAAAAAGTTTCTGAGGCAAAATTTGTCGTGGCTATTTCGAATTACAACAGAGAGCTTATCATTTCAGAATGCCGGGGAAATTTCCAGGATAAAGTGATGATTGTTCATTGCGGTGTCAATACGGAGGTCTTTCCGTATCGCTTCCATAAAACGCCCCATGAGAAGGGCGAACAGCCGTTCACGATCCTTTGTGTTGGTAGCCTCCATGAGGTGAAAGGACAGGAATTTCTCATCAGGGCCTGCCATAAACTGCAGGAAAGGGGAATCGACTTTCGGTGCCATTTTATAGGTGACGGCCCCGACAGAGAGTCTCTCGCTGGAATCGCTTCAGAGACAGGAATCTCGGAGAAGGTGTATTTTCATGGACAGCAAAAACAAGCGGCGATTGCTCGGTTACTGCAGGAGGCCGATGTACTGGTTGCACCAAGCGTTCCTACCAGGGATGGCCGTCGTGAAGGGATTCCGGTTGTTCTGATTGAGGCTATGAGCAGCGGGGTTCCTGTCATTGCCAGTAACCTTTCTGGTATTCCAGAGCTTGTGGTGGACGGATATAGCGGTCTCTTAGTACCTCCTCGCGATAGTGCTGCTCTATTTGATGCACTGGAAAAGTATTACCACGATCCAGGATTACGTGAGCGTATGAGGCAGTCCGGAAGGAAAAAGGTTGTAGATGAGTTTGATCTGTTCAAGAATGCTGCGAGTCTCGTCGGTTTGCTTCATTCGGAGGCTTGAGCAATGCTCCTGGTTTTGTTTTGGGTTTCTGTCGGCTTGATCTTATATACGTACTTCGTCTTTCCACTGCTGGTGCTTGTTCGAGGGGTTTTCCGGCAGCGCCCCTATAAGAGCGAGGATCTGAGCCCTGCACCGTTCATCAGTGTGATTATCGCCGCTTACAATGAGGAAAAAGCCATTGGAGAAAAACTGGAAAATATCTTGTCCCTGGATTATCCGGCGGATCGATTGGAAGTGGTCATTGCATCAGATGGATCGACGGATGGTACGGATGCAATCATTAAAAAATATGAAGGGCAGGGGATCAGATTAGTGTCGCTTCCCAGACAGGGTAAAGCTGCTGCGCTCAATGCCGCGGTCTCTTCATCGCAAGGCGACATCCTGGTGTTTTCCGATGCGAATAGCATGTATAGGGAAGATGCTCTGCGTGCTCTTGTAAGGCCATTTGCTGATCCAAATATCGGAGGCGTGGCTGGCAATCAATGTTATGTAAAAAAGGATAGAAAAAGCTCGGTTGCGATCGGTGAGCGCAGCTACTGGGATTTCGATCGAATTTTGAAACAATTGGAGAGCAGAGCAGGTAGTACCATTTCGGCAACCGGAGCAATTTACGCCATCCGCAGATCCCTGTTTCAAAGTGTAGTGGAAGGTGTGACCGATGATTTCGTGACTTCCACAGGCGTAATTGCCCAAGGCTATCGGTTGGTGTTTGCCTCGGACGCGGTTGCCTTCGAGCTTGCTGCCGGTACCAGCCGTATCGAGTTTGGCCGAAAAATCCGAGTCATCACACGTGGCTTATTGGCAGTGTTCAGAGTCAGGAGAGCACTGTTAGACCCCTTCAAGTACAGATTCTATGCAATCCAGCTTTTTTCCCACAAAGTCCTGAGGCGTGTCATCGTGTATCCGCTATTGCTCCTGTTCTTGGTGAATCTGTTTTTATGGACACTTCATCCTTTTTATCAGCTTGCAATGGTTGGGCAACTCGTATTTTATTCCCTTGCGTTACTGGGATGGCTGCTGAACGCAACTCGCTTCGGGAGGCTAAAATTATTTAGTGTTCCGTTTTACTTCTGCCTGGTCAATGCAGCGGTGTTGGTTGCCACAATAAATATTCTGAGGGGTCGTCAGATCAAACGTTGGGAGCCCATGCGTGAAGTGGAAGGCGCTTGAGAGTACAACCTGAGTCACTTATGAGTTTGCCGACACAGAGATATGATAATAGTAAAGACAGCAACCGCATGCGATAGCCACAACCAAAGCAGTTCACTTACTAAATCTTTCAGACTTAGCCAGGATAATGAATTACGCACATTCAATCAAAGAAATACCATGGAACGAAGCATTCCGCACATTTGTGAAGTTTTTGATCGGTTGCCTGACAATCATCGGTCTCTCAGGTTGTGGAAAACCGGTTCATAAAAGTTCACCTACGGCAAGCCCAACAAGCACTCCTGAGGCAATAGATGCTGTGCAAATTGGGACACCTGAACCAGCGTCGCATACAACGGGAATTTCCAGAGGATATCTAACCACCCCACAAGAATTGACTGCCATCGCGAAGAAGGCTGAGCAAGGTCTTGAGCCATATCACAGCGCCGTAAATAATGTAATCGAAATCGCAGATAAGAAATGGGATTATAAATTGAANGCCAAGGAAGACTGTTCGAACTCAGATAAACCTGCCTGGAATGACAACGGNAAAGGAACTCCGAGATTGTATGCCAAGGCATTGGCCTATCANCTCACCGGAAAGATTCAATATGCGGAAGAGGTAAGAAGCATTCTGGAAAGAATCATGACCGAAGTGGAAACCATTGATCTTGAGGATGGGCAATGCCAATTGGCTTTTGGATGGGGAACGCCCGAGCTGGTCGCGTCGGCAGACCTGATAGAAGATTATTGGTGGAATCGAACCTGTACCGGTCCAATCGACACTCACTATGACAATACCGAAATCGGCGTTGGAAATTGTAAAAAGCTTTTCCAGAACTGGCTGGTCAAGAATCCGTACTATATTGTCTCATCAGCTGCCGAGGTGAGCCAGAGCAATTGGGGAGCCGCCGCGACCAACACACTCGCTTACATCGCGGATTACCTGTGGGACCGCCCGGAGGTTGTTCTCATTCACCGGGTCCCGCCATCGATAAATAACGGCAAGGATCTACTGTTTACAGCTTCCGAGGCGTATGCACATGCCAATAAGCTGGCACTCGACCGAATGAACGGATATGACGTCGAGCAGGGTAGTCCTGCTTCGTGCGATTACCTGAGCGGCGATCAACAGAATCGACAATGGACGCCGGTTAAATCGCAAATTAGTGAACAGGGAATCATCCCCGAAGATGCACGGCGCGAGCAGCAGTGTAACATTCCTGTTTACAACGGCACATATGAAAATTATCCCCAACTTCATTTGGGGAACAATATTCAGCAGTGTGAGTTGATGCTGCGCCGCGGTGACTCTTCCTGTTACGATAATGTCGACAATTCAGATCTCCCAGATTACACATTCACAGGGCCCGATGGGAAAATAAAGACAACCCACCTGTATCCTGGTCGAGGCTCTATTGAACGGGCAATCAAAGCCATCATTGTGGATTCGAAGACGGAATGGCGCCACCGCTCGGCACTTGAAGTTGCCTTTCGATATTATTTCACGCATTATTCATTGCCGGGATTCGAGCAGTGGGCCGAACAACTGGCTAATCGGTCTCCGGATTGCGGGCAGGATATATGTTTTGGTACTCTCACGCATGGATTTTCAATTGAAAGCGAAACTCCCATGCCTCCCCCAACGGTCCCACCCCCGTAATCATAGGAAATAAAACTGTTCGCTCAACTTATTGTTTTAGGACCACGGTTTCCCGATTCTATAACTCCGATCGAAGTGAGTCTGAGGTGAAAATGTCTCAATCTGAAACTACCTTTTCCAGATCTCCGCTGAGCAAATACATATTTATGGCCACTGTGCTCGTTGCGGTTGTTTTCGTTGGCATCGTGGGCACTTTGAGTCCGTTTATCGCTATCGGAGCTGCTGTTGCTTGTGTTGTGTTTGTGTTGTTGTTCAAACAACCTAACCTGGCAGTCATTATTGTCTCCTTCATCATTTATACAAATACTGCTGTCGTACTGATGAAGTATCAGAATGTTCCACCTGTCGCTGCCTATGCCTTGCCGTTGCTGTTGGTAATCCCATTCGTATGGCAGATTATTGTGAAGAAGAATAAGATAAAGACCGACATCGTTTTTGTTCTTATGCTGGTGTTTTTTGCGGTCCTGTTGCTGGGCAGTGCCTTTTCAAAGGATATCAATTCAACCATGCCGGACCTACTGAATTATGTTAGCGAAGGGCTGATGCTCTATTTCATGCTCATCAACACAGTTCGAACGCCCAAATTGCTGCGGCAGATCGTCTGGGCGATGTTGATCGGCGGCGCGCTGATCGGCGCCTTGTCCTTATATCAGCAGCTGACCGGGACGCTTGACAATAATTATTGGGGCTTTGCACAGGCCAGCGGGGATACCTTTATCACGAGTGAGACACTCCAGGGCAACGTCACTCAGATGCGGGCCGCGGGACCCATCGGGGAGAAGAATCGCTATGCCCAAATCATGTTGATGTTGGTACCGCTGGGACTATTTCTGGCTTGGGGCGAGACGTCGCAGAGGTTGCGGCTGGTGGCATATATACTGATGGGCCTGGTTTTGGTCGGCGGCTCGCTGGCGTTTTCGCGCGGTGCTCAGGTGGGATTCCTGATGCTGATTGCCGTCATGAGCTTTATGCGCTATATCAAGGTGCACCAACTGCTGATCATTCTGATGGGCCTTCTCTTTCTGCTCTGGGCGTTTCCTCAAAATACGGTTCGGTTTGGATCCCTGGGGGCGATCTTTGCCAGCCAGGAGGAGGGAGGCTTGCGGAGTGCAGACGGCTCGATTCAGGGGCGTGCTACCGAGATGCTGGCGGCGACGCTGGTATTTCTGGATCATCCGTTCTTGGGTGTGGGACCAGGCATGTTCGATCGTGAGTTGGTGGAATACTCGAAGTTAGTGGGTCTGCGCAACATCATCACTGCCCGGAGAGCTCACAGTCTGTACCTGGGCGTAGCAGCTGAAAACGGTCTGTTCGGGTTGCTGACTCTGCTGGCAATCTTGTTTTACACATTGTACCGGCTTGCCCAATCCAGACGTTATTGGATGGGCCGGAACAATCTCAGGCTCGCCAACTTGTCCACCGGCTTTTTTCTGGCGATTATCGGTTATATGGTGACGGGTATTTTCCTGCATTTCGCCTATATCCGTTATTTCTGGTTGATCATCGCTCTGGCAAGTGTTACCAGCCACTTCAATGAAGAAAACATAATGGTTGAAGAGCAAACTACTGGAGAGATAAGATCCTGAAACTTTACCTGGGACAATGGAATAAGGAATGTTTTTAATCTCATCGGAAGTATTAGCTGCAGGCGATGTGATCTGGAGCAGATCAAACCTATGGCTCGATTGATCAAGCAAATCATCACCACTGCTGCAAATAGCCCCGTGTTTGAGCGGATGGTCTGGCTTTTAAATCAAGCGGATGCGGAGCGGGAAAACATGTTTCGGGTGTTAACCTACCATCGCATCGCCAAGGCAGGGCCAAATCTCTATTTTGATCCGGGTTTAATCAGTGCTTCCCCCGAGGCATTTGAGTCCCACATGAAGTATCTAGCAGCAAATTACGAAGTTGTCTCAATGCTGGATGCGGTAAAGGCGTTCGAAAGCGGATGGGACATGGCTCTGCCAGTGCGTGCGGTGATCATCACTTTCGACGATGCCTATCGCGATTTTGCAGAATATGCCTGGCCTGTGTTGAAGCACTACCGGATTCCGGTCACGCTTTTCGTTCCTACTGCATTTCCTGACCATCCGGAGCGAACATTTTGGTGGGACAGGCTCTTCGATGCAATTGACAAAACAGAAAGGCGAGAAATACAAACATCTATTGGGTGTCTACCCATCTCCACGAATTTGCAACGTGAGCGGGCATATAAGCGGTTGAAAAATCACATCAAAACGCTGCCTGCTGACGTGGCGTTAAAGGAGGTGGAGCACCTATGTGAGGAGCTTGGTGGTTTTCCTCATGAGAATGATGTGCTCGGCTGGGACTCATTACGTGAATTATCGAGAGAGGGTGTTACCCTGGGCGCGCATACTCGTACTCACCCGATTATGAATTCAGTTACGGGTGAGGAGATGGTCAGAGAGGCAATCGGATCGAGACAGGATTTAGAGCGCGAGACCGGGCTGGTTCCACAGGTTTTTGCCTATCCGAGTGGGATGCATAACGAGGCTGCTGTCAAATCTGTGGAAAAAGCTGGCTTTTCGCTGGCATTTACGACGGAACCCGGTATTAACGATGTAAGGCACGCTGATCGCTTGCGGCTACGTAGGATTAATGTTGGCATACAAACAACGATACCTATCTTGCAAGCAAAATTTCTGTACAGCAGGTTCCTATCCAATAGATCAATGCCTTCGCCGGTCAAGAGTTATTGACACAGGTTTTCTCCTGTGAATTTGAATGGAGGTAGGTTCTGTTGGAGGATTGTTTCATTATCAGCGTATGACGTGTAGTGAGCTACCAAAGCGCACTCATTTACAATTCTTGATCATGCCATTGTGATCGATTGGAGGCGGATAGACAAATGGAAAAGGATAAGCCAGTGTTCACAGATCAGAACAAAGTGGAGTTCTGGGATAGGATCTATGATCAACAGGATTACCAGGGAGAAAACTATAGACAAAGGATGGATATAGCGCTCACCTGGCTGGATGGATTGGGTCTGCCCAGGAATTCGAGGATTCTAGATGTTGGTTGTGGAGCGGGCAAACTCCTCAGTGAAGCGGCCAGCAGGGAGTATAGTGTTTTTGGCATGGATTTGTCCTTTGGTATGCTTGAGGCTGCAAAGAGAAATACCAAGCGTGAGCGCAACCTTGTTTCTCCCTTGTTGCAAGGAAATATCGAGTCGTTACCACTCAAAGATTCTAGTTTTGACGCGGTATTCTGTCTGGGAGTTATTGCCTATCTCCCATCGGAGGAGAAAGCGCTGTATGAATTGGCGAGGGTCTTAAAGCCTGGCGGAGTACTCGTCATAAGTACTTTGAACAAAGCACGGTTGGTGAGGTATTTGGACATTCCCCTTTTGTTCATGAGAGTATTTCGGCGGATGAGGAAAAAGATCACAGCAGCCTGGAAAAAGTCTACCAGCAATGGCTATCAGCCAGGCTTAGTGACTTTTCTTGTTCCAAGGATGCGTCGCTCTCTCAGAAAGGTGGGCCTCAAGGTGTTGGAATTCAAATCGATTCCCTACGATCGATTGACATTTTGGGGTAGTGAGCATGTTTATCCTCCGAAGCTGGCTGCGGCGATAACACGGTTTTTCGAGCAGCAATTGAAAGTTCCTTTTGTTGAATCGTTTGGGGGAATGTGCATTTTCATGGCAAACAAGGACTTTTCGGAGAACACTGGGTCTCCGTTGAGAAACCGCTAGCAGATTAATATCGGGCTTGCATATGAGCAAGTAATGTTGCGCCATCCAGTTTTGGTGTTGAAGGCTTGCCGCAAAGCTGGTCGCGGTCATCTGTCACTTATTCATAAGTGATAGGCGAGTCAGCTCCGCTCAACTGATTAAAATGATCGATTTTCCGAGTTCGAATCCTTCTGTGATAGAAAAAAATAATGATTTGATACCCGCGCCCTATCGGCCTAAGCTTGGAGTCAAGGAATGACGCGGCCCGATCAACAAAGCACCTTGCCTTACGCGATCGTGATTGGACTGGATTGTATAACGGGTTTGCAGACAGCCCGCATCCTTGCTGGCCATAATATCCCAATCATCGCTATTGCCAGGAACCTGGATCATTATTGCTGCCGGACGAATGTCTGTGAGGAGATCATCCAGGCGGATACAGCCAGTGAAGGCTTTATCTGCGCTCTGGAGACCTTGGGACCAAAGTTGCAACAAAAAGCAGTCCTCTATACCTGTACGGACATGAGTGTATTGACTCTTTCCCGGCATCGCCAGCGCCTCGCACGATGGTATCATGTGGCGCTCCCTGAACCCGACGTAATCGAAATGCTGGTGGATAAAGTGCGTTTCTACACATATGCAGACAAAGCAGAGCTACCGATCCCGAAGACCTTTATCCTGGAAAATCGGACCGATGCTGAAAAAGCAATGCAGGAAATACCTTTTCCAAGTATTCTTAAGCCGCCTATCAAAACACCAGGCTGGGAAAAACAGACAAAAGCCAAGGTCTTTAAAGTGAACAGTCCGGAAGAAGCGCTGGCAGTTTATGATCAATGCGCGAGTTGGGCAGATACCTTGATCATCCAGGAATGGGTTGAGGGGAACGATGCAACCCTTTATTCCTGCTATTGTTATTTCAACGCGGTCTCGGAGCCTCTCGTTACTTTTACCGCCCGTAAAATCCGGCAATGGCCCCCGAGAACCGGGACGAGTTCTTCAGGAGAAGAATGCAGGAATGATGTCGTGCTGGAAGAGTCGCTCAGGTTATTCCGCGGCGTGAACTATAGAGGGCTGGGTCAGGTGGAGATGAAACGCGATGACCGTACAGGAAAACACTTTATCATCGAACCCAACCTGGGCAGGCCAACGGCTCGGTCGTCGATTACAGAAGCCGGAGGAGTGGACCTGCTCTATACGATGTATTGTGACTGTGTTAATCTGCCGCTGCCGAAAAATAGGCAACAGAAATACACAGGCGCGAAATGGATTTATCTTCGTCGCGATATCCAGTCGGCACTCTATTATTGGATGCGAGGCGAACTAACCATCAAAGAATGGTGGCAATTCATGCGTGGACCGAAGTATGATGCCGTCTTTTCATGGTCTGACCCGGCTCCATTTTGGTACGACATATTGAAGGTGATTGGACTGCTGATAAAGCGCAATAATGATGGATCCTTATCACGATGAGAAATTCAAAACATTTTTTTGATGCGGCAGGGTGACCAGTCAGCCATGTGGCACGGGTCTCTTTCTCCAAATGTCGTACATGCGTTTCTATTATTTGATGCTGGCACTTACAGTCGTGGCATGCAGTTTCGAAAATGCCGACACGCGGGTGTAGAAGCAAGCAACTGAAACTTCATTGATCTAGGAATATAAACCTTGCATATCCATCTGTTTATATCAACACTGTTTTATGCGATCATGCTTTCGCCACTGCAGCCAAAGAAATCGGCCCTGGTTTGGCAGAAATCTCCTTTATCTTGGAAATCACCCCGTTTTGGACGGATCATGTCAACTGTGAATTTCGTCGATAAAGCCATTCCTGGAATCGCTAGCGGATTGTCCCACTGGATGTGTAGCAAGAATTACTTTCCTTGGGAGCCCGTGGACATGCAATTGATTGCTTTCGGATCGGCTGCCGCCGTTTTTAAATTAGATTGGAAGAGTGGCGTGAAGGTCCTTCGCATTTACAGAAGATCTCTAGGTAAATCGTCTCGTGGCCTTTTGGAGACAGCTGAATATTACAGGAAGAACTATGAAACTTTGCTGCACTGGTATGGTGGACCAATGGACTTGGTCCTTCCGATGGAATTTCTGGTTTTGCAGGGCTTGCCACTCGTGGGAACGGTGGCTGCCTCTCTACAACCTTATGTTCAGTCAGAAAAAAAAGATATCTTCAAAGATTTTGCCGACTCTGATTTTGTGAAATTGATGAAAGCCAATCCATTTATGCGTGACCAATTCCTCTTTTTTGCAGAACAAACGGTGTGTCAATGGAAGGAACGCGAAATCTGCTATGATTTCGTGGGAAGAGAGAATCTTGTGCTGTTCAAACAGGGTAGACGTTACCGGTTGAAAATCGTGGATGTGGGGTTCTTCAGGTTTGAATATCCTGAGCATAATCACCCGGGAAAAATCGCGCAGATCGAACAACACATAAAGCAATTGAGGCGTCTGTATCAACTCGCAAAAAACATCTAATTGGACTTATGCAGAAGGTAGCGCAATTTTTGATTCTCAAAGCAAGCGCTGTGACATCTGTCCGTTAGTCTCATGTAACCTGGGCGCTGTTGTTGAAATACGGTTACCTCCATGATGGTCATATTCGTGGAACGAATTAAGTAGTCAGGAATGTAAAAGTGAAAGAGATATCAGTCACCAAAAATCTGAATAACTACGAACAACTCAAGGCTTTTTTCATCGAGCGTCGTGGGGACCTAAAAAGACTTCCGGACGCCTCGATCGTTATTCCGGTTAATGCGCAGGGGGATTTCGTAACCGTTCTGGGCGTGTTGGCCGATATCGCCGTATACCGGGGTGCACACACATTTGAAGTCATCCTGGCGGTAAACAACTATCCGGCGGATGAGGTACCTCAGGAAATCGAGGTGTTTCGATCCATGGGGGTCATGGTGGCAGCGACACCAAGTGTGCGCAGGCCCGAGGAAGCGGTGTGCTTTTCGGCCCGCATGGCCGGTGTACAGGCTGCCCACACGGATTTCCTCCTGCTGTTCGATGCCGACTGCCGGATCCCCTATGCAACCGCTTTGATCGACTGGTATATCGATCGTCTGCATCATGAGACAGGATTGGCATATACCCACGTTGCATACTTCGATCTAAAGAAGGATTTGTCGGTCTATGCACGCATTGCAGCACACCACGGGGCGCGCTGGGTGAAGAGGCAATTGCTTCATATCCCGACAACGCGGGGCGGTAATTATGCTGCAAATCGGACGAAAATGCTGGAGTACTACAATCGCAAAATGTTGAGCGATGATCTAAATGTTGGCCCTGCATTCAAAGCAAACGGGCAGACAATTGCTTACTCCGGGAAGCGGCAGCTTGCTGTGATGACATCTGGGCGCGTGTTCTCCGGTGGATGGCATAAACTGGTCAGGTACCTCCTGTATCGTTTGCGCTATAACCTAAAGATGCTCCCGGTCGGTACAGATGTGACCAACCGCTTACATCGCGGGGATAACAATGTCCGCAAGGTAAAGACCCGATAAAATGCCGCCCGATCTCAAGAGCTGATGCTCAGACACGATTTTAATCCTACCGTTTTGAAGGCATAAGTAAATGTAAATTCGAACAAACATTACCTGCTGGAAATCTCCATGGTGGTTCTCCGAAATTGGGGATGAGAGCGTGTGCGCACACGCTCTCATCCCCAATTTCATTCTCAGTGCCTCACAAAAGCAGGAATGCCCGCACCACATCACAGAGGTCGGGCATTCCTGCTTTCTTGGGAACGGAGGTTGTCGCGAGATTGTTTTGTTCTTGCGGAACAGTTGAAGGCGTCGGTGTCTCTCTCAGGAGTGCGTTGTCACGGAAATCGAATGGCGGTGATGGCAGTTGTTCCAATTGCCAGCCCCCTGGCATCAAATTGGCGAAGGCTCGTAACTAGGAGGCAACTGCGGAGGACCGCCTCTCAGCGTTTTTTCCTCGCGGCTTTTGTGAGAATTCTGAATGCCGCGGAAACTAATTCGTCGATGTTCGCCTGACCTACGGGTGTTCCTTCCTCTAATTCTTCCAATGTTTTAAGAAGCCCGCCGCGGATTCCGCTGGCTCGGTGCGCCCAATAGGAATCCACGGATACACGTTCGAGGCGGGCGAGAAGCAACCGTATTAACTTAATTTCTGTGCTGGGCTGCATAAAAGAGGAGGCGTCCCCGGCGCGGGTCGAACGCGCAACCACCAGATTCGAAGTCTGTTACTCTGTCCATTGAGCTACGGGGACAATGTTCATGAGATCTAATTTTACCAGAGTCTCGAAACAAAGACCGCGGCTCCCAAGGCAATCAAAGATGCTGCCGATGTCATTCGGCAACCGTTGTGCGTTTTTTCTCACGGAGAAACTGTGCAAACCACTGCATGAAACGAGAATCTTCATAGGGGAATTGTTCCGTTTAGATCCTCTTGTGGTTGGGTCGGCAGCGCTGAGTCGGGTCCGTTTTGTAGAGGGATCTGTGGCTTACGGAGCCATGCTTTCCGCTTTTGCTATCGGCGCCGTTGCCGGAACTCTGGTGGACGGCGCTGTTCTCCTGGCTGAAGCATAGCTGACCGTCACTGGGTTGCTGGGAATAGTCGTCTACGATTGCACGGAACGTAATCCGCCTGGGCCGAATCAAAGGATTGGCTGAAGCTATGAATCAGGAAATCGCTACAACTATCATATTGGTGCCTTGCAGGCGATGAACCCCAGGAAATTCAAGCGAACAGCAAAACAGCAGGCGGTTTTTCCTCCTGCTGTTATTGTTTTTGCAATTGAAGTCCTGCGGGAATCTCATTGTTTACCGCGGTCGCTGAGAATCGAGTCTGGAAGCTCGCTGTCAGGAATTTCTGGGCGCGCAGGTGATTGCCGCGGCAAGAAGTTTAATATGCAGGAATTGACCATATTCAGTTATGCTAGAATAAGACTGAATTCATCAGTTTCATTATGCTGTCTAGATACTTTGCCTTGAGGTCCTGAATGAAATGTCCTGATTGCCAGACCGGTAATCCAGACGAAGCGAAATTTTGCATGAATTGCGGTCACTCTCTTGCAGCGACCGTCCATGCGACTCGCAGGGAAATTGATGATGTTCAAGTAAAAGGTCACGCCCTCGATAAATTTATTCCGCAGGAATTATTGACCAAGATTAGAGCGGCGCGCGCGAATGATGCCATGATGGGGGAACGACGAGTCATCACCATGCTGTTTTGCGATGTCAAGGGTTCAACAGCCGCTGCAGAAAAAGTGGATCCCGAGACCTGGACGGATATCATGAACGGCATTTTCGAATACATGATCCGCCCCATCTATAAATATGAAGGTACAGTACCACGATTAATGGGCGACGCAATCCTGGCATTCTTCGGCGCACCCATTGCGCATGAGGATGATCCGCAGCGCGCAGTGCTGGCGGGATTGGAGATCCAGGAGGGGATCAAAAAATACGCGGAGGAAATCCGCCTCAAACATGGACTTGAATTTGGGCTACGTGTGGGAATTAACACTGGCCTCGTGGTCGTCGGCGCCATCGGCTCTGATTTGCGGATGGAATATACAGCGATCGGAGACGCGATCAATCTCGCCGCGCGTATGGAGCAGACTGCTGTGCCAGGTACGGTTCAAGTTACAGAGGAAACCTATAAACTGGTGGCACCCTTCTTTGATTTCGAACCGTTAGGAGAGGTAGAGGTCAAGGGTAAAGCCACACCCATCGAAACGTATCGTCCGCTGGGGTTGAAAAAGAATCCGGGCAGATTGCGGGGGCTGGAGGGGTTGACCTCTCCGCTGGTTGGGCGGGATGCACAATTGAGTTTACTCAGCCAACTGCTGGAGCAATTGAAAAACGGAGCGGGAGCATTTGTCAGTGTGATCGGCGAGGCAGGACTTGGAAAATCCACTCTGATCGCCGAGGTAAAAAAGTCCAGCGTAGAGCCTGATATCATTTGGTTGCAAGGGGATGCGGTCTCTTATGCGCGTTCAGTAAGTTATTTTCCGTGGCGACAGATCATCCGCCAATCGATTGATGTGGGTGAGGACGAATCCCCTGGTGAAGTACGCAACAAACTAACTTATGTGTGTAATTGTTGTACATTGCCCGGAGGCGACATCCCATTCTTGGAAGCCATTTTGGCGGTGGAGAGCGAAGAGAGTTTGCAGGTTGTGACAGGCTTCCAGGGTGAAGCGTTAGTCCAAAGAATGGTGGATGCCGTGCGAGGCTACCTGTGCGGCTTGACACAGGATGGACCCGTGGCAATTGTGTTGGATGATCTCCATTGGGCGGATGAGGCTTCTCTACACTTATTGCTCAGCCTGGCAGATTTGACCAGCACACGTTCGCTATTATTTATTTGCATGCTGCGGCCCGATCCAACAGCCACGAGTTGGGATGCGATTCAGCAGATACAACAAAAAGAAGCGACTCGATATCACTCCGTTTCGCTTGACCCCTTACATGCGGAGCAAACAGATGTATTGCTGGCGAACTTGCTCGGAGTACAGAGTCTGCCAAAAAACCTGCGCGACATGCTTGTCGAAAGAGCGGATGGCAATCCGTTTTTCATTGAAGAGTTAATTCGTTCCCTGATTGAAACAAATCAGATCGTGCGTGAGAATAGCCATTGGCGGGCAGTCCATGACGACGCAAAGGTCTCTCTCCCGGATACATTGCGCGGAGTGCTTGGCGCCCGTATCGATCGTCTGCCTGAACTGACAAAGCATGTCCTCCAAAACGCGGCGGTTATTGGTCGTTCCTTTGACTTGCTGATCCTGAAACGATTGACCAGTCTGAACGGCGGCTTTGATCCGCAAATTCAGTATCTCCAGGAAGTAAGTCTGGTGGAACCTTTCCGCGAAGAATACATGTTCAGGCATGTTCTTATCCAGGAAGCAGCCTACGACTCAATCCTCATCAAGAAACGCGTGGAACTTCACAGGCGAATCGCGGAAACACTCGAGGAAATCCATTCGGACCGCATTGAAGAATTTGCCCCTTTGATTGCCTATCATTTTCATTCCGGGCAGGATTCTCGCTCGCTCAAATATGATCTGTTGTCCGGAGAGAAGGCTGCGCGCCTATACGCGAATGCAGAAGCTGCTTTGCATTTTAGCCGCGCGCTTGAAGTAGCAAAACGCAACCAGGTGGATGCCAATCAGGTCGCCAGCCTGTTTTCGCAACTGGGTTCTGTGCTTGAATTGGGCGGTCGCTTTGAACAGGCACTCGCAAATTATGAAGATATGCAGAACTTCGCTATCGACAAGAAGATTCGCGCAATGGAAATGAAGGCGTTGATGGCAAAGGCTACCATTTATTCGATCTTCTCGAAGCTGCACGATTCGGGGCGCAGCGAACAAATGTTGATCGCGGCGCTTGGGATCTCGCGCGAAATTGGCGACCGCCTCACCCAGGCAAAACTCAACTGGAATCTGATGCTGACCTTTCTGTTTTCAAAGCGACTCGACCAGGCATTGGAGTACGGTGAGATTGCACTGGCGTTGGGGCGCCAGTCGGATGACCAGGAACAACTGGCATTTATCTTGAACGATTTGTGCCGCCTGTATACTTGTCGCGGCGAATTCGAAAAGGCACACATTGCCATTCGCGAGGCGCGTGAACTTTGGAAGTCGTTGGATCATCAGGTAATGTTTGCGGATAGTCTGGGCTCGGAAGCCGAGGCGTATTTCAATAATGGGAAATATGAAGAGTCGCTGGAGTATTGCCAGCAGGCGTTGCAGCTTTCCGAGCAAAACAATAACCTGTGGGGACAAGCCTACGATCTGATGCTCATGTCATTTTCCTATTTTGAGAATGGACAATTGGGGCGCGGTATTCAGGTGGCAGAGCGCAGCAACCAGTTCGCCGATGAAGCAGGGTTGATCGCCAGCAGTATCTCCATGCGCTCCGAGCTTGCCTGGGTCTATGCCTATTGCGGCGAATTTGAGAAGGGATACGAATTAATCGAATCGGCTTTGCGGATTGCAGAGCTCAAGCAACCGGCCTGGCGGTCCTTCCCGCAGGCGGCGAAGGCACGCATGCATTTGCTTCAAACCGATATTCCTTCGTCGGAACAAGCCACCGGTAATTCCATCCTTCAAGCCACTTCGATCCCGTATGCGCGTTATACGATCTTTGTTTGTCTCGCCAATATCGAACTGGCAGTCGCTAAAAGGGATTTTGACCGGGCACTAGCCCTCAGTCAGGAATTACTTGAGGAAGTCACGCCGCTCACGCGCGTAGATATCCCTGAAGTATTGCGATGGAAGGCATCCGCTTTGATCGGATTGGGGCGCCTTGAGGAAGCCAAACAGGTCTTAACCAAAGCCTGTTCGCTGGCGAAAGACTCGGGATCCAACCTCCATCTTTGGCTCATCCTCTCAGATTTAGCTGCAATTAACTTCAAACTTGGTAATCAAAAACAAGCGGAAGCGAACCACGAAGAAGCGCGGATAATTGTGGAGGAAATTGCCGAGTCCCTGCGCGAGGTCGGACTGCGCGATTCGTTCTTGAACCAGCCGCGGGTACAGGCATTGGTGTCTAAATAGACCTGATGCTAAGCTCTCAAGTTCTCGGTCAGCGGGCCACTGAACTGCATAGCCTTTCTTTTGCTCCGTGACTGCGTTGTTCAGGCAATTTTTTCATTGGTTGCTGTATGCGCACTCAAGCAGTTTCATACAAAGGAAAATGATCAATGTCCATAGAAGAGAATAAGAAAATCGTTCGTCGTTATCAGGAAATCTACAACAGCAATGATTTGGATGCTTTGAGTGAGGTCGTTTCGGAGGATTTACGAACTCCTAAAATCATGCCCGGGATTCCAATGGGTATCGAAGGTGCGAAAGCGGCACATCGAATTATGTTGACTGGTTTCCCAGATTACCAAACAGTCATTGATGATCTGATTGCGGAAGATGATCAAGTCGTTGCGCGAATCACCATGAGCGGCACAAATACTGGAAGCTTCATGGGTATGCCACCCACTGGGAAGCATGTTTCATTTACAGGAATTTATGTAGCCAGGATTGCTGGTGGAAAGATCCTGGAACACTGGGGCGAAGAAGATGGAGTAGGTTTGTTACAGCAATTGGGTCTGCTGTCCCTCTAATGTGGAATCGCCTGGCATCCCTGCTGAAAGTCCGCGTTGGTGAGGGCCGCCTGGTCATCCTGGTGGCTTTGCTCTTCGCCTGCATCCAGGCAGGGCAAGGCATGGGGGACAACGCCGCCTCAGCGCTGTTCTTGCTCCGCTATGGCGTGGACTTCCTGCCCTACATGTATCTTTTCCTCGGGGCGCTAACCTTCCTAACAACTCTCGCATATTCTGCGGCACTTGGGCGATTCGACAAAGGTGGCTTCTTTTCATCGATGATCGCGGCATGTATTGGCTTATTAATTCTCGAACGCGCGGCGATCCTTTTTCCTTTTCCGCTGCTATATCCGGTGTTGTGGCTGACCATCAACGGCGTGAGTATGATCCTTGGCACGTTTGTCTGGAATATAGCAGGTGAAGTTTGCAATACGCGACAGGCGAAACGCCTTTTTCCGTTATTTACCAGCGCGGGGATCCTTGGGAGCGTCATCGGTAATGCCGTTACTGGCGTGATCGCCCGCCTGTTAGGCACTGACAATCTACTTGTCTTGTACGCAATTTTGCTCGGCATTGCACTTTACCTGACCCGCAATATTGCCGCTGGATATTTCCGCAAGGAAAAAGCCTTCGAGAACAAAACGATTCTTTGGAATGATCTGCGCGCAGGCTTCGACTATGTGCGTGCGTCATCGTTGCTGCGTTTGATCGCATATGCTTCCGTCCTGTTTTCGGTATTGTTCTTCGCTGTGGCATTTCCCTTCAATAAAATCGTTACTGCTTCATTCTCAGATGAGGCAGGCGTGGCAGGCTTCTTTGGTTTGTTCAACAGCATCACCACGGCTGCGACATTTCTCGTATCGCTTTTTCTAGCCAGCCGTATTTACCAACGACTCGGCATTATTAATGGCGTGTTTCTCATGCCGCTTACGTATATTTTTTCATTTGCAGTATTCGCAGGCTTTTATAATTTGGAAGGTGCGAGTATTGCACGGTTTGCGCAATTGGTCATCCTGGCGGGTATTGCAGGTACCGCCTGGAATGCGTTGTTCAATGTTGTCCCGTCGCAAAAACGGGGTCAGGTGCTGGCGTTTAATAACGGCGTCCCCTCACAAATTGGCGTTGTGCTTTCGGGCATCCTGTTGATCGTGGCAGACAAAGCACTTACGGTCCAACAGATTTTTCTGATGGGCATGGCTATTGCCTTTGTGTGCGCAGCATTGATCTGGCAAATGCGCAAGGCATATGCTCAAGCGTTGATCGAGGCGTTACAAGCGGGTCGGATCGAAGTCTTCAGCGCGAGAGACACGGCTTTCAGCGGATTTCAAAGCGATGCTGCCGCGTTCGATGTTGCCATACGGGCCTTGCAGGACGAGAAACCGACCGCGCGCCGACTTGCGGCTGATATGCTTGGGCGTATGGAATTGGACTCGGCTATCCCTCATCTTGCCCGCCTCCTCTCCGACGCTGAGCCTGCTGTACGCGCCTCAGCAGTTGCCTCGCTTGGAATTTTGTATGCAGACTCCACGATTAACGACATTATTCTCCTGCTCGATGATTCCGATGAACAGGTGCGTGAAGAGGCATTGACAGTTTTGCCAAAACTGAAAGTCGCCCATTCGCCTGAGCTGAATGCAAGGATTAGCGCCCTGGCGATGACCGATCCCTCCTTATCCGTTCAGAAGAAGGCAGTCATCGCTCTCGCAAAACTCGGCGTAACGGCTGAAGCCATCTCGTACTTAACTTCGCGACTCAACTCAGCAGATTCGCGCATCCGCATTTCTGCCTTGGAGACGGTCAACGAATTGGCGCCATATTTGAATTCTTCTTTTGACAAGAAACCCATTCTGGGCTCCATGGATGATTCATCACCAACCATTCGTCGCGCCGCCGTATCCGCGCTGGGAAGTTTGAAACATGAATCCACCAGCAAAACGCTCATTAATTATTTGACCGATCCTGATGCAAGCGTTCGCAAGACAGCTGCCGAATCGTTACGCAGACGCAACGAGGAAAGTCGTACTCTCGTGCTGGAGTTCTTTGGAACAGAAAACTCCGCTGTAGATTCCGCCCTCGACGCGCTTGCTCCAGGGCATCCTGCATCACTTTTCCCGCTTCGAGAGTATGCCAGGCGCGAAACTACTCGCGCCCGGAGGTTGCGTAATCAGTCTGCCAGTCTTCCATCATCAGGAGGCGCGACGGACTGCCTGCGCAATTATCTCGGCATGCAGGCAGCGCTTTGTGAAGGACGCCTCATCAAAACCGTCGGCTTGTTTGGCGATGCGCGCACGATGGAACTTATCCACAAAAGCATGAACGGCACAAACATCGAAAACCGGGCCGCGGCACTCGAGGCGCTGGACACAATTGGAGATAGACAACTTGCGAAGAGCGTAGTCGCCCTGCTTGAAGAAGAACCGGTACAGTCCGACACATCGGATGTAATTGCGATTCTATTAAAAAGCAGGGATCCCTGGCTTCGGGTGTTGGCGCTGCGTTCGACCTCCGAACTGGGCTTGCGCGAATTCATTCCACTGCTTCAGCAATTGAAGTCCGGCGAAGATCCGCTCCTGCGCGAGGCTGCGCTTGGAGCATTGACTCATTTTGGTGAGGAGAAATCCATGGACACCTTGAAAACTGTTTCCATCCTGGAACGTATTTTGTTGCTGCGTGAAATCCCCATCTTTGCCGATCTTTCCCCGGAAGATTTGAAGCTCGTGGCGG
>Ga0065705_10104316_pt1 | contig 21414 bp, 19 predicted proteins | sample SwibulcommuniRL2_FD_59092 | JGI IMG/M metagenome (GOLD analysis project Ga0065705, IMG submission 59092) | Bulk soil microbial communities from switchgrass field near Rose Lake, East Lansing, Michigan, USA - RL2 Bulk Soil v2 (version 2) | ecosystem: Environmental > Terrestrial > Soil >...
GCTTAAGGCCGGCTCGTGGGGCAGGCATCCTGCCTGCCATTATCGGCGCGCGACCACTGGTCGCGGCTATGTGCTTTTGGCGCGACTACTGGTCGCGGCTATGCATCACCAGCACCACCCAACCAGGAAATCCACAACCATGTCCGAATCCCGACGCATCAAAATCTTCGACACCACGCTGCGCGACGGCGAGCAATCGCCAGGGTGCAGCATGAACCTCCGCGAAAAAATGGAGGTCGCCCAGGCCCTCGTCGCGCTGGGCGTCGATATCATCGAAGCCGGCTTTCCGATCGCCTCGCCCGGCGACTTCGAATCGGTCCGCGAGATTGCCGGCGCCGTTCGCGGGGCCATCATCTGCGGCTTGGCGCGCTGCAACAACGCTGACATCGACCGGGCCTGGGAAGCGCTCAAACTCGCGCAGCGGCCACGAATCCACGTCTTTCTGGCCACCAGCGCCATCCACCGCGAGTTCAAGCTCAAGATGACCCGCGAGGAGATCGTCGAGCGGGCGGTAGCCGGCGTGAAGCGGGCTGTCGGCTACTGCGACGACGTGGAGTTTTCACCCGAAGACGCCGCCCGCACCGAACGCGATTTTCTCTGCCAGGTCGTTGAGGCGGCAATCAGCGCCGGCGCGACCACGGTCAACATTCCCGATACGGTTGGCTATGCCACGCCACAAGACTACGGCAGCGTGATCGCGCTCCTCAAAAACCGCGTGCCCAACATCGATAAGGCGGTGATCAGCACGCACTGCCACAACGACCTGGGCCTGGCGGTCGCCAACAGCCTAGCCGCCGTCGAGAACGGAGCGGGCCAGATCGAGTGCACGATCAACGGCATCGGCGAGCGAGCCGGCAATGCTTCGCTGGAGGAGGTTGTCATGGCGATGCGCGTGCGGCAGGACTTTTACAACTGTACGACCGGCATTCACACGGAGCGGCTTGTACCCACCAGCCGCTTGCTGTCGTCGATTACTGGCCTCCAGGTGCAGCGGAATAAGGCGATCGTCGGCCGCAATGCGTTTGCTCATGAGGCGGGGATCCATCAGGACGGAATGCTTAAGGAGCGAAGCACCTACGAGATCATGCGGCCTGAAGATGTCGGATTTCAGAAGACCGACCTGGTGCTCGGCAAGCATAGTGGCCGGGCTGCCCTGGCCGATCGGGCCAAGGCTCTGGGCTATCAACTGACCGGCGAGCAGCTCCAGGCGGTATTCGACGACTTCAAAAAGCTCGCCGACAAGAAGAAGGACATCTATGACGGGGACATTATCGCCCTGATCGAGCAACGGATTCACGGCGGCGATCAAACCGAGTGGTCGCTCGTCTCCTATGAAGTCGCAACCGGAAGCGGTCACCGGCCTCGCGCAAAGTTGACGCTCCGTCGCGGCGGGCAGGAACACACGGCCGAAGTCTCCGATGGCGACGGGCCGATCGACGCCGCATTTCTGGCAACGGAGAAACTCACCGGCATCAAGCTCAAATGCGTCGATTACCAGGTTCGCAGCGCCACACTTGGCCACGACGCCCTCGGCGAGGTAAACCTCTCGGTCGAACACGGCGGCCAGACATTCCGCGGCCGTGGCGTCTCAACCGATACAGTCGAAGCCACCGTCCACGCGATCCTCAGCGCGGCCAACCGGATCGCCGTGACGGGGAAGTGACGGACCGGCCGCAGCGACAGGCTCGCCGACGAGCATGGAAAGGGGCTGTCCAACCCGACCGCCCCCTACCGCGTCGCCATCGCCCGATTCCAAGCAAAGGTTGCCGATGCATCGCGTCGATTGGCTAGCTGCCGCAGCTCGGCGTCGACGTACGTGAGCTGTTCGGCCTTGCAGGTACCGCTTTCGATCAAGCCGGCGCGAGCGCTCTCGAGATTTCCCACGATATTCTCGATCCACGCGCTGAAATTCGGCGATCCCGACCAATGCAGCTCGGGCTGAAGCGACAACTCCACTTGCTCAAAACCGGCGTCCTTGAGCAGCCGGAAGATCCGCCGGCCGATGAAGGCGTCTCCTTTGAGTTGCCACTGATAGCGGGCGAACGCGGCCCAAATGGCCTGAAATGCCGGGCACGGCGGGTCGAAGCGGACGAGGCTCGTATCGTTTTCCATGACGGCGACGCGGCCCCCCGGCTTCGCGACGCGGCGCATCTCGGCCACGACGCGCGCAGGATCGCTGACGTGCTCCAGCAAGTAGCGACAATAAACCAGATCGAACGTGCCATCGGCACAGGGCAACTGGTGTGCGTCCCCTTCGACGTACTTGACTCGCGGATGTGGTGCAGCCGCGGCGATTTGCTCAGGCGAACGCTCCAGACCGGTTACTTGCACGCCGGCTGCGGCGTCTGCAACTTCGGCAGCTAGGATTCCCAGGCCGCTGCCGATTTCAAGCACATTTGCGCCCGGCGTCACCCCCAGGAACTCGATGAACGGTCCATTGGTCAGCCGATTGAGCGCGGCCAGTCGAGCCTGCTCACTCTGGGCGGTGCCATGAATGTAATTTGCCTCAGTCATGGGGAGATCAGAGGCAGCTCAGGTGAGAGAAAGTGCATAGCATTGCGCTCTCGAATACGGTTGGCAACGAAGTGATGGCCTAGCGTAGCGGCGTATGTGGGCGAAGTCCAATCGCCCGACGAGTGGACCGCTTGGGTGCGCGTCTCAATGGCGGCGCAAGTCAAGGAGCAGCCACCCTTTAAATCAGAGTACGGGGGCCTCCAAATATCTGTCCGGAAAGTGTTTGACCTCGCGGCGTAGCAGGCGTAGCATTGCGGTTACAGCTTGAGCTTGCGCCGTGAATCTGGATTTCCGCCGCCCGGGGTTGCCCCACACGACAACCGCGGGCGGCGTGGTTGGTCCCGGCGCCATCCGGTCATCACTCTTGGCCGGCGGCGTTTCCGCGTCATCTCGCCGGCCGCCCGCTTTTCTGCGGCCCGGGCGGGAAAGGAGGGCGAAATGTCCGTCGCCACATTCACCGGCACGGTCACCGTCAACGCTGCCTTCTTACAGGAAATCAAAGAAGTCAACCAGGAACTCTGGTCGCTCCTGTCGGAGTTGCGGCATCGGTGCCAGCGCCCTCTCGCGCCCGCGCAATGTCGGCTTCTGATCGACAAGCTATGTCAGCTCCGCGACCAACTGGCCCTGCATTTCGCACTGGAAGAGGCCTACGGCTATTTCGAAGACCCAGTGCACGTCGCACCACGATTGTGCCGCCAGGCCGAGCAGCTCCGCGACCAGCACAAGGGGCTCTATCTCGATCTTTGCCAGCTCGTCGATCGGGCTGAGCGGATGTTCTACGGCGAAGAGCACGCCGCATTGACCCTGTGGATCGGGCCGGAGTTTCTGGAGTTCGACGGCCGGCTGAAGAGTCACGAGGCCCACGAAAACGAGCTGATTTTCGAGGCTTACGACGACGACATTGGCGTGGGCGACTAGGTGGGGCAGGTTTTCAACCTGCCATGAGAAAGGCAAGGCAGGTTTCTAACCGGCCGCTACCTACGAAACTCCCTCGCCCGCTCGACGTCTTGGCGCGTCAGCCGGCCGTCGTGCAGTGCCGAGGCGACAAGTGCCGCATCGCACCCCGCGTCGGACAGCGCCTTCAGATCGTCCAGTCCTCGCACTCCGCCGCCAGCGATCAGCCTCTGCGTTGGCAATCGCTGCTTCAGAAGCCGACAGAGCTCGAGCGTGCTCGTTCCGGCGTTTTGACCGACGTCGGCCAAATCCAGCACGATCAGGTCGCGAATGCCGCAGGCCTCAAGTTCGCTGGCGATTCCCAGCGGAGTCGGGTCTTTCCAATCCGTGATCGGCGAGAGCGGCGCGCCTCCCCGCAGGTCGAGGCTCACCACTGGAAAGTCCCATTGGCTGGCAATCGACACCAGCTCGTCGAGCGACTGAAGCGATTCCAGGCCCACGATGAGGACGAAGTCGTCAATGTTCGCTTGCAGCGATTGAATCACGCGATGGGCGAAATTGTAATCGCCAACTCCCGCATCAAGCCAAAGGCGAAGCCCCTCGGACGCAATCGCGGACCAGGCCGCCGGATCGGGCTGGCGGCGCATGATCGCGTCCAGATCCGCCACATAAACGGTCGCGAATCCGAACCGCCCGACCAGGGCCCGCGCGACCGTCGCCGGACGGGCATCTGCCGCGATGCGGCTGACAATCGGGCGATATTCCTGGCGGCGGCCCGCAATGCCCCGAACTACTTGGCCGCCGAGCAAGTCAATGACGGGAATTACTTGCATGAGGGGGGAGCAATGCGCGGCGGGCGACCTTGACCAACGATCACAAAGCGACTCTACTTTTCAGCGAACACAGATGGTTGCTTGGGGAGCAAAGGATGTGCAGTCGATCCGATGCACCACCAAGACCAGATCATCGCCGCTCTGCGGCAGATCGCCCAGGCCATTGATACGCGTTCGCGGCAACTCCTGGCCGAATGCGGACTTTCGGCCCCGCAAATTGGCACGCTCCGCGAACTGGCCCGCACAGGCGGTTGCTCGCCCAGCGAACTGGCCGACGCCCTTCACCTAAGCCCGCAAACAATGGCGGGCATTCTTCAGCGGCTCGAGCAGCGCGGAATGGTCGGGCGCGAGCGCGATCCCAACGACAAGCGAAGTTTCGTGGTGCAGTTGACCGCGGAGGGCAAAACGGCCGCCGATACTGCGCCGCCGCTACTGCGCGATGAATTCACGACCCAGCTTGAGAAACTGCCCGCCTGGGAGCAATCGCAGATGCTGGCCACGCTCCAGCGAATCGCCCACATGATGCACGCGGAAGACCAGGAGCCCATGCCCTTCTTGCACACCGAGCGCGACGATACGGGTCGGGGCCACACTTGAGACAGTCCGCCGCAGGCGGCGTAGTTGACGCCGCACAGAGCGACTGGCGGCGGGCCGCGCAGACGGCAAAGTTGACCGCGGTTCCGCCGTCGATCAAAATAATCAGCGTCTTTCACGTCCAGGCGGCGCCTCACCGAGGCGATACGATCGATTGGCCCAGCGAGGAGTGAATGTCGCTACTGACTACGCGCCGCGCCGGATGGTGGATGATGGTAGCGGCCTGCGGCTGGGCAGTGGCGATTGGTTCTTTCACCGACCAGTCCGCCGCGGCCGAACGCTATGCCGCCTGGCTGGCAAATGGACGGAGGATTTCGGCGCCGCGGCTTTCGGCCTGGAATACCCCCGCGACCCTGCGCCTCCAGGGGCAAGGGGACGATGCCGAAAAGAGCCAATTGCGGCTGATTCGCGACCGGCAGGCCAAGGTGGAACTCAAGCCGCCGTACCTTCTTCTGGCCAACGGGGACGTGCTGACGGGCAGTCCGGTGCAACTGGAGCCCGATTTGGGCCGGCAGGGAATGACACCGCGCGTCCGGGTGCAACTCGAAGGGATGCTACCCGTGAGCGGAACGGGGGTGGCGATCCGGACCGATCGAATCGCTCGGATCGTGGGCTCGGCCGACGCGTCACTGCGGCAAGATTCGCCGCCGGGCACTGTCCAACTGGCCGACGGTCGCCGGCTGGTCGGCCGGTCGATCAAGTGGCGGGAGTACGGTCTGGCTGTGTTAACCTCCGAGGGGATCATCGAGGCCAACTATCCCGACATCGTGGATGCAGTCTTTCCTGACGTAGACCAATCAGCTGCCGTCCTAGACGACAATCTGGTCGCGGCCAGTGCCGAGAGCGGGGCCGCTTCCGCACCGATCGTGCGCTTTCAGCTCACCAGTGGAGCGACCATCACCGCGTCGCTGATCAGCCGCGAGCAGGAACGTTCGCGCCGCAGCCGCCGCGGCGGCGTGGAGTTGACGACCTTTTACTATGCGCAGCCGTCCTGGGCCGACCATCCGCTCGCGCTCCCTGAAAAGGACGTAGCCTGGTGCGGCTATCGCGAGGCCAATGAGGCGCCGCTGTCGCTCTTGCCCGCCGAATTGGTCGCCAGTCAGCGGCTCGTCGGCGGGGGGCCGATCTGGCAGCGGAGCACTGTCCTGGCAGGCGGGCTAGCCGCAAGTGGCTCTTGGGAGACCGACCTGGGCCTGGTGACCCATTCGCACAGCGAGTTATCTTTTGCCTTGCCGCTGGGAGCGAAGCAGCTTTCTACGACCGTCGGCCTGGACCGCATGGTCGGAACGGGTGGATGCGTTCGCTGCCGAATCGTGGCCGACGAGCCGGGCGGTGAGACCTTGTGGGACAGCGGCATTCTGCTGGGCAGCGACGAACCGAAATCGACCGGGCCGATCGACGTCAGCGCGTGCAAGCGCGTCGTCCTGATCACCGAATTTGCACACGACGATCGCCCGGCCAGCGCCGATCCGCTTGATATTCGCGATCAGGTCGTGTGGCTGGCCCCGCTGGTGGAATTGGATTTGGGCAAGCGCGAGCACCTTCCGGCGGCCTTGGCGGGTACCACCGATTGGAAATTGGCCGGCGGGGCAATCGACAAGGCGCATATCGCGGCCCGCTGGAACGATTTTGAAGCGGCTTGGGATCCGCTGCTGATATTGTCTCGCGGGACGGAAATCACGCTCACTCGCCGCCTCGCCGTCAGCCGGACCAGCGACATCGTGGAGCTATTGACCGCCTGCCCCATGGAGCTCGATGAGCACGACTTCGAGCTGCGCGTGGAGGGCCAGCGCGCACAGTGCCAGCTCAGCCTGACGCCCGAGATCCAAAGGCAGTGGCTCCGATTCCGCGGCCGTCCAGTCTTCCGCGACGAAGTCGATAAGTCGTATCTGAACGACCGGCTGGCGTATTGGTGGGATTTGCAGGCGTGGCGCGGTCAGGAAGTGACGCTTGAGCTCTCTATTCACGGGAATCGCGATCGCAACGAAGTCGCCTGGCGAGGGCTTTCGGTGCGCGGCGCGGTCGGCAACCTCGCCGCCAGCGGAAAGCCGCTCGCCCATGACGTAGCGCTGACCTCCCTGACGCCCTCGAACGTTTCGTCCGGCCGGGCGCGCGGCAGACCGGTCAAGGATGGTTTGCCCGGCGATCGCCCAGGCGAGGGCCGGGCGCGGCCCATCCGCTTCCTCGGACAGGAATTCCAGGGCGGCTACGGCATGGCCTATAGCAGCTCGCTCTCCTTCCCTCTCGCTCCCGAGTATCGCCGCTTCGTCGCGATCGCCGGCTGCTCGCTGTTCGTCGCGGGCCCAATGCAGGTGCTCATCGACGGCAAGGTGGCTTGGGAGCGGCCTTTGATGCTCGGCTTGGATCCGGCCGAGCAAATCGACATTCCGATTCCAGCCGGCGCGAAGACGCTGACGCTGCAAACCGGGCCGGAAAGCTCGTACACCGGTCTGGCCGCTTGGGCGGAGGCGGGGTTTGTCACGAAGCCCTGACCGACATGCCGAGCGACGACCAGGTCGATGACGATGACCACACGAGCTTCGACACGTCGCCTGACGATCAAGACACGACCGAGGATTGCCCGCACTGCGGCGCGGCTGTTTACGACGATGCCGAGCAGTGCCCCGCGTGCGGAATGTATCTGTCGGAAGAGGATGCCGCCCCGACCAAATTGCGGCCCATTTGGGTTTTGATCGGCATTGTTGTCTGCATCGTGATTGCGATCGCCTGGGTGCTTGGCAGTTGAGATCACACCAACTGTGATTTCCAGAGGCGTAGTCACTTCGATGCACTTTTTATGTCGAATCCTGAAATCGCATTCAGCCGCCAGATTTTCATGCCTTGAGACACGGTGGCTAGAAGCGTAGAAAGCCAGACGCCAAATGTCTCGGACAATTCCCGACGAATGTTGGGCCGGATCTCAATAACGTCCGCGATTGACTGAATGGTACGCGGCGGATTCTATGGATGGGCAATCCTGAACGTGTTGTTCTGGTTCCGCCGCGACAAGATGGCAGTCGATTTTGTGGAGGTGCGGAATGAGGAATCTCATTACATTCGCTGGTCTTGTTGCTGTATGGGGAATGGCTCAACCGGCTATTGCAGCCACCTATGCTGAGGCAATTGCTGCCTACAATGCGGCAATTGACTCGCACGACACAGCGGCGGGAATGCGATCGTCAGCTGACACTGACTGGCAGTCGGCCGGGCAAATGTGGGACGAGGCCGTAGCGAAGATTGCCGCATTCGTTCCAATGAATGCGACGGAGACTGAAGTCAAAGCCCAAGCCCAGAGTTGGGTCACCAGCGGCAATGCCGCAATGGCCACTGGAAACCTCTCCTACAATCTCGCTGAAGCACGTTTTGCTCAAGGTGAAGGCGATCTTATGGCCGCAGACGGTAAGATTTCGGCGGGTAGCCAATTCATTGCAGATGGCAATCCCACGGCCGCAGCAGCGGCATTTGATGATGCCGTAACTCTTTCAAACTCCGCAAAAGGGCACTATGACTGGGCAAAGGATAAATACTATCTTGCGTGTGGACTTTACGATGCTTCCTACGACTTATACCTATTGGCATACAATCTAATTGTCGCTGCCATCAACGCGCGCTAGGTCGTAATTTAGACAAAGCCTTTGTCCTTGAATGCTCGGGATAAGCCCAATAATCAAGAGAAGCGCGGGCCGGAGGTTTGGGGGCGACTCCGACCCGCGTCGAAGAGACTTCAAGGCCCCGAGCGATGATCGGGGTCAATTGGCCATTGGCCTAGTTGTTCTTCTTCTTTTTCCCCTTCACGCCCAGAGCCTGGGCCTGTTCGTCGGAGACGATCGCGGCGATGGCCTTGTTCATTTCACCGCGAGCCGCATCGAGTGCCTTTTGAGCTTCATCCATTTTCTTTTTCTGCTCATCGGTCAGCTTCATCGCCGCAACGCCTTCTTCCTGCGCTGCCTTTCCCTTGCGGCCCGCGTCTTGGGCGGCCTTGACGGCGGCGTTGCGGGCTGCTTTCTGCTCGGCCGTTAGACCATCCTCGACCTTCGCGGCAAGTTCTTTGAGCTTGCCGGCATGCTCGTCGATGATCTTTACGACTTTCTCTTTCAGGTCGGCGCCTAGGTCGGACTCCTGAACCTTGGTCCGCAGCTTCTTCGTGGGATCGGTGGCGTTCTTTTTTGTCTTGTTTTCATTCTGAGCGAAGCCGACGGCCACGAGGCCCATCAGGCAGCTCACGATCAGGGTCTTGATAAGGAGAGGTTTCATGCAGCGAGACTCCGGAGGGGGAAACGTTGAACCACAAGCGAGTGCGGACATGCCCGGCCACAATGGCTGGGCTTAGTAGTTTTCATGGGTCCCGACCGCCGGGCCGGACTTTGTTGTGTAGCAATTGGACGATCACCCTCACCCCAGCCCTCTCCCAAAGGGAGAGGGAGACCAGGCCCCGCTAGGAAAACAGCTTCTGAATCACGTGACCGTCGCGGACGATCATAATCGGCCGGCCGGTATTCGTGTGGTACTCCTGCGTGTGGTCGATGCCCAGGGCGTGATAAAACGAGGCGGCCACGTCATCGGGAGTGATCGCTTCGTTCCGCGGAGCCGTGGCATTGTCGTCGCTTTCGCCGATCACCTGGCCGCCACGCACTCCGCCGCCCGCCATCAGCATGAACATGCACCGCGGATAGTGGTCGCGGCCACCCTCGGCACTGCGGGTGTTGATCTTCGGCGTGCGGCCAAACTCGCCCGTGACGAAGACCACGGTCGATTCGAGGAGGCCCTTCTGCGCCAGGCCATTCAAGAGCGCCGACAGGCCGACGTCGAGCTTGGGCAGGTTGTTGGTCTTCAGGCGCGTGAAGTTGTCCTGGTGGGTGTCCCAGTTGCCGAGCGTCGTGGCGACAAACCGCACGCCCGACTCGATCAAGCGCGTCGCCAGGAGGCACGACAGGCCGAACGGGTCCTCACCGAACGGCTTGGCGAACTCGGGCGACTCCTTGCTGATGTCGAAAGCCGCGCGGGCCCGCTTGCTGCTGATGATCGCGTGAGCCTGCTCGCCGAAGCGGTCGAGGCCGGTCAGAAGCTGGCTGTTCGACTCGACCGCGGAGAACGTCTTGTCCAGGTCGGCCAGCAGGTTCTGCCGCCGCTCGACCTCTTCGATCGTCAGCCCGCCAGCGAGCGAAATGCCGCGAACGTTGAACGGCTGGCCGGCGCGGGGCGTCGCCGTCGTGTTCAGCGGGGCATACTGCACACCCAAATAGCCGGGTCGCTGATTGCTGTTGGGGATGGCGACGAACGGCGGAATGTCCTTGTCGCCCGGCCTTTCCTTGGTAACCACTGCGCCATAGCCCGGATATTCGAGCGACGGAATCGGCCGGCTGCCGGTGTTGACGTATTCGGTCCCCAGTTCATGGGCGCCCAAGGTGTGCGAGACGCCGCGGAGAATCGCGAACTTGTCGGCGCACTGGGCCAGCTTGGGCAAGTGTTCGCAGATTTCCACGCCATCCACGTTGGTCTTGATCGGATTGAACGTGCCGCGGAACTCACTCGGAGCGTTCGGCTTCAGGTCGAACGTGTCCATGTGCGAAGGACCGCCAGTAAGGTTGATGAAGATGGCGCTGGTGGCTTTGGCCCCTTTCACTTCGCCGGCCGCCGCCAGCCGCAGATAGCCGGCCAGGGAGAGGCCCGTGCCGATCGCCCCGACCTTGAGGAAATCGCGACGCCGAACGCCGTCACACGTGAGGGAAATAGCCATTCGTCAGGTTCCTTTTTGCTGGGATGGGTGTTTGTTATCAGGTGATCGCTAATACAAACCGCTGTTTTTCCAAATCTGGCCGCGGCTAATGCCGAGGCCGAACTTATTGTCCTGCCAGCACTTGTGACCAACGACTCGTCGCCAGGGCCGGCTCATATTATTAGCCGTATCAGTGGTTGACGATGAACTCCTTGGTATTGATCAAGGTCCACAAGAGTCCCTTGGCGCCATCGATCGGCGAGTCGGCGCTGGCCAGGAACTGCTCGCAGCGATTGATCTCTTCGGGCGTGGGGTTGCGGCTCAAGGTCCGCAGGTAGCTCTGGCGAATCAGCGACAGCGTGTCGAGGTTGACCTGGCCCGGGTTGGCGGCCACGTCCTTCTTGACCTGGCCAGCCTTTTCGAGCTGAGCGATTCGCTCCTCGATCTGCGCAATCTGCTTTTCGTTGCCATCTTTCTTGGCCTTCTCCAGACGTACCTGCATCCGCGTGAGTTCGCGATTCACGTCGAGCTTGCCGGCATCGCTGCCGTCCGAGAGCTTGCCCGGCCCCTTCATGGTGATCTGACCGATCCAGGTGTCCTTGCCGCCGGAGAGTGCGGTGAGTACGGCCTGGTCGTTTTGCAGATAGACGGTCTGCAAGAGGCTGGCATCCATCGAGCGGTCGCAGTCGCAGTTGCTCTCGCGGATGCTGCGGCCGAAGACCTGAAGAGCGAAGCCGGTGTTGCCGGCATTGCCTCCTTGGGCGGCACGAGCGTTGGAGCCCGGCACATTGATTGCCCGGCCCTTGACTTCGTTCAGCATCGCAGCTGCTTTCTCGTCCGATCCGACGGCAGCGGTCAGGGCATCGACGGCCACTTCGGCCGCCAAACGCCGCGGCACAGCCCGGGCAAAGTTCCGCTCGTCCTTGGCATTGGTCTCGTTCGGCTGCCACGAGAGCTGGTAGGTCCGGCTATTGCATATTTCGCGGTGGACCCACTTCATGTCGAAGCCGTGCTCGATGAAACCCTGAGCGAGGTAATCCAGGAGCGGCCGGTTGCTCGGCGGATTGGCCAGGCTCATGTCGTCTGGCGGCTGGACGATGCCGACGTTGAAATAGTTGGCCCAGATGCGGTTGACAAAGGCCTTGGCGAAGTAGGGATTGTCCTTCGACCGGAGCCAATCCATCAGCGGTTGGCGGGCATCGTCAAGCTTCGTCAGGTCAAGCTGCTCGCCGCCCAGGACGCGAGCGGTCGCTTGCGGCTCGGGCTGATTGCGGCGGTTGTTCCCCTTGTTATTGTTGTTTCGCGCCGGCTGCGGACGGGGCCGATTGACGACAATCTCCGGGAACGGAATCGTCTTGCCCTCGTTGAGCAGCGACAGCAGCTTGTTGCGAAGTTCGTTGTTGTTGTTCTTTAAGCTCGACATGTCGATGTCGAGCGCCGCCATGATCTTGTCATATTCGGCCTGGCTTTCCTTGTCGCCGCGAGGATTCTGCCTGAGTTGCACGCCCGCGAAGAAGTTCTTGAACGCGTCGAAATCGGACTTGGCCCACTGATCGAACGGGTGCTTGTGGCACTGGGCGCACTGAATGCGAATGCCCAGGAACGTATAGGCGAAACCAATCGCCCGCTCTTCCGGCGTTCGGAAGTTTGTGCGTCCCCAGAAATAGGCCATCGTTGGGCGGTCGGCAAATTGCGCGTCCGAATCCTTGTGATAGAGCTTGCTCATCGCCGTGCAGTAGTCGGTATAGCTCTCGCCCGGCGCGCGGCTAGTCGCCGTCACGAGGCCGCCGACGATCTCGTCGTAAGGCTTGTTGGCGGCAACCCGCTGGTAAATCCAGTCGTACCACTGCTGCGTTGGCTGTCCGCGAACGCCACCTAACTGGTTCTGATTGAGCTTCTGGTCATTGTTGCCGGTATAGTCGCAGAGCCGCGTCGTCCACCATGCGGCGTAGGCGGGCGTGCTAAGGAGCTGTTCGATCTTGTCGGCCCGCTTGGTCGCACACTGGTCGGCGAGGAACTGCTCGACTTCGGCCGCCGTCGGCAATGTGCCGGTCAGGTCGAGGCTGACGCGGCGGAGGAACTCAGCGTCGGTGCATTCGTCCGACGGAACGACCCCCAGCTTGTGCAGTTTCTGGACAACCAATTCGTCGATCTTCGTCGGCGTGGCGACTTGCGGATATTTATCTCCCACTTTGTCGCTGACGGGACGAATCACCGGCACGGCGATCACGGCGTTGTCGTAGGACACAACGACGTGCGTGTCGCCCGGCTCAGTCGCGGTCACCAGGCCGCTGGCCGAAATCTTGGCTACCTGCTCGCTATTGCTCACAAAGCGGCACAGCGGCGTGACATCCTCGCGGGTGCCGTCGGGCCAAACGGCGACTGCCTTGATCTGCACCGTCTCGCCGGCACCGGCAAACAGAACCTCGGCCGGCTGCACGTCGAGCGTCACCAGCTTTTGGACGTCGGCTTCGTCGAACTTCGCGCCCCCTTCCAGCCAGCGGCGGAAGACGTGATATTCCCAGCCCCCCTTCTTGTAACGCTGGCCCCCTTCGTGCAGGTCGGCGTCGGTCGGCTTGACGAGAATCTGGCTTTCCAGCGGCTGCTCAGCGCTGGCCCGCTTCGGTTCTCCCTTCAAAAGCTCGTCGTGATCGAACTTGAAGTCATAACCGAACAGCGACAGGCGGAAGCCGCCGCGCCCCTGAAACGACCCGTGGCAAGCCCGGCCGTTGCAGCCCAAGCGGCCAAAGAGCGGGCTGACGTGCCGCTGGAAGCTGGGGATTTCTTCGACCGCGTCTTGAGCGAATCGCTCGGTTACGGGCGGCAGGGTGACGCTGTCGCCTGCCCGGGCATGAGCAGCAAGAGCCGCGACGCCGGCGAGTGCAAATGACAGCACTGCGATCGCGCGGGAGATCTGTGCGATTCCAATCCGCATGGCAATTCTCCGCAAACCAATCGGGGGGAAGGTTGGTGGGAAATTGGGTAGGTGCTAGTCGGCCGCTTTCTTGTCGGCGGCCTTCGTGTCGCCGCTTTTCTTGTCTGTCGCGCGCACGGCACTCTTGTTCGACTTGCCTGTCTTGGTGAAGCTCTTACCGCCCGCGCCGCGCGAGAGCATTTCGAGCTGACGCTCGACGGCCTTGTCTTTGTTGCCTTCGAGCTGGGTGATGTCGCTTTCCATTTTGGCGAGCCGTTCAGCGGCCTGCTGTTTCTGGTGCTTGAGCACATTGAGCCTGGCGTCGATTTGCGCCGCCAGGGCCTCGCGCAGGTCCTTCTTTACCGTGTCGCTGTTGTCCATCTTCAGGCGGGCCGCCAGAAGCTGCACGCGCGACTGGGCCGTCCACAGCTTGACTTCGAGTTCGTAGTGCAGCACATCGCGTTCCTGAATGCCGGCCAGGCGCTCGGTGACGCGATAGATTTCCTTGACGGCCTGCTCGTATTGCTTGGGCTGGCTGGTCTTCAGGTGGGCAAGCAGCTCGGTCAGTTCGGGGTGATTGCGTTCGACGAAGTTGAGGGCCGCGGCTTCGCGCTCAGGCGTCAATGCCAAGGCCTGTTTGTCCTTGGGTTTCTGGGCGGCCGTTTCGCTAGAGCTTGCCGACGAGCCAGCCTGTTGGGCGAGGAGCACATCGGCCAGCAGCACGCCCCCTAGGGCGACGATTGTGGAAAGCGAAATGATCTGTACCAGACAGCGCATGACTAATTGTCGCTCCGATCGCCGTCAAAAGGGGTGCTGTTCGGGTCGGTCGGCTCGTTCGGATAGCCTTCGACGGCCGCCGTCATCCAAGCTGGAGTGTCGAATTCGGCAAGGTCGAATCCACCTGCGTCGCCAGAGTCTGCTGGATCGGTCGATTCACTGGCCGACAGGTGCTTGGGGTACCAAAGCTCCGACTCCCAGAGAACTGAATCACTGTCGGCGAGCTCTTGCCTTGTCTGACTCCAGGCCATGGCAAGCTGCGATTGGTCGCCGGCCGCATTCGGCCCGGCATTGAACCACGAGCCAGCGAACCAAGAGCCAGCGCCGCTCCAAAGCAACGCTACGAGTAACGACGCCGCGGAGCCGATGGCCATCCATGCCAGGCGGCGGCTCCAAGTAAGCTCCTTCGCCGCAGGCTGATTAAGGGTAACGACGGGCTCGAGCGATTCAGCCGCGGCCACCGCCTGCGTCAATTCGACCGCGCGGGCCAGCGCCTCACGGGCCGCTTGATCCTCGGCCAGACGCAGCTCGAATGCCGCCGCCTCGGATTCGCTCATTTCGCCGGCCGCGTAACAGAACGCCGACCAATCGAGTTCGTTTTCACACACGTGCGACTTCATGGTTCATCCGACTCCGGGCTCTCCGGCGCCTGGTTCGTTGTTAGTTTCGCTCGCAACTTGATCAGCGCGGCTCGCATCCGAGCCAAAGCCGTTCCCAAGGGAATTGAAAGTTCTTTGGCGATTACCGAGAACGTTTTTTCCTCGTAAATCCGCATTCGCACCAGTTGGCGTTGTTCGGGAGGCAACTGGCTCATTGCTTCCCGCACCGCCTCGACCGACTCCAGCCGCACCAGCGGGTCGTCGGCCAACTCTCCCTTACCATTCAGCCCTCCCATGCCGTTCTGGTGCCACGCCGGCACCTGTTCGGCCATGTTTCGGACCACTTTGTCTCCCACTGCCTCACGGCGGCGTACCGCCATGGCTTCGTTAAACGCTACGCGAAAGAGCCAGGCCTTTCGCGATTCGACTTTCGTTTCGTGGCCCCGTTCGGCCATCTTCACGAACGTCGCTTGCAGCACATCGCCGGCCAGTTGGGCATCTCGCAGGATTCCCTGCAAAAAACGCCGCAGCTCTTCGCCGTGTTGGACGTAGAGCGCTGCCACTACCGACGCGTCGAGTTTTGCTGAGTCAGCTTTCGGCGGATCAGCACTTTCTGGATCAGCGCGGTGGGACACGAACCGGGCTCCTGCCGAACCGCTCGGCACATGCCGCTTCATCCACTTGATGCGCCGCGGCGGAAGTTTATTGAGTGTGCGGACGAAATTTTGGGAGGGAATGTAAAGCTTTTGGCAGCAAGGACTTGCAAACGATTGCTTGCAGGCAGAACCGGGCGTACTACTCGGTCGTAACACCTTGGCAGGCAGGAAGTTGCGGCGGGGAAGCGGCTAATGAGGCCCGCTTCGCCGCCTTTAGATGGCACTTTCGGACCACACGTTACCCCGGCGTCCCGCCCGGACAGCGGGCAGTGTCTATAATCCTCCTTCCCTGACCTGCACCGAATCTAATCCCCCGCGCCATCGCCGTCGAGATTCTGCTCCCTTGTTCATCGGTCCGATCTTCACCCGCGAACTCGTCACGGCTCCGCGTCGCTGGCAGCACTTTGTTTATCGGACGCTTTACGGCGCCCTGCTCTGGGTCCTGATCTACACCGCTTGGCTCGTCCTCGCCGGCACGCAGGTCATTCGCACCGTTCAGGACATGGCCCATTTCGGCTCGACCTTGTTCCTGGTGCTGGCGCCTCTGCAATTGGCCTTGATGACATTTCTAGCGGCGACGCGCTCGGCCAGCGCCGTCGCACAGGAGAAGGACAAAAAGACGCTGCTCCTGCTCTTGATGACGCGACTGTCGAATCACGAGCTGGTGCTCGGCAAGTTGTTGGCCAGTTTGCTGGACGTGCTCGTGATGCTCGTTTCGGCGGTGCCTATTTTCATGCTGCTGACGCTGTTCGGCGGCGTATCGGTGGCGCAGGTCGGCCGCGTGTTCCTGGTCACGCTCGCGACCGTGCTGGTGGCTGGCAGTTTGGGCTCGACAGTTGCCTTGGCCCGTGAAAAGACGTTTCAGTCCCTCTCGATGACCGCATTGATCCTGGTGCTTTGGATCGGTCTATGGACGGCAGCCGGCGCGTTTGCAGGCAATCGAACGATTGGCGGATTGTCCGTCGTCATGGTTGCAACAGCGGCAAATCCATTTCTGGCTGTCTGGGCCGCGGCCCATCCGTTTCGCGATGCGAGCGCTACATGGCTGGCGGGAGATACGCTGTTTGTGGTCATGGCACTCTTCGCCGCAGCACTGCTCAACGGCCTGGCGATTTGGCGCTTGCGGGTGTGGAACCCGGGCCGCGAGACATTCCAGCTTGCTCCGGCGGCTGAGAGCGGCAGCATCTTTGGTACAGCCGCAGACGAGCAGCAGTCGACCGACCTTTCCCCGGCCGAAGCGGCGCGGGCCGGCCACGTCGATGCCCGTGTCCGTATGATCGATCAGAAGAGCCGCGAGGTTTGGGACAATCCTGTGCTTTGGCGGGAGACCTGCACGTGGGCTTACGGCCACAAGGTGATCGTCATCCGCATCGCCTACCTGCTATTATTCCTCTTGGCCGCGGTGGGCATCTATTTCACGATCCAAAGTGGCGCGGCATTTGCCCGCGCCAATGAAGCGCTGATTCCGCTCACCGCCTGGCCCATCGGCCTGCTTGCGCTGGTGAGCCTGATCATCGTGAATGCCCTGGCGGTGACCTCAATCACGAACGAGCGAGATGGCGGCTCGCTCGATCTGTTGCTCGTCACGGACCTTTCGCCCAAGGAGTTCATCTTCGGCAAGATGCTCGGCGTGGCCTGGGTCACGAAGGAAATGCTCGTCGCGCCGCTCGTCCTGTGCGTGGTCCTCTGGGGAGCCGGGGCGCTATCGCTCGAAAACCTGCTCTACGTGCTGCTCGGCTTGGCGGTGATGGACCTGTTTGTGATCGTGCTGGGAATTCACTGCGGCCTCAACTACGCCAGCTCCAAGACGGCCGTCGGCGTCAGCCTGGGGAGCGTCTTTTTCCTGTTTCTTGGCGTGGTGACGCTGATCCTCTTCATGATCAGCTTCAGCGGCAGCTTTCAGACGCAGCTCGGGCCGTTTTTGGCGTTTATCGTCGGCGGGAGCGTGGGATTGTTTGTCACGCTCGGCAGCCGCAACCCCTCGACGGCGATTGGCCTGGCTTCGCTGCTCTTGCCGTTTGCGACGTTCTACGCCGTCACCTGTTTCCTGGTCGATCACCAGTTTGAAGTGTTCTTCGCCACGTCGGTCGCCTATGGCTTCACCACGGCGGCCCTGTTGGTTCCAGCCGTCTATGAATTTGACGTGGCGATGGGTCGGGCCAAGCTGGCGGGGGAGGAATAAGTGGGGCAGGTTTCAACCCGCCACTACCCTGCGAAAGACTACGATCCTCACTTCCCCGTAAAACACAAGCTTCGCGAGCTCGTCTTGCATCATCGCCAACACTTGTTCGGGTTTGCCGCCGCCTGTGCCAGCCCCGATCAATGGAAAGGCCAGCGACCGAAATCCGTGCGCCGTGGCCACGGCGATCGCGCTGCGGACCGACGCGCGGATGGACTTCTCGGTCGAACGCCACCAGAGGCTGATGCCGGCAACGTGGATGATCGCCTTATGCGGCAGACGGCCAGCCGAAGTCACTACCGCTCCACCAAGCGGAATCGGCCCCTTGCGCCCGAGTTCCCAGAATGGCGCGTAGCCTGCCCGCCGTTTGATCGCTCCGGAAACGCCCTGCGGCAAGAGCAGCCACCAAGGGATGATGTTTCGGTTCCAAGCGTTGACGATCGCGTCCACGTCCTGATCGAGCAGATCGCCGTGGACGACATTGACCTGCATGCTGGACTCCGTTCTCAGCCAAACCACCAGCACCTAATCCCGCCGATAGCCTAGCGTCTTCACCACCGAGAGCATTTCTTCGTACGTGATGAACCGCCGGCGGTGCATTAGTTTGTAGCCGTCGATCGCTTGGGCCAGCTCGCGGGCCTCGGGCGAAAGCTCTTCGTAGGTGTTGGCGAACTGCCGCCGGTCCCGCTGCGGGGAGGCGCCGGGCCCGGAAGAATTCCGGCGATCTACGAACGGTTCCACAGCCGTGTCAAACGTAGGAGACATCGCGACAACCTCGAAGTGAGAGAATCGAGTCAGGCGGGTCGAGGCGGCGGGGTAGGACTCGATCCAACTAACCGTAGGCCACGATTTTCCACCGGTCAAACGCGGGGTGCCGAGGATGGTCGTCTTCGTCGCAACGTGAACCGCAGAATTGGCGCGGTAAGCACACACGGCACAACCCGATTCGCCGCGCTGTGCTGGGCTTCGTTGACCAGCGATGCCGGGCGGCCTTAGAATCCGATTGTGGGGTGCGCCTAGGAGGCAGTGACCATGCAAAAAAGCCTGCTGAACTTGTCGATTTCGTCGATTCTTATCGTTTTGGCAATTCATTCCGCCCGCGCCCAGCAAGTCACCGTCGGCGGGCCGCATTCGACGGTCACAAACAGCTTTTACGAACAGTTCGGCGTCAATTGGGGCATCCGCGGTAACGGCTGGTTCTTTCAGTTTGGCGGGCCCGCCGTGCCGCCATTTGGCGGATTCGATCCCAATGCCGGCGCGAACTTTGGCTTTGCCGGGCCGAACGGCTTCTTCAACCTCACCGCTGGCCAAGGGTCCAATTCGACATTCGTTGGGCAGGCGCCAATGGTCACCGTGCCAAACGGAGGCACTGGGGCCTTCTTCGATCAGACGCTGCGGCCGTTCGTGAACGGAGTGATTCCGGTTGTCGGTGGCGAGCCTCCGGCATTCAACTCGGCGCTGCAGGAGCGACTTTCGCGACTCGAGGCCGGCGAAACAAGCGGCGGAAATGGACTGGCCACGCCCGCGGGCGCAAGCGGTGGCGGGCTCACCAAGGGCCCAAGTTCAGCGGAGCGGGGCGAGTTGAGCGTCGCCGAAATCAAGGCTCGCAAAGCAGCGGAGGGTTCGGCCGACCAGGCCGCGGCCGCCGCGGAGACCGAAGCCTTGCTCGAAAAGGCCCGCGGCGCGATTGCCGCCGGCAAGCCTGGCGTCGCCAAGATTCATCTTCAAATGGCAGTTCGACGGGCCACAGGCGATCAGCGCGAAGCGATCCTCAAGCAGATCGAGCAGTTGGGCGCGCCCGCCAAATGAGCCAGCATTGGGGCGTCAATTCGGCTGGGCGGCGGATACCGCGGCCACCTCGGTTTTGCCGAACGTCCGCGGGCCATAGACCTTCTCTCGATAGAGCACCAGGCCGTGAGCGGCGTGGAACAGGGCCCCGCATTCGACATCGACCGGCTTGAGCTTGCGAAACAGTTTGCAGACATCCTGTACGGCGAGTACGACCCAAGGCTGCTGTAGCTGGTCCTTGTCGAGAGCCGTCGTCAGAAACTCCAGCGTGTGACCGGCTGAACCGATGGCGAGTGCTAAATCGGCAGAGGTGCCGGGCCGCAGGAAATAGTTCGACGACAGCGAACCGTCGCCGTTTTGATACTTGTGGGCATCGGCAACGCACTTGTCGATTCGCTCGTGCAGCGTCTTCCACACCCCTTCATCTTTGCCGCCCGCCGCAATGTGGCGGTTGTAGGCCATCGCTAGTGCGGTCATTCGGTGCGTGCCGCCGCACGGGCTGTCGGCGAGGTCGTGTTCGAGCTCGATCTCGACCAGCTTCTCGATGCTCCACTCCTGGCCATCGCCGCCGGTCCACTTGTAGTCGGTCGGGTAGTATGCCGTCATGGCCATCAGCGTCCAACTATATTCGCGCAGAGCGTTCTTATGGACATCGAGTTTCATCTGATCGATGTAGTCGGCGACCGTGTGCTCTTTCCCATTGACGGTGATCTTCTCGTCGAGCGGCAAACGGCAATCGCTGAGGTATCCCATCCACTGGTCGGTGTGTCCTTGTCCCTGCTTGTCGCCAGCGATGTACGACCGAATGCCGCGGCGGCCGGATGCCTCGTCGAGCACATCCCCTTCCTGAAAATCAAGTCCCTTCATGGGCCGGCCGGCCAAAACGTAATCGACGGCCGAAACATCCTGACCGTCGGCACTCACCAGAAACTCGCGCTTAAAAGCGAGCGCCCCGTGGATGATTTGCCAGGCAGCCTGGTCCTGGGTGGTGGCCCCGACGGAAAGGCGGCGGTGCTCGTAGGTGTGCTCGAGGGCATCGTCGATTTGCTTGAGGAGGTCTCCTTCGGAGGCGGCCGTCACCGTGCCTCCGCCAGAGGAAACCGGCTTGGCTGCCAATCCACCGCTTGACGAATTGCAGCCAAGCAGAGCCGCTTGCCATAGGCCGAGTAGCGCCACAAGGAACGAAGCGCGCGGAGCGCTGAAATTTGTCATCGCAGGGGATCCAAAGGGCGGGAAGGCCGAACTCCTTCGGCCGGAGCATGCAGTTGGCAAATATACCCCACGGTTGCCAGAGCCACTAGAACATCGAGAATTTGGGGGTACTGCGCAAGAGGCGATGAGATTTCGGCTAACACCGACTCAGCCGTGATACGCCTCGCCGAGTCTCAGTTTCCCAGGCGTCGCGGCTGAGACGCTCTCTCAATAACCACCGTTGCTGCAAGAATTTACGTCGAGTTGCTCGCCGCGAAGGTTGCTGCCAGGGATGCCCAGTTTTACAATCCCTCGGTGCTGTTCCCGCGGCAGGCCCAAAACCTGCCTCACTCTTCACGGCAGCGTGCCTGCCTGCCCTATCTTCACCCCCATGCTCGCCCGCAAGCCCATCCTGCCGAACATCATCGAAATGAACTACCAGGCGGGCGAAGTGCTCGGTTGCTGTGTGTATCTGGTTTACGACCAGAATGAGTGGCTGCTGATCGACATCGGCTTGGAAGAAACGGTCGAGGAAATCATCGAGCTGATCCGGCAGATGGATTTTCCACTGGCCAAATGCAAGATGATCATCGGCACGCATGCCGACGTCGATCACATCCAGGGGCTCGCAAAGGCCAAGCACCTCTTGAAGGCTCCAGTTTATGCCCATCCGAAGGCAGTGCCGCCGCTCGAAGCGGGCGACAAGCTCCGCACCTTCGCCCAGATCGAGGCCCAGAAGATCGACATGGCGATGCCGCC
>Ga0065705_10104318_pt1 | contig 21367 bp, 35 predicted proteins | sample SwibulcommuniRL2_FD_59092 | JGI IMG/M metagenome (GOLD analysis project Ga0065705, IMG submission 59092) | Bulk soil microbial communities from switchgrass field near Rose Lake, East Lansing, Michigan, USA - RL2 Bulk Soil v2 (version 2) | ecosystem: Environmental > Terrestrial > Soil >...
CTCGCCCGCCGATAGAGCCGACTTCCTCTTACTTCGCCCACCAGGGGCGTTTCTTTAGTGCCTTGGGTGCTTGTCCATGCCATGCGCTTGATAGGTCTCCGGTGTTGCCATAGTAGGCGGGATTGAATTTGGGGTTCTTCTTGTTTATGCCGAAATTCGTTCCAAATCCTGAGCCAATGATCACCTCGTTTGCAAACTCAATGGATATAGTATCTTTGACTGTCCCTGGGGTTCCCATTGGCGGCAATTTGTCTCCGGTGTTCGGGTCGACTCCATTGACGATCAGATACATGCTGCCCCAAAATGTTTGCGCGGGTTGGAAGTTTGGAAACGTCGGCGCTTGATAGGGTCCGACTCCTGGGCCGCTGTAACTCCCATAGTCGGGGTCTTTCGGCGGCGCAATAAACCAGTTCGAGGCTGGTGTCCCGTAGATGGCTCCGCCTGTGCCGATGCTGCTTCCGGCTGGTATCCCTGGGATGCCTGGTCCGTTGGGCTTCGGCGTGAAGCCTGCGCCTGGTCCGCCCATCCATATATCAGCAAGGATAACGTCCAATCCTGGGCCTGTGCCTGGTATGCCTGTCGTGGGTGGCGTGTATCCCTTGGGCTTCTTCTTCGGTGGTTGTCCGCCTCCGCCTTTGCCTCCCCTCAACCTGGCAAAAACGGCTCGGCGCTGCTCGTCGCTTTTGAATTGCATTGTTACACCAGTAATGAGATTGTGATGAAACACAATCCGGCATTCGTCCAGTTGATATCACTCGGCGCGAGTTTATTGAATGAGCCGATTGCAAAGCAAACGGCGGCGGCTACAAGTGCGGCTGCTTTATACATGATCTACTTCCTTTCGCATATCTATCAAAAATCGGGCTGTGCGGGCTTCTGCTGTATGCCCGTCTCTTTGGTCGTGTGCGTACTGTGTAATTTTCTAAAGGCTTGTTATTTTTACTAACAAGCCTTTAGAATTTTAGTTGTGAGAAACTCGGCTTGGCTCGTTTCGTATAGCTGAACGGCTCTTATCAGATTATGCCCTTGGCTTTGAGTTCGGGTACGATCTGGAATAGTTTCAGGATTGCCAGTACCACGGCCAGGACTACGCCTGCTTCCAGCTTGTAGGGCGTGAATGCGGCGACGAATGCGGCTATCACATAGCAAAGCGCCTGCCAGAATGCGAGACTGTAAACGAATGGGGGCATGGGCTTTTCCTTTCTTTGCTCTTGGGTGGGTTCGGGAGGGCTTGCCCTTCCGTCGTCAGCAGGCGGGCGTACTCGCCCGCCGTAGGAGCCGACCTCCTCTATTTCTTCTCTGCCTTTGCCTTGGCTTCGGCTCGCTGCGCGGTCTGCTCGTTCGTTTTGCCTGCCTGGGCTTTGGCTGCTGCCTTGGCTGCCTTGGCTTCTGCTTCGGCTTGCTCTGCTGCGAGTTGTGCGGCTTTGGCTTTGGCTTCTGCGTCCAATGCTGCGCTCTCTGCGTCTTCGGCTTGCTCCGCTGCCTTCTCTTTGTCTTTGGTGTCCTGGTTCGTGACGAATTCCAGTTTGCGCCCGCTGGCTCCGTCGATGATCACCATGACTCCGTCTTCATGCAGTGTCCATGATTGCATCGCGGGACGAAGGGGGAGGCTATCGCCTGTGGCTTTTTGTTTCTTGTAATACTTGTCGAGCAGGTCTTTTGCCTGCTCGTAGGTTTCGGGGCTGTCCTTATCGAATTTGGTTTTGCTGTCCATTTCCTTTACTCCTGTATCTTTCAATATTTGAATAACTGATAGGTGTTATACCTTCAACGTGAAATTTGCCACGGCTCCGAGAAAATCCACCTGGGTGGTTGCTGCCTGATTGACTGTGACCTCGACAAGCACGTATTCATCATTGTCAATCCAAAACGGGGTTGTGATGGTGAGTACGGCTTTGTGCTGGTCCACGGTCTTGCAATTGGCCGCGGCTGGTGACTGGGTGAATGCTGGCGCGCTCACCACGGCCACGGCTGTGTCTGCGCCGCGTGTGACCTTGTTGATCACGAATGTGAACGCGTCACAATCTGCGACTAGGATTTCGTAGTCGATCTCTATGGATTTGAGATAGGCTCCGCTTAGCGCGTTCGAATTGGAGGGTACGAGGATTGGGATATTGACGAGTCCGGTTTGGTCTGCGGCTGCGACGTGCTCGACAATTGTTCCTGCTACCTGTCCCGCGGGTGTGGTCCATGTGCCTGTGGGCCTGTGAAACAGGCTCGGCGGGATGAATTGACTCATGGCGGTATCTTGAATAGCGCCCATGGTTATACCCTCAATGTGTAGTTTGCGACTGCTCCGAGAACGTCGATGGTGACGGTCCCGCCGCATACTGCGGTCATGACAAGCAGATAGTAGCAGTCATTATCAATCCATTCGGGCGTTGTGAGGGTAACGGTGCATTTGTGCTGGTCCTGGGTCTCGGCTCCGGCTGAAGCTGCCAGGCTTTGAGTGACGGTGACGGCGCTCACCACTGCCACGGCTGTGTCTGCGCCGCGTGTGACCTTGTTCAGACTGAACGTGATACTTGTCGCGGCTGCAAGCAAGAGCTCATAATCCACCTCTATGGATTTGAGATAAGCGCCTTTGAGCGCGACCGAATTGGAGGGCAGGGTTACCGGAATATTGATCACTCCGGTTGAGGCTGCGGCGGCTCGGTGGAATGCAATCGTACTGGTGACTGCTCCGGCTGCCTGGGTGTATGTCCCTGTGGTTCCCATCATTGCGGTGGGTGGGATGTACTGACTCATGTGTGTATCGTGAACGTAGCCCATGATGTTTACTCCTTATGGGTTGGACTAAATCCCAGTGAGACGGCTTCCGTGTCGTCTCACTGGGTGGATTCAGTTGGTTACTTACTATCCGCTTACATTCTCTTTATGCAATGGGCGGAAATCTCCGACGACCAAGGCAATGAATTGGCGGACCTTCAAGCGGTGTTCATCGTTCATGAAAACGGCCGGGTCGGTCTCTCTGCCAGCGATGTAAATCTCTGGCACGAGTCCGAATCTCTCGCCGACGATAATCGAGGGCGCAACTGTGGGGTCTGCCACGGCTGCGTAGTCGGTGGCGTCTGTCCATTCGGGTACGACCACGGGCTCGACCAATCCTCCCCATGTGGCGGAAACGTTCGCTACGTTCTGTTGAGCACTCGACCAACGCGGAATGAATAAGGCTTCAGCCGCTGCACGAAGTGCACGCGGGACCAAACAATACCTCGGCTCTACTGCGAGCTTCTTGCCTGTGCCATAGTAGCCCGTCGCGTTCTTGATCAGCATGGGTTGGTTATACATCGCGAGGGCAATGGCATTCCATGCAACATAATCTGTGCCTATGGCTGTGGTCAGAAGATTGGCATGTCCGCCCGCGGTGGTGACGGCTGTTGAGTTGAATAAGGCTCCGGTGTCTGCCATTACCGGACCTGCGGCGCTGTTCTGTGTGAAAATGGCTGCGACCTGCTCGGAAATGTTGCGCATGGCGGCATTGCCCAATTCAACGGCGTACTGCCTGAGCTTGCGGGTCTCGTCCCTGTCGATGGCTTCCAAGGTCAGGGGCAGGTATCCGCCATATTTGACAAAGGATGCCGTCTCTGGACTGTCGCCTACTGCCAGTTCGGTATATTCTCCCTGCTCTAAAACTACGGGCAGGCTGCCGATGGTTCCGACGAGCGTCCCAGTGATGCTGTTCAGGTTGGTGAAATGCTCGACGATGGTAATTTTCTTCCACCAGTCATAACCCGCGGTCCCCATGCGCTCGAACGAATTGACAACGATCTTGTTCAATGCGTTCTTCACCAGTCCGGCAAAGTCGGCGGTGGTGGCGAGTGAGATGCGCTCGCCATAGTAGCCGCCGTGGAGTTCAAAATCTCCGGTGAGCATCAAATATAATTCCTTGATACCCGATAACCTGGCGGGCTTGACGTTTGCGAGTTCGGCTCTGCGCTCTACTCCGAACAAATCCGATACCGCGGCTTCCAGCTGGTCGTCGCTGTTGAACATCGCGCCTGTGCTGCGTCCTGGTCCGCTGATACGCTGGCTGGCCAATACTTCGGCAAGCACCTTGCGCTGTCCCTCGATTGCATCCTCCAACTCGGTCGGCTCGAAGACCTTGCCTGCGAACATCTTACGCACCACTGTTTGCGCGGCGTTCGGGAGCTTGCTTGCTGTGAGGGCGGTATCTAAAAGATACTCGCACATCTTCACGCGGGATGCTCGGACCTTCTTTGCGTCGGCTTCTTCCTGCTTCTGGCGCTCGGTGGCTGCCAGTAGTCGGCGTACTGCCTGGTTGTCCTCGTCGATCTGCTCGGCGAGTTCGGCGTGCTCCTGTTCGGATTCGATGGTCTCATCTTCGATGATCTCATCTTCCTGCACGCCATTCGGGGTCACTTGCTTTTTCTTCATTGGTTCATCTCCTAGAATGGATTGGAGCACGCGCAAGAATTTACCACCGCGTGCGGGTTTGAGTACGGCGTCAGTGGATATGACGCGTTTTATAGCGGAGACAACATTATTGTCAGTGGTATCAATAAAGATGTCCGCTGAAAAACCAATAGGTAGGTCGGGGTCTTCCAATGCTGCGTCGGCTAGTTTCCTGAGTGCCTCGGCGCTCGGTCCTGTGGGTTTGAGCCTGGCTCCGATTCCGTTTTCGGCTGCATTCCAGAATGGGGAGTGAATGAGTCCGGCTAGGTCGCGTGCAGAGTGGCGCTTCTTGTCCGGCGTGGCTTCGTGGTCGATGTAGCAGGGTACACGGCTCCACATACTGACGGCTGCCTTCAGTGTGGAGGGTGGGAAGTTATAGCCATTGCCCATGCCTGCGGATATGGCAATGATCTCGTATTCTCCGCCTTTGGCGAATCGGATTTGTATCGGCTCCCTGTGGGTTCGGGAGGCTGGCTTCCCGTTGTGAGAGAGCGCCGTACTCGGCGCGGCGGAGCCGTCCTCCTCGTGCATTTGTCGTATGGGTGCGTGCATGATCTCGCCACTCTCCGGCTCGTCGGTCTCGGTGAGTGTGCAATGACAGTTCTCTTTGCAGTAGAGCCGCTCATTGCCTGGCTTCATACTTCCCCAATCTTCCTCGCTGTGTACCTGTCCGTCCAGCGCCATGCAGGACGGACAGGTATTATCTGAATGCTTCGACCACTTCATCATTTTTTTCATTTGCGTTCTCCAAAGGTGTGACCTTCGCAATGGAAATATTGAACGTGCCTTACCACTTCGGGCGGCTTCGGGAATATGGGCCTTGTCATTTTCTTGATACTTGCATCCATTTCCTGCGGTTCTTTTTCCTTCAGACTGAAGGTGACATATTGAATTCAGGTAGAAGGATTATTGGCAACAAAACGAAATAAATCGTTGCTGTTGATATAGATGAGCCGCTTGCTTTTTAGGTTGGCTCTTTGTAGTTGGCGATTGATTGGCGGTCCTGGCATTATTCCTGCTCCTTTGGGTCGCCTGGGTCTATCTCTTTCTTGATCTCTGTGTTCGGTGTGGAGCCTGCGCTACCTTCCGGCTTCAGTGGTCGGCGTCTGCCTTTGATTGTCTTTCCGTCTGCTTCGAATACTTCGCCTGCCATGCGATATACAAGCCTGAGCATTTCTCCGGCGTCGATCATTTCCCTGTCAAACAAATCGGCTGCGACTGGCTCAATACGGGAGGCGGCTAGTGCTAAATTGCTGTTGTCTCTCTCGGTGATGTCCGGCGCTTCGACTTCGATCACAGCTTGGGGATTGACGCGTCGATCTACTTCCTTGCGGATTCGAACGGCGATAGTGGCAAGGTCTACGATCATGTTCACAAATTCGGTCTGCGTTTGTTCCAGCCCGCGGAATGTGGGCGTTCCGGCTGCGTCGGCGGTTGTGCTCGTTGAGCTCTCCGGCTCTGCCAGATAATGCAAGGGGATGCCTGCTCCGAGTGCAATCATCTTTTTGAGGGCAAGGCCGTCGACTGAGGCGTCGAATGCGTCCAGTTGCGCGGATAGGATGCCCCATTCCTCGCCGCTCTGCTTGTTCTGGACAAGCACGCTGCCGGACTTGGGCGGGTTGGCGTTGAGTTGCCTTTCTCGTGTCTGCCTGTCGGCTTCGCTGGTGTAGTTGCCGCTGACTGCATACATAAACGCGCTTCGAAAGTGATTGAGCCTGACTCGATCTTCCAGCCACGTGCTGTAACGTCCAATCCATGGGAGCAATGGCGCTAGGTCCGGCTCTCCCCAAACTACACCCACGGGTTTATTGGCGGTGTAGTGGAGCATGAACGGCTCCGGCTCGCTTTGGAAAATCGGCGTGGTCGGGTCGTAGGCTTTCCATGTGCCTGCTTCCTGAATGACTGGGATATAAAACTGCTCTTGAAAGATGTCATTTTCTGCCGTCTGGATTTCCTTGATTAGTTCGGACGGTACGGCTCGAACAAAGCTCATGCCGTCCGGCATGACTGAGATGAGGAAGAATAGATTGCCTGCCCGCGTGCGCTCGTCGCACCATTGCGGTATCTGCTCGGATAGTTTGTTTAGTGGATGGTCCCACCACATTTGCAAAAACTTCTGCGTGGCCGCGTGGTCGCTTTTGATTGTGAGCCCCTCGCCCACAATGAATTGAGTGTAGAGCTTGACTATCCGCCTGGCAACGGGTGAGACTCGCCAGGCTCTGAGGCATTCTGAAAGAATGGTTGCTCGGTCGTATTCGAAACGATCGCGGTAGAGCCCGCTGGCGTTGTCGCCGATAAAGAAAGTATTGTCATTCTCTCGGATGGTCTGCTGTACGCGCTCTCCTTCCTTGGGCGCAAGGAAGTTTGATAACCTGGTTCTGAAATCTTTTAGCATGTGCGGCTCCTAAAAATTCTTGTCGGCGGTCTCTAATACGTCGGCTTGCTCGATGATCACGGTTGGCGCGGATATGTACCATTCCAATAAATCAAGCTGCGCGGTGAGGGCGTCGGTGGTGATGATGTCGTCATGGATGAGCAAGCCCATTTGATTACGGGTCCCGTCCGGTACGCTCCACCTCATGGTTTTGGAGGGTCCGATCAGTATTTCGCTCTGGCAATTGGCATACTGCTCTCGGCTGGCTTCGTCCTGCACGCAGTCCCTGAAGCGCCCGCTCTCGATGATGGCAATGAAGCCATAACCTAATTCGCTCTTGGATTGTGCGGTGTATTTGAAGCCGATCACCCGCTCCGTGAATTTGCGATAGAGCATCCCCCATAATCCTTCTCCGGCTCCGGTTGCATCTTCGACGATATACAAGGGATGCCACACACTGGCGAGTGCGGATATCGCGCCGAAAATATCGACATGGTTGTTTCCCTGCCATTCGAGCCGCTTCACGGCTCGGTAGATGGGAGCCTGAAGCAAGTCAAGCTCGGTCAGGTCGATGTCGATCACGTCCAACGTTGTCTTATCTCTGCCTGGGTTCCGCATTCCCTCGAGTTCCAAGATGCCTTCATCCTGTCCGGCTACGTCTATCAAAAAGGCGTAGGCGTGTCCTGGGACGGGTGCGTCCTGCGGGTCCTGGTCTCCCTGCATCAGCGCCAGTCTGCGGGCGTTGAACATCCCCGTTTGTGCATCGATGCGCTCACAAAAATACTGCGTCTTGACAAGTGGATGCTCTCTCCCTAATTTCCTGAGCTCGCTGTCCACGAATTGCCCATAAGGTTTGTTTACCTTCCGCACATCTTCGGCGGTGTAAACGAACACGCGTTTGATACCGTCCGCTTTCTCGGCTGCGAGTGCGGCGTCCTGCTCCCTGGCAAGTAGTGTGTTGCTGGTCCATTGGGTTCCGACGATAATCCTTGTGGCGTTGGTGCTGGCTACCATCGGCGCGAAATCCTTGTCATATTTGGCAGGCGTGATGTCCTGGGCTTCGTTGATCACAAGCAATAGGCTGGCTGTGGCTCCGACGACATTGGACTCTTTATCGCCTGAAAGTAGAGAAGTGACGGCATTCCCTATCATGCGCATGTAATCGGCGCGCTTTTTCCAAAAGGCTTGCGTCAATAGATTGGCTTTGAGCCTGTTCTCCAAACGCATTAGGAAATTGAGCGTTTGCGGCTTGTATGTGGGATTGGCGACGACGATGCCCACCTCACGGTGGGCATATAAATTCATGAGGTAACAAATCAGATTGGCGAGTAACTCGTCTTTGCCTGCCTGCCTGGATATGATGATCACGAATGTAAGCCCGCGCTTGTTCATAACGGAATCAATGATTGCCTCGGCTGGCTCCAGCTGATACGGCCGCATTTGGATGGCTCCGCCGCGCTTGGTGAAGTTGTCGAAGGTTCTGCCGATGGTCTTGATAGTCTGAATGAGTGTGCTCATTCTTTTCCCCTGGGGTTCGGGGGCTGGCTCCCGTCGTCAAGAGACCGGCGTACTCGCCGGTCGGCGGAGCCGTCCTCCCGTTGCCCTTTGGCGGCTTTCCAGCCTGCCGTGAATGAGGCTAGTACCATCTTCCATGCCTGGTGATTTCGGTACGTCTCGAAGGGTCCGAATCTGTCTCTGAAGGCTTGTAGGATTTTTTCTTCTTCTGTCATATCCCCATTTCCAATCTGAGTTCTTCCAGCGCGTGCATGATTGCATCGGCTACGTCTCCGCCTTTGCCTTTGATCAGATACTGGGTGCGTGCGAGTGTGGACAGGGATTGCGTCATGAGGCTGAGGGTGTTGAGTTGCTTTAGATAATGGTCGTCGCGGAGCTCTGATTGTCCGCCTTCCTTGTTGGGCAAGTATGCTGGCTCGAAATAAAGCTGGTCATATAGCTGGTCCAGACATACGCGGATAAGATTGATCTCGGCTTGCAAGTCGGTGGCGTCCTGCCCGTCCAATCGTTTCTGCTGCTCGGCTGTAAACCTGTTGGCATAGAATCCATGGCGCATGGCGTTCTTATTGCCTGGCTGCGCGCCTGGCTTCCTGCCTGTGCTCGGCTTCTTCCTGGTCTTTACTTTAGCAACCATCTTGCGGCCTCGCTCAATATGATTGCGATAATCCCGCCAATGACGGCGCGGCGGTAGAATTTGCGCTCGTCGGCGGCTGCGGTCTGCTCGTTCTTTCGCATGGTGAGGAATTCATTGAGTCCGGTCTCTACGATTCCCACTTTGGCGGCTAAAGTTTTTTGCGCGTCGTCGGCTGCCTGATTGCGTAGTTCAAGTCTCTCGATGATCTTGTATGCGTCTCGGATAACCTCGGTTAAAAAGCGTGCGCCTGAGCGCGTGGAGAAAGTGGCGTCATTTTCCAGTAGCTTGTCGATCTTGTCGGCGATGCTGTTGCCGCTGTTCATAGGTGAATCAATGTGCCTAACAGCCTGAGCCGGATGGCTCCGCTCTGTCCATGGCTGCGCTCTTTGAGGTATTCGATAATTTGTGCGGCGTGGATTTGGGTGATTTCGATGTCGATTGCGGTGACGCGGCGCTGCTCGATGTATTTCTTTAGCTCCGGGCTGGTGTCGACTCTCTCGACGTATAGGGTTACGGGTCTGCTAATATCCTCCGGCAATGGCATGTGTAGGGTTCTCCGTGAACAAAAAGAGCCGCGCACCTGTGGACCTTTCGGTCTCGGTACGCGGCTGGCTATTTAGGCAGTTGCCTTGTCCGCTCTGCGTTCTCACCGCGCTGGCGCTGCGGCGCAAGTGTGGCTTCAAAGGGAGAGCGGCTCGAATTGTCGTCTACAAAAATGCGTGCGTGAAATTCGCACGCACATTTTTGCAGATATTACCACAAATATTTTATTTGTGTTTGCCGTTGTGTGGAAATAGCAATGAAGTTGTGGTGCGGCGTACGTGGTCGTCTATGTTGAGTGCTATGGAATCTTTCATTATTTGTAGGTGTACATCTTCGCATTCTGCGGTCGGCTTGTCGCGCAGTGCCATATAGACATCGTATGCCTTTTGGGTTGCCTCAACCCATCCCGTGCCTGGGATGTCTCTTGTTTCGGTAGCAATTACTTTGCCTATTTCAAGTTCGCCTATTTCAGAATATTGGTATTTCATCCAGTAGTACATATTATCTCCTTTTATATATTACTTCGTAATTCATTGCCGGATTTCGCAGACAGGAATTACCACAAAAAAATTATTTGTGTTTGCCGTTGTGCGGGAAAAGTAATGAAATTGCTGTTGTTAGGATGCGATATGCTATATCTCCGAGCCGTTCCTCCTGGGCTTGCTTGGTCTTCAGCGCGGCATGCAATTGCGTCTGCAAGATTCGCAGTTGCTTTACTTCTTCGGGGATGTCTTTGTATTCTTCGAGTCGTTCCTCGATGTGTTCGAGGACTGATAATATCTTTGTCTTGGTTGTGGTCTGGTCGTCGTCTCCCATGGGCTTGCTCCTATGATACTTATAAAAACTTCACTTGATTGCCTGGCTTTAGTGTGCCTGTAAGTATATACCTGCCTTCGGCATGTTGACCTTCGAGAATTTCATTTCGATCTCCTATTGTTGCTATCGACTACGTTTTGACGGTCTGCGGCTCGGCGCTTTTCGAGCTCTCGCATTTGGTGATAGAACGCGGCTATCTTGGAACGTGTGTTCTCTGTGATGAACATGGCGGCTTCTCTCTCCATCAGTCCTACGATCTGCTCGGCCAGTCCCATGGTCAGGTCGTATTGCCGGAATGAGATAGCTAGTGCCTGGTTCTCGTCGAATAGCTCGGCGATGGCTTCGCGTTCGCGTTCCCACTGGTCCAATGCTTCGGCTAGGGTCTTGGCTTCGCCTGCGATTTCTAGGGCGCGCTCTGTGTCGGTGGTCATGGCTCTTGCTCCTTCTTCTTCCCGTAGCTGTGTAGGCGCTCTATGATCACATGTCGGCTGTCTTTGGTGAGCGAAAACCACCATTTGAGGTATTCAGTACGCGGCTGGCTTGGCTTGGGCTTGCCGCGGGGCTTGTATCTGTGGAGTCCCAATCTATGGCGGGTCTCGCGTCCCTTGGGTGTGCGGTCGGTCGGCTCGATGCCATGGCGTACTAGTTGGAAAATCCAATAGACATTTACCTCGATCTCCTCGGCTGCCTTATGGAAAGAGCCGCATTTGCGTAAAAGTTTCACTAGCTTGGGCGGTGTGTTCGGGTGTATCGTCATAGGAGTACCATTTGAGCGAGTCTCTGCTTGGCGATAAACTCGCACCATTGTTCTGAGTATTCAATCGTCACGCACTTGCGGCCCATGTTCTTTGCAATGCGGGCTGTGGTTCCAGTCCCTGCGAATGGGTCAAGGACCGGTAGGTCCGGACCTGCAAGGTAGCGCAAGACTCGGCCTGTCAAATCTTCGGAGGTGTAGCCTGGGTGGTCGAAGTCGTTTTCGTTGAAAAAATAACCGTTGCCGCGCTGTTGGACTTTCTCCCAAACGTTCTTGATTCGCTCTTTTGGTTTTGCGTTTGTGAGTAGCGTCGAAAATTGATCTACGAATCCGCCGCGGATTGCGCCCTCGGGTCCCTTGCGAATGATGATCTGCTGATATTCAAATCCTAGCATTGCCCAATAATTGGGTAAGTATGATTTTGGGGTATAGATGCAAATTTCAGGGGCCAGGCGCTTGGCCTGGTTTATCCATTGTTCACAAAAGGTTAGATATTCCGGCTCCGGCATGTTGTCATTCCATCCGCTGTACTCTTTGCCTGCGTTGTAAGGTGGGTCAGTCCATAGGAAGAATGGTCCTGAAAGCTGCGGCAAAATATCTCGGCAATCACCATGGTATAGGGTTGCGCTGTCGTCTTGGTAATAGGGTTTTGTCATTGGTAATTGCTCCTGCCCTTCTGCGGTCTCGTCGTTTGCGTAGCAGTCGGCTGTGCGATTGGTGTGGCAAAGCGTAGCCAGTATTCGGGGATGATGAATACGGCTCCGCTCTCGATCTCTGTTTTCCCTGTGGGTTCGGGAGGCTGGCTTCCCGTTATAAGAGCCGGCGTACTCGCCGGCGGCGGAGCCGTGGGAGTCGGGTCCGCCGTGATGGTGGTTGTAACGCACGCCTGCAAAATCAGGGCGATGATGATCATTATCATTAGTGTGAGGTCTTTGCTTTTCTTCATGATTTCACCTTTCATAATGTGTTAATCTATAACAGTAGTAGTAGTGCTGTGGAAAGAATGTAGAGAATCCCTCGGTAGAGTAATCTACTCTACAATTCTTTCCACATTTTGCCTGTGCAAAGAATCGGCTTTTGCTGTGGAAAGAATTATTTGATTCTTTCAACAGGCTGCCTGTTGAAAGAATTCTTTGCAATCGGCTGCGCTACTGTCCTGCCGCTGTTCATGGTCTGCATGATGATCAGCGCGCATTGCATCGAGTTATAGGCTACACCTCGCCCGCTGGTCAGTAAGGGATGATCTATGTCGATCAGCGCGGCGATGATCAGGGCTATCGGCTGCACTCCATGCCTGCGGGCGATATCGCGGTGATGGCTGTAATCTCCGGCGCACCATTGCCGCGCTACTTCCTGGCGCTCGGCTGGCGTGGTTACTTCTTTGCCGTTTCTGTCGATGAAGCATCGACATACTGCATCATCCATCTGTTTAACGTTGTTGTCTTCCCTGCGGCTCATGGCTACAATCCTTCGCCGTGGATTGGGCAGGGTCCATTGTCGCCGATGCGTTCGAGACAAATGCAAAGCGCCTTCGTGGTCACGGCCGGAGCCATGATAAAACATCCAACTTGATAAAGAACTGTGTGCCATTCTCCCTGCTGCTCCATGATCTGGATGAGCTTTCCTTTTGCGGCGGCTTCGCTCATACCGCGTGGGATTTGATAGATATGTTTCCATTCGTTCACCTCGGGATGGGCGCGTGTGATTTCGGCTTGGCTCTTGTAAGTCTGGATGTTCAGGATTCGCCGTTTGGTGGTTGCGGTTTGAATGACGGTTTGCGTGTTCATTAGAGGGTTCTCCATTTCTTGATTTGGTCCCTCCGATAATCGGGACATTATCGGAGGGCTTCTGTGGTTATCGTCCCTGCACGTGTCGGGACATTTTGCGATAATGGCGCTTCTTGTGTGCCTCGTTCAAATACTTCTGCTGCGGGATGGTGGTCTTGAATTTCTGCTTGCATCCGCAGGGACAAATTTTGCTTATTGCTGGTCGGCGCTTGCCGGAGAATTTGCGGGTTGTTCGTTCAATAACTCGCGGAGGCTGTTCATTGCGACTGCCAGAGAGATGTACTCTCCTGGCTTGGCTTCCAGTATGTGGCTGCATGGCTCCGGCGTTAGCCACTGGCTGCCCTCGTCCCTGCATATCTTGCACCATAGGCGCTCTCGGCCTTTCGGCGTCTCCTGCCAGCAACAGAGATGATTGCTCGTCTCTGCCATTTCTGCGACTGTCCGCGGCTGGCGCTTCGGCTGTAACCAGTTCTTTACTCGGCTGGCGATTTGAGAAAAGGGTTAGGCGTTGAGCCTGCCTCCTTTGTCGGCTCGGTGGGGGAGGGGAGAAGTTCGGGGATTTCTGGCACATCGAGATTGTTCTTCCGCCTGTCAAAAACTGTGTCGTCGATTGGGTAGAGTCCAAGGTCCCGCTTTGCCTGGCTGATAATGTTGGTGCTCAATGTCCTGGCTAGGGCGGCTTTCTCTACATCAAGCAGGGCGGTGGCCTGCTTGATTGATTCGCTCACTACTTCGCCGCGGGCGATGCCTACATCAATGCGCTGCTTGATCTCGGCTCCGGCTCCGTGGTGGGCATACAGCAGGATGGCATGCAGGGCGGTGGCTGCAATGAAGCCGTATACCATCCATTGCCCGATCTCCTGCGCTTCGACGGGGGTCAGGTTCTGTCCGAGCATGACCTCGCTTGCGACCATAAGCAGGGTCCCAATAAAGCCGACGGCGAAGCCGATGGCGGCCGTGGCATACTGTCCGACTGTCTCACTTCCGAATACGAAATTGAGCGCCCAACAGATAGCGGCGATGTCAAACAAAATAAGCCCCCATATTTGGTTTTCGAAGTGACCTGGGAAAATGCGTCCCAATGCTTGGAAGGTGAGCGACATCAGAAGTCCGAGGATTGCGATGCCGAATGCGCCGAATATGTATTTGGTGATGGAAGCTAATACTTTTTTCATGGTGTGAAGGTTCTCCGTTTCTTGATATAATTTGGGTGTCACTGGCGATGCTTTGCATTCCGTGAGGGTTCGCTAGGTGTCGTCAGTGACAGGTTGTTATTGCCTTTCTCCCCGCGTGTCCCGACGCGGGGAGTTTTATCAGGTTGGGGAGTGGTCCCTTACCTGGAAAAACCGTTATTTATCTGTTCTTTGTGTGGGGTGGGGGAGAGATAGGCGCGTGTGCTTGCCTATCTCTTTATCATTCGATATAATTTCTATTGCATATTCTATTCAGTTGTAAAAGTGCGGCTAATCTACCTTTGCGGCTGAGTGGTTCAACGATGGGAGCTCATGCGCTAACATGAGCTCTCTTGTTTTACCTGCCGCCGAATTCGTATGCTATCAGCCAGACGACGACTAGGAAAAAGAGAAACATTGCGGTTTCATTCTGCTCCGCCTGCGGGATTTCTCGGCTCCGCTCGTTCTCCAAGTATTCTCTCGATCTCTGTACTAGGGATGCGATAAACGCTCTTACTGCCTGGGTCCAATTTTTGAGCATTTAGGCTTCCTCGCTCGATCATGCGGCGGATGGTCCGCGGGCTGACCTGTAATTGTTCGGCGGCTTGCTCGGTAGTGAGGGTAACGAGTAGGTCGGTTTTTCGTCTGTTCATGTTTTGGATTATATGTCCCAACTGTCCTATTGTCAAGACATCGTAGGGTGTTCGGTGGTTTTCCCTGGGGTTCGGGGGCTGGCTCCCGTTATCAGCAGGCGGGCGTACTCGCCCGCCGTGGGAGCCGTCCTCCTCGTGGATTGGTTTTCCCTGCCTGCGTCCCAGGCTAGGGCAGGCAGGGCTGCCCACGTTCTTTGCCGCTAGGGATGGGCGGCTTTGTGGGCAGAGTATTCGAGAGCGCGGAGCGCCCCCAAAACCAAATAAGAAAACATGCTCGCTTGAAGCGAAGCTCGAAAGCCTGCATCAGCAGGCTTAAAAATTTTTCGCAAGAAAAAACCGGACCTTGGGAGTCCGGTTCGTCTTGCGATCACTGGGGGTTACTTCTCGCTCTCCATCGGCGGCATTGCCGAAATTCTGAGCACAGCCTTGCCTCTGTGCTCTCCTACCAGGATGATGATCTTCTTTCCAATGACTTCGGCGATGGTCTCGGCCTTGGTCGCGGATTTGAGAGACTGCACATCTACCTGGGCGGAGAGAAGATAGCCGCGGGGGAATGGGGCTCCGGTCTTGGTCTGGAAATAAAGAACGGGCTGATTTTGGATCCTCGGCTTTTTGGTTTCGGGGTCAATGTCTTTTGGATTGGGGACGGTCTCCTCGCTGGCGATGCGTGCGATAGTGACGGTCAATTGTGCGACCTTCCATCGTTCGGTCAGGTCCGAGACCTTCAGGAATCGGGAGGGGTGCAAGTCGTCGAGTCGGGTGTTGGGGTCGTAAGTTTGGGCGTTCATGAGATTGCCTGTGCGGCGCGTGCGCGTTCTTCTTCATTTGCAAATGTGTTTCCTTCGGCTTCCCATCCGTGTTTGCATGATCTGCAAATTCCGGTGGCGCGCTCGTCGTCATAAAACAGTGACGTGCCGCATGGCTCGGTTATTATCTCTGGTGCTTTCCATGCGAATTTTCCGGTGACGATGTTCATGGTTCCGCGTGTGACGGTCTTTGTGCGTTGGATTTTGCAAAGTAACTTGTTCATTGTGAGGGTTTCCATTCTGCCGGATACAAAGCCTCCGGCGTGGCTCATAGGATTTTTGAAATTATACGATATTGATTCGTTCAAATTCTTGCAAGACGGCCTCTGCGATTGTATCGGCCTCTTCCCGTGTAGGGTGGGTGGCCGATTCAAATACGGTTGTATGGTCGTCGCGATAAACCATGAAGTAATAGCCTCCCTTGGTGCGGTCTTGATAGCGAATGTAGTAATAGTGTTTCATGCGAGGGTTCCTTTAGTGTGGTAATTGTTGGGCAAGTAGCAGGGCAAACAATAGAATGCCGAATGCCGCGATTATTAGCAGTTCTTTCATGGGTGAGGGTTCCTTATTTCTTGATAGTCTTTGGTTTGGGGGTTAGGCTTCCGCTTGGCATTATTGCACCAGTGCATGGGCGAGTGCGGCCATCGGCTGCGTGTCCGGTCGGCGGATTGGGAATAAATCGAAATTGGCTCTATTGCGTAATTGCTCGGTGGTAGCCAGAACGATCTGATAGGGCTTGCCATCTACGGGGCGGAGGATATAGCGGCCGCTTGGCTCGTCTTTGTAGTCGAGCTCTACGCGGTAGAGCTTGTGATTGACCTTGCATTTTGCGTAAATCGAAAGAGACATGTGAGGGTTCCTTATTGAATTTGTTTGAACGGCTTATAGCCGGAGCGACCTAACGGGTTTGCATGGGGTGCGGATATGTGCGATTTCTATTTCTGCGGTATGTTTCGGGAGTTTCGCCGCGGCGCTTTGCTCCGGCTGCTTCTGTGGGGAGTACTGGATTGTCGCGGGGTCCGATATCGCGCCATGCTTGGGCTTCTTCTGCTGTAAAGCCAGCATTACGCCATTCGGGAGCGGAGCGAAAACCAAAACCAGCATTACGCCATTCTTTTGCTTCTTCTGCTGTAAAGCCAGCTTTTTTGAAGTGCTCGAAATCGAGCCGTAAGGATTCTGCTTTTGATTGTGTAGTATCTTTTCTTTTCATGCTGATCACCTAGAATAACGCTTGCTGAGTGGCTTGCGAAAACGACGAGGAACGGGGGACCATGACAACCCAGCCGCCCGCGCCATTGATTGAACAATGCGGCTGGTATTTTGAGCGGAGCTCGAAGAAGGATGATGCAAGGACCTTGCCCCAGGGCGTGACCACTGCCCACTGGCCGGTGACTAATTGGGCATAGTGAGCGATCACTGCATTGGGTGGGATTTGAATGAACATGCTTACATGATAGCACAGAATGCAAGACAATACAAGACAAAAGGAATGATTGCAAGGAAATTGCAAGGTTTTGTTTTTGGGCTTCGCGTAGCATGGAGAAACCTCCAAGCCGTACTCGGCGGGCTGCCGACCGGAAAAAAATAGGCCGATGCGCTTCGGCGCTATTTTTTGGAGGGAGCTCAACGTGCCTGCGATGCAGTTGCAAGCAGGGGGCTTTCTAAAAACTATTGCTCGATGATCTTCGAGCAACCCTCAAGAATCTAAAAACTTTTAGCCGATGCTTTTCGGCGTTACTCTAAAAACTTGTCCTTGACTTTTGCCTTTCTTCGGCTTATAATGCAAGACAAAGGAGTAATATGAAAAAACAAACTGCTATCAAATCTTCCCGTGAAGTCCGGCTCACTGTCCGCCTGACGGCTGACGACAAGGCTCGGCTTGAGTCTTTGCGTGTGCGCATGTCTCCGTATGCGCCTTTGAGTTTGGGTAAAGCTTTATCGGCTGCGATTCAGATTGCCGATGAAAAGCTGAATAAAGGCGAGCGCAAGGCTTAGGCGCAACCGCGCCGACGGCGTACTCGCCGGAAGCTTCTGGAGCCCCCTGCCCCTATCCCATGTTTGACACACCTTGCTGGATGCGAAGCCCCGAACGATAGTGAGAGAGCGTAGCAGACGTGGGGGGTGGGGTTGGGTTTGGGAGGGGCGGGGGGCGGCTTGCGCTCGTTCTCTCGAAACGGGTGGGCTGTTAGCTTGTGGTATTATCGGCTTGTTCGTCCTTTACTTAGATACCTTTTTTAGACTTAGGGGGCTGGCTCGGTGTGCCGTCCGTTGAATGCAGGGAACGGACCTTGATTGTGCGGAGCGGAAGTATCGCACGCCTTAGGCGTAAGCTGCATAGCCAGTGTCATGTGAAATGAGAGCCCGCGCAATTGCGCGGGCTCTCTGCTTTGATCTTCGGGGGTTCGGGGGCTTGCCCCCGTTAGCAGAGAGCGACCGGAGGGAGCGGCGGAGCCGACATCCTCACGCTCCGCCGCTCTCATTTTCATATTGACAATCATCTATATATCTTGTATGCTTTCCCTCTGATAGCGTACCTCGGCCTGAGACGGGAGCGCGACCGATTCACTGAGACGACCGTTATTCTAGATTGGGTGAGCCTGTACCTTTGTAAGAGTGTAGCTGTCTAGATGGAATGTCCGCTCTTGGCTCCAACCGTCGCGGACATTTCTGCTTTATGTGAATAGTTTCGCCAGTAATTTGAGCATAAGCCGTAATGTCTTTGCCAGAAATTTTACCGCTGCAATCACCTGTGCATTTGTGGGGTTGACGGCGTTCTCTATGTTCTGTAACTGTGCAATGGTGGCAAGGTATTCGTCCTTGAGTTGCTGGCGGTCGGCGCGAAATGCTAATGTCTCTGGTGATGGGGGAGCGTTGGTAAAAGTGGGTGGGTCGGGGAATATTACATCGTCAGGGTTTGCGTATGCAAACTCAATATTTTGCAAAGTCTCGCGGTAGGTTTGCCAGGTCGCTTTCTCTGCTGCGGTCAGTGGCGCGTCTATGAGTTGCGTCCAATCTGACCCCTTCGATATTCCATCTCGATACATCTTTATCAGTGCCCATTTTTCAGGCTCGGAGATGATCGCGCCTGCATGGAGCGTGCTGTATGCGTTCCATAAATCAGATGTTTGCATGGTGTTCCTAGAATTGATACGAATCTCTTAGAGTTAGTTCGTCGTTGGCTGCCATCCCAGACCATTGCAGAAATGCCGAACCCATAGCACTTGCAAACGCCACAACAGAATAGCCTGGATTTCCAAGGGGTCCGCCTTTGAGGGTTCCTGGTGCTGCTGCGCTTGCCCATATGCCGCCATTCATTAGCGATGCGCCTCCGTTCGCGTCCATTGTTGCCGCTGTCGCCAATAATACCGTACCAGTCCATGAACCGACATTGCTAATTCTTATTTGTATATCTTCTGAAATCGTGTTCCCGCTCGTTCTCCATCTGGCGATGCCGATACTCTGAGCATACGAGCCTGCGCTGCCGCCTGAGCCGGTTACGATTCCGGTCGCGGTGCGAGTAAACCAGTGGGGGAAGCCCTCGGGGTTCTCGATGTAGGAAATATATTTATCGGTGATGGTTGCGGCTGCCATTCCATAATCTGTATTTGTGATTAGTGTTATTGTTGTGTTTCCGGCTGCGTAGGAGGATGATTCGACTACTCCGTATTCATAGCCTCCGCCGTCCTTGTATCTGATCTTTGTGCCTTTGCGGAATCTTCCCGTCTCGTCTCCAACGACTGTAAAAGTATGGTTGGCTGTGCGGGTCCATGTCTCGGTTCTTGCCTGCCATCCACTTTCGGGAATGGCTCCGACTCCGGCCGGTGTCACTTCAAAATCAATAGTTCCGTCGCTGTCCTGGTAGGTGACGGCTATTCCTGTCTCTGTGTTGCTTGTGAGCATGGCTCCGACAATATCCTGTACTTCTTCGGTGGTGGGGTTGGCGGTGTGCGTGTGGTCGTCCAGTGTCTCGAATGCTCTCTGTATATTGTTGTCCCTGACGGATAATTTATTTATGAAGCTGCCGGAGTGTAGCGGCTGGTAGTTCGTGAGAATGAGCTCCTCGGTTGTCTCCTCCAAGAAGGGGCCGCCTGCGTCAAAACTTCTGTCTCTGAGTGGGTGCGGCTCTCGGATTGATTCGGCTATCCTATCGACTGCGGCGGGTTTCGGCTTTAGGCTGGCTACGAGGTTTTCCATTTCATACAGGCTTTCGATCTCGGTCCGCCATGGATACGCGGCGCTTGCCTGAAATACTTCCTTGACTTTCACACAAAAGCCTAGTCCATCAATGGATACAAAATCTCCGTTTTGTAATTCAAGATTGGGAGGTGAGAGGGTCGCTTTTATATGTCCGTCTACGGTGTTGTATGGGGATATGTAGGGTGTGACCGTGGAAGGAATAAAGCCTAGATTGAAAACGGGTCCGCTCGTTCCGAGTGTGTGCTCGGCGTCTGCCTCGTCCTTCCAGTAAAGTTTATAGACCGGTGCGGGTCTGAATTGCCTGTAAAACTGTGGTAGGTTGCTCGATGATAATACTAGGTCATAAGCTGGATAATCTCCGTTCGCGTCGGCGTAGGCGTCCAGACTGCTCGATGATAATATCATCACCTTATTATCTTTCCCCCAATCTAGAATGTTTGTAAGATACTTCTGCCTGAGCAGGTGGTGCAGAGTGTCGGCGTTTTCTGCGTCCAGCGTCTGGCCGGTGGGCATGAATTGGATATCTTTGTACCATTCCGAGAATGCGATTGGAAATGTTTTCCATACCAGTGAATTGGTAAAGTACACACTGGATGTCTGCCCGATGGCTATTGCCATTGCGCCGTCGACTTCGATATCTGAGGGCGTGGATACCTTCCGGCTTGCGAATAGATGCGCCTGGACGATCATCACATTGTTTCGCTCCAAGGCTCGCTCTCTGACAAAGTAGCGGCTGCTCCGCTCGACATATTCGGTTCCGTCGATCAGTAACCCGCGCTCGATACTTAAATCAATGTATGGTTGCCTCCACCATGTATCTCCGCTCTCGATCACAATCCGCGCTGTCAATGTTAGGTTTCCGAGCTCGTAAGCCAGCACGCTGCGGTTTAGGAAATTGACATTGTTTATTGTGATGCGGGCGCGTATGATGGGGGAGCCGTTCCCTGCGGCTAGTGCCGCTTTTAGGGTTGCGTCAATGGTCCGCATTCTATTTCATTTCCCACTGGTTGGTGTGATAAGCATCGTTCCATGCGCGGCTGTCCGGCTCTGAGACGGCTGCGCTGCGCTTGCGCTGCGCTTCAGCCATGCGCAAGGCGAAAGCCTGGGCGAAGCCTCCGGCAATTTCTCTGTAATTGTCCGACTGCTCCGGCGATAGATTGATCGTCTCAATCCTGGCTGTGGCTCGAATCATGATGGCGAAGAATGCGCCGCCGTCTACCATGGCTTGATTATAGTAACTTGGGAGCGTGCTCTCGACCTGGCTATCCAATCCGTTTATGGTGTGGTAAAGGATGTACCTCACTATGATTGTATCGGCGCTGGTAAGCGGTCGGCGGAGCCTGAAGAAGACGCGTTCATCTTCGATGTATCCGTCATAGTCTAGTGATTTATCGACTTCGTTGTTATTCGGTCCCTGCCTGAGAATGTCGATGATCTCGATGGCGTTTGCGTCTTCGTCTGAGAGCTCGTATTCGTATTGATTGGTGACGGCGGTAATGGTCACGGCTGCGAACATTGGGGCGCGCATGTTCCAATCACTGAGCGCCTGCCTTATGGCGGCGGTGCAAATTGCGGTTGTGAAGTAGGTCCCGCTTGCATCGCCTAAGATGTTCTGTACCTTGCCGATGAGTGTGGTTAGGCTGTCTGTCATTGGGTTTTCTCCGCGGCGGAGCCGCTATTAGCAGAGGCGGGCGTACTCG
>Ga0065705_10001875_pt1 | contig 21363 bp, 24 predicted proteins | sample SwibulcommuniRL2_FD_59092 | JGI IMG/M metagenome (GOLD analysis project Ga0065705, IMG submission 59092) | Bulk soil microbial communities from switchgrass field near Rose Lake, East Lansing, Michigan, USA - RL2 Bulk Soil v2 (version 2) | ecosystem: Environmental > Terrestrial > Soil >...
CAGAGGTTCAAATTATCACGTGCAATTGGGAGCAGATAACCAAGAGGAACAACTTGCAGCAGAATTAAACGCAGTACCATATTCAGGTTATTTAGAAAGGGATGCAAAAAAGATAGTAGATCCAAATAGAAATGAACCCACTAGAACAGACTATTATCTTACATTCTCAGTTCATGGTAGGGTGTTTTCAGTCACTCACCATATAGGTTTTAACAGGTGGTTTGCATATAGAACGACAGCACTTGCTCGAGAAATGGCAGATATGGAATTTTTAAGGGGTAGATATTGGAGCAATGAACATACACCCAGCATTATAGTTAGAAGTCATGTGCATTATTTTGTAATGGTTAGGTTTGCAACACAGTTTGGTTTTACCACTCCTAGTTTTAAAATGCCTGATAGTCATTTATTTAGAGGTGGTTTAGGTGGAACTGCGCCATCATTAGGTGCAGTAGAAGTTATAATAGAACCTAATGGACATATCTTAATTGAACCTCATATTATTTCAAATGTAGAGTATCCTAAACATAAGATTCTAGATCTAACTAACTAATTATTCAATTACTTCCCTTTTTGTCTAAATGAACAATTTAGGCATATATGTCAAGTATCACATGGCCACTAGCACATAGTGCACGAGCAGAAGCATTTGCTTATACACCTGAAGTAACTTTTAGAACATTAAAAACAGCATCACCAGTTTATACATCTGTTGGTATTGTTGGAGAATTTCGACCACGTATAAATGACGTTGAAATTGATACACGAAACTTAGGATCTCATTTAATTTATGCAAGACAAACAGCATTCCACAGTTATGGAATGACTATTCAATCATGGCCTTTCGATTTACCGTTTTTGAAATATGGAAGTGAACCGCCTAACTATACAACCCCAGCAGGTACACAGGCAGAAACACTTCAATTCCTATATAAATATCAACAGGCAACAGGAACGGCAGGAACATTATCTCATTATGTATTCCTTCTAGGTTGTAAAATGAATACACTTGAATTATCAGTATCAAGTCAGGGATTAGTAGAAGCCACAAGCGATTGGATGGTCGGCGAAATAACCGTACCTGTCAGTACTTCTAATGGAGGCCTCACTACTCCCAACATTCCCGCATTAAGTGCAACTGTAACACCGCCTATATCAAACATAGATGGAGGCAATACACCAATGACTATTAACTCAGTAACTTATCCAATTAAAGAATTCAGAATACAATGGAACAATAATATTATCGGAGATGACTTTAATGGTAGTGGTTTAATTGACCAGATGACAACTGGAGGAATTGAAATTAGTGGATCATTCCGAACACCAGTAGGCAAGAACCTAAACTTAGAAACCTTTGTTCATGACTTCCCACAGGCAGGAGTAAACGCAAGTTATGTATTCAAGACGGGTGTAATGGTTGTAAACATGACAGAATTTAAGTTAGTAGCAGATGACAACCCTCATGTTTCAGGACCACAAGATACAGATAAACACGCATTCAACTTCGTAGCAAAAACCGCAGCCCTCGCTACCAGTTAAAGTGTAATCTCATATGGTCGGATTGTTTCATTAACTGTAAGTTTTCAATCCGATTATCAGTGGTATCACCGTTTTTATGGTGAACGATTTCATTTTCTTTTAAATATCTACCTAAATGTTTTTCCATAACTAATCTATGTTCTCTAACATAACCCATTTTAGTACAACATGGATGATTTGGTTCATGTACATAGATATATCCTCTTTGTTGATATTTGCCACTATAATTCCAGGGTTTATTTCCTTTCTTGAATTCTCCACCAGTTCTATTGTGACCATAAATATATTTTGGATGATACCAACTATGATGTTTCTGTTTTACTATTTCTTTACCACAACCACAGGCACAAAGCATACTTCAATTTATACAAACCACTATATAAAGACGGCAGCATTAGCAGATAGGATACCTTACTACCCCTATATGTTATATACTCAATAGTGTATACTATAGTTGGTGAATTAAACACAATGCAAACTATGTTAATGTCTGACTCATTGATGACAGTGATTTATGAGGACAGCAAAAAGGTGAGTAAGTAATGCCATCTAAACGAGTTGGTATTATATTGCTAGTCTTTTACTTATCTGTAATATCAATTGTTATATCAATGGCTATATCTTTAGCATATGGACAAAATGAAGATATGGTTAATGATCTTATAGCAACTGGAAAGTTTACGGAACAAGAAGCAAAAGAATTTGTGGAACGATCAGGCCTAAATATGACAGGACATAAAACCAATAACACTGACAAAAACGAATTCGGGATACAAATACCATTTGAAATAGAAGCAAACATTACTTTTGATTAAGTAAGTAAATTTTACTTCCCTTTATTTTATTTTATTGACTCACTCTTATGAGCGAAAACAAAGTTCCAGAACCAACAGGAAAAACATTAGCAGACTTATTAAATGTAGCATCCTCACAAATGACTTTTGATAATATGACAGCACTATGCAATCAAAATGAGTACTTAGTTGCAGGTGAAACTTATAAAAGAAAAATGTTAAAACCTAAAGATTTAGTTGCATTAAATAAATTACAGAATAAGTTAGATGTAACAGAAGATCCAGAGAAAAGAATGGAATGGATTAAACAACAAGCAATGATATGTTTAGAAGGATTAACAGAAGAGAAATGGGAAAATACTGATGCTGGAATGATGGAGATAGTTGTAGGCGCTTGCCTCCTAATATCGAAAGGGTTTCGTAAAGTTTAGTGGACCAAATTATTTAGAGCATAAGAATGGTGCTTTATACGATATCTATGAATCAGATTTCGGTAAAGCACAATGTAATCCAATGGAAGGTCGTATAGTTAAGTTATATCAACTTCTCGATAAAAATATTATGCCCTGGCAATGGGATTATTTTAATTATATTGGTGATAATGCTGATATGATGGGATTCTTTTATCCAGAAGATATTAACGCAATTATACAAATTAGAGAACTGGAAAACACAGGCGAACAAAGAAGAGCAAGGGAGAAAAAATAAATGCCATTTATAACATTTACAGTTGAAGGACTTGAAGAAATAATAGGAAGATTGAATTCTCTTGATTTACAAATGGCAAAAACTCAGGCATTACAAGAAGTTAGTGATTTTATGGCTAATGAAATGAGAAATAATGCTCATGTAATAACTGGACAAATGAAGGCGTCTATAACAAGTAGTGTTACTGGTGATACTGCTACAGTTGAAGTTAGCGCGCCTTATGCTGCTTTTGAAAATGCAAGAGTTGGTGGAATACAAGGACCGCATGATTTTGCAGATAGGGCTTTACAATCAACTACATTAATAGCATCAGATATGATAAAAAGAGCATATAATATCGCTATCATGAATATGTAAATATTACTTCCTTACTTTTAATTCAATTCATTTTATTTTATAATTGTCTAGTGGTTTTGGTGGTGGTGGCAATGGTGAAATACGTTATATCATATCTGTAGATGATTCACAAGCCATAGGAAAACTACAGGGAGTAGGACAGCAACTTCAAACACTAGGACAAAATTCTGAAACAGCAACGCAGCAAGTTTCAGAAGTATCACCAGCATTAGATAATGTTGCAAAATCAAGTGATGAGGTTCAGCAATCGAGTCAACGTGTAGCGCCATCAATTGCGCAGGTTGGAACAGCAGTGGCATTTGCTGCAACATCTATTATTAGTTTAGTTCAACAATATACAAGTTTAAAGAAAGCCCAAAATGCAATAGATAAAGCAGAAATTACACATAGGGCTACATTAGCCAACAATAAAATATTATATGACAAATACACAAAGGCAGTAAAAGAACATGGTAAGAATTCACAAGAAGCAAAGGATGCATTAGAAAAATATACTAGAGGGGTAGACAAAAGTAAACAACAAGTAGAAAAATTAAGTTTAATGCAGGAATCATTAAGCCAAAGAATGTTGAGTTTTGCAATAAGTGTAGTTCCAACCACTATAGGTGTAGTGTCAGGACTTGCCCAGACATTTCAGATTTTAGGAAATGGTAGGGGTGGTAGTGGTGGAATGCGTGGAGTTCTTAGTTTAATAGGTAGATTTGGAGGGCCATTAATAATATTAGGCGGTATTTTGTTAGCAATTAAACTGAATTTATTTGGATTTAGGGACGCATTAGATGCAGTTGGTAAAGCATTAGGTGATGCAGTTCCAGCAATAAAACCAGCATTAAATGCAATTAGAGATTTAGGTGTTGTTATTGGTTTAGTTCCAGGTAATGCAGATGAAGCACAAAAGAGATTAAAGAAATTTGGTGGTAGTGTTATCCAATGGGGAAAAGATGTGGCCAGTGCCATTGGAAGAATATTTAATAAATTAAAATCTGGTGATATTAAAGGTGCATTAGATGATATTAAGGCAAGTGTTAAAAATGTAATAATAAAGATTGGAAATACTAAAATAAATTATAATGGACAATCATTAACAGTTGATCAATGGGCAGCATCACTTCCTATTTTATTAAAATATAAAGTACAAAGATATTTCAGTCAATCAGGAACGGGAGATAAAGGATCAACAAAAGGACCAGTGGATCTATTTCTTGATTTTAATAAATTCTTTAATATGCAGATAGAACCAGCGGATCCATTTGCTGACTGGTCACAAAAAAATATAATTAAACCCTGGACAGATATGGTAAACAACGTTGCAAACTTTATACAAAATACTCCACTATTTGCTGGTGTTGATATATTAAGTTCCAGAGAAGGACAAGATATAATATTAACACCATCAGAAGCAAATCAATTCTTTGCTGATAATGTAGCAACTCCATTAGGTAAAGCATGGGGTAATATGGTAACAACATGGCAGGGTTTTATAAAAGATAATCCAATAATGCAGAAGTTAGTCGTTGGTGATATCATGGGTGCTGCTAAACTAGCAGTCGGTGATGTTAATAATTGGCTTGCTGATCATATTGCAACACCAATAGGTGGAGGATGGGCTAATCTAGTCAACACAGTAACCAAATTTCTCACAGATAATCCAGTTATGAAAGAAATTATAAAAACAGCAGATAATATTATGGGTAAAATTGGAATTGCTGCTAATGTAGTAGAAACATGGTTTGATAAAAATGTAGGAAAACCGATTCGTGATGCATGGACTAATACAGTTAAAGCGGTTCAAAAATGGATTATGGATAATCCAATATTAGGACCAGCATTTAAAGCGTTTACAGATGCAATGAACACTTTAGGTGATGCACAAAGTAATATTGATAAATATAATAAAAATCCACTAGCAATACCACAATCGTTTGATTCAGGTGTTGGTCCAGGTAACGGTCCAGTTTGTTTTGATGATTCTGGTAGACAGATGCCATGCAGTACAAATAAAGGAAACCCTACTGCACGAGCTGGTCCTGGATTGGGTGGTAAAACTGATTTCAGAAATTTACAAATAGCAATGCAAGGAGCAAATCAAACACCAATGTTTGATATAATGGCAAAACAAATAGTTCAGATCACAGCAAATCTAAACGTATTTGCTAAAGTAATAGTTCAAGTTACAAAAGATATTAGTGTTTACGCTAAAGCCATAATAACAACAGTGACAGATCATAATACTTTTGCTAAAACTATTGTGACAATTGTGAAAGATATTAATACATATGCAAAAACAGTAGTTACACTTACCAAAGATATCAGTGTTTATGCAAAAGCAATAGTCACAACAGTAAAAGATCATAATACTTTTGCTAAAACCATTGTAACAATAATTAAAGATAATAATACTTATGCTAAAACTATTGTAACAGTAACTAAAGATATAAATCAACAAGCAAAAGCAACAGTTCAACAAACTAAAGATAATAACCAATTGGCAAAAACTTTAGCGCAATTAACTAAAAATAATAACACTTATGCAAAAACAATAGTGACAGTTACAAAAGATATTAATCAGGCAGCAAGGGCGACTTCACAATGGGAATCAGATAATAAAAGTCTAGCATCGTCATTAGGTAAGGTAGCAAGTGCAGCAAAGAATGCAGCAAATGCCATAAGATCGGTTCCTTCTGGTGGTGGTAGTGGTGGATTTAATTTTGGTTCTGCTCAGGGTGGACTACATACAACATTAGGATCAGACACTCTAATACTAGCACATGCTGGCGAAAGGGTAGACATCGGACATGGATCTAATAGTGAGGGTAATTTTGGTGTATTTAATGGAACTGTCAATTTACATATATCAGGAAATGATATAGTAAATGAGAGAAACCTATCAAAGAAAATTAGACTAGAAGTTGGACGGGATATGGATAAGTTTGGATAAGAATGGTAACAACTAATGATGTTTCATATACTTATACAGTAAGACCAAAAATAACATTTAAAACTATTGATGGATTAACTACTCTTTTTACTTATGATGCGTTTGCAGGTAGTAACCCCATTAATGTAACTTATATGGATGTTGAAGGTGCAGTTGGTGAAAGTGGCACATTCAATATCACCATAGAAGATTCTGCAAATATATTAGATAAAGAACAGTTTCATAATTGTAAAGTGTATATTCAATTAGGTAAAAGTACAGGCACTTTAAAATATTTTATGATTGGCTTTGCTGATGTTTTTACAGATGATAGACCAATAACTAAATACCAAACTTATCGTTTAACTGGTTTTGGTTCAGCAATTCAAGCAGGACAATTATTCATACATAGAAGGGAGGCATCAGATATTCAAAATATAGATAGTACCAAAGTAAAAAGTGATCCTAATTTTAGAGCGTGGAGGTTAGCCAAGAGTGCATTAGAGAATAAGAATTGGAGGCCACTTAAACAACAAGATTTCTCAATAGCAACGATTACAAAATGGGCAACTACTGGAATATCACAAAAGGTTGATACTAACATCCCTGTTGTTAATGCACCATTTACTTATGTAAATGAATTCATGGATCAATTATGCGCTGTTACTGGTGCAGTTTGGTTTATTGATTATACTACCGGTGCAGAAATATTCACTTTAACATTTAACCCAGATTTAGCCACAGGTGTAACTATCAAGTCAGGTGATTTAAGAGTTGGACCATCAGATAATGCAGAAACTACAGCCTATATTAAAAGAGCCTTTACTGTAGAAGATTCAGCAACTGCAGAAGCCGGAGTAGTAACAAGATTATATACAAGTACTATCATAGATGCCACCACAGTATCAAGTAACTTTACAAATAAAGGTTCTACAAGTTTGAATAATAGAGCAATAGCGCAACAGGTTATCATTGATTCAGATGCAAGGCGTTTGGATTCAATAGCATTTGTATTATCAAAGGTAGGTGAGCCAGACAGTCCAGAGTCTAGAGTAAACGGGGATATAGTATTAGATAAAAATAATTTACCAAAAGGTACAATACTAGATACATTCCACATTCCTTTAGCATCAATAGAAACTAGTGCACAAACAATTTTTGTTAATGATATTAGTATAAAAGAAAGTTTACTAGAAGGTGGACAAAAGAAACTATGGCTTAGATTATTTCAAAGAAGTGGTATTACAGGTGACGCTATAGATGATCCTGCAAACACTGTATTATGGCATCATGACGGAGTGCTAAATGCCAATCCTGTTTTAACAACAAAATCAGGTACTGCTGCAATAGGAGAGTATAAAGAAAGAGATAGTCTAAATTTTGCTGTAACTGATAAAGGGCCAACTTATGATTATTCTATTTTCTCAGACATAAGGAGATTACAAGCAAGAACAAATATCAATGCAATGAATACATTAAGGTTGAGAGAACAATTTATATCAACTGACTTTTTAACCAACCCAAAAAACATAGCAGAATATCTATCATTATTATTAAGTCAAGCATCAAAGCCAAGACGTTCAATATTGAACTTTACCTGCACAGTTCCAAATAATTTCATATTCAAACCTTATCAAACAGTTAGTTTTGTTGATGGATTATCAGGAATTGCTCAGGACTTGCAAGTTAAAAGAGCCAGATATGTATTTGGTTCGAATCAAGGAGATCCACAGATAGGCACATTATCAGCAGAATTAACACTTGGTGGACTACATAATTCACTTTTAACTAATTGTAGTTGCGTTTAATATGCAAAGAAATTATGAACCAGAATTAATAGGAATAACAAGGGAAGATATCCAGCAAGTCCTAGAGAAAACTATGAAGGAATTCAAAGAAGCAAAAACAAGAGTGATAAACATTGATGCTTCATATATTTACACTTTCGAATTAGATGATTTTCAGTATACAAGAAAATTAAATCTGTTAATGAGATATGATAAGAGACATGTTAAGGAATGGCATAAACTTCTAGAAAGATGGTATAATGACCAAACAGTTAGAAACGATAGGGGTTATGCTATAAAACCAATTGCAATAGAAAGGACATTAGATAGGGTAGTTAATGAAGGGCTTGAATATATGGCTGAGGCTATAGTTGGAAGTGGTGATATAAAGTCCTTTGATTGGCGTGCAATTGGAAAAGGTGTTTCACCTGAAGCATTACCAAGTGATAAAACTCTATTAGATGAAGTTGATAGGATAGATGTCTTAGGTACTATAGAAGGTGGCAGTTTATCAAATGATGGTTCTACTGTTTATTCAGTAGGCAACCATTCAAAAACTGTAGAGAGTTGCAGTATAACAGAGTGTGGTATGTTCAATACAGATGTATCAGTTAATGATGTCATGTTTGAACATTCTATATTTCCTACTGCTGTACCTCATACTCAAAATGCAGATGCACCAGGATCAACCACAGTAATTTACATGTGTTCGAGTTAGTTAATGTCAGCGTTTAATGTTAGAAACATCAGAGAAATAGCAACAGATCCACTTTCAAAGTTTACCAATGAAATAGCCAAAAAGTTATCAAGATTTCTAACAAAAGATCAACTAGATCAATTAGCAGATAAAGAGGATATTTATATTAATGGTATTGATTTTGATACAGTAATTAGGTTCCACGATGAACTATTAAGTACAAAGACATTTGATTTTAATACTCAATATTTACCACCATTTGAACCAGATAGGGATAAACTCAGGTGTTGGTTAAGAGGTTATAATTTAGGTAATGCAGAAAAAGATTGGTCAAGTTTTAACAGAACCTGTGATGTATTAGGTGACCCGATTTTAATTGATGGTACACCTTTTGATTTAGGAATTCACACAGGTGGAGTAAAATCTATCTGTATGAGATTCAATAGGCCAACATCTGAATTTATAAACGAAGAATATATTAGAATTGAAAACGGTACAAGTACAACATTAGATATTGATAATGCTGGAACTCCAGGCAAGTCTTATTTCATGCGTTTTAGAATGAAAAGCCTAGCACATGAGGGGGGTTCTATTCTCAGATTGTGGGAAAAAACAGATGATTCAACACCTAATAATGGTATACAGGTAAAGGTAGAATCTGATGGAAGATTGATAGTTGTGATAAAAGATAATGGTGTTGAGGTTAAAAAAGAAACAGCAGGTGGTAGTGTTGTAGTAGATACAATTTATGATTTATGGGTAACTTATACAATTGCAGGAAATGCAATTAAGGTTTATTTGAACAATGTAGATATGACATTAGTTAATAATGTAGATGCTACAAACTGGCATTCTGATTTAAGTGATATAGATATATTTGTATTTAGAAGAGGTTTAGGAGATCCTACAGGTCATGTATATGGTGACTTTTATGACTTTAGGATTTATGATGGTAAGGTAGTATCTGCCACAGAAGTTGGTTATATGAATACAAACAAGTGGACAATTGTAAACATAGCACTTGGTGCAGTTTTAATAAGTGATTATTCAGCCACTTATCTAGTAATAACTCCATCATATACTAGTACAAGTTTCTCAAGTACATCATTCGACATATAATTTACTTCCCTTTTTATTACAAACTAAATTATTTTATAGATGTCACTAGGAGATTCTTGGAGTAATACAACACCTGCCTCAAGTTCAAAATTAAATGTTACAAATGTTATATCTGGAACTGGTGCATATTTAGCAACTTTAGACAAGACTAGACATAAGATTTTTGTTTGTACTTCTACAGGTTCTGGTTTTACTGTTAATCATGTTTATCTTTGTAATATTGATGGTTTATCTGTAACTGATATAACAGATGTAGACGTTCATACCCATAGCGGATCTAGTTCAGGTGGTGGATATGATAACATCATAAGGGCAAATATGAATATATTTGATACTGGTGCTTATCTGTTAACAAATCCATTTAAATCAAAATGGGTTGAAGATGTATCTGTAACTGGTGTCATAACAGATCATACAGATGGAACAACTTTTGAGCGTTCTATAAAACTAGATACTGGTGCAACGAGTGCTTCAACTGCCAGCATAAAACAGGTTGGTTTAGAATGGGATTGTACAAAAGAATCTGGATATAAATGCCTTCATAGAATAGAAACTGCTACATCAATAGCCATAAAAGAAGGATTCAATATGGAAAATCTTGATGTAGCAAATGATAACGAAAGAAAATATGGACATGAAGTATGTACAACTGTAAATAATAATTGGTTCGCAACATCAGCAGATGGAACTACTAGATCATCAAGTGATACAGGTACAGCAATGAATACAAATAGAACCAGTTTCAGGGCAGAATGTACACCATCAAGCCCTAAGATAGATCTGTATATTGATGAAGGAACTGTTTTCACAAAATCAAGTAATATTCCGACAACATATTTAGATAATACAGCAACTGGTCGTTTATGGCGTGTATCATTAAAAAATAATACTGGCGCATCTAGGCCATTGTATTTCTATGGAGTTCACTTTGTGTATCAAGGACCATTGAAATGGGATGAACAATGAGAGTAAAGAACGTTCAACTCAAGAACTTTAATTTAAAACAGGTAAAACCATTTAGGCCCAACAAAGATATAGAAATAAAATGGGATCAAGAGGATAAAGATTCTAAACAAAACAATGAAACTTATGCATCAATAATAGGAAATAATAAGGCAGAAATTAACAAGCAACTATCTAAACTATCTAAAAATTTACAATCAGAAAGAGTTAGAACATTAAACAATGTGCCAATGTGGAGAATAATAAACACAGTTCAAAAGAGGATTTATTAATTTGGTTGATGCTTCAGATATCAAGTTTTACAGAAGTTCTAAGAGCGCCCAATCACTAGGACATTATCCAACAAGTACCCAAATAGTTAGCGCAACTGTAAATAATTTATTCACCAATGTAACGAGAACAGAACAACTAGCCGGCGAAGATTATTATTTATGCATATTCTTAAAAAATACTTCAACTGAAACAATAAAGAACGTTTCATTCTGGCAAGCCACAGGAACATCATCAAGAGATACATCAATGGAATGGTCATTTGAATATAACTTTGTAGATGGTGTTAATGTATATTCTAACCATCCTTATGCAACTCTTAATGGAACATCAGAATTTTTCGAGCAAGCAGATGCAGCAGATTTAGATACTAAAGATTTCGCTGTATCTGGTTGGTTTAGAACTTCAAAGGATTATACTGGAACTGCTGGCTTCATAGTTTCAAAAGGTAGTATATCAACCGAAACAGCAGGCAATAATGTTAATTATATGTTAAGAGTAGATGGGAATAATAAACTCAGTGGAGGGTTTGAAGAGTCAACAGGAACAGATCATTTTATAGTTAGTCCATCAACAGTGAATAATAGTTTCTGGCATTTTGGTGCAATAAGTTATAATAGTGCAGCATCTAGTCTTAGACTTTATCTAGATGGTGTTGAAGTTGCCAGCGCAGTAACTAACACGACACCAGATACCAATTCCATGAATTTAACAGTTGGTAAAAATTCAGCAGCAGCAGATGGATATTGGGAAGGTGATCTTGATGAAATTAGATTTTGGAATACTTTTCTATCATCTGCTGATATTCTAGAACTTCATAATACTGGTAATGTACCGCAAGTAGATAATTTAAAATATCAAAATAAATTTGGTAATGATAACCATTCTAAAACAGCGCAAGGCATTGCAGATATTTACACAGCACCAACTGGAGTAGTTTGGGAGGGAGAAAGTAACCAACCAGATAAACCAAATATAGGAACATTAGGCCCAGGTGGATATGTACCTATATGGTTACACTGGAAAGTAGAACCAGCAGCAGATGATAGGACAAACGATAGAGTTATTTTTAATTATAAATTTGATACCACTGCACTTGGTTCAGGTATTGGATCACCAGGAACAGGAACAAGTGGCGGTGGTTCAACTGGTGGTACTGGTGGAAATCCTCAACCAACATTAACAAATTATAAAATTGCAATAGTAGGTGATTGGGGTGAAGAAAGTGAAACTGATGATGTAGTTGATTACATAAAAAATAATGATTATGATTTGGTGTTGAGTACTGGTGATAATAGTTATACCATTAGTGATAGTGAATGGTATTCTAATGTAATAAAACCAATAGATGACAATCAAGGTTCAAGTGTACGATTTGAAACCTGTAGTGGTAATCACGATAGTGGATCATCTATTAAAAGTCATTTTAAATATAGTAATACTTGGACATCTTTTAATTTCCAAAATGTTCATGTATTGATATTAGATACAGAATCAGATATGGAAGGATCACAATTAGATTTTGCAGAATCGGATTTAACCGCTGCAAACAATAATAGTTCAATAGATTGGATATTTACAGTATGGCATAGACCAGCAATAGGACCAAATTCTGACCACCCTAATAATGAAGAGCAACAGGTAGATAATTATTTTGATTTATTCAGAAGTAAAAATGTTAACCTAGTTTGTCAGGGACATAACCATATTTGGTTTAGATCATATCCTATGAAAAGAAGCGGAACAAGTGCAACTAATGTAATAAAATCATCTGGTCCTTATACTGTTGGTAATCCTGAAAAATGGATGATAGCAATAATTAGTGGAACTGGTGGCCATGATTCAGGTTCTAGTCTTTATGATTTAAACAGCACCCCATCATATAGTGCCTATCAGAATAATACTAATAATGGAATTGTTTCAGTAGAAGCATCAGACAATGGACAAACATTAACTTGTAAATTTATAAATACTGGTGGATCAACTAAACATAGTTGGGTTATGCAGCAAGGATAAATTAAACGGAAAGGCTAGGGCTTATTTTTCTACGTGCTTGATAAAATCCTTCCTTTAAATCATTCATTGTTTTAGTTTGTTCACGATCATCTGTATCACCTTTATTATTTTGTACCATCCAAGTTACAGCACTATTTAACATATCAATTTCTAATGCAGTGAATTTAATCATTATTTCTAATTTTCCAGTATCCCCATTTTTTTCAGGTTGTCTTATGAACATTAATTTAGTTCCTATTTCATAATTATAAAGTATTAACATATATGCCTTTAGATAAATGGGGTTTAAAATTTATTTATCCTACTAAACAAGATGGTTTTACTTGGTTTCAAAAAGACGATATAAAAGACGATGAACATTATGAATCCGATGAAGTAGGGGATAGTGGTGGCGGACAATTCACCATTAACTTTAGTGGGCCAACATCAGGGGTAATATATACAGATAGAAGTTTTGAGAATACTAATTCAATTGGTGGCTGCAATATGAATTTTGAAGATACTGCAAATAGGGGTTATATTTACAAATCAGATGATCCTAGAGATGTAGAAATAACTTGGATAATGGGAGATGTAGATATTGGTGATCATGGTTTTTCTGTAAGTGGACCAACAGGAAAACATTCAGGTAGTGGCTGTTGTTCAGGTTTTGCATATATGATGAATCTCGAAACCACAACTGATCCGATTGATTTTCGTTTTAGAAAGGAAATGTGGCACGTTTCATATCACACAGATCCAGAAACAGGTACATTTAACCATTCAAAATTTAATTTTAAATTACAAAATCGTAATACTAATACTGGATTCAAATACGTTAGATATAATAAAAAAGATGGTGCTGATTCTGGTCATAATGTTGATGATTCTGTAGTATTAGAAATGTGGGGTAATCCAGATCCTGATGATGATCCTTTGAATTGGGTGTTAATAAAACGAACAGAAGATAAAGGCGGTTGGGGTAATGATGGTGATCAATGTAATGGTGATGATGATCAAATAGGAACTTGGGCAGGTCCTAAATTTAGAATGAAATCAAATGGTAATGGCAGTATAACATTCAAACATGTATCACTTAGAGAAATAGATGCTAGTAAAGATTTTGATTCACCGCCAACACCTGACCCAACTACTCCACCAGTTCCACCAGTTCCAAACCAGCCACCAACCACTACAACAATAGTAGGAAGTTTTCGATTACAACGAGATATTAATATTGCAAGTACTAGTGTATGCGCAGCAACAGGATTAAAGACATTTTATAATAGGGCTTCAACAGGTGATGATGATGTTGAAAATGATGCGTTAACTTCAGATCAAGAAAGAACTAGGGTAGGAAATAGAGCAATTAATTCTAATTCTGTAATGATTGGTAAAATAATAAAACAGGTGGATGTTTACCTTAGGAAACAAGGAAGTCCTGGAGCAAGTCCAACAGTAGATTGTAAAATATTTGATAATGGCGGCACTTTAAAATACACTTCTACAACTCACTTTGATCCTAGTTCTTTCACAACTTCTTATGTCTTTAAAGCGTTTGATTGTACAACTAATACATATGCAATGCAAACAGGTGATAGGGTAGTGATAGAATATACTGGTAGTAGTGCGGTTGATTTTGTAGAGATACCTGTGTTTAGTTCTAATCCACAAACTAATGAACAGTTATCAGTATATGGTGGCGGTGAATGGCGTGACCCAGCAGATAGAGATTTTAACGGGAAACTATATGAGAGTGGATAGATAAATGAAAACATTCAGTATAAACAATGCTAAACGATGGATCATTAGTATGATAGATCCAAATACAGGACTTGTTAATGAGTCACCAATTAGAGTTGTACCAAGATTATACCTATGGTCTGATAATGTATTATGTGCAACAGTATTAAAAACATGGAACCAAACCATATACAATCAATTAGTTAACAAGACAGCAGAAGTAAAAAAACAATACAATCTAAAGTCTTTATCGCCGTGGACTTTACTATGTGATCCTGATGTAATAACTAGAGTAGGGATGCAAAAATCATTCAATCATAATAATGATTTTCAAATAAAAGGAACAAACTATTGGTATTCAAATTATGATGGAAACTCAGCATTTAGTAAAGAAGCGCCATACGTAAACATACAATTCTTAAGGGCAATAGATTATTTCAGACAAGGGAAAACAAGTGATTCTAAATGGTGTTATAATAAAGCGATGTCTTATTGGGATGGTTCAGGATTTGCAGATAAAACAATAACAGAAGTTAATACAGGAAAATATGAATTGTACAAGTATGCACTCTATAAAATAGCACAGAAGACAACAGGATTTCAAAAAATTACACCACCAACAGCATTAGCGGCAATGAACCAAGATGATAAAGGCGCAGTATATACCCACTATAAGAAAGAAACAATTAGCGATTACAAACAAGGAAAGCCATTCAAACCAGTATCAAGCACCAATACAGAAACAGCATCATTTTGTTTACTAGCAGGGTTTTCATCTACTAACATTTAGTTCCTTAGTTAATATTCTATGAGTAAATTATATTGGCAACAGATAAGAAACACTTTCTAACTTTAATTATTGTAATTACTGCCACAATAATAGTAGGTGGTGCAGCAATTGTTTATGGTCCAGCAGTATTAAATCAAATAAATCAGAATCCTACTAATAATAATCTTACAAGTTTTCAAGGAAATATAACTAATATCACAAGTTTTGATAATGGAACTTATGTAGTTGTAGTACAAGCACCAGTATCAGCAGAAAAAGATCAACAGTATCAGGATAATATAGTTAAAGCCTTAAAACAAAAGGCAGGACAATTTTCAAATATATGCACTATAACAATAACCACAAAGGATAATGCTAATCCTAGACTGGTTTATGAGAAACCTAATAGTATAGCATGTAAACATTTACCACCTACACCTATTCCAATTCCACCACCTATAGTCAATGAAACTCCACCAGTTGTAAATGAAACGCCACCTGTTGTAGTTCCACCTATTATAAATAATACAGCAAATAACACAGAACCTAAACCAATTCCTACACCAATTCCAACACCAGAAGGAAATAAAACTATCAAAGTTATATTAACGGGAGATATAGGAACCAATGCAGATAGCACTAATGTATTCAATGCAATTAAGAAACAGAACGCCGATAATGTTATAGTACTTGGAGATTTAGGATATGGTTCAGATTTAAAATGGTTCAAGTCTACTTATGGAACTTTAGGAAATAAACTCAACTGTGTTATAGGAAACCATGACAGCGCAGAAGATGGGGGCTCAGCAATAACAGCAGAAGCAAAAGCATATTGTGCAAATTCATATTACTTTAAGAAAAACCATGTATTGTTTCTAGGATTTAATACAAATGGTGATTTGACCAAACAGGGAAATGAGGCAGCCGAGTTATTACAAAACCCATCATTCATGACTGGAATTAAATCAGTTCATATAATGAGCCACAAACCTTGTGCAGTTGCACCAAATGCACATCATCCATTAGAGATAAAAGGATTCTGTGACTTTATTAAATCAAAAGTTCCAGCAGGTGTTAAGGCATATTATGATCAGGCACATAATCACGTAATGAGTGCAAGTGCAGATGGAACCTATAAGACAATTGGAGCGGGTGGAAAATCACATTATACTTGTGGTGTAAGTGCAGCCTTCCCATTTTGTGACAATGGACATTTTGGTTACTTGCAATATGATATTAAACCAGATGGAACAACGACTTCTAACTTCTATGACTATAGGGGCGAAATAGTGAAATGATAACTATACAAGTAGGTAATTCAACAGGAACTATTAACAGTGTATCACGAATTAGCGCAACTATCACTAGTGATAAAGACATTAAAAATGTAGAATGGTTATGTAACCAACCAATTAATTTCACAGTTTCATTAGATCAAAAGACAGTTAACTTTACACCTTCAAAAGATGGTGAATATGTGTTTACTGCAACTGCCTGGAATGTTGCAGGTGAACGAGTTTCAGGAGTTGGTAAGGTAACAGTTGGTACAGTAGTTCCAACACCTACACCGACACCTACCCCAACTCCTACACCTACTCCAGTTCCGACACCAACAGGTACATTATGGGATAGTAATATAAATGGTAAATGGAATGATGGAATAAAAAGAACACTCACGACTAAAGAAGGTGGACAGAAACCAAATGATAAAAGTATATTTGTTGCAGCAAGTGGATCACCTAAGTTAGTGATAGATGGTGATGGAATTGCTCACCTAGTTGCAGGTACTGGTTGTGATAACCTAAGTATTAGACTCAGGAGCAGACATCAAGGAGAATGTAATAATGTAACTTTATCACCAGCACAAAGATTTGGAGGTCATGGATGGGCAATTGATAAATCAGGTGCAGTAGAATTTAAAACAGAAGATTACCATAATGTGCATAGTAATGCGCATAGTTTCAACAGTGGTATAAATCCAGGTTCAAACTGGCATCATGTAACACAAACATGCAAAGGTAAGACTTCAACATTCACATTAGATGGGAAAGGAATTGGCACAGTTACAGTTTCAAACCATGGCGATGATTCACTACTACCTAAAAATTCCTACATTTGGTTAAGAATGAATAACTCAGATCATGGTAGGATTTACATAATGGCAATAAATATAGATTCAGTATTAGATTTCGATTTCAAGTTTGAAACCAATAGTATAGCATTCAAGAATGTAAAACTAAATGCACTGTAATATTATTCCTGATGATGTATTAGATAAAATAAAAGACAAAAAGAGTTTAGAAAAGTCACAAAAGATTAGAGATATTAGAGCAGCAACTGTAGTAATTAAAAAGGCTAGTAAGATTCCAATACCAGGAGATCATGATGAGGTTCGAGTATTATTCGATGCACATAATTCAACTTTATTAAATGAAGATGAAACCAATATTATAGAGGTGGATTATGAACAGGAACACAGGAATGAAGATTCAAGTGTTGAATTAGAAATGTTTGATAAGACTTATGATTTCTTTAAACAAAAGTTAGGTATGGAAAGTTATGATAATAGAGATGCTATATGGAAAATATTTATGCACTTTGGAAAGTTATACAACAATGCCTTTTGGAATGGTCGAGTGTTTGTATTTGGTGATGCTGACCAAGTATTCTTTAAAACCTTTTGGATTCAAGATGTGTGTGGTCATGAAGCAATGCATGCAGTAACAGAATATGTCACACAGTTAGTATATCAAGGACAAAGTGGAGCATTAAATGAAAGTATTAGCGATGTTATTGGAATTTGTTTGGTGAACTTTCTACTACCAGAAGGCCAGCAATGGAAATGGATAGTAGGAGAAGGCATATGGATGCCCTATGTCAATGGTAAAGGACTTAGAACTTTTACACTCGAGCCAGCATTTGATGATCCAATACTAGGAAAGGATGGACAACCTAAACATATGAAAGACTTCTATTCAGGTGTAAAAGATCATGGTGGAGTACATATTAATTCAGGTATTTTAAATCATGCATTCTATTCTTTTGTTTATAGAAGTGGAAAGAAACCATTTGAAGAGCCTCTTAATATATGGTGGAAGGCAATACAAAGAACAAAAGCATTTGATGATTTCGCTGGATTTGCATGGAATACTATACAAGTTGCAGGAGAATTAAAAGGACATTTAGAAGCAGCATGGCAAGATGTTGGAATAATACCAAAACAAAGGAAATGGGATTTTTGGGATTCTATTAGGTTGTTTTTACTGCGTTATCATTGAACTTGCCAGCATTTTCTAGAATACGAAAAGCCTCACAAGGTTTAGCATAAGGACAATAACGACATTTCCAATTCAAAGTTAAATCATAATTAATATGTCTAACTAAACTAGGATCAGTATTCATTATTCCACATTTTAATGCAGTGGCATCTTCCTTCAATTGTTTCATAGTATTATCTATTTGCTCTTTTGTCATACTATGTTCAAATTCAAGGAATGGTGTATCTTCATAGTTAAGTAAACATTGAACTAGAATAATTCCATGATATGAATTTGTAAGTGCCATATATGCCTCTAGTTGTTTGAGATAATGCGCCTTAGGTTCTGTCATTGTTTTAACTCTTGCACTTTTAGCCTCAATAGGAACATGGTTAGTTTTATCGAATAGATCAATATGTCCAACAATATCACCAAACTTAACTTCTTTCTCAATTTCAAACCTATCTGGATATTTCTTTATCAAACTTTGAAGCGCCTCATGTATTGCCTTACCACTTGTAAAGAAATTCAAGTCTGTATTGGTGAGTGGTTTAGGATCTAACCTACGGAAGCAACTTTCCCTTGGGCACAATGTTAAATCACTTACATGTATGCCCTGTCTTTCTTTGTTATATTCATCGTATAGAGATTCGTATAAAATATCTAGAATCAAATATATCGCCCTTTCAAATCTCTTTGTCTAATATGTTGTTTGTTATGACAAGGTACACATAATTCTACAGTGTCTTTCAATGGATCATCTTTATGATATTGTAAATGGTGCATTCCAGTTCTACCTTGTTTACCACATAGTGAACAAATACCTTTTCTTGGATTCTCTTTAAGTATAATTTGTTTTCCCATTGGTGTCCATCTTAATAATTTAGATTTTTGTTTAGGACCATTTATTAATTTAGCATGACATTTGAAGCATAAAAAACCATCTTTATATTTCGCCCAATGTTCATAAGGTGTTCCTTTCGCTGTGTTATGTATTCGTGTTGTTTTTGAACCACAGTTTAAGCAAGTTCTCATATCTATATTCTCAAAGGGATACTAAATAAAGAATAGAGTACCTTACTACCCCTAATAGTTATATACTTTCTATTTTGTTATAAGGTAATGAAACAGAAGCAACAATGTAGATGTGGACATATTATCTATAGTCATTCTTTTTACAGCAATAACTATGGGCAATGTCTAGAACAGGATTGCAAATGTGAGGAATACTACGAATGAAGTGGCTAAATAGAATGTTTGATAAGGCAGAAGAACAGGATAGACAGGTGGAATATATTATGAATATGCTAGAGGCACAACTAAACTTATGTTATCGCCTAAGTACACAGAAAGATCTAGTTTTAGATAAACCATTAGGACAATATATAAAACCAATAAAGGTAGAAGATTTAGTATGACAAATTGTAACTACTGTGGAATAGAAATAAAGTTTGATGGAATGNTAAGAAGTCAATCAGGGAAAATGATTCCATTATTACCTAATGGAGAAAAACATGATTGTCCAAAGAACCCATATAAGACTAAATCCAGTGTAGACTTTAACAGAAACAAGCAAATGTATGGAGGACCAACACCACAAAACGATATACTTGAAAGACAGGCAAGATTAGAAACAGAAATGGATGGACTTAAGTTTCAAATAAAACAATTGACAAAAATAGTTGAAGATTATGGAGAGGCATTAGGTGAACAATCATTTAAGAAAGCAAGCGAAGTTGAAGATATAGATCCAGATGGTCCAGATTCTTGATCCAACAGAAGTATAGATCGGCAACCTTCAAGAAAGGTGAAAGTGAAGACCATTTCTATGCAGTTGCCAAAGTGTTTCATTTCCTAGAACAAAATAAAAAATGGCCTAGATGGTTAATTGATATTGGTTGTCCTGTAACTTATCCAGAAGAGATACTTAAACAACTTCCAAAGAGTAGGGTACATGATGGACATACTTTCGATTTAGGAATTTATGAGCCTGTAATGGATACAGATAATATAATGATTGTTAATATCAAACCATTAGCATTCATTGAAATAAATGGTAATGTTGGATACAAATATCTAGATGGTGGCGGTAGAGTTCAAAAAGCCAACCCAACAAAACATAGTAAAGAACTTCAAAAAAGAAATGATAAGATAAACAAAAACTATTGTGAAAATGCAGGCATTATTTATAAAACACTATTGAAGGAAGAAATTAATGGAGATATTAAAGATAAGGATATAGTTAAAAATACCACTCAATACTTACAAAGGGAATTGCTTGAGTTCATCAGGTGATAAAGACATTCAATTAATAGAAGCCGAGCATTTTAATTGGAGTTCTGAATGCAACAATTGCCACAAAACTATATACTGGAACCACTGTGTAAGACATAGAAAAACTAAAAGACATTTACCAATGAACCATGAATATAATGAAGGTGATCA
>Ga0065705_10001908_pt1 | contig 21318 bp, 17 predicted proteins | sample SwibulcommuniRL2_FD_59092 | JGI IMG/M metagenome (GOLD analysis project Ga0065705, IMG submission 59092) | Bulk soil microbial communities from switchgrass field near Rose Lake, East Lansing, Michigan, USA - RL2 Bulk Soil v2 (version 2) | ecosystem: Environmental > Terrestrial > Soil >...
CGCGCGACGATGCGGCGGGCGAGGCATTCGATAAGGTTGCGCGGCTGCTGGGGCTTCCTTATCCTGGCGGACCGTCCATTCAGAAGGCGGCGGAAACTGGTGATCCCAAACGTTTCAAATTTCCACGCGCCAAACTTGCCAGCCCATACGATTTTTCGTTCAGCGGAGTCAAGACCGCAGTTCTGTACGAAGTCAATGATATGAAAAAACAGCGCACTGGAAATCTTCCAGTCGAGGACTTTGCTGCTTCCTTTCAGGATGCAGTTGTAGACGCTTTATTCAGTAAAACAATCCAGGCGGNGCGCGATCACGGTGCAAAGGANANCCTGGTGGCTGGTGGAGTATCGGCAAACCGNGCCTTGCGTGAAGCGTTCCAATCCCAGGACGAATTCAAGGTTCACATCCCCCCGTTTGCGCTGTGTACGGACAACGCCGCGATGATCGCCGCGGCGGGATATTATCGGTATGCCTTTGGACACGTTTCAGATATCGGAATGGATGTGCAGCCGACCTGGCCATTATCATAGAACAAAACCTTGCGAAGGTTGCCAACCTTCGCAAGGTTATTTAAGAAGGGTCGGGGTTTAAAAACCCAAACCGCCTCTGGCTTGCCCGAGCCGTAGGCGGTTTGTAAAGGAGAATGCAATCTTTATTATATTCCGGCAGTTTAGTGCAGCCTGAAATGCGCTTTAATCTTCAATAAGAATATTTGAGGGTATTTTTCAGATTGCATTAAGCAACTGCTCTTTTGTGAGCGGGCCCTCCCGCAGGATTTGAATCTCATCTCCAGTGCAGTCCACCAGCGTGGATGGAATTCCGCCGCGTGTGACGCCACCATCAATGATCATGGCAATACGACCATTCAACTGAGAAGACACCTGTGCAGCTGTGGTTGGGCTGGGCCGACCGGAGATGTTTGCAGACGTGACAGCCATCGGACCGGCTAGGCGGAGCAGGGCGCGAGCGATCTCGTGGTCCGGTACACGTACGCCGACTGTAGGGGTGGCGGAGATGGCTTCGGGGAGAGTCGACTTCTTGGGGACGAGCACCGTTAGGGGTCCGGGCCAGAAACGGGCGATCAGTCTCATGGCGAAAATCGGTATCTCCTCCGCGACCTGAATAATATCCGTGGAATCTCCAATCAGCACAGGAATTGCCTTTTCCATCGGACGGTCCTTGGCAATGTAGATGGACTCGATCGCCTGCTGATGAAAAGCAAGGCAACCGACGCCATAAACCGTATCTGTGGGAAACGCGACCAGGCCACCGGAAAGCAGGATCTCCAGTGCGCCGGTAATGGCATTCTGCGTATTCACGGAAACGAGTTCTGTCTTCACTTGAGTGCGATTTCCAGCAGCCTATCGTTGCCTGCCAGGTCCTGATGCAAATGAATCTCGGCGTTGCTGAATCGCGTCCGCGCCAGCTCCAGCGCCTGCATGCCGCGTGTTGCTTCAATCTCCAGAAGGATAAGAGCATCCGGCGCGAGCCAATCCGGTGCGAGGTCCAGCAGTCTGCGGATCAGATCGAACCCATCCACGCCACCGTCGAGTGCGAGGGTTGGTTCGCGTCCATAGATGGGAAGACTATGAAGGGTTTTCGTTGGGATATAAGGCAGGTTTGCGCAAAGGATGTCAAAGCTTGGCGTAGAAGAGCCCATCGATGAATGATCCGTATTTGGAACGTGCCGCGCGGGCAACAGATCGCACTGGATAAATTGAACCCTATCGCTCACGGCATGTTTTTGCGCATTTCGTTTCGCTACGTCTAGAGCTTTACCTGAAATGTCGGTGGCGAGAATATCTGCATCGGGGATATTCAGCGCGATGGAAACTGCGATTGCGCCCGAACCCGTCCCGATGTCCGCGACGTTTTTTCGGGCGGGCGATGCCTGGAGCCAGGCGATTGCTTTTTCGACCAGCAGTTCCGTCTCAGGGCGGGGAATCAAGACGTCGGGTATCACATCGAAATCCATGCCGAAAAACTCCCAATGACCGAGCACATAGGGCAATGGCTCGCCCACCCCGAGCCGCGCGAGAAATTCGTTGAGTTGATGTTGTTGAGTTTCGGTTAGTGTCAGCTCGGGATGTGCCAGTACCCAGGTGCGGGGCTTCTTGAGAATCTGTGCCAGCAAAACCGATGCGTCCAAAGCTGGTGCATCGCTGGTTGGACCCAGGCTGGTCGTAATCTCCGAAAGAAGCGAAGGCATTTTATCTGTTCTTGATCGCGAGCAGAGACAGGTACTCGAAGGCGATATTCGAAGCCAGGATGGCAGTGATATCGCCATGGTCGTAGGGCGGCGAGACTTCCACAAGATCAAAACCGATCAGGTCCAATCCATGCAGGCCGCGTACAAGTTGCAGGAGCTGGTAGCTGGTCAATCCACCGACCTCCGGCGTGCCTGTGCCAGGCGCAAAAGCCGGATCCGCGGAGTCGATATCGACTGTCACGTAGACTGGTCCAGTCATCCGCTGATGCACTTCGTGGAGAATTGCGGGAATGCCTTTTTCCATCACTTCATGGATCGTGATCGTGCGCGCGCCGAGTGCGGCTGCATCGGCATAATCGTTTTCGCCGCTCACGGGACCGCGAATGCCAATCTGCAAGTATTCGCCTTTGCGAATCAAACCTTCACTGAGCGCGTGGCGAAATGGGGTGCCATGACTATACGGCACCGCCTCGAATTCGGATTCCCAGGTATCGATATGCGCGTCGATGTGTACCAGGGAAACCGGTCCATACTTTCGGCAATGGGCGCGCAGGAGCGGCAGGGCGATCGAGTGATCTCCGCCCAGGGCGATCAGTTTCGCGCCTGTTTTGATCACTTCCCCGGCGGTGTCGGTGATCGCCGCCATCGTATGGTCAATGGAAGTCGGGATGACCGATACATCTCCGTAATCCACGACCTTGAGTTTCTTAAGCGGCGAGACGTTGAGAGTCGAATTATGTCCCCAGATCATCAGAGAAGTTTCACGAATTTTACGCGGACCAAAACGAGTCCCGGTGCGATAGGATGTGCCGCTGTCGAAAGGAACCCCCAGAACGGCGACATCAACATCCTTCAAATCCCGCGACACCGGCAAACGCATGAAGGAAGGAATGCCCATGAAAGGCTGCAAACCGGCGCCAAATGCGGGATTATCGTTCATGGAGTCTCCATTACGATGAAAAACCGGTGGTTGAGTAGACACGAGTGCAACGAGTGTCATACACTTGCACCGCACTGCGTTTGGTGCAGTGCAGGTGTCGAAACCACCACGCCGCAGGTTGCCTCTGTTTGAATCTGGTTACTGGTTTCGACACTGCAATTGCGTGTGATTTCCTCAGCGAATGATGCAGCACTCGAAACTGCCATAGTTCAAGACATTTAGCGTTCGCATCCAAGTGTTGGTTTCGACTGCTTGCGCTCAACCAACGGAGAATCTAGGATTCTATTCTTCTTCCTCAAATCCGCTGCTTGCCAGCCGGTCGGCTTCATCGCGCGTGGAAAGCTCATCGATGAACTGATCGATGGATCCATCCATGACGGCCGGCAGGTTGTAGCTGGATACGCCGATGCGATGATCGGTCACGCGGTTCTGAGGATAGTTGTACGTGCGAATCTTCTCAGATCTCTCGCCCGTACCCACCTGAGAACGCCGGTCGGCATCCACTTCGGCGCGGCGTTTTGCTTCTTCCAATTCATAGAGGCGAGCGCGCAGGATGCTCAAGGCTCGCAATTTGTTCTGTAACTGCGAGCGCTCGTCCTGACAGGTGACGATCATTCCCGTGGGCTTGTGATATAGACGGACTGCTGTGGAGTTCTTTTGCACGTTCTGTCCACCGGCACCTGACGAGCGATAAACCTCGATCTCGATGTCGCTCTCAGGAATATCGATCTCCACCTCGTCGACTTCCGCCATCACAGCCACCGTCGCCGTCGAGGTATGGATTCGTCCCTGCGCCTCGGTGGCTGGCACGCGCTGTACCCTGTGCACACCAGACTCATATTTCAACTTCGAATAGGCGCCCTTGCCTTTGACCTCGAAGATTACTTCCTTGTACCCGCCGACACCGATCGCATTCTCAGACATCATTTCGGTCTTCCAGCGTTTGTCCTCTGCGAAGCGGGTATACATGCGGAACAGGTCGGATGCAAAAATGGCTGCTTCGTCTCCACCGGCTCCGGCGCGGATTTCCACAATGACATTTTTGTCGTCGCGCGGATCTTTTGGTACGAGAAGTCCCTTGATATCTTTTTCGAGCGTTTCGATTTTGGGAGCCAGGTCTGCCAGGTCTTGTTCTGCCAGTGCCGCTAATTCTGCATCGCCATCGGATGAGTCCAGAATGAGGCGTGCTTCCTCAAGACTTTTCATCGCCTGACGGTATTCATGCGCCTTTTCGACGATCTGCTCCAGGTCCACGCGTTCCTTGTTGATCTCTGCGGCGCGTTGATAGTTGTTGCCAACTTCCAGCATTTCTTTCCCAAGTTGTTGGTATCGTTCTTCGATGCCTTTTAATTTGTCCAGCATAAAAATCCTTAAATGACGGAATGGTACAGCCGTCTTGTACATGAGAAATGCGCGGTCCCAAGCCCCGCGCGCCTGGATTATACCAGTGAAGAGATTATTGATTCATGATCAAAGAAACAATCAGGGCGGGAAGCAACAGGAAGCCAAGCAATGCCAATGCGAGCTTCATCACCCGAATCTTTCTTCGTTCGCGATCCAAACAAACTGAAACCGGTTCGAGAATCCCATGCTCCCGGTGGGTCGGCTTCAGGGTCTGTCATATTTGCCTCTTCTTCATGGTTGTTGTGCGATGAGTTTGCAGTGATGAGGCGCGCTATTGAGCCGTGCCTCGATGACGATATGAAGAAAAGGCTTGCTGCACATTAAATTGCGTGCTTTGAGCGTCGTTACTTGCTGGCGAGCGAAAGAATCATGGACAGTATCAAAATGATCGAGAATGCAGCCACAATGAGTTGAAGTGTCCTTGTGCGCCTGGCGGTCTCGCGGTTTTCCGTTGATTTGGTTTGCTTATTCGTGGATTTCTTATTTGCCATTCTTACTCACTTACCGGATGCCTGGAAAAAGCTTCACTCATTGCTTTTTCCAGTTCCTCCAATGTTACGGGCTTCAAAACATATGCATCGGCGCCGAGTCTCAGCGCCTTGTCCACCGTTGTGTCGGCCGCTTCAGACGAGAACATAACGAGTGGCAGATCCTTCCATTCAGGTCGCCGTCGCAGGAACTCGATCAGGTCCAGACCCGTTACTTCCGGCATGCTAATATCGACGACCATCAGGTGTGGCTTTTTCCCCGTCAAGAGTGCCTGTACGGCGGCCCGAGCACTGAAAAATAATGTTGTCTCGCAATCGAGCAATTTCAGCATCAGCCCAATTGCCCGCCCCATTTCCTCGTCATCATCGACAATCCAGATTTGTTTCATTCCAAATGAGCCTTGATCGAATTTGCGGCATCCTCAGGGACAACAGTTTTCAATTCCTCAAGGGTGGCTTCCCTGATCTTATTAACGGAACCGAAGTGCTTTAACAATGCCTTCCGCCGTGCGGGGCCAATGCCGGGAATGGCATCCAGTTGGGAAGCCATTCCCAGTTTTTGTCTCTTCTTGCGGTGGGCAGTTATACCATATCTGTGCGCTTCATCGCGGATACGCTGCACCAAGTATAAGGCTTGGGAATGACGGGGCAGCAATAATGACTCGGATTTGTACGGAGAGAAGATCTCCTCCTGTTGTTTTGCCAGTCCGACCACCGGGACTTTGCCGAACAGCTCGAATTTCTCCAGGACGTTGACCGCCCGCCCGAGCTGTCCCTTGCCGCCGTCGATGATGACCAGATCTGGCAGGAAGGAAAACGAGGCATCCGGTTTGGACCCGGGCGCGCTCAGCGGAGAGGAAGAGTCCGTTTGTTGAGCGCCGCGCCACCTGCGGAACCGACGCGTCAACATCTCCTCCATGGAGGCGAAATCGTCGGGCGCGCCGATCACGCTCTCGATATTGAACTTGCGATAGAGCTTCTTGTCCGGAACGCCCTGGGTGAACACCACCATCGCGCCAACGATGGCTGTCCCCTGCGTGTTCGAAATGTCATAGCACTCGATGCGGTTCGGAGGCTCTGGCAGATTTAGTGCCTGCTGCAACTCTGCGAGCGCCTGTTCCTGCTTGTGGGTATCTGCCTGCCACTGGGCGCGCAGTGCCTGCAGTGTCTCGGTTGCATTTTCGGCTGCCATTTGAACCAATTCGCGCGGCTGTCCCTGCTTCGGAACGAAGATCTCCACTTTCTCGCCACCGCGTTTCGAGCGCAGCCACTGACCGATGATCTTCCGTTCCTCGATTTCCTGTGGGAGCATCACCTGTTCGGGAATCGTCGCTGCTTCGGTGTAGAACTGCGTGACGAACTGCTCCATGATTTCGCTGTCCGCTTCATCCTCGGTTCCTTCAAGGATGAAGTATTCGCGTCCAATGAGTTTTCCGCCGCGTATGAAAAAGATCTGCACACACGCCTCGCCGTTGCTGCGCGCCATCGCAAGCACATCTGAGTCTAGATAATCTGAGGCAAAGACGATCTTCTGTCTCTCGATAATGGACTGGATCGCTTTGAGTTGGTCGCGGACTGCGGCTGCCTTCTCGAAACGCATTTCCTCTGCCGCCTTCTCCATTTCATTCTGCAGGCGCGTGACGATCGGTTCGTTTTGACCGTTCAGGAAATCCATCAGGTCGGAGATCATCTGGCGGTACTGTGCCTGTGACGCCGCGCCGATACAGGGAGCAATGCAAAGCTTGATATCGTAGTACAGACAGGCGCGCAGGTCCGTCCCGGTGATGACGCGGTCACAGGTCAGGAAGGGAAAGATCCGGCGCAGCACGTCGAGGGTCTGATAGACCGCCCAGGCGGACGTGTACGGGCCAAAGTAGCGCGATCCATCCTCCACCATCTGGCGCGTGACCGTCACCTTGGGGAACGGTTCCGCCCAATGGATTTTGATATACGGATAACGTTTATCATCCTTGAGGCGAATGTTGTATTTTGGGCGATGCTTCTTGATGAGGTTCATCTCGAGGATGAGCGCCTCGAGCTCGGACCCGACAACGATCCACTCGATATCTGTTATTTCTCGTACGAGCCGCCTCGTCTTCGCGTCATGACCGGGATCCGCGTGGAAGTAGGAGCGGACGCGGTTCTTCAGGCTGATCGCCTTGCCAACGTAGATGATCGTCTCATCGACGTTCTTCATGATGTAACAGCCCGGTTTGGCGGGCAGCGTTGCAAGAATTCCTTGCAGCTTCTCGGAAATTTCCATGCGATAATTTTACATCATGTCCATCTTGTGCATGATACTTGGTTTTTCCGGGTTGTATTCAAATATTTTTCGTGTAATAATAAATAAACTCTCAGATCACGGAGGATCAATTGAACGACCAAATGAATACCCCAATGGCACCCATTCCCAACGCCCCTCGGTCTGTCGTGCAAGTGTGGAGAGATGCCCTAACCAAGCCGAACGAACAGACCTACGCCGAGCTGGCGAACTCGCCAGACGCCAGCCCCGGGAAGGCTTATTTGTGGATATTCCTGGCGTCATTAGTAAGTGTCTTTGTTTCGGTGCTCGTACGAGTTCTCGTTGCCGGTTCCAGCGGGCAGGCCGATCAGCTTCAAAGCGTATTCGGCGGATCAATGATTGCACTGATCTGCGTTGTACCCGTAGCTGCGGGTCTGGCCGTGCTTGGCTTCATGATCACCACGGGATTAGTTCAATGGGTAGCCGGACTCTTTAAAGGGGCAGGAACTTATAGTCAACTTGCTTACGTTTTGGGTGCTATTTCGGCGCCAGCAACGTTAATTTCCTCAATCTTGTCCGTTTTCTACGCGATTCCATTTCTTGCCTTTTGCCTTTGGCCGGTAAGTATCCTCCTGGGTCTATATGTGATCGTGCTCTCTGTAATGGCAGTTAAGGGAGTCAATAAATTTGATTGGGGAAAGGCGATTGCGTCCTACTTACTTCCTACCGTCGTATTTTGCGGACTTTGCCTCTTGCCCATCATAGTGATTGGAGCCATGCGTTTGCTCGGACCAAAAATTGGTGACACCTTCAGTACAATCCAGAGCTCACTGCCCTAGCTTCGCCAGAACTCTTCGCCAAAAAAGAACTCCCGCCACGGCGGGAGTTCTTATTTTTCAGGCAGTGGCATCCGGTCTGCACCTGGATATATGAACATATCTGCCATGAAATAAGCATAGTCGTACGCGGCGTCCGCACCGCATTCCCCGGCGACGGCTTCGTCAAATTTGCCATTGCCATTGGCATCCTGGCCTTTGAGCAGCTTTTTTCCGAGGGCGGTCATTTCACTGACAATGGGCTCCATTTCGCTGCCCATTGGGGTCTCATTCAGTTGCACCGCCAGGTCCAGAAGTTGCTCGGTCCAGCCGCTAATATTCTGGATGCAAATTTGTACGTTCCCTGCGTAGAGGCGGACATTGGGCGTTGAATCCGGGGAGTCAGCCGCATATTTCGCGTGCAAGGCTGTTTGCTGCAAATAGCCCAGGTGGTCGCCGTTCGGGAGGCTTCCATAAGTATCACCAAGATCATCGATCGTGCCATCGTTATCGTAGTCCAAATATTGATCGCTGAATTCGCCCACGATGGCGTTGATGATCTCTTCGGTTCTTTTTCTCAGGCTGGCTTCGTCGCCGTTTTGCACTGCCTGCACAATTCCTGTTTTATAGTCTTCATCGAACTCATCACCGATGACCGACCGGTTAACATAAAACGCCTTGTACCACCAAAGGTTCTCCATCAGCGGACCCTTATCTGGAAGTTCACCGTACGAAACGAGAACATGTCGAAGATGGACCAGAGTCTTGGGAGGCAAAACGGATGAATACATCACCTCACCCGTTGGCTGAGTGCCCGACACATCGTCTTCTTCCAGGGTTACCATCATCTGGTTGAATGCCCCCAGAAAATTCGCTTCGTCAGGATCATTGATGACCAGTCGTCCGGCGCCGGTGGCACTGAATTCCACCTCGCCAATATCCCGGATCGTCGCGCCGTCGTCCGAAACAAACCATGCTTCCAGATGTTTGCCCGCCTCGGGCTGGCTCACGCTTGAGAGATTGAGGGCGGCGCTGTCCATGTAGAAATTGAAATCATCGAAGCGTACCCTACCCACGGGATTATTTGGGTTCGGAGGAATCGCAGTGGCAACCACCTGTTCAACGGGACGGTTGAGGAACTGGAAAATGGTAAGTGCGAGAACCACCGCCAGAACAACCTCCAACCCGATCCTGATCCAGCGAGTGCCGCGGCGTTCTTCCGGGCGGGGTGGTGCCTGCTTGCTTGCTTCCATTGCCTGGCGTGCGATCTGTGCGATGTGTATCGTACCCGGCGAAATCGTCTGCCCATTAAATAAGGCAATAAATTCATTTGCCAGGTCTCCGGCGTTCTCATATCGAAGCGAAGGATCTTTTGCGAGTGTGCGATCCAGTATTGCCTGGAGTTCATCCGAGAGTCCTTCAATGGGTGGCGGAGGCTCATTGATGTGTTTCATTAGCATGCCAAAGGTCGTGTCCGCTTGAAATGGAACGGATCCCGCCAGCATCTCGTAGAGCATGATACCCAGCGCATAAATGTCGGTGCGCTTGTCCACTTTTTCGCCGCGCGCCTGTTCGGGACTCATATATGTTGGCGTGCCAGACACGGAGCCCGCCGTTGTGTGCATGGTCGAGTCCAGGAGACGTACCAATCCGAAGTCGGTCAGAACCGGTTCCACATCGCGGGGGAGAGGCTTGTTCAGTTCGATCGTCCCCATTTGTGAGCGCAGCAACACATTGGCAGGCTTAATATCCCGGTGGACGATGCCTTTGGCGTGGGCATAATCCAGGGCGCTGGCAATGGATTTCAGAATTTGTGCAACCATGCCGATGGGCAGGCGTTGTTTGTTATCGTGCAGGGATTTCAAGTAGGCAGCCAGCGATGGACCCGGGATGTACTCCATCACCAGATACGGATTCTCATCCACGATGTCGTAGCTGAACATTTGAACGATATTGGGATGACGAAGCTCCTCCACCACCTCCGCTTCGCGTTGAAAGCGGGCTAGTTGGTCGGAGTCTTTGTCGAGCAGGCCCCGCATGATCTTGACAGCGACCTGTCCAATGGAGTCGTGCGTGCCGGTATATACCTCAGCCATGCCGCCACGTGCCACAAGCGTGTGGACGTGGACTTTGCCGAGTATCTTTCCTGCCCAGTCTGCCATGCAAAAAATTATAACCGAGAATGAAACTCATGCCGTGTATAATCTCATAACAATTTGGTTGAGGTGCATGTGACGGAAACATTGGAAGCTCAGATTGGTAGACTTCTACACGAACGCAAATTAAGACTTGCCCTGGCAGAGTCCTGTACAGGAGGCTTGATCGGGAACCGAATTACAGATGTCCCCGGATCCTCCGAATTTTTTTGGGGAAGTATCGTGGCTTATGCATATGAAGCCAAGGCAGCGCTTCTGGGCGTTTCCTGGGACACCTTGAATCAGCGAGGTGCGGTGAGCCGCGAGACAGTGATGGAAATGGCGCGCGGCACCCGGCAGGCGATGAAGACCGACATCGGAGTCTCCGTGAGCGGGATTGCGGGTCCCGGTGGTGGAACCGATGAAAAGCCGGTCGGCACCACCTGGATCGGGTTAGCCGCCGGCGATGGAGAGTGGTCCAAGCTGCACCGCTTTTCAGGTGACCGCGGGCAAAATAAGGCTGCGGCCGCCGATGCCGCGCTGCAATTGCTACTGGACTATCTTGAAGGCAGGCTGGAAAAAGAAACAACATAAGGGGTTCCGAATGTAGTTCGGGTACAATTATTTCAGAGTGGTCGGCACAGGTTTTCCACTATTACGATGAATTCCGCGAAACTTCGCCAGTTATGGTTTGAGCTTTACGGTAACGACGCGGGCGCGTCCACGTTCGAAAGACTGCTGCAATTACTGGATAACTACAACGTCCGCAATTCAACGAGGCATGTGGGGGGATTAAATCAACGCGACACGATCCTGATCACATACCCCGACCAGGTCCAGGAGGCCGGCAGACATCCGCTCACTGTGTTAGCTGAGTTCGGTACCAGGCGTTTCATGGATATCGTAACTGGAGTTCATATTCTGCCGTTCTACCCGTGGACTTCGGATGATGGTTTTTCGGTCGTTGATTACCGCGCTGTAGACCCGCGTTACGGAGACTGGGATGACGTCCGTAAGCTTGGTGTGCATTTTCGGTTGATGTTCGATGCAGTCGTGAATCATATGTCGGCGAGCAGCGCCTGGTTTCAATCCATGCTGGCAGATGATCCACGCTATCGCGACTACTTCATTGTGCCCGACGCAGATGATGATCTCACCCGAGTAGTCCGTCCACGCGCTCTTCCGTTACTGACCCCGTATCGGACAGCATCCGGCGAAAAAATGTTTTGGACCACGTTCAGCGCCGATCAGGTCGATCTCAATTATGCCAATCCCAGCGTGCTGTTGGAGATTCTGGATGTCCTCCGGTTTTATGTCTCGCAGGGCGCTGAGTTTATCCGCCTCGACGCGATCGCCTACTTGTGGAAGGAAGCCGGGACATCGTGTATTCATCTTCCGCAGACGCATCGCATCATCCAGCTTTTCCGCGCTGTGCTGGATGAAATCGCACCCTACGTCATGCTGATCACAGAGACCAATGTCCCACATATGGATAACATCTCCTATTTTGGGGATAGCGCGAACGAAGCGCAGATGGTTTACAATTTTTCCCTGCCGCCACTGGTCCTGCATGCGTTCCACACGGGCTCTGCTGAAGTCCTATCGCATTGGGCAGGCAGCCTTGGTTTACCGTCCAACAAGGTTACCTTTTTCAATTTTCTCGCCTCCCATGACGGTATAGGATTAAATCCATTGCGCGGTATTCTCCCTGAAACAGAGATCGAAATCCTGGTTCGCCGCGCCCAGTCACACGGTGGGCTGGTCTCCTACAAGACGGACGTGGATGGTTCACAGCGTCCTTACGAACTCAATATTAGCTACTTCGATGCCTTGAACGATCCGAACATCGATGAGCCGCTCGATCTTCAGGTGGATCGCTTCCTTGCTGCGCATGCAATTCTGCTGACGATGCGAGGTGTTCCTGGAATCTACTTCCATAGCTTCGTCGGTACGCGCAACTGGCTCGATGGCGTCCATCAAAGCGGTCACAACCGCACGATCAATCGCCGGAAATTGGGGATGGGGGATCTGACGGCTGCACTCGCGGATCCCAACACGAGGCAGGCACGAGTGCTCTTTCGTTTGGGTCATCTCTTGAAGATCCGACGGCGGCATGCCGCGTTTCATCCACATGGTTCACAGCATGTGATCTTTCTTGCATCCACTGTCTTTGCGGTGCTGCGCGTTTCTCCCGATGGGCTGGACAAAGTGCTTTGTCTTCAGAATGTCAGTGACCATGACGAAGTCGTAAACCTGCTGCACTCCCTGCCCCCGCTAGGTTCCTTTTCACGCAACCTGATCAATGGGCAGGATCCGGTTTCCAAGAGTGGAGAGCTAATTCTGCACCCTTATCAGACCGTCTGGCTGGCTGAGTAACGCGGGAAGTAAAAATCCCAATTCCCCATTTGCCGAGGAGCATTGATTACAAACATTAATTCCCCCTATTTGGAACTGTTACGAAATCGAATCAATCTGCGCCAGATCCCTTTCAGCGAACGTGGTTCCCGTCTGTTGATCTTTCGATCCGATCAGGCCCTGCAGGTGAGGCTTGCAGAGCGTTGGTTCAAGCTCGATCAAAAGCTATCGAGTTATCGCCAGCGTCCACCTCTGATCGACCGTTGGCAACTCACTGATGGCGATGGTCAGCTGCTTGATTTTGAACCGATCACCTATCCACATCGGCTCGATCTTAAGACTTCCATCGGTATCTTCAGCCTGGCATTTGTGGATACAGAAACGCTCATGCTGGTTTTGCCGGCAGGAAAATGTGGTGTCACGTTTACCGCGGCGATGGATCAGGCGCAGACCGATCGGCGAGGCGGCACACTCAGACTTACCGGCAATATCCGCCGCAATGTATGCTATACCACGAATGCTTTGCTTTCACAAAATACGATCGAACCGTTGAACGATGGACAAATACAGCAAATCCAGCTCAACATGGTATCCACCGGGGAATCTGTCTTAATGCTGAATATCACACCCCGCCTTGGATTCAATCGTTATCTTTCTCCGCCAAAAAAGGTACTGGACACAGCAGCCCAGGGCTGGCATAGATGGTTCGCGGCTGCGCCCGAGGTGGCAGCGCAGCACCAGGCGCAGTACTATTATGCCTGGTGGATCATGCGCGCCGGATTGATATCCACGCGCTTCTTCACCACGCGGGAAGCCATGACGCCTTCGATGATTCACTATGTCGGTATCTGGCAATGGGATGCTTACTTCCACGCACTTGCTTATCGTCACATCGACCCGCATCTCGCTCACGATCAATTACGTATCCTGCTCGACCATCAACGCGCGGATGGTATGATCCCCGATGCCGTGCATGATGAGGGCACCGTGACGCGCCTGGATTTTCCTGTGGAAGCGGATGTCACCAAACCCCCACTCATCGCCTGGACTGCATGGAAATTGTATGAGATAGACCACGACCGGGAATTCCTCGATGAAATCTATGAACCCATTGTGCGTTGGAACGACTGGTGGTTCGAAAAGAACGATGTCGATGGAAACGGATTGTGCGAATACCATCATCCCTTTTCGTCCGGTTTGGATGACAGCCCATTATGGGACGATGGCGTCCCTGTGGAAGCTCCGGATTTGAACACCTATTTATGTCTGCAGCAGGAGGCACTTTCAAAGATCGCGGGCGTGCTTGGCTTGTCAGCAGATGCCGAAAAATGGGCACAACGTGCCGACCAACAGGCAGAGCGAATGATCCAGCATCGTTGGGATGCGGATGCCGGGCTCTTTTGGGCAGTACAGAATGGGACGAGGGTCAATGTGCGTACCCCTTTCAACCTCTTTCCGCTAATTACTGGTCGGATGCCTTCGAAAATTGCTGAACGTCTCGTCGCTCACCTGACCGACGAGAGTCAATTCTGGACAAAGTATCCTGTGCCCACCGTGGCGCTGAACGATCCTAAATTTGACCCGCTGCAGATGTGGCGGGGTCCCACCTGGGTAAATGTGAACTATCTGATGATCGAAGGTCTGCATCGTAGCGGATATCCAGACCTGGCACGCGAATTGCGCTCGCGCACATTGGCCCTGATTGAAAGGGAAGATGATATTTACGAATACTATCATCCGGAGACGGGCGCAAGACCCCCAAAGGCAGCCTCGACTTTTGGCTGGTCCTCGGCAATTTTCATTGACCTCGCGATCCAGGCAATGAAAGAAGAAGCGGCATGAAAATCGTTCTATTGCACTACTCCGCGCCTCCGATTGTCGGTGGCGTGGAAAGCGTTATCGGTCATCACGCACGATTGATGGTGGACGCCGGTCACGATATCCAAATCCTTGCGGGACGCGGTAAACAGACGGATGAACGGATTGGTTTTGTCCAGCTGCCGATGGTCGATTCGCGCCACCCCGAAGTTGAGTCGATAAAAAGGGATTTGGATCAGGGTCATATTCCCGCTAAGTTTCCTCAACTCGTTGAGCGACTGGCGCAGCAGTTGTGGGAAGTGATCTCGGATGCAGATTGCCTGATCGCTCATAATGTTTGTTCGCTGAACAAGAATTTGATCCTCACAGCCGCACTAAAAAAAATCTCGGATCAGGCAAAACATCCCAAGTTTATTTTGTGGCACCACGACCTCGCCTGGACAACGCCGCGTTACCGCGCTGAGTTGCATGAAGGCTATCCGTGGGAGTTGCTCTGCCAGGCATGGGATGGTGTTGAGCAGGTAACCATTTCTGAGTATCGTCGCCGCGAGCTGGCAGAGTTGATGAAATTGCCCGAAGAGCGTATTTGGGTCATATCAAATGGCGTCGATATTTCGCGCTTTTTAAAATTGGAAGATTTCACGATGAACTTCATCGACCGTTTTGGAATCTTATCTGCTGCTCCCATCCTGTTGTTACCGGTGCGAATCACGGCTCGCAAGAATATAGAACTTGCCCTGCAGGTGATGGCCGAGTTGCGGAATGGGGCTCCACAAGCCAGGCTGATTGTAACGGGACCCCTGGGTCCACATAACCCGGCAAACCGGGTTTATTTTGAAGGCTTACTGCGGCTTCGAAAATCTCTGCATCTTGAAAATGCGGTTCATTTTCTGGCCGAGGTCAGCGATGATTTCCTGCCGGACGAGGTGGTGAGCGACTTTTATCACATCGCAGACGCTCTTTTCCTGCCGAGCCGCGAAGAGGGTTTTGGCATCCCGATCCTGGAAGCAGGCTTGGCGGGTATTCCCATATTCTGTGCGGATATTCCACCATTGCGGGATCTGGGACAATCTTTTGTAAATTACTTCTCCTTGGATGAAGATCCGGCGCTTATTGCCTCGAAGGTAGCGTCCCGGCTCTCGTCGAGCTCAGTCTCTGCCTTCGGCATCCACATTCGTTCGAAATATACCTGGCGACAGGTTTACGAGCGGCAGATTCCGTCCCTGCTTCAAAAAGTGAGTGAAAATGAATCGGTCTAGTACAAGAAATTTGTTTCGCAAGATTCTCATCCCCGTGATCCATGGTTGTGATTTCAAGGATTCCTTGAGGGTGGCAAACAGCATTGCAACGAAGGAATCTATTTTGCTTGCCGGTATTGTTACCGTCCCCGACGGATCAAGTCTGAGCACGGGCGCTCTCCCGGCCCAGGAGCTGCGAAAATCGTTGCGCCAGCTGAAGAGCAAAGAGGAGATTAATTCCCTTGAATTGATCCACGTGACCAGCGACCCATGGCGTGAACTGATCAAAATTGTGCGCGAAGAAAAACCTGATCTGTTGATCGTCGAGGCGGGGCAATGTGATTCGTTTGGTCGTTCGATCGGGGACGTGTTGAAGAACGCGCCCTGCAATATTGTAGTCACCTGCGGCGTGATACCGAGAAAGATCGAGAAAGTCTTCATTCCGATGCGTGGTGGACCAAACGCCGAGCTTGCATTGCGGTTGGGTTTGTCCCTCTCCCGGCAAAGTAATTCCAGCATCGATACAGTGCACATCGTTCCAAAATCCACCAAAGCGTCCGGCGATGCCGCGTTTCGAGGATTAGAGCGCGTGCTGGATCACCTGCCGGAAGTTCATCGCCAGTATCTCCAGGCGAATAATCCCACGGCAGCGATTTTGCTTGCCTATAAAGCTTACGATGTGATGATTCTCGGTGCAACCGCCTTTTCAGAGGACAAATCCGTCGGGCTGGGGGAAGTGGCAGAGACCATCTTGCGGGAACACTCGAAGGGCCTCCTGATCGTGAAGGTTCATCACCCCGCTTCGACCGATATGGACAGTGTGTTTGCGGGTCAGACAGCGATCTCGGTGCTGGTGGACAAATGGTTTGCCGAAAACACATACAATGCCAATGAGTTCGAGAACCTGAAGGAACTTCTCAAGCTCAAGCAAAAACAGGGCGTGACCGTCAGCCTGGCGCTGCCCGCGCTGAATGAGGAAGAAACGGTTGGAAAGGTCATCACAACTGCCAAACGTGAATTGATGGAGCGCGTACCGCTCCTTGACGAAATTGTCCTGATTGATTCCAATTCAAGGGATAAGACCCGCGAAATTGCCCGGAAGCATGATATTCCTGTATACATCCACCAGGAGGTCCTTCCCCAGTACGGAGCGAGAACAGGAAAAGGGGAGGCACTTTGGAAGAGCCTGTATGTAACAAACGGTGACATCATTCTTTGGATCGATACCGACATCGTCAACATTCATCCGCGGTTCCTGTACGGGATCCTGGGTCCCCTCCTGCTGCGACCAGATATTGTCTTTGTCAAAGGGTATTATCGGCGTCCCATCCATCTCAATGGCAAAACCGAATCTACCGGAGGTGGGCGCGTGACCGAACTGACCGCACGTCCCCTGCTGAATCTGTTTTATCCCGAACTGTCGGGTGTCATCCAACCGCTCTCCGGTGAATATGGTGGGCGGCGATCCGCACTGGAGAAAATGCCCTTTTCCTCAGGCTACGGCGTGGAGACCGGCTTGTTGATAGATATCCTCGAGAAGTATGGATTGAATGCGATTGGTCAGGTGGATTTGCTGGAGCGGGTCCATCATAACCAGCAGCTCGAGTCGCTCAGTAAGATGGCGTTTGCGATCATCCAAACAGTTGTGCGCAGGCTCGAGCGCCGCTATCAGCGAAACATTCTCGAAGATGTCAACAAAACAATGAAGTTGATTCGCTACGATAAGGATGTGCTTTATCTTGACGTAAACGAAATAGCCGAACTCGAACGTTCGGCTATGGTTGACATCCCGGAATATGGGGAACTGGAGAAAGCTTAATTCTGGGCGAAGGTGTCGATCAGCAGTTTGAAATTTCCACCAACGGGATAAAGAATGGGGCAGGTGCAGCCGCGCTTCTTATATTCCTCCACCTTGGCTTTTGCCTCAGCAGGGGTTCCGGAGGCTGTGATGCGATGCGCCAGTTCATCCGGCACGAGATGTTTTGCGTGGTCGATCTGCTCCTTGGTTGCGGGCCATCCCAAAATGGATTGAATTTCGTGGATCACATCCTCGGAGACGCGCGATGCCTTGGCAATATGCGGTTGCTGCGCCAGGTACTGGCAGAGCAAACCCTTGGTGTAATCGATCGCCTTGTCATGATCTTCATCCACCGAACAGACGATCAGTTGCGGGCGGTCAAAGTCTTCCAGTTTGCGACCCGATTTCTCCAAGCCTTTATTTAGAAGCTCGAGCGCATTGTCATTGTATTCCGGCGGGACGCAGTAATTGAGCACCGCACCGTCTGCGATCTCTCCCGTCAATTCCATCATCTGATCGCCTGTCGCTCCAATCATAATGGGGACGTTACGCGGCTCGCGACGACCGTGGACAACATCCAGCTCAATCCCTTCGACGTGATGAAATTCGCCGTGGAACGTAACCCGTTCCATGTTCAGCAGGCGACGCATCACCTCCACCGTCTCCCGCATCGCCGTCAATTGTTTGCGGCGCTTGATGCCCACGTTGCTTGCCAGTGGATCCCACCACGCACCAATGCCACAAATGATTCTGTTGGGTGCCAGATCATCCAGTGTGAGGAACGTTGCGGCCAGGAGGCCGATATTCCGCGTCCAGTTGTTGATCACTCCAGAGCCAACCTTGATCCGCTCGGTCACCGCCGCATAGGCAGCCATAGGGACAATGGCATCGCGAACCAGACGCGATTCTGCCTGCCAGACCGCTTCGAAGCCACGGGCTTCAGCGTAACGTGCGTATTCCAATCCATCTCTAAGGTCATGCGAGTCTTGCAGATATAGGGCTACTCTTTCCACGGCGATTCTCCTAGTTATGGGATGATGGCGAAGGTTGCCACGTGCCTTATTGGTAGTAAAACGTAGGATCTTTTTGTGCGTCAAATCCTAAAAGCCAACTATATCAATTATATGGCACTTTGTAATTCAGTTTATCAGATTTGGGAAGTGTTTTTGTCTACATCATAGCGAGCAAAAACGATGAAATATGTTCCTAGACCGTACAGAATAAGAAAACAACAAGGAAACTGCTGAATCGCCCTGGACGCTACCGTGTAGCTGAGATGGGCGTGTGAAACTGTGCTGAATGCACCCAGTCGAAGGGAGTCAACTTTATTATGTCCGGAATTATTTTGCTTACAACGCTGCCAGTCTTTGCCACATTTGAGGTGCCAATTCTCGGGAACGCCTCGCAAGCCGTTCCTCGTCCATCGAAAGGATCTTCTTATTTTGCATGAGAATCTTTCCGCGGCACACTGTGGTATCCACAGTTGCATCGACAAGACCGAAGATCAGGTGACCCAGGAAGTTCGCCTCGCTCAATTGTGTGGGAGGCTGGTAATCCATGATCGCCAGGTCAGCCGGTCGACCTTCAGCGAGCTCTCCTACTCGAATGCCGAACTGTCGCTCGATGATGCCTGCGTTGTTCTGCAACAGCAATTTCGGCGCTTCCAAGAATGCCACCCGCGGATCATGATTCGCAAGGCGATGAAGCAAATAGGCACAGCGCATCTGCGAAAGCATATCGGATGACATGCCGTCGCTTCCCAATCCCACCAGGACATTTCTCTTGAGCAGCTCGAAGAGCGGAGTCACTCCAACGGCGTTATTCATGTTCGATTCCGGGTTGTGGACAACGCTTGTTTTGGTGGAAGCGATCAGATCCATTTCAGATTCGTCGATGTGCACGCAGTGGATAAAGAGCGATTTCTCGCCAGACGCACCCATTTTATCCAGGCGGTGGACAGTGGGCATTCCGTATTTGCTGAGCGAATCTTGGCGATCGGCGAGGTCTTCAGCCACATGGACATGACATCCCACGCCCGCGTCCTTTGCAATGCCGACGCTTTTCTCGAGCGTCGCATCGGAGAGCGTGAACGAAGCATGCAGCCCCATCATCGCCGCGATTTGCCCGTCGCCTTGGCCGACCTTCCTAATGAAGCGTTCGTTCTCCTCGATGCCGCCGCCGATCGCGTTGCGGTCGGAAACTTCGTAACAGAGCGAGGCACGAATTCCAGCCTGGCGGACTGCCTTCTCGATCAGGTCCAGCGAACCGTCGCGCATTCCCGGTGAGGCATGATGATCGATGACGGTCGTTGTGCCGTTGCGGATGCATTCGATGAGCGGGATCTGTGCCGAGAGCAGGATATCTTCCTCGTCCAGGGCGCGGTCTACCTTCCACCACAGACGTTCAAGGATTTCCACAAAGTTGGAGGCAGGTTCGCCGGGGATTGCCATTCCACGCGCCATGGTCGAATAGAAATGATGGTGGGTGCAGATAAAGCCGGGCAGAACGATCTTGCCAGCACAATCCACGACTTCCGCGTTCGGAAAGCGCATCTTCATCTCAGCAGCATCGCCGACGCCGACGATGTTTTCGCCCTCGGTTACAACGGAGCCATTCCAGATCACGCGGTTGTCCGAGCCCAGGGTTACCACGATCCCATTTTCAAATCTTGTTGTCATGTTCGATCCTTTCGCTTTGGCAGTTGTAATTTAGGTTTCAACAAGCAGTGCGATCCCGCATGGTGATTGCGCCGGTGAAGCACTCCTTGGCGCAAATCGAACAACCGATGAAAAGAGCAGGATAAGGAGAGATTGTAATTGAAATCGGAGATTTTCTTTAGAATGGAATAGAAAACGACTCCCCAAACATGAGTTTTCATGCTTGAGGAGTCGTTCGTTGGCGTCAGATATTGTTGACTATTGGTGGATCTTTATCAATTCCATTTTTCGGACCAGCTCAAGATCTTCGGGCAAATCTAGGTCCAAGCCAAGAGTCGGCAGGCTGACGATTTCCAGTCGTGCTCCTGATTTTTTTACCAATTCGCAATGGCGCTGGAAGGAATTTATGCCGAAATCGTACTCGATCAAGCCAGACGGCGAGATCAGCAGGGCATTGGTGCCTTTTTCGTGCCGATCCGGGGCGATCACCACAACGGGCGGATCCACGGCACGTCCGATCAATGTCAGCACATCATCGCGGGTGATCAACGGCAGATCGGCAGGCAAGACCAGCACACCTCGAGTTGCATAGACCTGGGCAACGACTGTCGCCCGTTTGAGTGCCGTATTCAATTCCGGTTGACCGTCTTCGCGCACCGTTCTGGCACCGTAATTGCGGGCGATCGTCAGCGCCTGCGGATCGCGACTTATCACCAGGACCTCTTCCAATTCCTTAATGTCTGCAAGAGTCTTCAGCGTATTCTGCAATAAACTTCGGTTGAGTTCTGTCCGTTCCTCTTCCGATAATGAACCCGCCAGGCGAGATTTTCCACGCCTTAATGGCTTTACAGGAACAATTGCCCAAAGTGTCATAAGTTATTCCCAATGAAACCTAGAACGTCTTGAGCCAGTTGGCTTCTATTATCATGACTCTTCATTAGCGTATTCGTTACAAGTGTTTTAATCCTTAAACCCATAATCTGTCCTTCCAGTTGCTTATCAACCTGGTCCAGAACAAAACCAGTTGCCAGACCACGGTAATGTTTGGCAACCGCCAGGGCAGACGGCTCGATCCCCAATTCGCGATACATCTTGGCTGCGGGACCTTTGACAGTTTCCCCGCCAATGATCGGGGAAACGGCGAAGACCGGCTTTGCTATTTTGGGCATTACTTTGAGAATTGGGTCTATGCTGACCCACGGGTTGGATGGACAAATCACAA
>Ga0065705_10001903_pt1 | contig 21310 bp, 16 predicted proteins | sample SwibulcommuniRL2_FD_59092 | JGI IMG/M metagenome (GOLD analysis project Ga0065705, IMG submission 59092) | Bulk soil microbial communities from switchgrass field near Rose Lake, East Lansing, Michigan, USA - RL2 Bulk Soil v2 (version 2) | ecosystem: Environmental > Terrestrial > Soil >...
GAACCGGACCTTGGCGTTGGCAAGGAGGTCGTCCTGAAAATCTATGGCAAAGAACGATCGTTCAAGATCGTGGGAGCATACCTGGGCAGTACCTTTGCTTCCATCATTTATGCGAACTATGACTACCTTAGCAAAGTTGCCAATCGGGTAGGTGAGGCAGATGCGCTGCTCGTCACCGGACAGGTACACGATGCAGCCGTGGTGGAAGCGCAGAGCGAAGCATTGGAAAAATATTTTGAACACATTGGCTTGCGAGTCAGCAGTGTTACAACTCTCCCAAATGAACGAGCCGAAACGGAGGTCGCGTTCGATGCAATTGTCGCCCTATTACTTGTCATGGCGATCCTGCTGGCGTTGGTGGGCGGATTGGGATTGATGGGCACGATGAGCATCAATGTATTGGAGCGCACGCGTGAGATCGGCGTATTACGGGCCATCGGCGCGCCGAACCGAGGTGTGTCGCAAGTATTTATTTTGGAAGGCATTACGATCGGGCTGTTGAGTGGGCTGATGGGTGCTCTGCTAGCCATCCCGATGAGCCAGGGATTGAACGAGGCCGTAGGGAGCAGAATGATGGGCGTGGCATTGACATACGCCTATTCGATGCCAGGCCTCTGGCTGTGGCTGGTGGTCGTCCTGCTTTTGAGCACTCTGGCCAGTTTTATTCCAGCGCGCAATGCCTCGCGCATGACAGTCCGTGAAGTGCTGGCGTATGAATAAAAGATGATCGCTGGTCGAGTAGCTTGTTGTCACGCAGTTGAACTACGTGACAACGCGTATCGAGACCACAGGTTCTTAAGCTATTTAGCGTTTGAATCCAACTGTTGGTCTCGATACAGGCTGGAACGAGCAATCAGCCTTACTCGACCAACGTTAAAGGCTTCTCCTCACCCCAAACCGATCAAACTCTCCCGTTGGGTTTTCCCAATCTACTTTTGACTCGTCCACCCGTGAGCCACGCGGACCGTCTTTCATCATCTGAATAAATCGTTCCACTGTGGCACGCTCTCCCTCTGCGATCGCTTCCACGGTGTCGTAACCGACATTCCGCACCCAGCCCGTTAGTCCGCTCATCTGCCGCGCGCTATATTCCACATAGGCACGAAAACCAACGCCCTGGACACGTCCCTTCACCCAGATGTGGGCGCGTACCGCTTCGTTATTTTTTGACATGGTTTCCTGGTTCATGATGACTTCCTTTTTTTTCGCAGTGTACTGACAATGCCAATGAATGGAACGATCAACACCAAACACAACAACACCAGATAAGGTGAAATGTTTTGCAAGGCCGGCAGAAGACGATTTTGTCCCAGCATGGACGAGCGCCACTTCTGTTCCAGGTTTGAAAGTGGAATGCCAAAGGCCCGTTCCGGGCCATGCTCACAGTCTACGCCATCTGCATAAGCAGCCGCGAGATTTAACAATCCCGAAGAACCATAGGTGTCACGCAGGGAACTGGTGAACGACCGGGATTCGGCATAGGCCAGAAACGCCTGCCCCGCGTTGGCTGGGAAGGAGGTGCATAAATCCTTTAATGGGATCAAGTCATTGTTCGCGCCAGCATCCGTGAGGGCGCGGTCATAATCTGCGTTTGGATAGATTTCTGCAAGGGTGGCCGTGCCCTCTCGCAGCCAGGCAGGGAGATTGTTGTAGCGCGCACCTACAGAGCGATACATCATCACATGCATGAGTTCATGCGGAATACGCTGCTCCAGCGCAATGCTTTGTTCTGCGCCAGGCTCGATTACGGCCATCACCACTCCCAAGGCCGGGTCCGCATGACCCGCAACCCAATCTTCACCACCGAGCACCAGTGTGCCGCGCAGATCATCTGAATTGGCATAGATGAATACATCGACCGGCTGCGTAAGATCAAGCGGCATCAACGCGCCGTTGGACCCCAACCCAGCCTGAGCAGCATTCAACGCCGCCTGACCGAAACTTGCGTCACCGTTATACCAATGGACTTTCAGCATACCGCTCTCGAGCGTTTGCCAATCGAAGCGNTTGTCTTCGTATCGNATGAAATAGGTCCCNCTTTGAAACGTGCTTCCATCTGCCAGCCCGAATTGATAGGCCCATTTCACGGAGGAAAAGGGACGCAGTAAATTTTGCTTCACATCCAGACGATACTCGGCACGGCCATCCTCAGAGATCACCAAAGGCTGCGTTTGAGTCAGACTATTGGCTTCATCGCTGATAACAATCGAGGCCTGTTGAATTTGGATAGAAGATTTGATATGAGCGCTGAACGTGATCTGCTCCCCATAGCGATACGAGGCAGTAACATTTTCCAGTTCGACTCCGGACTGGGCTTGAGCGTGCCACGCGTTACACAAAATAAACGTTGCGATGGCGAGAAGGATAATACCCTTGCGAAGGCGTCGCTGTGGCGCCGTGGCGACATTGGTGGAAAAAGCAGGTATTTTTAGCTTGAGAAAAAACCTTCGCAAGGATCTAAACCTGGCGTTCAATTTATCTCCCCAAAAAGACCAGCAAAGGTGTAAGAGTAAACGGACTCAGTAACGTGCTGATAAAAACTATCGCAGTCACAAGTTTAGCGTCCAGATTGTATTCTGTAGCAAGAACTGTAGCACTTACCATGCTTGGCATGGAAGCCTCTGTCACGCTTGCCTGGCGGGGAAATTGTTGTAATCCAAATAAGGCCGCGAAGAATAAGGCAGCCAGCGGAGCAACGATCAGCCGCAGAGATACACTTAATTGCATGGCACGCTGGTTTTCTGAAAATTGCAGGCTTGTCAGCTGCACGCCAAGCAGGATCAGCATCAAGGGGATGGTGCCGCCCGCGGCCAATTCCACGGCCCGCGAAACCGGCGTGGGCAGTTCGATATTCCAGGCGTTCATCAAAACCGCAAGCAGGACTGCATAAAGGGTAGGTATTTTAAAAAGCCCTGCGATCGCTTCCTTAAAATTCATGTGTCCCAGGGATGCCAGAAACACGCCGAGCGTATAGAACAACAAGGTCGTCGTAGCAAAGTAGATCCCTGCATACGATAGGGCTTGTTCACCAAATGCAAATGAGACCAGAGGTAATCCGTAATTGCCAGTATTGGCAAACATGGTTGTGATCAAAATGGAGACGAGCGCGGGACGATCCAATTTGAAGAGATAACCCAACAACAACGTAAGCAGCCCCATCCCCAGAATCAGGCACAGCGCGAAGACGATCACAATGGCGGCTTCGCCGATCTTGAGTTGATTTTTTATCAGTAGATTAAAGAGCAATACCGGGCTGAAAACATAGAAGACGACGCGTCCCAAACTGCGTGGGTCGATTTGGAACATTTTTCCAAGCGCAAAGCCTGCGCCAGCGAGGAGGATAATCGGAAAAATGTTGTTGGCAAAAGTGGAAGCAAGGAGGGGAAAGGACATAATGTTGACCCAATCAAAAAGTCACGGAGATTATAACTTCTCCGTGACTCTAAATCGTTCTGTAAATATGTTGCAGATGACGGGCTAGTCCCCAAACATAACGACTGAGGTAAAAAGCTTATTCGTCTTCTTCGTCTTCGAGCTCATCGACGGCGCCGAGATCATCGGGGTCGAGGGCCATTAATTCGAAACGGTCCAGGTCTTCCGTGAAGGCCAGATTATCCAGGGCCTCTTCGAGGAATGCGATCTGCTCGTCATCCTCCTCAACTGCATCCAGCAGGTTTTCGAGATAGGTGCGCACATCTTCGCCACCGATCTGCGAAAGAGACCAGATAATCGCACTCAGGACGCTGTCCTCTTCCTCTTCACCGAGCAATTTGAGCAAGAGCGGCCGCGCCGATTGGAGCGACAATTCGCCCGCGGCCTGCACCGCGGCCTTCCGGATGCGGTCGTTCACGTGGACCAGCGAACGTGTGACCTCTTCATCCCAGCGTTCATCCGCGGAGCGCCCCATGGCCACCAAAGAGCTGGCCTGCCAAGCCGGATCTTCACGATGAAATGCGGATTCAATTAACGTAGTAACTTCAGGACGTGAAGAATAGCCCAGAGATTCCAAGGCGGTGCGGCGGACGCGACTCTCATCTTCGCTGGCGGCCGAGGCGAGCAATGCATCCTCAACCTGATGATAAATATTCTCTGGAATTTCTTCCAATTCGCCCAGATCTACGAACAGGTGCAAAGCATTCGCAGCTTCTGCACGGACATTGAGATCCGGATCGTTCTTGAGCATATCAAGATACGAAGGAACAACTTTCGGGTCTTCATATTCGTCCAGCAGGCGGATGGCGCGCGTCCGTACTTCGGGTTCAGGGTCTGAGAGGAGGGCACGCGCCAGATCGTCGAAAGAGACGAGAGTATCGGTCTCAGCCAAAGTATCCAGCTCCTCGAGCAGAGTCAGCTTGCGGCTGGGTTTGACGCGCGGCCAAACATCCAGAAGAGTCTTTAGCTCCAGCGGCCCAAGATCCGAAAGTTCCTGCAGGTAGCGCCGCGGAAAATCAGGGCGGTCCGAGACCAAGGCATCCAATACATTTTGAAAGGAAATAGGAGTCGTGTTCATTAGGGGATTGTCACATTCACAGGATTGATGAAATCCATTACGTTGATGTAGATCATCAGCAAAAGAAGGAAAGCCATGCCCATGCCGTGGATCAGATTCTCCACTTGCGGCGAAACACGGCGGCGGAAGATCAGTTCTGGCAATACGAAAATAATACGCCCGCCATCCAGCGCCGGGAAGGGAAACAGATTGAAAATGCCGAGGCTGATGGAAAGTGAAGCGATCAACTCGAGGGTACGAACCGGTTGATCCACGGGGTCAGAGGAAACCGGTGCTGTTGTGCTGGCTTGTACGTCATGACTGACGGTTTGCTGGAGAATATCGTAGATGCCTTTGAGGCCCACCAGACGACTCTGTTCAGAGTTCAGCGAACCGCGCAGCATTTGGGCCGGAAGGGCCACCAGAGCCCGGATATTGTAATAGGTATATTGAGCACCCAGGCTGACCGTTTCGACCGGCGAACTGGACTGCTTGAAGGGCACACCGAGACCCACGCCGATCATGATCCGCTTGGCTTCGGCATTCATCACTGGGGTAGCCGTCAATTTGACCTGCATGCCGTGACGATCCACAACAAAATTCACCGGTTTATCCTGATTCGCATCGACAATTACGCGCAACTCATCATAGTTGCGGATGGGTTGACCATTGCCGCTGATAAAAATATCGTCGTTCTTGAAGCCGGCCTGGGCCGCAGGGCTATTTTCTGACACAGAAGAGACCAGGACACGATTTGCATCCGGAACACCCACGCGCGTAAAGATGAGACTGTAGATCAAAACTGCGGCCAGCAGATTCATCAATGGACCTGCGAACAGAACGATCAGCCGCTTCCAGGGGCTGGCCGCGGCCAGACCGCCTTCTACGTTGGGATCATTCTCCCCTTTGGGACGGACGAATCCGCCCAGGGGCAGCCAGTTGAGCGTGAAGCGCGTTCCCTGCCAGGTGAATAGAGTCAAAGCACCCGGGGTAGGGAGACCAATACCAAATTCCTCAACTTCGATTCCGCATAGACGCGCAGCAATAAAGTGACCAAATTCATGTATCAATACCATACCACCGAAGGCAAGGATGAATACTATCCAAGTTAAAATCGTTTCATTCATAATTTACCTTTTCACGAGCATTTCGACCGTGCTCGACGCGAGCATTATATCTCTAATTAAATAGACGACACGTATAGTAAGATTATTCTAATGACACTCATATATTACCGTTAGAATCTCCTAAGAGTTTATAAGTTTAATGATGATTAAGCCTTTGGCAATCCATCTCATATCCCACCTCTCAAGGATCAGATCAAAAATGACACATTCCTGCATTTTTTGCAAAATTATTTCAGAGGAAGCCAAAGCGACGATCCTTTACCAGGATGAACAGGTGACAGCCTTTCAGGATCTTCATCCGGTCGCGCCTACTCACATCCTGCTCGTTCCGAATAAACATATCGAATCGGTGGGCACGCTCGATATTGAAGATGAACAGCTGATCGGCCATCTCTTTACAGTGGGACGCAAGCTTGCGGAAGAGGCAGGGATTGCAAAGGGCGGATATCGCTTAATTACGAACACCGGCGTGAATAGCGGACAGACAATATTTCATTTTCATCTGCACTTGATCGGGGGCCAGAGAATGCGGTATCCCATGGGATAAATTATCTCTTTACCAGGGGACTTCCCTTGAGCTTGCTCTTGGGTTGGCCGGAGCGATAAGCGTAATATCCCAGTCCCGCGCCTCCCAGCAAAAGGAGAAAGCCAAAAATCCCTAGGAGTGAGGATCTCTTGTTGGTCGGTGTGTCCGTGGGCGCACTGGTCGTGAGCGTTTTGGACTGCGCACCAAAATCGATGGAAGCGCGGTCGCCGGCTTTCACAGTCAATGTATAACTTAACAACATCGTCGCGTTGTAGGTATCCGGGACAGCCATACTGACGTTATATTCCCCGCTGGGGACATCCACAAAACAGGTCCGGACCGGTTCCAGCGTATCCGGGTCGACCGCGGCGGAGGTGTTCTGCTGCTGAGAGTAGGAACCGTTCAAATTGGTGAGACTGACCGCTCCACCCTCAATCCCCAATTCGGTCTCCTGGCGCAAGGCATCGCCGTTCTCATCATTAAATAGCAGAACACAGACCTCGGTCGTGCCACTGACCGGCGTTGCCGTGATCGTTGGGGATGGAAGCGTGGCAATGGGTCCAGCGGTTGGGGCTTGCGATACCAGCCCAACCACTAGTGGTTGTCCCACCGTCAGCGTACAGTTTTCATCCAGCCTTGTATTGAATTGGCGCAATTGAGTCACCGTGATGTTATGCAAAAAGGCGACCTGCAAACAGCTATCCCCCGCTACCACTGTGTAGAGAATGCGACCATCCGGGCCCGGCGTAGAAGTGACAAACTGCAGATCAGGGGCAGCGCTCGCTCCGCTCAAGGGAAGCGCCATCCCTAAAAATAATAGCAAAACGACGAGCAGGCAGGGAAAAAGGACAAGTCGAGCTTTCATGAGCAAAAATTATATCAAGAATAAACCCTACAAGGGCCACCTGTCACAATCGCCCCTACTTTCCATATCTCTTTCGAATCTCCGGCAGGAAATAATGATCAAAGAATGCATTCACATCATAATCCGGCTTCCAGCCCCAGTCCGCGCGGGCCAGAGAATCATTCACATCTTCCGGCCATGAGTCGACAATCCCCTGTCGACGCGGATTGGGTTCGAACGTGATCTTTGCGCCGGGGAATGCGTCCAGGGCTCGGTCTCTGAATTCTCCCGCCGTCAACGCGAAGGCGGCGATGTTATAGACCTGATGATTCAGTTTTTCGCGCGGCACATCCACCAGCATCAAAAGGGACTTGATCGCGTCGGGCATCGCCATGAAGGAAATTTTTGTATCTTCACGGACGAAACAGGAATAGGGTTTTCCCTGGGCCGCGGCATGCAGCATTTCGGGACCGTAATCGCTCGTCCCGCCGCTGGGCAGGGTAAAGGCCGAGATCAGACCCGGAAAACGGATAGCGCGAAAGTCCAGCATGTGAGGCGGATGTTCATCCAAATGTTTTTGACCATAGTATTTGCTGTAATACGTCCCCAACTTTTCACAATATAGTTTATTGCATCCATACATCGTGTGAGGTAAATTGTATTCTTCCTCCCGGACGCAGCCCGCAGACTTTTTCACCGGCAGGTCTGGCATGCCATAGGCAGCAATCGAACTGGGGAACATAAACTTCACCGACTTGTGATATTTCTCTGAACGATAGGCTGCCAGCATCAATAACTGCATCGTCCCTTCCACGTTGATGCGATGCGCGTCTTCACTCGATACTTCCGCCTTTGAAGAAAGCGAGGCCGCGAGATGAAAGATAATGTCGAAATCGTAGTCGTAAAACGTCTTGATCTTATAGACCAGATCCCCCTGGGCGTGCTCCGTTGAGATCGCTTTGATGCTATCAGGTAATGGCGTAAGGTCCGCGGTGATGATGCGATAGCCTCCCTGTTTTGCCAACCCTTGAACAAGCGCCTGACCAATTTCACCACATGCCCCGGTGACGAGCACAAGCTTTTCGGTCATAGATTCTCCTAGTATGCTACGAGTGCCGCTTGATTCTGGAGTGATCATGCTGATTACGATCCTTCATCAGGTACAATCAAATCTCGAAATTGCTGCTGGTAGCGGTAGAATGTTTGCGAGGTAATTTTACAACACCTTGCCTGGATTCCTTCACGAAGATTGTCATGATTGTTTTATGAGTGCTTTAAAAATCTGTATACTTTTGTGTGGACTCCCACTCCTGATGGCTTGTCTGCCATTAAGCTCGAGTTTGCCTACTGAGACTCCTGTGTTAACAACAGATACGCCCGTGCCGCCAACCCAGACGATCGTTTGGTTCCCGCCGTCAGCGACTCCCACAGTGTTAGCCTTTCCCACCTACACCGCGATACCTGAGATGAATCCTGGCATTGGCGCAGAGACTCTGAGCGACGACTTCTCAGATGAGGCCGTTTGGGATACTGCCACCTCGAATCAGGGCAGTGCCGCCATCAGCCATAATCAGCTGATTCTGGTGGTGCAGCCCAAATATTACCTGGCGAGCATGCGCCACGAATTGATCGTGAGCGACTTTTACGCGGAGATCACCGCGCGTCCCAACCTGTGCCGAGGCGAGGATAATTATGGGCTGGTGGTACGCGGCATTGGCAGTTCATTTTATCGGTTCGTGTTAGCCTGCAATGGACAGGTCCGCGCCGAACGGATCAGCGGCGGGACCAAGCTAGCCATCCACGAGCCGGTCGCAAGCGGAGATGCACCTGCCGCGCCAGGCGAAGTGCGCATCGGTGTCTGGGCGGTGGGAGGCGAGATGAGGCTGTTCCTCAACGGACGGTATCAATTCAGCGTTACGGAAGGAACCTTTCCCAGCGGCGGGTTAGGAGTCTTTGTGCGTTCGGCCGGCGATACACCCACAACCGTCACATTTTCTGATCTGAAAGTATACGATGTGGATTACACCCTCCCAACAAAAACGCCTCTCCCATAAGGGCAACCCGCCGGGGATTGCCATACGAATTTGCCTGAAAAAACTGTGAACAACTTTAACGCTTTGCCCGGCTGTGTAGGGTCGCCCCTACGATATAATTTCTAATATGCCCTCCAATAAATTGAACGATCTCGATTCCAAGAGCTGGTTGAAATTTCAGAAATCGTGGTTCATGCATAACCCGCCACCGCGCAAGAAGGGAGTCCTGGTGCACCCCGCGAAATTCCCGGAGACGCTGGCACAGGAATTCATTGAGTTTTTCACAAAGAAAGGAGAAACGGTCCTCGACCCCATGGCAGGGACAGGCTCCGCGCTGGTCGCGGCGTTGCGGGCCGGGCGAAATTCCTATGGGATTGAATTGAATCCAAAATATGCAGAGATCGCGAAACAGATCGTCGAAGAAGAACGTCTGCTGCTTGGAGAAACGGTCGAAGGTCTAACGTCGAAGGTCATCCATGGCGATGCCGCGCAAATTACAGATTATCAATTACCGGCAATCGATTACGTTCTCACTTCCCCTCCCTACTGGGATATGCTCCATGCCAAAGGTGCAGAGACTCAAAAGAAGCGCCGCGATTCTTCAGACCTGGACGTCCATTATTCGGATGACCCGCATGACCTGGGAAACATTCGTGACTATGAAGAGTTTCTTGAAAAACTGGTAACAGTTTACAAGGGCTTGAAACCGGTATTGTGTGAGAAGGCTTATCTCACGATCATTGTCAAAAATGTAAAAAAGGGTGGCAAGATTTATCCGCTGGCCTGGGATATTGCGCGCGAGCTTGGCAAAACCTTCACACTGAAGGATGAAAAAATTTGGGTTCAGGATAATCAACGCCTCGCGCCGTTTGGATTGGGATCGGCCTGGGTGAGCAATACCTTCCATCACTATTGTTTGCAGTTTAGGAACGACTGAAGCCTGGCAGGGCTTTACAAATTATTTTATAGTTTAGGAAAAATTTATGGATCAAAAACCTCAAGTTGGAACAGCAATTATCATTGCCAAAGACGACAAAGTACTTTTGATGAAGCGCAAGGGAGCTCACGGCACCGGGACCTGGTCAACGCCGGGTGGACATTTGGATTTTGGAGAAACTCTCGAGGGTTGCGCGGCCCGCGAGGCAAAAGAGGAAGTCGGCCTGGATGTCACTGACATTCGATTTCGAACCGTTACGAATGATGTGTTTGAGACAGAGGGAAAGCATTACATCACCATTTGGATGGATGGAAAATCAGGCTCAGGAGAACCATATATTGCTTCTGAGGAGGAAGCCGAAGAGATTGGGTGGTATGCCTGGGATGCCTTGCCCCAACCTCTATTCCTGCCATTGGAAAATCTCGTCAAAGAGAATAGCTATCCGCCAAAATAAATGCTCTCCTCTACTGAACTGATCCACCTCGCCTACACTCACGACCTCACCGAAGGTGGAATTGCCTACGCGCTCCGTTCCATTCCTTACCTATACAATCGCATGGGTGGGTCACCGTATGATTCGCTTCGTCGGGCGGTAGCAAGCGCCGCGGTGCAACTTGCATTTCGGCGATATCTATCTGAAAAGAACATTCCATTTGAAGTAAAGGGTGCAGCGCCATTCACCGAACATGATCGTTATGATGTTTTACTTGGCAGGCAGCGCTGTGACATCCAATCTTTTCTCATCAGTCAGCGCGACCGGCTTTCAGAGATGCGGCGTAATCCACAAGTTCTGTTGAAGACGCCGGCGTTGGTCGCTTCTGACCAGCACGCGGGCGATATCCATTCTCAATTTGATGTGTATCTTTTTGCATTTCTTGGCGGTCTTATCACAACATCAGCAAGCGAACTGCAAAAAGTAATCGAAGCGAAACAACCGCATTATTTGGTCCACGTGATGCCAGATGCATGGAATCGTCCCAGGAAATGGAATCCGCTGGGGGTGCTGGTATTGAAATCCGAATCAGACGAAGCTCAAACTGTCGAAATCGGCGGGCAGGATGAGGGGCGCACGATGCGGTCCTGCATCGTGGAGCTTCCCCCACGGAGCCGCGTCGAAATCCAAAACGGATTCTTTTCCCTATCCTATATCCATATCAAATCCACGCCGGGCGCTCGGATCGGAATCCGCAGCCCAGCTCATAAAGAAACTTATCTGATCGCCGCTCAGGATTGGGGTAACCTATGGATATACAGCCCGGACATCTTGCTGGCGGGGTATATCACACGTGACGAGTTTAGCCGTCGGGCAAGTTTTATCCAGCCTGGCTCACGCGTCTTTCAATACAATGCAACTCAGGTAAAGAATCTGGCTGTGCCCATATCTGAGCTTAAGCCGCTCTCGGAGCTTTTCGAGCGTGTGAAAACGCAGAGCACTTGAAATGGTGTCATTGGGAGGGCAATGCTCTCCTGCTGGAAGCAATCTTAATTTAAGCGGATGAGTTGAGGCCGCCTGAAGAGATCCATCTGACTAACAGGATATTGCTTCATCGTTATGCGGCTCGCAACACTCCCTAGCACCGCCCGTGGCAAGTGTGCACATGCACGATTTGCCCCACCGCATGATTTACTTAGCAAATCACGTACGGTGACCGTGAGCAAATCGAAATGCAGGTGTGACATATTGATATAAAGGTAATTTATGAAATTAAAGCGAATTGTTTTTGGGCTTTTGATCTTATCACTACTGGCTTGCAACTTTGTGACAGAGATGGTCTTTCCGCCGACCGCCACACCCACCGCCACGGCAACTATTCCCTCGTCTCCTACTCCGACAGCCACCCCTCTTGTACCCGCCTTTATCCCACCTGAATGTGCCGCGACTCCTCTGGCAACGCTTCCCGCGGACCTTTCCGCACAAGCCACACCGGAATTTCAAGTTACCGAGATTCCGCAAGGCGAACAGTTGAGCATTTTGAGAGAGCTTGGGAACATCATTGAAAAGAACTATGTGTATCCGGACTATAACGGCAAGGATTGGAACGCGATCGAAACCAGATACCGAGGCGAAATCGAGGCCGGGCTGGATACCCAATCCTTCTACCAGGAAATGTCCGCCATGATCACGGAGCTGGGCGATGAGCATTCATTTTTCCTGTCACCGTTGGAGGTGACGGAATCAGAGGCTGAATTAAAAGGCGACGTTCAATTTGTAGGTGTGGGAATTTATGGGGAGCCCGATTTTGCAAGGCAGCGCCTGATTGTTATTTCAACCTACCCCGGTTCGCCTGCCGAGCTGGGAGGCATACAGGATCACGATAGCATCCTGTTTATCGATAAACAGCCGGTCCAGGAGGGGTTTAGTAATCTCCTGCGCGGGCCTCAATGTTCTGCGGTCGTGCTGACCGTGCAATCGCCCGGCGAAGCCCCACGGGATGTGATGCTGCTCCGTTACGCGATCCAGGGTGATATTCCCATCGATGCGCGCCTGGTTTCCACAACCGACGGTTCGAAGATCGGCTATATCTTTATTCCTTCATTTTTCGATGAGACCCTGCCGGAACAGATCAAAAGCGCGTTGAACAATTTTGGTCCGCTGGATGGTTTGATCCTTGATCTGCGCCTGAATGGCGGCGGCAGCAGCAGCGTGACGTATCCCATCCTTGAGTATTTTATCAACGGACGGCTGGGACAATTTGTCAGCCGCGATTCTGCCCGACCGTTGGATATTACGGCGAATGAAATCCAGAATTCCCAAACGGTGCCATTGATCGTAATGGTCAGCAAAGACACGGTCAGTTTTGGGGAAATTTTTGCGGGTGTGATGAAGGATTCTGGTCGCGCCAAAATTGTCGGTGAGACGAGCCTTGGCAATGTGGAAGTGCTGCACGGATTTGATTTTGAAGACGGGTCTGAGGTCTGGCTGGCAGCTGAAACGTTCCATTCCGCGTTCTCGAATACAAATTGGGAAGAGACCGGCATCATCCCGGATGTGCAGGCGTTTGCCGCCTGGGATACTTTTTATTTTGAAACCGACCCCTCCATCAAAGCCGCTGTGGAGATTCTAGGGTACAAGTAACCGGCAGACTTGCGAAGGTTACTTCTGTTGGCCCATTTACGTCGACCTAACCTTCGCAAGGCTTAATCAGGAAATAAGTGAGCCTCACATTCTCTTTTGAATATCGCAAACTTGGTGATTTCACCTATCACGTTATTTCTGATCCAACGGAAATAAAAGCCTACCTGATGAAATGGATCCTGCGCGAATGGGAGATCGATCATAACGAAGCTCCGGACGAACATTGGACAGTGAAGTGGATGAACATGCTGCCTCAAATGAATTTCGCATTGGAAACCATCAACTTGAGTGATATTCATCCAAATCCGGATCTGATGAGCTTGGAGGATTTTCAAACCAGCCTCCAGGAACGCGCGGATGAGCGAGAGTGGTCGATCCTGCGCGGCGTGTCCATCGAGCCTTTATTGATCAATCAAGAGGACTTCGAGTTAATGGACGGATATACAAGGTATACCGTTTTAGAAAGATACGAGCAAAAAGAAGTTTATGCGTATATAGGAGTCCAAAGTCTTCGCGGAGCATCCCCGTGGGACCCGACTTTGGCATCACAAAAGTAACGGCAACGACTGGCCCCCTACAGGGATGTTAAGTCGTTGACTCCGATTAAATCTATCTCATACTCCTCTGGTACACTTTCCCGCATGTCGAAAAGGAACATCGTTTTCATTGGAGCCGGTCTGCTTGGCCTATTTATCTTGTCAGTTTTGCTCTATCAACTCCCCGCGATCAATAGTAGGGTTTCATGGCGCTATGAAGTCGCAAAGACATACTTGAGGAATGTAATCCATCCAGTCGGCGCAGTGCCGACCGCGATTCCAAACCCAACCAGCACGAAAAATCCTGCCAGTCCAACAGCGCCAGTCACGGCCACAAATCCAGTGGCTGTTGAGACACCCATCCCACCCACCGCGACGCTTGCTCCCCCTCCCGCACAAGCCTCCTTGAATTCGCCTCCCTTCGAAAAGCAGACCGCCAACAACTGTGGCCCCGCCGCGCTCTCCATGATGTTGCACATGTTCGGCTGGAGCGGCGACCAGAAGACGATTTCGGATGTAATCAAGCCGGTCAATGGTGATCGCAACGTCAACCCGGAGGAGCTGTCTTACTGGGTACTTAATTACGCGGGCTGGCTTCGCATCCAATATCGAGTGGGCGGCGATGTTGAAACGCTCAAACAATTGATCGCCGCGGCTTATCCGGTGATCATCGAAGGGACGACCTCCCTGAATCCCGATGACACGGGTTGGCCCGATGACGATCTTTGGGCGGCGCATTATCTCCTCCTGACGGGCTATGATGACGCGACCCAAACCTTCACTGCCCAGGACGCCTACAAGGGACCGGATAAAAAAGTACCTTACGAGCAAATTGAATCGGAATGGAAACCGTTCAACTATTTATATCTGGTGGTTTATCTTCCTGATCAGGAATCTGAGATCCAGACTCTGCTCGGCTCAAACTGGGACAAGGACCTGAACCGGCAAAACGCGTTGGCCATCGCCCAGGCCGCTACCGCCAAAGACCCATCCGACGCGTTCGCGTGGTTCAATGTGGGCAGTAATCTTGTTTATTTTGAACGCTATGATGAAGCCAACGCGGCCTACGATCAGGCGCGTCAACTGGGTCTGCCGCAGCGCATGTTCCGCTATCAGTTCGGTCCGTTCATCGCGAACTTCCAGGCCAACCGCACGGATGATCTGCTGGTTCTGACGGATTACGCTTTGCAGCGCACTGAAATGTCTGAGGAAACCTGGCTCTGGCACGGCTGGGCTTTGTATCGCAAAGGCGATACGGACGGCGCCGTGGAAAACTGGCGCAAGGCACTCTCCGTTCACCCGGGTTATGAAGATGCTTTATACGCGCTCAACTTTGTGGGAGCAACACCTTAAGACATAAGGGCTCCCAGCGCCGTCCTCGGCGCGGGTACTCTGAAGTAATCGCCGCCGGGGTCCCACAGGGATACTACGCAAACGGCGGCTTGAGCTAGAATTGCTATCATGAAAAAATTCATCATCGTTTCCTTGTTCCTGCTCGCAGCCTGTACCACACCGGAAGTTTCCGCCATCCAGTCCACATCCACGCCATTTCCTACAAGTATTCCTCCAACAGCAATTCCTACCGCTACAGTGGAAACAATCGTTCCCACTGTTGTAGCCACTGCGCAAGTTTCACCGACGGCTGAATTTGTAAACGAAGAAGTTTCAGCGGTGGATGGCATGCCCCAAGTCCATATTCCCGCTGGTATATTTCACATGGGCGGCATGGACGTACGCCGCGCGCCAAACGAGGTCCCCGATCACGATGTGCAACTGGACGCGTTCTGGATGGATCAGCTCGAAGTGACGAATGCCATGTACGGTTTATGCGTCCAGGCAGGTGACTGTACACTTCCACAGAGTCTTAAATCCCAGAGACGAGCGGAGTATTTCGATAATCCCGAGTTCAAGGATTACCCGGTCATCTACGTGACCTGGGGACAAGCTAAAACGTATTGTGAATGGGCGGGCAGGCACTTGCCGACCGAAGCAGAATGGGAGCGGGCCGGGCGCGGCGATGACTTCCGCACCTTCCCGTGGGGCGAAGATAAAGCCGATGGCACACTTGCCAACTTCAATATGCTGGTAGGCGATACCTCACGCGTCGGATCGTTCCCCGCGGGCGCGAGTCCGTTTGGCGTTCTGGATATGGCGGGAAACGTTGCAGAATGGGTCAATGATTTTTATAGTGGTGATTACACAAATGCAGTCACATTGAACCCGGTCGGCCCCACAGAAAGTTCAAGCTATTATCGAGTCGTGCGCGGGGGCAGCCTGGGCGACGCGGAGATCAATATCCGGGTTGCGAAGCGTTCCTCCGTGCTGGGGCCAGTGTCGAGCGCACTACCGGGCTCCAAAGCGGATCTCGGGGATTTTTCTCCGCGCATCGGTTTTCGCTGCGCTGAGTAATATGTCATTGCGAGGGCAGTGCACTTCGCCCAAAGCAATCTCTCATTCATATGGAAGAAACTCAGCTATAAGTGTATGCTGATTATAAGGAGATTGCCACGTCGGGCTGCGCCCTCCTCGCAATGACATGAAAATGAAGAGGCTTGCGTCCATAAGAACGCAAGCCTCTTCGCATAAAGGTTGAGAAGACTTACCAGGTGCTTCTCATTTCACCCCCTGTTTCGAATACTATTTGAGTTTGAAGTACTAGCCAGACCGTGACCTATTTCGTCTTGAGCCCGAACTTCACTTGAACCATCGCTGGGCTTGTCACAATATTTCCACTTGCATCTGTTCCTTTGACGGTCATGTAATATGTTGCGCTTGGATCAGATAGATTCTTGCTGGCAAAGTTGTAGATGTATTGACCAGCTGTCGGGTCATAGCGCATGAGGCCGGTAGTATCAGCTCCACTTGTTGAGGCCGTCTCATCAATTGTTAGGTTAGGATCAGTTGAGCTAACAAGACTTGTGCCAATCTTCGGGGCAAGCCCAGAAACCGGGTTCCCACTGCAGTCAGTGATTTTGACCTTGACTGGCAGCGTGCTACCATACTTCCAGACACTTGTCCCATCTGGGTTGAACGGCGCAAGGATTCCAGACATATTGTAAAGATGAGAGATCGCTCCAGTGCTGCTGGCGTTCGTACCATTGCTACCATCTTTGTCAGTGACTTTAACACTGATTGTGAAGGTACCAGCACCATAGCTGTGCATAAGTGCTGCTTGAGCACCCTGGCTCGCTGCGTTGTAGGTGGTGTGATTGCCATCACCCCAGTTAACGTCGACCGCCCAGGAATTGTCATTGATGCCAGCATCGGTGAAACCAAAGCTCAGTGAAACGTTGTTGCCTGCAATACATGCCTGACCGCTCGCGCCTGTAAGAGTTAGGGTGCCAACAATCGGGGCAACGTTATTCACCGTGACTGTAATCGTCTCGTCGTCACACAATACGGGTGATCCATTGTCGCAGACTTTCACAGCAAAGGTGAAAACGCCATTGTCAGCAGGTGTCCAACTAAAGGCACCGGAACCGCTGTTAATACTTGCACCAGCGGGTGCACCTACCAAACTGAAGCTCAGGGTATTGGCTGGGAGATCAGCATCGGTCGCCGTAGCAGTGAAACTTAGAGTAGAACCTTCATTGACTGTCTTGCTGCCGATTGAGCCCAGTACAGGAGCCACGTTTACTTCAGCTACTGTAACAGTGATCGTCTCACAGTCATTCAATGCACTGTCGCTCACACAAACATCGAACGTGTAAGTTCCAGGCCCTTGTACTTCGCTGGGCGTCCACGTAAAGGCACCCGAACTGCTGTTAATACCTGCACCAACAGGTGCACCGACCAGACTGAAGGAAAGGGTGTTGGCAGGGAGATCATGATCACTGGCTGATGCAGTAAAGCTCAACAGTGTCTCTTCATCGACGGTCTTGTTCCCAATAGGATCCAATACCGGGGCTACATTCACTTCATCCACATGGACGGTAATTGCTTCCTGATCACAAAGGGAAGGCGTGCCATTGTCACAAACCTTGACCGTGAAGGTGTAATCGCCAGGTCCCTGGGCCTCGCTAGGGGTCCAGCTAAAGGCGCCTGTGCTGCCATCAATGCTCGCGCCAGCAGGTGCACCCACCAAGCTGAAGCTGAGGGTGTTAGCTGGGAGATCATGATCACTGGCTGATGCAGCAAAGCTCAACAAGGTTTCTTCATTGACTGTCTTGTTCCCAATAGGATCCAATACCGGGGCTACATTCACTTCATCGACATGGACAGTGATTGATTCCTGATCACATAGAGAAGGTGTACCGTTGTCGCAAACCTTGACTGCGAAGGTATAGTCACCCGGTCCCTGGGCTTCGGTTGGCATCCAAGTAAAGGCGCCAGAGCTGCCATCAATGCTTGCACCGGCCGGCGCACCTACCAAACTAAAGGTAAGCGTGTTGGCTGGGAGATCTGCATCGGTTGCAGAAGCTGTGAAACTCAACTGGGTTTCTTCATTGACTGTCTTGTTCCCAATGGCAGTCAATACCGGAGCCACATTCACTTCATTGACATGGACAGTGATTGCTTCCTCATCACATAACGTGCCGGCACCATCATCACATACTTTAAAGGTGAAGGTGTAATCAGCAGGTCCTTCTGCTTCGGTCGGTGTCCAGCTAAAGGCACCGGTACTACTATTGATACTCGCTCCAGCAGGTGCCCCCACCAGACTGAAGGAAAGGGCGTTGGCTGGAAGGTCATGATCGGTTGCCGATGCAGAGAAGCTTAATTCAGTTTCTTCGTCAACACTCTTATTGCCAATTGAACTTAATACGGGAGCTATGTTGACTTCATTTACGGAGACTTCGATCGTCTCACAATCGCTCAGAGCGCCATCACTCACACAAACATCGAACGTGTAGGTTCCCGGTCCCTGGGCTTCGGTCGGCGTCCAGCTAAAGGCACCTGAAGTGCTATCGATGCCTGCACTAGCAGGGGCACCGACAAGACTAAAGGTCAATGTGTTGGCCGGAATATCATGGTCACTCGCCGAAGCGGTGAAGGTCAGTGCGGTTTCTTCATTGACTGTTTTGTTCCCAATGGGATCCAGTAGCGGAGCCGCATTGACTTCATCTACATGGACAGTGATTGCTTCCTGATCACAAAGGGAAGGCGTGCCATTGTCACAAACTTTGACCGTGAAGGTGTAGTCGCCAGGTCCCTGTGCTTCGCTGGGTGTCCAGCTAAAGGCGCCTGTGCTGCCATCAATGCCTGCACCAACAGGGGCACCGACCAGACTAAAGGTCAGCATGTCAGCAGGAACATCGATGTCAGACGCTGCAGCCGTGAAGCTCAACAAGGTTTCTTCATTGACTGTCTTGTTCCCAATGGGATCCAATACCGGAGCATCGTTGACCGCATTGATCGTAAGGCTGACCGTCGCAACATTCGAATCGAGGCTGCCATCATTGGCTTTGTACGTGAAACTGTCTGAACCGTTATAGTTTGCAGCAGATGTGTAGGTGAACGATCCGTCCGAATTCAAAGTCAGTGTGCCATGGGCGGGGCCAGCAACCAAAGCGGCTGTCAAAGTGTCGCCATCTACATCAGTATCGTTGCCTAACACACCAGGCGCTGAGATGATCAAAGCTGTATCTTCATCGGTGCTATAAGAGTTGTTGAGAGCAACGGGGGCATCGTTGATTGCATTGATCGTAAGGCTGACCGTCGCAACATTCGAATCGAGGCTGCTATCATTAGCCTTGTACTCGAAGCTATCTGGGCCGTTGTAATTTGCAGCTGGTGTGTAGCTGAATGAGCCGTTTGCGTTCAGTGTTAGCGTGCCATGCGAAGGACCGCTTACCAGGATTGCAGTTAAGCTGTCACCGTCCACATCGCTGTCGTTGCCTAATACACCCGGTGCAGGGATATTCAAAGCTGTATCTTCGTCCGTACCATAGGAGTCGTTTGCCGCGACGGGGGCATCATTGACGGGGATGATCGTAATGGTGACGGTAGCAACGTTAGAGTCAGCGCCGCCATCATTGGCTTTGTAGGTGAAGCTATCTGAGCCGTTGTAGTTTGCAGCCGGTGTATAGCTGAACGAGCCATTTGAATTCAGTGTCAATGTGCCGTGGGCCGGACCAGTCACCAGCGCGGCGGTGAGAGAGCTGCCTTCCACGTCGCTATCGTTGGCTAATATGCCTAGTGCAGCGACAGTCAGAGCGTTGTCTTCATTGGTGCTATGGCTATCGTTAACAGCTATGGGAGCGTCGTTGACAGGATTGATCGTGAGGCTGACCGTGGCAACATTCGAATCCGCACTACCATCGTTGGCTTTGTAGGTGAAGCTATCTGAGCCGTTGTAGTTTGCTGCGGGTGTGTAGCTGAATGAGCCGTTCGCATTCAAGGTTAGCGTGCCATGCGCAGGACCAGCTACCAGGGCTGCAGTGAGCGAATTGCCATCGGCGTCTGTGTCGTTACCTAATACGCCTGGCGCAACCACATTCAGAGCAGTATCTTCGTTGGTGCTGTAGGAATCGTCTACTGCGGATGGAACATCATTGACAGAATTGACTGTAATAGTGACAGTTGCAACATTCGAGTTGGCACTGCCATCACTGGCTCTGTAGGTAAAACTATCGGGGCCGTTGTAGTTTGCAGCGGGTGTATAGGTGAACGATCCGTTCGAATTCAGTGTCAGCGTACCATGGGCGGGACCAGCCACCAATGCTGCGGTGAGGGAACTGCCTTCTACATCGGTATCGTTGCTCAATACACCAGGAGCAGCCACAGTCAAAGCTGTGTCTTCATTGGTGCTGTAACTGTCATTGTTTGCTGCTGGGGCATCGTTGACAGCATTGATTGTAAGGCTGACTGTGGCAGTGTTCGAATCCAGACTGCCATCATTGGCTTTGTAGGTGAAGCTGTCCGAGCCGTTGTAATTTGCTGCCGGTGTATAGCTAAATGATCCGTTTGCGTTTAACGTTAGCGTGCCATGGGATGGACCACTCACTAACACCGCAGTAAGTGGATTGCTTTGTGCATCGGTGTCGTTGCCCAATACGCCTGGCGCAGCCACATTCAACGTTGTATCTTCGTTGGTGCTGTAGCTATCATTACTAGCAACTGGAGCTGTGTTGGTGGGAACGTTGATGATGATCGCACCATTTTCATTGTCATTTTTATTATTAGCACCACTGCCGGTAGAATTGGTCACTGTTACTTTTGCATTGTAGGTTCCATTGGCCGTCCCGGCTGGGATTGTAACAACAATGCTGTCAGAGCCAGTACCGGGGGTCAAGCTCTTGGAATTAGTAGAAGTTGTACCTACCACATCTGCCGTGCCAACTGTTGCCCCTGAGCTGCTGGTAACATAATTGAATGAAAAAGTGACAGTTGCAGGTAGTGAAGTAATTGTCACAGGGCTTGCATTGGTAGGTGCAGTAATGTTCACTGAGGTCACTGAATCCGTGAAGTCCCAGGTTGTCGCACCTGAAATCCCACCAAAAGCATATACGTGGTATTGGGCGACAAACCAATCTGGCAAATTGAATTGATAAGTGAATCCCCCGCTACTATTTGCCTGTAAATCTTCCGAAAGTCTCCAGCTATCGCCAAGAACGTCGTTGACAATGAGGTGAACTGATTCGCCCGGCTGCCAATTGCCACTCGTTAGTGTAACAAGTTCACCCGGAGCATAATCATCCTTGTCGCTGGTGATGAACGGTGTAAGCACCGGTCCCGAAGGAATCGGTGTGGGTGATTGGGTGGGGTCAAGCCGTGGCTCTTCGGTGGGTGAGGCCGTTGCC
>Ga0065705_10104319_pt1 | contig 21305 bp, 15 predicted proteins | sample SwibulcommuniRL2_FD_59092 | JGI IMG/M metagenome (GOLD analysis project Ga0065705, IMG submission 59092) | Bulk soil microbial communities from switchgrass field near Rose Lake, East Lansing, Michigan, USA - RL2 Bulk Soil v2 (version 2) | ecosystem: Environmental > Terrestrial > Soil >...
CCGCCAATCTTCCGCGCCCGCTCCTACCGGCGGTAATGTCGCAGCCAGTCAGCAGCCGGCCGAAGCTCCCGAGCCGAGCCTCGCCGAGCAGATGTCTGCGGTTGAACGGGGCGATACCACCCGGATTTTGGTCGAACGAAAATTGCTCGGCGATCAGGACCTGGTTGCACTCGGCAAGTTAACCAAGCTCACGGACTTGCTGCTCGATAACGCGGATAGCGAGTTTCACGCGACCGGCATCGCCGCGCTCACGAGCCTGCCCAATCTCCAGCAATTGCGCATCCGCGGCCGCGGCATCGATAACGAGTGCCTGAGCGAAATGGCCAAGATCAAGAGCCTGCGGATTCTCAACCTGCCGCACGGAGAATTCGACGACGACGGCCTGGTGCTGCTCGCCAAATTGCCAAGCCTCGAGCAGCTTCGCTTTGGCGCCACTTTGGTGACTGACGATGGGATAAAGACGCTAGCCAGGTTTCCCGACCTGCGGATGCTGCACCTGATCGACGTGCCGATCACCGACGCGGGGCTGGCCGAGCTCGCCAAAATCGAGCGCCTCCAGTCGCTCTACATCGACGGCGGCGCGATCACCGATGAGGGCTGGGATAAGCTCTTTCGCGAGCGGCCCAAGCTGCACGTCCACATCAATCAGCAGCACCACGACCGCGACCCGAACAAGCACGCGCATTGAAATCGCCAGCGCGCCGCGGCTATACTGCTCGCTCCTACCCACGCATCCTTTGCCGGAGCCCCCTATGCGTCGCCTCTTTATGCGTCGCCCTGTCATCGCCTCCCTGCTGCTTGTCGCACTGACAGCCACCAGCGTTTGGTCCTATTTCAAGCTGGCCCGCACCGGCGAGGAAGCCACGACCGCCGCCAAGGCGTTTCTGGCGTCGCTCGACGAGAAGCAGCAGAAATCGGCCACGTTCGAGTATAGCGACGCAAAGCGCGTCGCCTGGCACTTCATCCCCTTGGAAGGTGCGAAGGAACGCGAGGGGCTGCAAATCCGCCAGATGAACGAAGTCCAGCGGAAGGCGGCGCATGCCCTGCTCAAGGTCGTGCTGAGCGAAGCCGGCTATGGCAAGGCGACCAAGATTATGGAGCTAGAAAACCTGCTCGCCGAGCTGCAAAAGGGGAAGGGCGGTCCGCTCCGCGATTCCGAGCGATACTATTTCGCCATCTTCGGCCAGCCGACAGCGGACGGCCGCTGGGGCCTGTCGATCGAGGGGCATCACCTCTCGCTCAACTTCGTGATTGAGAAGGGGAACGTCATTTCCTCGACGCCAACGGCCTTCTGCGCCAATCCGGCAATCGTGATGAATGAGAACGTCCCATCGATCACCAAGGGAACCCGCGTGCTGGCCAAGGAGGAGACGCTGGCATTCGACCTGTTGGCGTCGCTTTCGGCGGACCAGCGGAAAGTCGCGATCATTGCCGAGAAGGCCCCGGGCGAGGTCCGCGCCGCCGGCGAGCCGCAGCCTCCCAAGGACGCCGCGGCCGGAATCGCAGCCGAGAAGCTGAGCGGCCAGCAGCGGAGCATCTTGCAGTCGCTGATCGAGGAGTATGCCAACAATCTGCCGGTGGATGTGGCCAAGACGCGGATGGATGCGATTAACCGCGAAGGGCTCGGCAAGGTCCATTTTGCCTGGGCCGGGGCCGACAAACCGGGGATCGGCCACTATTACCGCATTCAGGGGCCGACGTTCGTGATTGAATTTGTCAACGTGCAGCCCGACTCTGCGGGCAACCCGGCCAATCATATCCACTCGCTCTGGCGCGACATGAGCGGCGATTTTGCAGTGGCGATTGAATAAGTACGTCCCGCGGGCCCCGCGGGACTCCTCCGGCGAGTAAACACTACGATTGGCGGCCTGCGCGCGTCGCTTGCGATAGCCACTCAGGCAAGGTATAGTTCCGAAACAAGGGATTTGCGGCCGCTTGCAGCCTTCACTGCTAAAGAGCCATCACCTGTTTCGGCCCTTGCTTCGTTTTGTGCTGGTGACGGGAGGTGTAAGCCTCCTCCCGCCGTTTGGTCGAAACTTCTGATTGGAAGCTCGCTCCACTTGGACGAGTGCTGTGGGCGTGAAGAGCCTGGCGGCCCGGCAAGTCCTCACGTTTCGCCTTGGAGCTTCCGCGCCATGTCCGCTTCGTCACAGCACAGTTCATCACAGCCGGCGCCTCGCGAACCCGGTCCCTCGACGCTGGCTGTCCATGCCGGCGAAGCCAGGCAGAAGTCGGTTCACGCGATCACCGATCCAATCGTCTGCGCCTCGACCTACACCTTTGCCAGCACGCAGGCAGTCATCGATTACATCGAACAGAAGCAGGACCGCGAGGAATACGGCCGCTATGGCAACCCCGGCGAGAAGGTGGTCGAGCGGAAGCTGGCTGCCCTCGAAGGGGGCCAGAACGCGGTCCTCTATGCCAGCGGCATGGCGGCGATTGTCGGCCTCTTGATGACGAAGCTCAACGCCGGCGATGAAGTGGTCTTCTTCGACGAGTGTTACCACCGCAGCCGTGAGTTCTGTGCTAAGCACCTCTCGCGGTTCGGCGTGGTGACGCGGCAGGTGAAGGCGTGCGATTACGGGGCGATGTCGGCCGCCATCAATTCGCGGACGAAGCTGCTGGTGAGCGAATCGCCGACGAATCCACACCTAAGCGTTGTGGACCTCGAGCAATTCGCCGATCTCGGCCGGCAGCACCAGATCGAGACACTGATTGACGCCACGCTGGCGACGCCGTACAACGTGCAGCCGCTCAAATATGGGGTCGATTACGTACTGCACTCGGCGACGAAATATCTCGGCGGGCACAACGACCTCTTGGCCGGCGTAATCGTCGGCAGCCGCGAGCAGCTCGAGCCGGTGCGGAAGCTGCGGGGGATCATGGGGGCGATCAATTCGCCGCACAACATCTACCTTTTGGAGCGGGGACTCAAGACGTTCGAGCTGCGGATGCAGCGGCACAACGCCAATGGCCAGGCCGTGGCCGAGTTTCTGGCTTCGCACCCGCGCGTGGAGAAGGTCTATTACCCGGGTCTCAAGTCGCACCCCTACCACGACGTGGCCCGCCGCCAGATGCGTGGGTTTGGGGGCCTGGTGACGTTCCTCGTCCGCGGCGCCGATTGGAAAGAGACGGCTGCCGTGGTCGATGCCACGCGAGTGGCCCGCATTGCCCCCAGCCTGGGAGGCGTCGAGTCGCTGATCGAGCAGCCGCTGGTGATGAGCTACTACGAAGTGCCGGCCGAGGACCGCCAGCGGTTCGGCATTCCGGACAACATGATCCGGCTATCATGCGGGATCGAGAACGCGGAGGACTTGATTGAGGATTTACGACAAGCGCTGGAGTCGAAATGACAAGGCAGTTTCGAACCCGAGCGATACACGTCGGCCAGGAGCGGGACCCGCAAACAGGCGCGGTCGTGCCGCCGATTCACATTACGTCCACGTTCGTCCAGCCCGGAGCGGGAACGTGGGCCGAGTACGACTATTCCCGCAGCGGCAATCCGACGCGGAAGGCCTTCGAGCGGACATTGGCTGACCTGGAAGGTGGAGGCTACGCGCTCGCGTTTTCCACCGGCATGGCCGCCACGCACTGCGCGACGATGCTGCTGGGGCCGGGCGATCACATTGTGGCGGGAAGCGACATCTACGGCGGCACGTATCGGCTGCTGCACAAGGTGCTCAATCACGTCGGCGTGACGGTTACGCTTGCATCCAGCACCGATCTGGCCGCGTTCGAGGCGGCAATCACGCCGCGGACGAAGATGCTGTGGATCGAGAGCCCCGGCAATCCGCAGGTGACAATCACTGACGTTGCTGCCGTCGCGGCGATCGCCAAGCGCAAGCGCGTATTAATGGGGATCGACAACACGCTCGCAACCCCGGCGCTTACGCGGCCGCTGGAACTGGGGGCCGACATCGTCATGCATTCGGCCACAAAATACCTCGGCGGTCATAGCGACCTGTTGGGCGGCGCGCTCGTCGTCCGCGACAAAGGGCTGTTTGATCGGCTCTACTTTCTGCAAAACGCGACCGGGGCGGTGATGGGGCCATTTGAGGCGTTTCTGGCCAGCCGCGGCCTCAAGACACTCGAACTGCGGGTCCGCGAGCAGTCGCGCAGCGCCCAGCGGCTGGCGGAGTGGCTCGCCGGCAATTCGGGCATCAGCCGAGTGCTCTATCCCGGATTGCCGTCGCATCCGGGGCACGAGTTGGCCCGACGGCAGATGGATGGGGCTTTTGGGGCGATGCTGACGATTGAAGTCCACGGCGGCCTGGCCAGGGCCAAGCGCGTCTGCGAATCGACGAAGCTCTTTCAGCTCGCCGTGAGTTTGGGCGCCGTCGAGTCGCTTATCTCGCATCCCGCGACGATGTCGCATGCCAGCTACGACGCCACCGCCCGAGCGGCGCATGGCATCACCGACGGGCTCATTCGGCTGTCGGTGGGACTGGAGGCGTTTGAGGACCTGCGGGATGATTTGGACCAAGCCCTCAAACAGAGTGGGCACTAACCAAAAAGCGCCAAGAGCGGCTGGCCCCCTTCGACGATGGTGACCGGTCGGCCCGCAGCATCAGGCAATTGCAGGTGGTGGTCGATGCCCAGGGCATGATAGATCGTCGCGGCCAGGTCTTCCGGCCTGGTTGGACGGTCGATCGGATAAGCGGCATCCTTGTCGCTCGTGCCGTAAACCGCGCCGCCGCGAATGCCGGCGCCGGCGAGCAGGGCGGGGAAGAGCGTGCTCCAGTGGCCGCGGCCCCAACGGTCGGTCGCTTGCGGGGTGCGGCCCATTTCGCCCAGGCAAACGACGAGCGTCTCGTCCAACAGTCCGCGGGCCGAAAGATCGTCGAGTAGCGAGGCGAGTGCATTGTCAAGCGCCGGCAGCAAGTGCGATTTCACGTCATCGCTGTGGATATGTGAATCCCAGCCGTAGCCGTCAGGGCAGTCGAAGTGGACCGTGACATAGCGCACCCCCGCTTCGACGAGCCGCCGAGCAAGCAACACCGATTGGCCGAACAGATTACGGCCGTATTTGTCGCGCAGCTCGGCCGGCTCCTGGCGAATGTCAAGCGCCCGCTTCGTTTCGGGCGAAGTGGCAAGCGAAAACGCTCGGGCCTGGAAGTTGTCGATCGCCGCGAGTTGAGGGGCTGCGTCTAGCGAGCGCAGTTGCTCGTCAAGTTGCTGGGCCAGCGTCTGCCGGCGCGAGACGCGGTCGAGAGTCAGTTCTGCGGGAAGTGCCAGGCCCTGAATCTGGTAGTTCAGCTCGTCGTCGGTGCAGGGGCGAATATACGGGTTGTCCTTTTTGTCCCGCTTATCGATCATCGTCGTCAGCGGGTCGTAGCCGCGGCCGAGCCATCCGGCATATTCGCCCGGCCGGCGAAGCTGGATCGAGTATTCCTGCAAGCGGCCGAGGAAGTTGGGAGCGACGACGTAGGCGGGGAGGTTCGCGCCGGCGGCGCGCGACGCGAAGACTTGTGGCTGATGCTGGCTCAGGTATTCGACGACGGAGCCCATGCTCGGCCAGTCGCGGGGCGTGGCGTTGAAGCCGCCGCCGATAGGAATCGGCCATTGCTTGCCGGTCTGAATGTAGTGCGCGCCGCCGCTGTGGTCATTGTAAGGATGCGTCATCGTCCGCACGACGCAAAACTTGTCGCTCGACGCGGCCAATCGCGGCAGCTGGCCGCTGATCAATAGGCCTGGTGTTTTGCAGGCGATTGGACTGAAGGGACCGCGGATCTTGCTTGGGGCGCTGGGCTTGAGGTCGAACGTCTCAAGCTGGCTCGGCCCGCCAAAGAGCATCAGGAAGATCACCGACCTGGCACGGGCCGGGTGCGTCTTGACCGTGGCTTCCGCCTGCAAAAGGCGTGGCAGCGACAAACCAAACAGCCCCGCGCCGCCGGCTTCCAGCAAGGAACGGCGCGACAGCGGCGATTGGGACAGCCGAAGCATCACGGCAAAATATCAGCGGCCGCTTATGATTGCAATCGGAATCAAATGAATCGGATCGTGAGATTAGTAGTCACGGACCGCACCATCGGGCAACGTTGGCACGGGCCATTTGAATTGACGCTTGGGATCGGCGTTGACCTTGTCGAACTGCGACTCGTCAATTTCGACACCCAACCCCGGCCCCTGCGGCAGAGAGGCGTAACCGGCGGCATCAACGTCCCAGTTCTTACGGGCGACACCAGGCGGCATGAGATGGCCGTCGAGATAGGCCTCGTGAATCAACAGAAACGGCACCGCGAACGATGCGTGCAGGCTTGCCGTGAGGCCTAGCTCGCTGCACGTGCAGTGCGGCGCGAGCGGGACGAAATACGCCTCGGCCAGCGTGGCGATCTTCTTCATCTGTGAGATGCCGCCGGTGTGGGCACAGTCGGGCTGCAAAATGTCGATGCACCGCTCCTGAAGGTAAGGCAGCATGCCCCAAATCGTCCGATCGCGTTCGCCCGTGGCCAGCGGAATTCGGATCTGTTCCTTCAGCCGCTTGAAGACCTCGATGTTCCCCGGCACGGCTGGCTCTTCGATGAACAAGAGGTCGTAGGGTTCGATTGCGGCCGCCAACTGAATCAGCATGGCGGGGGGAACGGCACAATGGGCGTCGAACATCACCGTGCCATCTTTGCCCACCCGCTCCCGCGTTTGCTTGATCATCTCGACCAGCCGCTGCAACTCATCCGGGTTGCCGGAATAGGGATGGGGGCCGCCGGTGCCGGCTTTGTGAGCCTTGGCGTGCGGATAGAGGCGCAGCTTGTCGCGCGTCGGCCCACCGAGCAGGCGATAGACGGGCACACCCCACGCCTTGCCGGCGATGTCCCACAGGGCGACGTCGATCGCCGCAATGACGTGCGTCATGAACGGCCCGCCCCGCATGTCGCGATGGGAGCGATAGAGTTTCTGCCAGAGGTGCTCGATGCGGGTCGGATTTTCGCCGTCGAGCAGCTCGAAGAGCGACTCGGCGAGAGCAATCGCGACCTTCGGGTCCAGGCCAGTGATCTCGCCCCAACCGGTGACTGCCTTATTGGTTTCGATCTTCAGATAGGCCTTGGTGCCAACGCGAAAGCCGCGCAGCGATTTGATCTTCAAATCGGAACCGCGATCGGCCACATTGTCCGCGGGATTCTCTTGAGCCGCTGACAGGTCCGCCAGCAGGGCGGCGCCGCCGGCAATAGCGGCTGCGGAGGCAATCAGTTCGCGGCGCGACCAGCCGGTGGACGAGCGGGAGGAAATGCAAGGCATTGTTGTGTCTCCGGAGTCAATCCTGAATGGGCAAGGCACAGGTGTTTTACCTTTCCGGCCAACGACTCGCCATGTAAAAGTCCCTGTCGCTTACGGGAGCAAAGTTGACTACAATTCACCCTCCTGCCGACGATCCCTCCCCGTTCGGTCAACTCCCACCCACGCGTTGAGGCATCCATCCATGAGCCGCTTGCTCGCGTTGCGCTTGGCCTTCGCTGTAGGAATTGGTTTGACGGTAGGCTGGAATGCCACTCAGGCCGCCGACCTTGTACAGGCCCTGGCCAAGATTCGCGCGGTTGGTGCGGAAGGAAAGGGGCATGGCGAAGCCGTGGCGGCCGCGAAGGTCGTCGCCCACGCCGGGGCGAGCGATCTGGTGCCGATTCTGGCCGCAATGGATGACGCCAATCCGATCGCCACAAACTGGTTGCGTGTAGCTGCCGAATCGGTCGCCCAGCGGGCCACCAGCGCCGGCAAATTGCCCAAATCTGATCTGGAAAAGTTCCTCGCCAACGCCAAGCACTCCCCCCGCGGCCGACGGCTGGCTTATGAGCTGGTGGCCACGGTCGATCCGACCGCTGAGCAGCGGCTGATTCCGACGCTGCTTGACGATCCGAGCCTGGAGCTGCGCCGCGACGCCGTGGCCCAGCTCTTGGCGACGGCCGCCAAACCCGCGGAAAAGCCAATGTCGATCGAGCTCTACGAACGTGCATTCCGGCACGCGCGCGACCTCGACCAGATCAAAAGCTCAGCCGCAAAGCTGAAGGAGCTGGGCAAGTCGCCCGACATCGCCGGGCACATGGGCTTTGTACTCCACTGGAAGCTGATCGGCCCGTTTGACAACATCGACGACAAAGGTTGGGACGTCGCGTATCCGCCCGAGAACGCGGTCGAATTGTCCGCCGAACTCGAAGGGCAGAAGGGAAAGGTCCGCTGGTTGACGCACGTGACCGCCGACGAGTTCGGCCGTGTCGATCTCAATAAGGCTCTTGCGAACCACAAGGGCGCGATCGCCTATGCGTATGTCGAGTTCGTCGCCGACCGCGAGCAGCCGTGCGATCTGCGGATGGGAACAAGCAACGCCAGCAAGGTCTGGCTGAACGGCGAACTGATCGGCGCCACCCACGTCTATCACGCCAACGAGCTGGTTGATCAATACATCGCCAAGGGGACGCTCAAGCGGGGCAAAAACGCGATCCTCGTCAAACTCTGCCAGAACGAGCAAACCGAGGTCTGGGCCCAGGATTGGGCGTTTCAGCTCCGCGTCTGCGACGCCATCGGCACCGCGATACTGGCGCAGGATCGGCCGGGGCAGAAGGTGGCTTCTGTTGCAAGAGGGGGAGAGAGTGGGAGAGGGGGAGACTAAGGACCGATTTCAGTCATCCACTCGCCCGCTCTCCCACTCTCCCCCTCACCCAGTCTCCCACTCTCGGCAAAAAAACCAAGGTCTCATCCTATGCGACATCATATTGCCATAGTACTCACTCTCGCGACGGTTCCGTTCCTCCTCGCCGCTGATTGGTTGCAGTTCCGCGGGAGCGAGAATAATCCGGTTGCAGTTGATGCGAAGTTGCCGACGAAATTCAGCGCGGCGGAAAACGTCGCGTGGAAAGTGCCCGTGCCCGGCCGCGGCGTCAGCGGGCCGATCGTCGTCGGCAAGCGCGTGATCGTCACCGCAAGTTCCGGCCCCGTGCACGAGGATCGGCTGCATGTGCTGGCTTACGACTCGGACAGCGGTAAGGAGCTGTGGCATCGGCAAGTCTGGGCGACCGGCCGCCCGTTCCACCATCCGACCAGCGCCAACGCCGCGCCCACTCCTGCGAGCGATGGCCAGCGGATCTTTGCGTTCTTTTCGTCCAACGACCTCGTCTGCCTCGACCTGGAGGGCAACCTGCTCTGGTACCGCGGCCTGGGACACGACTATCCCAAGGCGGGTAACGACGTCGGCATGTCCAGCTCGCCGCTCGTGGTTGGCGACACGGTCGTGGTCCAGGTCGAAAGCCAAGGGGATTCATTCGCGGCAGGCCTGGATGTAGCGACCGGTGAGAACCACTGGCGGATCGACCGGCCGCACGCGCCAAACTGGGTTTCGCCCGCGATTCTGAAGACAGCCGACGGCAAGGCGGCGGTGCTCCTCCAAGCAGCCGACGGCATTACCGCGCACGATCCTAAATCCGGCGAGCAGCTGTGGGAATTCGACGCCAAATGCGCGGGCATTCCCTCGCTCATGACGGCAGGTGGGCGAATTTTCATTCCAGCGGCCGGCGTTACGGCACTCGAAACCACTTCAGCCGCGACCAGCCCGTCGCTTCTGTGGGAGTCGAACAAGCTGGCCCTCGGGAATTCCAGCCCAATCGTCCACGCTGGTCGCGTTTATATCCTCAACAAGGCGGGTGTGCTGGTGTGCGGCGACGAGAAAGATGGCGACGTCGCCTGGCAACTTCGCTTGAAAGGGACGTTCTGGGCCACGCCGCTCATTGCCGGCGAGCACGTTTATGCGTGCAACCAGGATGGCCAGTGCCTCGTCGTGAAACTCGGCAAGCGGGACGGCCAGCTGGTACACACCGCCGAAATGGGCGAAGGCTTCTTCGGCTCGCCGGCCGCCGATGCTTCGGGCCTCTACCTTCGTGGCGAAAAGCACTTATGGAAGATTGCGAACCCGTAGCCGAAGTCGCCAGACGTCGGGCGATTTGAAAGGGCGGCTGAACTCTCACGAGTTCAGCTACATTACACGCAGCTACTCCTTCGGCGGCTGCGAACGGTAGATCCGCTCGAACCACCAGCCCCAAAGCAGATATTGCAGGGCGATGATCAGGGCGATCACGAACGCCACCCAAAGCACCGGCGTGGCCAAAAAGGCGACGACGGCCAGCAACATCAGTCCGCCGCACGCGACGATCAGCCACCAGAGGAACGAGCCCGCCGGCTTGGGCTCGAAATCGGGCTTTTCCGGCCGCGGCGGCAGGTACTGGTCCATGCCGCTACTTTAGGCGACGAACTCCGGTTCGACCAGCTTGGGAATGACGCCAGCCCGGTGCCCGCGAGCCAAGAGCTCCCGAACCGCCTGTCGTCCGCGTGGTCCGAAATCGAGCGTCCAGTCGTTGACGTACATTCCGACAAACGTGTCGGCTTTGGCCCGGTCAAGCCCGCGGCCAAAGGCCTGCGCATAGTCAAGCGCCGCCTTGCGATGCGCCAGGCCGTGGCGAATGCTCTCTTTAAGGAGCCGATTGACGTCGCGGATTGCTTCCGGTCCCAGATCGCGGCGGATGCCATTGGCCCCCAGCGGCAGCGGCAGGCCGGTTTCGGCCATCCACCACTTGCCCAAATCGACGATCAGTTTGAGGTTCTGCTCGGAAAACGTGAGCTGCCCCTCGTGAATGATCAGTCCGGCGTCGATTGACCGGCCCTGATACTCGCCGTTCTCCACCACGTCGAGGATCTGATCGAACGGGACGACGATGTGCTGAAAGGTGTCTTTGCCCAGGCACATCAACAGCGACAAAAAAGCCGTCGTGAGCGTCCCGGGCACGGCAATCGTCTTGCCGCGGAGCCAAGCGAGCGGCTGCGACTGGCGGGCGACGACCATGGGACCATAGTTGTCCCCCATACTCGCTCCGCAGGTGCACAGGATGTACTTGTCGGCCAAGTAGGCATAGGCGTGCAGGCTTAGCGCGGTCAGCTCCAGCTCTCCCGCGAACGCCCGGCGGTTAAGCGTTTCGATATCGACCAGCTCGTGCTCGAAGCGAAAGGGCCCTGTGTCCATTTGGTCCCTGGCCAGGGCGTAGAACATGAAGGCGTCGTCCGGGTCGGGGCTGTGGCCGACGCGGATGAGCCGTTTTTCGGCGGTCAGGGGCATAGCGTCTCCTGCGGTGGTGCCAGCCAGTGTACCGCAGGGCGACGGAACGGTTAACCGCCTCAGAACCCCGGTCTGTGGTTGGGGTCGTCGGCAAAAGGGCATCCGTACGTAACGGCTATGGCGACGCTATTGGGCCCAAGCGGAGTTCACACTGACCGATAACCACGGCTTTGTTTCCAATTGAACTGGCCGACTCGCATATCCGATCTAGAATTGATTAGCAACGTAGCGGGTGCTTTAAGGAACGAAGCATGACCCAATCCGCCACAACTCGCGATGCCGTAGTACTGGTGCATGGACTCGCCGCCAATCACCTCGTCATGGCTCCGCTGGCCCGCGCTCTGCGCCGCGCCTACAGCCAGGTCGTTAATTGGGGTTATTCCAGCCTGTGGTCCCCAATCGAGCGGCATGGTCAGCGTCTCGCAGCGCTCATCAAGGGCCTGGAGGAGCAGGCCGAACGAGTGCATCTTGTCACGCATAGCATGGGTGGCATTATCACGCGCCTGGCCCTGGCCGAATTCCAGCCGCAACGTTTGGGGCGGCTGGTGATGGTCGCGCCGCCCAATCGAGGCTCGCATGTCGCCACCTGGCTGGCGCCTTGGCTCGGGCGAATTTGCCCGCCGCTCATTCAATTGGCAGACTACGAGGACAGCCTCGTATGCCGCCTGCCGCTGCCGCAGGTTCCGGAACTGGGCGTGATTGCCGCGGCCACCGATTTCCTCGTCCACGAGCCCAGCACGCATCTAAGGTGCGAGACCGACCACATCACCCTTCCGGGACTGCACTCGTCGCTTCTGTGGCGACGCGAGACGGCCGAGCAGGTGCAACACTTCCTGGAGCACGGGCGGTTTCGGCGGGCTGCCTCGACGAACGCGGCCGCGTAGCCCTATTACCACGGCATAATCTTCGCCGCGAGCCGCCTCGCGCGATCGGGTTCGACGGCCGCGAGGTCCTTCTCCTCGCGCGGGTCGGCGGTGATGTTGTAAAGTTCGCGCCGCTTGCCGTCAGCCGACTGGATCATCTTCCAGTCTCCCTGGATGCACCAGCGAAACATAAGGCCCGGCTCAGCCCGGTCGATATCCGGAATATCGTGCTCAAAAATCTCGCCTTGCAAGGTGTCCCGCACGCTCGGTTGGCCGGCGGCGATGTCGAGCAAGTTCAGCCCAGTCATGTCTTTAGTAGGCGACAGGCCGCAAGCCGCAAAGATCGTCGGCGCCAGGTCGAGCGAGGTAACCAGCGTCCGGTCATCGCGCCGCGGCTTGAGACGCGCCGGCCAGCGAAGCATGATCGGCGTGCGGATGCCCCCTTCGTAGGGCGATCGCTTGCTGCGGGGCGCGAATTGTGGATCATCGGCGTTTTGAACCCAGCCATTGTCGGTGAGATAGACGACGAGCGTGTTCTCGGCGAGACCTTGCTTGTCGAGATGGTCGAGCAGCTCGCCGCACTGCTCGTCCCACCACTCGCACATTGCCCAGTAGCGGGCAATATGAATCGAATCGGTCTTGTCGCGGTATTTCGCCAGCAGCCGCTCGGGCGGAGTGTGCGGGGCGTGCGGCAGCATCGGGGCGTACCAGAGGAAAAATGGTTGGCCGCGGTGGGCCGTCAGGAAGTCGTACACCGGCTGGTTGCCTTCTCGGCCAATCGTGAGACCCTCGTCGCCGTGGCGTCCGCCGCGATTCACATCGCCATGCGTCATGCCGGCCGTGAAGCCCCCTTCGGCGTAGTTCCCTTCCCACCACTTGCCGGCTTGAAAGCTCACGTAGCGTTTTTCCGCGAGCAGCTTGGGGAGGGTCGGTAGCCGGCGGACGTGCTTCAACATCAGGTTGCGATCGGTTCCTTTGGGCGGGTCGTTGCCGGTCACCAGGTGTTGGTGCGGGTAAAGCCCGGTGATGAGCGACATCAGGCTCGGCCGGCAGAGGCTCGATGGCACATAGCCGCGGGTGAAGGTCACGCTTTGGGCGGCGAGCCGATCGAGGTGCGGCGTCTGGATGTGCGGATGTCCTAGAAAGCCGTAGTCGGTCCAGGCCTGGTCGTCGGAGAGGAGGATGACGATGTTGGGAGACTCGGACGCCTGAGTCGCATTCGCGGCGGTGAACAGGGCGGCAATGAGCAGAAACAGTTGCGGCGGTCTCATTTTTCTTCGTATCCCTTCTCCTCCACCGTCACTTCCTCGGCCGTCGCGACCAGAATCCGCGGCGAGAGCGGATGATCCTGCTGGCCAAAATCCTCGGCAATCTTCTGTCGGCAGAAGGTTTGGAAGTCGTGGTCGGCGCTTTGCGACCACATGATCAAAAAGTCGCGGTTGGGAATGCCCGCGAAGAACGGCTCGCCCAGCTTCTCGACGGCGAATCGGCGGATGCCAGGCAACAGCAGGCGGGCCGCGTCGTAGCCGTCTTTGGTTTCGATGACGATGGCCAGGTTCGGCTCGGGGAACATGGCCATCGGCAGTTGCCGCGAGGCCCCGTTCAGGTTGGCGACAGCAGCCTCGAACAATTCGTCGGCGGTTCGCCCCCACAGGGCGGCATCCTCCTCGCGGACATAGGAATAGCCCGCCTCGGAGTCGAGCACGATCCCGATCAGCACCTCGTCACCAAGCGGCAAATGGACGATCGGGGCCTGGTCGATGTAGCGGGCCGGCATGAATTGCGGCCGTAGCCGGTCCTGCACGACCGACCAGGCCGGTGAGTCGTTCTGGCTGTGCTGTTCGACGAGCTTGATCATCTTCCCGAAATGTTCGGCGATGAACTGCTTGAACTCGGGATCGTCCGCCTGGAACTCGCTGCATCGGGCATAGAGATTCGACAGGCCGAACTGCTCGTCGCCGCAGACGATCAAATCCTCGGCTTGCCCCGCCACGAAACCGCGATCGGGATAGGCCTCCTGAAGCACACCCAGCACAAACGATTGAAATTGCGGCTTGGTCATGGTGCGGCCTGGTGCCGACTGCCGAGTGGAACGGTCGTTGGGCTACTATGACCCGTCGGCGACGTTTCCGCCAGCAGCTACCGCACCAGCTTCTTGTACCGGAATCGGTGCGGCTGGTCGGCGGCAATTCCCAAGCGCTCTTTCCGCTGCGATTCGTACGTCTGAAAATTCCCCTCGCACCAGTGGACGTAGCTGTCCCCCTCGAATGCCAGGATGTGCGTGGCGATGCGGTCGAGGAACCAGCGATCGTGGCTGATCACGACCACGCAGCCGGCATAGTTGAGAATCGCCTCTTCCAGGGCCCGCAATGTATCGACGTCTAGATCGTTGGTCGGCTCGTCGAGCAACAGTACGTTCGAGCCGCGCCGGAGCAGCTTCGCAAGATGGACGCGGTTTCGTTCGCCGCCCGAGAGATTGCCAACCTTCTTCTCTTGGTCGGGGCCGCGGAAATTGAAGCGATTGACGTAAGCCCGGGCGTTGATCTTGCGGCCACCCATTTCGAGGTTGTCGTTGCCGCCGGAGATTTCTTCATAGACGGTCTTATCCGCGGCGAGTGCATCGCGATTCTGATCGACGTAACCCAATTCGACGCTCGGTCCAATTCGCAGCTCGCCGCCATCGGGCTTCTCCTGGCCCATGATCATCCGGAATAGCGTTGTCTTGCCCGCGCCGTTGGGCCCAATCACCCCGACGATACCGCCTGCCGGCAGGCGAAAATCGAGCCCATCGATTAGCAGCCGTTCACCGTAACCCTTTACCAGAGCCTTCGCTTCAACGACGAGTTCGCCCAAATGCTTGCCCGGCGGAATCTGGATTTCGAATTCCTCCGGTCGTTCTTCGAATTTCTCGGCCGACATCTTCTCGTAGGCACTAATGCGGGCTTTGCTCTTGGCCTGCCGGGCCCGCGGCGACATGCGGACCCATTCCAATTCGCGGTCGAGCGTTTTCTGGCGGGCCACGTTTTGCTTTTCTTCACGCTCCAGGCGGGCCTTTTTCTGCTCCAGCCACGACGAATAGTTCCCTTCCCACGGGATGCCCTGGCCACGGTCGAGTTCCAGAATCCACTTGGCGACGTTGTCGAGGAAATATCGGTCGTGCGTAACGGCGACGATGGTACCCGGGTATTCGGCAAGTGTCCGCTCGAGCCAATTCACCGCCTCGGCATCGAGGTGGTTCGTCGGTTCATCGAGGAGCATGAGGTCAGGCTTTTGGAGCAGCAGCTTGCACAGAGCGACGCGCCGGCGCTCGCCGCCCGAGAGCCGACCCACATCCGCGTCTTTCTCGGGCAAATTCATCGCGTCCATCGCGATTTCGAGCTCGCGGTCAATTTCCCAAGCCCCGGTCGCCTCGATCTGATCCTGGAGCCGGGCCATCTCGTCGCACAGCTTCTGCATCTTCTCGTCGTCCATCGGCTCGGCGAGTTGGACCGAGATCTCGTTGTACCGATCGACCTGCTTGCGGCGAGGGGCGATCGCCTCCTGCAAATTTCCCCACACGTCAAGCTTTTGATTCAGCTGCGGCTCCTGCGGCAGGAAGCCGGCCGTAAAGCCGTCGGTCAGGCGGGCCTCGCCGTCAAAATCCTTGTCGATCCCAGCCATGATCCGCAGCAGGGTGCTTTTGCCAGCCCCGTTGCGACCGAGGACGCCAATCTTGGCCCCCGGATAAAATGCGAGCCAGATATCCTTGAGCACCTCACGTTGGCCGTGTTTTTTGAGGAGGCGCTGGATGGTGTAGATGTATTGGCGCGACATACCGCGAATCCTGCTGGCGGGAGTAGTGCCTAGCCGCGAAAGGACCGCAACGGCCAAGCACTGAGGCTAAAGTTGGAGTGTACCGCGGCGGGGCGAAACGCCGCAGGGGGCGAGGCGTACCGCTGATTTGACTGGCCCGTTGCGCGACTCTTGGGAGAAAGCACGCACACGGTTGCCCTTCGAGATTGCCGAGCTAGCCTGCCGGTGCGTGCGTTAGGTGACGCAAGCTATTTTGAGTGCCCGCACAGCCTAGCCAAATCGTCGAAATAGTGCGGATATGTCTTTGCCGTGCAGCCGGGGTCGAGGATGACAACGCAGGGAATGCGCAGGCCGGCCAGGGCGAGGCTCATCGCCATACGGTGGTCATGGTAGGTTTCGATTTCCACCGTAGGCATCTCGCTGTGCGAGATGCATTCCTTGCTGACGCCTCGGGTTGGTATGGGATGAATCTGCAAACCGTCAGGCAATTCATCGACGAATGCCCCGAGTTTGCGCAGCTCGCGGGCCAGGTCGCCGATGCGGTCGGTCTCTTTGTGCCGGATGTGGCCAACGCCGCGAATCGTTGTCGGTCCCTCCGCGAACAAAGCGACTGACGCGAGCGTCTGCACGGTGTCGCTGATCGCGTTCATATCGACATCAATCCCTCGTTCTGCTCGTCCCAAAACCGTGATTCCGCCAGCGTCGTGCTTGACGCGGCAGCCCATCCGCTCCAGGCAATCGACGAACCGCACGTCCCCTTGAAGTGAGGCCCACGTGAGCCCTTCCACGGTTACTTCGCCGCCGGTGATCGCCGCGGCTGCCCAGGAATAGCTCGCCGCCGAGGCGTCTGGCTCGATCTCGTACGTTCGACCGAGATAGAGTTGCTTGGGCGGAATCCGCACGCCGGACAAGTCCAATCGCGCCTCGACGCGGGCGCCAAAGTCCTGCATCAGCCGCAAAGTCATCAGCACGTAAGGCTTCGAAACAAGCTGACCCTCGATGGTTAGCTCGACTTCGTCGGCCGCATAAGGGCTGGCCAGCAAAAGGCCGCTGAGAAACTGGCTGGAAATATCGCCGCGAATTGTCGCCTTGCCGCCGGCCAATCCGCTGGCGTGCATTTCGACGGGGGGGAAGCCGTCGTGCAGGGCCCCGCGGCAATTGGCCCCCAATTGATTCAAGGCGTCGAGCAGATCGCCAATCGGCCGCTCGCGCATCCGCGGCACGCCGTCGAGGCGGTAGGAGCCGTGGCCCAGCGTGCAGAGGGCAGTAAGGAAGCGGATGGTGGTGCCACTGTTGCCGACAAAGAGTTCGGTCGTGGAAGTCGGAATGCGCCCGCCACGTCCCTGGACCATGAGAGTGCGGCCAGCATCCTGCACATCAATTTGGATTCCCAGTTGCTTGAGAGCGGCGATCATTACCCGTGTGTCATCGCTATCCAGAGCCCCCGTCAGCGTGCTCTCTCCCTGGGCCAGGGCGGCGCAGACCAGCGCGCGATTGGTGATGCTCTTGGAACCGGGGGGCCGAATCCGTCCGCGAATGGGACCAGCGGCTGGCTTGATGGAAAGACGATCGGTCAAGCAACTGAACCTTGTTCGCAAAAAGGATTCCGATGCAAGTTTCGGCGGTTCCCTACATGATCCAGTCTAGCAAGCGATCAGGGAGCCCGGGCAGCAGACGCTGGAGTCCAGCAGGGGCGTCGGATAGCCTATTGGTCGTAGCTTGCCCGGCCCGCCAAGGAGCCGCTCATGCCGTCGCGACTATCGGTGGTTTGGCTATTCTGGCTCGCGCTGTGGTCAATCGCGATACTCGTCGATTCTCGGCCCGGGTTCAGTCAGGCTCCACCTGCGGCAGGCACACCGCCCTCGATCCTCGCGCCCGCAATTACTCCCGCAGCGATCGAGCAAGCCGTCAAGGATCTTGGCCATGAGGAGTTTGCCATTCGGGAGCGGGCGACGGAGTTTCTGATCGGCGCAGGTGAGGCGGCGATGGCCGCAGTCGAGGCCGCGGCCAAAAGCACCGATCCGGAGGTCGCCCTGCGGGCAAAAATCGTGCTCAAGCGGCTGACGAGCGGGGTTCGGCCGGGAACGCCGGCCGAGCTTGCCAGTCTGATCGAGGATTTTCAGGCCGCCGACCGGAAAGGGAAGGGCAACCTGATCTACAAGCTGGAGAAACCGGAGGAGTTTCACGTAATCAGCGACGTGATTGCCAAGGAGAAGGACGTATCGCAGCGGCAGACGTATGAATCAATTCTCAAGGGCCGCGTGACCAGCCTGGCGAGCCAGCATTTTCGGACGAACCGGATCGACGACGCGGAGACTTTGTTGGGGTCGCGCGAGGGGGACACGACGAGCGAGGCCATGCTGCTCACGCTGCAATTGGTGACCAATCATCTGCCGCAGCGAGCGGAGCAACTGACGGCGACACTGGCCGCCAAGGCTAATCCGACTGGCCAGCGGCGGCTGGCCCTAATGCACCGCGCGGCAGGCGATCTGATCAAGGCCCGTGCGGCGGCGGAGAAGCTCGAAGCCAAGGACCTCGCGATGTGGCTGGCGATTGAAGGGGCGGACTGGCCTGCTGCACTGCTGCTCAATCTTGAACGCTACAGCGGCAAGGAGCCGACGACCGAGCAGCTCGCGTTCACGCTGCTCTTAAGCCACTACGCTCAGGACAAGAACGTCTTCGAGACGGCCAAGGCCGAATTGCTCAAGCGGGCCGCCGATCGGCCCGCCGAGCTGTGGCCAGCGGCAGAGGCGCTCCTGGTGTCGGAGCAATTCGACGAAGCCATCGAATTGCTGAAGCGGGGCGTTCCAGCAGCGGCGTTCTACTTGCTTTGGTATGGGCACAACTTCGACGCGGCACTCGCGCTTGCCGAAGCGCAAGAAGGGACCATATTCGATGCCGACTGGCTGGCCCGGTTGCCAGACGGGGGGCGGGTTGCGACTAGCCTGGCGATTCGCCGTACGGACTTCGCGGGAGATATCGCCGGAACCCTGCATTATGTCGGTCGCAAGGGCGAAGCCCGGCAAGTGCTCGACCTGGTGCGCGAATCGATCAAGCACGAGCCGGGGAGCAACATGGCGTGGTACGACCTCGTGGAGACCGATCTGCGGCTGGGTCTCCGCGAGCAGGCTCTCGCCGACGCGGCCGTGCCCTTGAGCCGGCCAGCGGGGTCGCCGCAGCCAAATCCAGATTCGGGAACGACGTATGTCTATAGCTCGCACATTCTGAACGAACTGTACGGCCGGGACTTTGTTCAGCGATCGACGCTGTTCTGGTCTCAAATCTGGGCAGCTTGCGATGGCGATGCCCGCGTGGCCTTGCCGCTGGTGGAGCCACTGTTTCATTTGCCAACCGCCGGCAAGCTCTCGACCGACGAGCGGCGGGCAAGGCTCGACGCTCTGGCGGCGGTGCCGACGGGTCGCGACCGCTACCGCTATCTGCAGCATTTGCGTCAGATTGGGATGTTGGCGGCGCGGGCCGGGGACGAGGAATACGCGTATCGGAGCCGCTTGCGTGCGGCAATGCTGATGGGCAGCGGCTCGACCTATTCCTTCATGCAGCGCGGCGACGAGGCATTCAACGATCGCGACTGGGCCACGGCTGTGCAGCAACTTCGCCGCTTCGAGCAAGCCGGCAGTTCGAGCAACCAGCAACAGGACTACATGGGAATCGCCTTGCTGAAGCTGGGACAACGGGAGGAGGGAGAAAAATACTTGGAGCAGGCGCTGAAATGGCGGATCGATCCGGGGGCCTATTCGGCGCAGGGGCAGCTTCTGCTGACGCACGAATTGAAGGCCGAGGCTGCCGCGCGGCTGCGGACGGCGACGAGGCTCATGCCGCCGGGAGATGGGACGACGATCAACGCGATCAACTCGCTGGGAAATGCGCTGTATTTGCAATCGCCCACCGAGGCGACGTCGCTATGGAAAGTCAACATGTTCGGGCCGCTCGTGGGCACGAGCGACATGACGCTCGACATGTACCTGAAGAATGGTGCGGTGATTCGCCGCGAAATGGCTCGGGCGGCGGTGGCGAAGGGACGATTTCGCGAGGCGGCCGATCACGCGCTGGCCGAACTGGCCGCGATGCCGGGCGACGTCGTGGGCGTCGAGCAGCTCGTCCCCCTCTTTGATGAGAAAGGGCAGCGGGCGCTAGGTGACGAGGTGTTCGAACGGTCGGTCTGGTCTTATTCGCGGGTCTGCACCAATTTCCCGCGGGCGGCCAGCCATCGCAACTTGCTGGCCCGCACATCGGCCCGTTGCAACCGCCGGCTGGACGAGGCGCTCGCGCTGGCGAAAGAGGCGATTGCACTCGAGCCCGAGGATGCGAATTTCCACGCCACGCTCGCCGAGGTGCAATTGGCCCGCGGCGACAAACAGGCGGCCATTGCCGCCGCCCAGGCCGGGCTGGCGCTGGAGCCGAAACACGCTGTGTGCGAGAAGGTGCTGGCGAAGGCTAAGGGGACGCCCTGATGCCGGTTTGACGCGGGAATTTTGGCCAGCTATCGTAAGTCCAAATCAGACCGCTGGTTAGGGCGCGGATGTTAGAGACGCGTGCCCGCCGCCTTGGCGGTTCATGTTGCCCACCTCCTGCCGTGCCGGCGCCATAGGAAGGCGCCGTGCCGCAGCCCTCCCTTTTGCCGGAGCGAACGTGTAATGAATCGTCGGATGATTTTGCTTGTGTGTGTCCTGCTTGTGCCCGTCACGCTCATCGCGGCTTTGGCGAGTGCAGTCCGTGCGGCCAACGACGCTGCCGCCAAAAGAGTCGTCTTCATCGCCGGCAGCCCAAGCCACGGCTATGGGGCCCATGAGCACAACGCGGGTTGCCTGCTCCTGGCGAAGGAACTTCAGGCTGCGATGCCCAGCATCAAATGCGATGTCGTCCAGAACGGCTGGCCGGCTGACGAGAGCATTTTGAGCGGCGCCGACTGCATCGTGATGTATTGCGACGGCGGCGGCGGACACATGGTGAATTCGCATTTGGATACCGTCGATGCGCTCGCCAAGAAGGGGGTCGGTATCGTCTGCATTCACTACGGCGTCGAGGTGCCCAAGGGGCCAAGCGGCGAGCGGTTCCTCGATTGGATCGGCGGCTACTTCGAGATGAATTGGTCGGTCAATCCGCACTGGACCGCAAAGTACGAGAAGTTCCCCGATCATCCAATCAGCCGCGGCGTCGAGCCCTTTGAGATCAACGACGAATGGTACTACCACATGCGATTTCGCGAGGGGATGAAGGGGGTCACGCCGATCCTGACCGCCCTGCCGCCTAAGGAGTCGCTCAGCCGGCAAGATGGCACTCACAGCGGTAATCCCGCGGTGCGGGCGGCCGTGCTCGAACGCAAAGAGCCGCAGCACATGGCCTGGGCCGCCGAGCGCGAGGGAGGTGGCCGCGGGTTCGGGTTCACCGGGGGGCACGATCACTGGAACTGGGGCGATCCGAACTTCCGCAAGATCATGCTCAACGCGATCGTCTGGTGCGCTCACGGCGAAGTGCCCGCCAAGGGAGTCGAGTCGCCGCGGGTGACGCTGAAGGCCCTGGAAGCCAATCAAGACGAGCCGGCG
>Ga0065705_10002141_pt1 | contig 21250 bp, 15 predicted proteins | sample SwibulcommuniRL2_FD_59092 | JGI IMG/M metagenome (GOLD analysis project Ga0065705, IMG submission 59092) | Bulk soil microbial communities from switchgrass field near Rose Lake, East Lansing, Michigan, USA - RL2 Bulk Soil v2 (version 2) | ecosystem: Environmental > Terrestrial > Soil >...
GCGTGAGATCGACGATTGGCAGTCCCGCCGATCGACGCCGATCGAGTGCCACCGCCAGCCGATTGCGGCTGGCTGTCTGCCGCAGACGCGAGGAAAACATCAGCGACCCTGAACCGGCCCGGCCGCCGACCGGCGAAATTCCTCGCGGGTGGCGCGTGTGGCCTTCGAGTATTCGAGCATCTGCGCGGTCAGATCCTGCGGATAGCTGATCGTCACATCGCGGACGGCGCCGTCAGCGGCTCGCACCGGTTCGAGTCTGGGCTGGATGAACGCCGTGTACGACGGCAGGTTGAGCTTCGCCACCCGCGCGACGATCTCGTCGCGCAGTTTCGGATCGAAATGGATGCCGTGGCGCTCGAACAGCGCCTTCGCCGCCGCGTAGTCGCCGTTGGACTTGATTCGCTGCACTTCGGCGAGCAGGCGGCCCACTCCTTCGCGGAATGCCCCGGCATCGACGACGACGTTGTACGCCTTGCCGTCGCGGACACGCCGTTCGATCGCTTTGGTGTTGGCGATCAGCCAGTTGACGATCATCTGGCGGTTGCGCATGTGATCTTCTTCGATGGTCGTGCCCTCGCGCATGCGGCGCAACTGCACGAGCGCGGTGCGCGCGTAGTTCTCGTACTCGGCGAGCGCGACCTCGCGATGATCTTCGGGACGAATCAAGCCCATCTCGACGATCTTCGGATCGGGCAGAAAGTACAACGCCACCAGATCGGCACGCGCTTCTTCGAGCGCCGAGTACTGCTCTTTCAAATGGGTCTGCGGCGTGCACCCCAGCAGGTTGTGGTTGAGCCGGCCGGACGCGTGCCCGATGACCTCGTGCAGATCGGTCGCCAGCTCGTGCGCGGCCCCCTGCCACTGTTTCGCGCGTGCGGTCTCTTCGGGCGACCACGAAAACTCGCTCCGGTATCCTGCGTCCATGGACCGGTCGTACGCCTCGTTCACGTTCGCAATCGAGACGGACTTGCTGCCGTACTTCTCGCGCACTTCCTGTTCGTTCGGCAGATTGATGCCGATGGGCGTAATCGGTCCGGCGTCGCCGGTTTCGATAACGACGTCGATGATGTTCGCCGTGACACCCTGGACGTTTTCCTTGCAGTACTGCCGATCCCAGGGCATGTGGTCCTCGAACCACTGCGCTTCGGACGCCAGCTTCTGAATGGCGGCCGTTTTCGTCCGATTCACGTAGTACACGAGGGCTTCCCACGCGCCCTTCATGCCGCGGGCGTCGAGGTACACCTCGGTGAAGCCGTTGATCGTGTCGATCGAAGACGACGTGTCGGCAACCCAGGCAATGTCGTACGCCCGGCGGTCGCGCTCCTCGCCCGTGCGGTACCACCCAATGAGCGCGCGCAACGCCTGCGCCGTTGGATCGGGCGCGTAGCGAATCGCCGCCTCCAGATGGGTGATGATGTCGCGGATCTGCGGATCGTACCGGCCGCCGACGCGATAGACCTCTTCGACAATGCGGCCGTCGACTTTCACGACCCGGGAGTTCAACGGATATTTCTCATCAAACCCCTCGAGCTCTTTTGCCGTCACACCCGAGTACAGGTTGTTGGCGCTCGACGCGAGAATATCGCGGCCGCTCGCGGGCGTCTTGGTCGTCACCGACGGATCGAACGACGCATCGAAGAACATCGGCTTCAGCCGCGTCAGCATCTGATCGATCGTTTCGCCCGGACGCAGCGGGAACGTCGCGCCCTTTTCGGCTGCGGCGTGTACGGCCGACGCAAACTGTTCTGGCGTGCACGTCAGGACGAACTTTCTCGCGGTGAGATTGTTGTAGGGCCCGCTGTTGGCCCAGAACAGCTTCGTGTAGCGCTCGATTTCGGCGCGCACCGGCGCCTCGCCTGCGGGATGGCTGATGAGGGCCTCTACGACGTCGCGCATGTCGAGGTTGTGGGCGTAGCGCTGGTCGTAGAAGATGTCGCGGCCCGCAATCGCCGCCTGATAGAGGTGCCACGTCAGGATGCGCTCCTTGACCGGCAGGGCCGCGAATCCGTCCGCGTACAACTGCACGATGGCGGCTTCGTCGACCCGCTCCACCAGATACTTCCGACCCGCTGCCGCTGGCCCGAACGCACCGTCCGAGGAGCTCGCCGGCGACTGCTCGGTATCCGGTGCCGGTACAGGGCCCGAGCACGCTATCGACATGGCTGCGACTGTCATGGCCAACAACCCTCTCCGCATCAACCTGTTCAGCTTAACTCCACTTGCTCGAGGTGGGCCGGGGCGTGCACATTCCAATGCAGGCGCGACTCAATTGTCGATTTCAACGCATCCATCGGGCCGGGCTCGCCGTGCACCAGGTATGTGATCGACGGCGGCGTCTTGAATCCACCCAGCCACCGCATCGTTTCCTCCCGATCGGCATGGGCCGACATCGAGTCGAGGCGCTCGATCCGCGCGTTGACCGCCACGAGCTTCCCCCGAATCTTCACGTCCCGGGCCCCCTCGATCAACGACCGGCCCCGCGTGCCCGCGGCCTGATAGCCGACAAACAATACCGTGCTGCGCTTGTCGGGCAAGGCGGCCTGCAGGTGGTACAGCACGCGGCCGCCGGTCGCCATGCCGCTCGACGACACCACGACCGATGGAATCTTCGATCGCACGAGCTCCGATGACTGTTGCGCCGACGTCACCGGCTGGAAGCGCGCGGTGAAGAAGCGGCGCATTTCAACGGCGGCGTCGATATCCGGGTCGAGCTCGCCCGCGCGGCTCGCGTAGTAGCGCAGCGCCTCGAGTGCCATCGGGCTGTCGAGAAACACCGGCAGCTTCGGGATCCTGCCTTCGTCCTCCAGCTTCTTGATCCAGTACAGCACTTCCTCCACGCGGCCGATGGCGAACGCGGGAATGATGAGCTTGCCGCCGCGCGCCACCGTGTCTTTGATGATCGCCGCGAGACGCTCGCCGTCATCATCCGGCTCGTGAAGACGATCGCCGTAGGTCGATTCGAGCAACAGCACCCGGGCAGGTGGTGGCGGCGATGGATCGGGCAGCACGGGCCGCGAGTAGCGCCCGAGATCTCCGCCGAAGAGGATGGTCGGTCCGTCGTGAATCGTCATCCTGATGTACGCCGATCCGAGCAGGTGACCGGCGTTGATGAACTCGATGTCCACGCCCTCCACGAGCTGAAACGGTTTGTTGAAACCGACCTGCTGCAGTTGCGAGAGCGCGCGGAACGCGTCTGACTCGCGATACAGCGGCAGTGCCGGGCTGTGCTTCGAATACATCAGCCGGTTGGCCTCTCGCGCATCTTCTTCCTGCAACCGCGCCGAGTCGGGGAGCACCAGCTTGCACAGGTCGGACGTGCCTGGCGTGCAGATCACGCGGCCATGGTAGCCCTCGGCGACCAGTCTGGGCAGATATCCCGTGTGGTCGAGATGGGCGTGCGTCAGCACCACCGCGGACAGCTCGGCCGGATCGAGCGGCAGCGGCTGCCAGTTGCGCAGGCGAAGCTCTTTCAGTCCTTGAAACAGCCCGCAATCGATCAGAATCCGGCGGCCGTGAACCTCGAGCAGGTACTTCGACCCGGTCACGGTCCGCGCGGCGCCCAGAAACGTCAGCTTTGTCATAATCTGGGCGGGTATGGTACTGCGTTCCGCGCGCCCGCGCGGACTCGTGGCGGCGCTCGTCGGCCTGCTCGTTGCCGGGATCGGCGGGCAGAGCCGGCAACTCACCGTCGAAGAGCTGTACAGCTACGAAGGCTGGACGCGCTTCAACGGCAGTCAATCGGCGACGCTGAACTGGGTGCCGGATGGCGGTCCGTGGCTGGACGCAGCGCATCATCTGTGGCCGGCCGGTGAATCATCCGGGGCATCGTGGCTGCGCGTCGACGCGGCGACCGGCACCAGCCGACCGTGGTTCACTCACACGCAGGTCGAGTCGGCGCTCACCAACGCAGGCGCGCCGTCGGGCGAAGCGCGCACGGCCGCGCGGCGGCGTCCCTCGAATTTCAACGCCAGGCGCGACGCCTTCCTGCTGACGATCGCCGACGATCTATACGTGTACGAGATTGCCGCGGAGCGGGCGACGCGCCTGACTCGCTCGTCAGGCGTGAAGGCCGAAGCCACGTTCAGTCCCGACGGACGCCAGGTTGCGTTCGTCAAGCAGAACAATCTCTTCGTCACCCGGATCGATGCGCCCGAAGAAACGGCGCTGACGTCGGATGGGACCGACACGCTCCTCAACGGTCTCCTCGATTGGGTGTATTCCGAGGAGCTCTACGGGCGCGGAAACCATCGCGCGTTCTGGTGGAGTCCCGACTCCTCACGAATCGCCTTTCTTCAATTCGACGAGACGAACGTCCCGCTGTACACGCTCATCGACGACATCCCGTATCGCCCATCGTTGAAGCGGGGGCCGTATCCCAAAGCCGGCGATCCGAACCCGAACGTCACGCTCGTGGTCGCTTNCACCTCCGGCNGCGCGCTGCAGCGCGTTGACACGACGAAGTACGCCGACTTCCTCATCGTCAACGTGGGCTGGTCGCGTGAGGGCGCTGTCGCCTTTCAGGCGCAGGATCGGCAACAGACGTGGCTCGACTTCAACCTCGCCGACGCGTCGACAGGTGCTGCGCGCACGCTCTTCAGGGAGACTACCGGCGCGTGGGTCGAGCGATGGACGGACTCGAGCGCCGATCCGCTGTGGTTGAACGACGGATCGTTTCTGTGGCTCAGCGAGCGCAGCGGCTGGCGCCACTTCTATCACTACGCGGCGGACGGCCGGCTCATCGGACAGGTGACGCGCGGCGAATGGGAGGTTCGCGCGCACCATGGGTTGGATCGCGCCGAGACCTGGCTCTATTTCACTTCGACCACCGCGAGTCCGATCGGTCTTGATTTGTATCGCGTGCGACTCGATGGAACAGGGCTGGAGCGCCTGTCGGCCATCGACGGCAAACACGAGTCGTTTCTGGATCCCTCGCGCACGCTCTTTCTGGACTCGCGCAGCGATATCAACACGCCGCCTCAGGTCCGCCTGCATCGCGTCGGTACCCGCGAAGCCGTGCGCGTGGTCGATGCCAATCCAGTTCGCGCCTTGAAGGAATCCGGCTTGTCCGTCCCGGAACTGATCCAGGTGAAGACGCGCGACGGCTTCGTCATGGAAGCCCTGATGATCAAGCCGCCCGACTTCGACCCGTCCAGGCAGTACCCGGTCTATCAATTCACCTACGGCGGACCACATTCGCCGCAGGTGTCGAACGCCTGGGGCGGCATTCTCTTCATGTACCACCAGCTGCTGGCGCAGCGCGGCATCATCGTCTGGATCTGCGACAACCGCACGGCGAGCGGGAAGGGCGCGCTGTCGGCATGGCCGCTCTACAAGCGCTTCGGCGAGATCGAGCTGCGGGACATCGAAGACGGCCTGGCCTGGCTCAAGCGCCAGCCGTACGTGGACGGCACGCGCATCGGCATTTCGGGCGTCAGCTACGGCGGGTTCCTGGCGCTTTACGCCCTGACCCACAGCCGCAGCTTTTCGATGGGCATCGCGGAGGCGGCCGTCTCCGACTGGCGGAGCTACGACACCATTTACACCGAGCGATATCTCGGCCTGCCGGCGGACAATCCCGACGGCTACCGGGACAGCTCGCCCCGCTCCCGCGCGGCGGACCTCGCTGGCAAGCTGCTGCTGATTCACACCGCCCTGGACGACAACGTCCATCCACAGAACACCACACAGTTCGCCTACGAGCTGCAGCGGGCGGGGAAACCGTTTCAGATGATGACCTACCCGAAATCGGCGCACGGCGTCACCGACCCGCAGCTGGCGCCGCACCTGCAGCAGACGATGCTGGACTTCACCACTCAGAATCTTCTGCGGTAGGATTGGGGCAATGAATCCGGCCGTCCGAGCGTGGGTGAACGAAATCGAGTCCCTGACCACGCCCTCCTCCGTCGTGTTCTGCGACGGCTCGAAGGGCGAGCAGGATCGCCTGATTGCCGAGTGCCTCGCGTCGGGCGAGTTGATCGAGCTGAACCAGCAGAAACTCCCTGGCTGCTACCTGCATCGAAGCGCTCCGCACGACGTGGCGCGTACCGAACATCTCACCTTCGTGAGCACGTCGGACAAGGACGATGCGGGGCCCACGAACAACTGGATGTCGCCAGAAGACGCGCGTGCCCGGCTGACACCGCTCTTCAAGGGGTCGATGAAGGGGCGCACCATGTTCGTGGTCCCGTTCCTGATGGGCCCGCCCGGATCACCGTATTCGAAGGTCGGCGTCGAGATTACCGACAGCCGTTACGTCGTGCTGAACATGCGCATCATGACGCGCATCGGACAGGTCGCGCTGCAGCAGCTCGGACAGTCGGAGGACTTCACACGCTGCCTGCATTCACTCGGCGACCTCAGCCCGGACCGCCGCTTCATCGTGCACTTTCCGCAAGACAACGCGGTCTGGTCGGTGGGATCGGGCTACGGCGGCAACGCGCTCCTGGGCAAGAAGTGCCTCGCGTTGCGCCTCGCCAGCTATCACGCCCGCAACGAGGGATGGCTCGCCGAGCACATGCTGATCGTCGGGTGCAAATACAAGGACGGTCCCGTGCGCTACGTGGCGGGCGCGTTTCCGTCGGCGTGCGGCAAAACCAACATGGCGATGCTGGTGCCGCCGGCGTCGATGCCAGGATGGAAGACGTGGACCGTCGGCGACGACATCGCGTGGATTCGGCCGGGGGCCGATGGCCGGCTGTGGGCCGTGAATCCTGAAGCGGGATTCTTCGGCGTCCTGCCGGGAACCAGCCGCAGCACGAACCCGACGGCGTTCGACATGATCCAGCGCGACACCATCTACACCAACGCGGCATTACGCCCCGACGGGACGCCGTGGTGGGAAGGACACGACGATCCACCGCCAGCGGAGGCGCTCGACTGGCAGGGGCGCCCCTGGGCGCCCGGCTCGACCGAAAAGGCGACGCATCCGAACGCGCGCTTCACGACGCCGGCGACCAACTGCGCCTCGCTTTCGCCGGAGTTCGAAAACCCGGACGGCGTGCCGCTCGACGCGATCATGTTCGGCGCCCGGCGCCAGCAACGCGTGCCGCTCGTCTATGAGTCGAAGAACTGGCAGCATGGCGTGTTTCTCGGCGCCACGCTCTCCTCGGAAACGACGGCGGCGGCTTCGGGCAAGACCGGTGTGCTGCGCCGCGATCCCATGGCCATGCTGGCGTTCTGCGGCTACAACATGGGGGACTACTTCCAGCACTGGCTCGACATCGGCAAGAAGGTGACGCGGCCACCCAAGGTGTTCCGCGTGAACTGGTTCCGCACCGACTCCCGCTCGAAATTCATCTGGCCTGGCTTCAGCGAAAATCTCCGCGTCGTGAAATGGATCTTCGAGCGCGTGGACGGAACGGGCAACGGCAGGGAGACGCCGATCGGGATCGTGCCCACGCCCGAAGCCATCGATCAGAACGGGTTGACGATTTCGAAGGACGCGATGGAATTGCTGGTCGCGGTCGAGCCCGGCGACTGGGCCGAAGCGTCAGCGGAACAGGCGACGTTCTTCAAGTCTCTTGGATCGCGCGTGCCGCAGGAGATGTTTGAAGAACAAAAGCGGCTGGCGGATGCCCTCGGAGGGGCGGCGGTCAAATAACTGACGCACCATTCGCAGATTTCCAGATTTCGCAGATTAGAAACCTCAGGCTCACTCGCACAATCAATCTGCCAATCTACCAATGCGTGTATCACCTCACATGCCTTCCTCCATCAACCCGCAACGTCTCTCCCGTCACGAAGTCGCAGCTCAACAGCGCGAGCACTCCTTCGACGATTGACTGCTCGCCTCCCCATCCGCCGAGCGGAGTCGCCTTCTCGACCGCGGCCAGCTCGTCTACGGTGGTCTCTGGCGGCGCAAGAATGGGACCCGGCGCGATCGCGTTGACGCGAATCCTGTCGGGCGCGAGCTCGAGCGCGAGCGCTTCGGTCAGCCCGATGACCCCGGTTTTGGCGACGTAGTACGGCAGATACCCGGTGTAGCGCGGGCGTCCGCTCCGCGAGAGCCAGTCGGAAAAGTTGATGATGTTGCCGCCGCCGGCGCGCTTCATGTGCGGCCAGGCGGCACGGGCGCAGACAAATGCCGAGCGCAGGTCGACCGCCACGTTGCCATCGAACTCGTCGACCGTCAACTCGCTGAAGGGCCTGGCGACATAGATGGACGCCATGTTGACGAGAATGTCGAGGCGTCCCAGCGCGGCAGCACCTTCGTTGACGAACGCCTCGCACTCGCCGGCATTCGCGAGATTCGCCTGCATGACGAACGTTCGACGGCCGAGATGCTCGATCGACGCCGCGGTCTTCTCGGCCTCGTCGCGAGATCGGTTGTAGCTGAGTCCGATGTCGACGCCTCGCCTTGCCAGCTCGATCGCCACGACCGACCCGATCCGCTTGCCTCCGGTCACCAGCGCCGCACGATTCGTCAAGTCCATTCCGACAGCTTAACAGTCGGCGCAACTGAAGTTGCGCCCTACCAGAGTTTGACAACCCAGGTACGCGGATGTATGTACGTCTCTTCGATACCTTCAATTCCCACGCGTCAAAGGAGCTCGTTATGGCGAAGAAAATCCTGATGCTCGTCGGCGACTTCGTCGAGGACTACGAAGTAATGGTGCCGTTCCAGGCCCTGCAGATCGCCGGTCATACCGTGCATGCGGTGTGCCCCGACAAGAAAGCCGGTGACAAGGTCCGCACCGCCATCCACGACTTCGAAGGGGATCAGACCTACACCGAGAAACGCGGCCACGACTTCGCGCTCAACGCGACGTTCGCCGACATCAATCCGTCCGACTACGACGCGCTCTGCATCCCCGGCGGCCGCGCGCCCGAATACCTTCGGTTGAACCCGGCCGTGCTCAAATACGTGAGGCACTTTGCCGACACGAACAAGCCGATCGCGGCGGTCTGCCATGGACCGCAACTGTTGACCGCGGCCGGCGTCGTGAAGGGTCGCAGGCTGAACGCGTACCCGGCGGTCGGCCCCGAAGTGACCGCGGCCGGTGGCGAGTTTGTCAGCATCGGACTCCCGGATGCGATCACGGATCGCAACCTCGTGACCGGTCCGGCCTGGACGTGTCACGTCGAATGGCTCAAGCAATTCCTGGTGATGCTCGGCACGAGAATTACGCAGGAGGAGACTGTCGGGGCAAGATGAGGCATCAGGAACAGCGAGTCATTTTCTAGCCAGGAGAATCGAATGCTGAAGAGAGTTCTGGGATTGGGAACGATCTGCATGCTCGCGGCGGCACCGGCTTTTGCTCAGGCTCAGGCTCCAGCTCCAGCTCCTGCCCCTGCGGCACCCACACAAGGCGCACCGGCGGCGCCCGGCCAACCGCCCGCACGCGGCGCCGGTGGAATGAAGACTGGCCAGACGGGCAATCCGGATCCCGGCGTGAATTTCCTGGTCGTGGTCGAGAATGCTCATGTGCGCGTGCTCCAGGTCACCCTGCAGCCGGGCGCCGTCCGGCGTCCGCACGTGCACAACGACGTCACCTTCCACATGCTCGTACCGGTGACAGGCTCGCTCGACCTCACGATCGAGAAGGATCCGGTTATCACGACGGTCCCGGGACAGGCCTACTACATGGTTAAAGGCCAGACGCATGGCTTCACGAATAAGTCGAGCGCCGCCGTGCAGGTGATCGAATTGTTCATCAAGCCGGATCCCGGAACTGCCGCAACGCCACCTCCGGCTCAGTAAGAAGGCAAAAAGAAAGGGCGCCGCATGGCGACGCCCTTTTTACTTTTCACTTTCTACTTTCTATTTTCTACTTTCCCCCCACCACCTTGCCTTCGTCGTCGAACAGTTCGACCGGGCCGAACGGGCGCAACGCCGTTTCGATTTTGGCGGCATCACCCACCGCCACTATCTGAAGGCGCTTGGGATCGAGATACTTTCTCGCAATGGCCTGCACTTGTGCCGGGGTCACCGCGCTGATCCGGTCGGTATATCGATCCCAGTAGTCGACCGGATAGTCGTAGAGCTGCCGGACGATGTAGAGGTTGAGCAGCTCGGCCGGATTCTCGAGCGAGAGCGCAAACGATGCGGTGAGCGATCGCTGCGCGTCCTTGAACTCGTCGGCGGGTACGAGCTCGTCGCGCATCCTGGCCAGCTCGGCCAGCAGATCGCGCAACGACGCCTCCGTCACCTCGGTGCGGACGTCCATCTGCGCGCGCCAGTCGCCGCGATAGCGGAGCGCGCGCGCGAAACTGTAGACACCATAGGTGTAACCCTTCCGTTCGCGCAGCTCCCGGTAGAGGCGCCCGTTCGAGCCGCCGAGAATCTGATTCATCACCGTCATCGCGTCGTAGTCGGGATCGGTCCGATTGATGGCCGGCTCGCCGGCCATGAACGCGGTCTGCACCGACCCGGGCCGGTTGACGAGCGCGATCTTGAACGCGCCGCTCTCCGGCGGATCGACGACCCCGGGACGCGGCGTGTTCGACCTGGCCCATGCCTTCAACGCGCTGTCGAACTTCGTGCGCGCCTCGGCGAGGGTGATGTCGCCCGATACGCCGATGATGGCGTGATCGGGCACGTAGGTTTTCTTGTGAAACGCGACGAGCGCATCGCGCGTGATCTTCTCGACCGATTCGCGCGTGAGCCCCATGCTCGCCGCGGGATGGGTCCCGTAGATGGCCCTGGCGTAGCGCTCGTCTCTCAGGAAATCCGGATCGCTTCGTTGCTCTTCCAGCGATGCGCGGGCGCGGACTTTGTACAGCCCGAGCTCCTTTTCAGGAAAGCTGGGATTGAGCAGGACGTCGGCCGCGAGCGCCAGCACCTGATCGAACTGATCGGTCAGCGCCGAACCACTGACCGTCGCGATCTGCGAGCCTTCGTTCGCGGACACCGCAACCGTTGCGGCCATCGTGTCGAGCGCCTGCGCGATCTGCTCCGAGGTTTTCGTCGTCGTGCCCTCGTCCATCAGCGACGCCGTCGTGTCGGCCAGGCCGGGCACGTCGGGCGGATCGTAATAGCCGCCGGCGCCGATCATGATGATCTGAAACTGAATCGACGGCACGCGATGGTCTTCGAGCACCATCAGACGGGTGCCGTTCGCAAGCTGGGCTTCCTGGGCCCTCGGCAGTTTGATTTTCAGAATCTCGCCGCTCACCGGCGCTTTGCCTTTGAACTTCGGGGCGGCGGCGGGCGGGGCCGGAGCCTGCGCCAGCAGCACGCTGGCCGTGAGCGCGACGATGAGGCTCAACGACAGCACACGTCTCATTGGGCCCCTCCCTTCGCCGGCGGTGCCGGTTTGGCGGCGGGACTGGTCACGGCGACCGTGCGGTTGGTCTGGACGAGGTATTGCCGCGCCACACGCTGCAGATCCTCGATCTTCAACGACGCAATGCGCTCGTAGCGCGTGTTGATGATCGACGGATCGTTGAAGTACACGCTGTAGCGGGCGAGCAGGATGGCGCGCTGCTGCGAGCTGCGGAGATTGCCGACGAGGCTGCGCCGGGCGCCGTTGCGTGCCTTGTCGAGCTCCCACTCCTGGATGGGGCCCTTCTGGACCTTCTCGACTTCGGCGTACAGCGCCTTTTCTACTTCGTCAGGGGCCTTGCCGGGCGCCACCATCGCTTCGAGGTAGAAGAGACCGGGGCCCTTCCCCTGTTGCATCCCCGAGTAGGTCTGCACGGCCAGCTGTTGCTGCCGCACGAGGCTGTCGTACATGCGCGAGCTGCGTCCCGACCCGAGCACGGTGCTGAGAGCACTCAGCGCGTCGACATCCGCGCTGAGCCCTCCAGGCACCTGATAGGCGACATCGACCAGCGTGAGGCGCGCGAGCGGATCTTGCAGCGCCACGCGGCGCTCCTGCTTCTGCGGCGGCTCGGCGGTATCGAGCGGCGGCGTCGGAGGCCCCGAGGGAATGCTTTCGAAGTACTGGCGCACCTTCGCGAGGGTCGTGGTCCCGTCCACATCGCCCGCAATGGCGAGGACGGCGTTGTTCGGCGCGTAGTAGGTCTTGAAGAACGCGGCAAAATCGGCGAGCGACGCGGCATCGAGGTCGGCCATCGAGCCGATGATCGAATGCTTGTTGGCGAAGTTCTCGAACGCCAGCTCGGCGATCGTTTCCGACGTGCGCCCGTAGGGCTGATTGTCCACTCGAAGGCGCCGCTCTTCCTTGACGGCTTCGCGCTGGTTGTCCACGTTCTCCTGCGTGATCGCCGGCAAGCGCATGCGATCGGCCTCCAGAAACAGCACCATGTCGAGCTGATTGGACGGCACCTCTTCGAAGTAAATCGTGTGATCCTTGTCGGTCTGCCCGTTGTGGCTGCCGCCGTTGTTCTCGATCAGGCCGGCCAGCTCGCCATCAGCCACGTTCTCGGACCCTTTGAACATCAGATGCTCGAACAGGTGGGCAAAACCCGTGCGGCCCTGCCGTTCGTTCCGCGACCCGACGTTGTACGCGACCGCCACCGACGCCACTGGCGCCGACCGATCGGGCGAGATGATGACGCGCAGGCCGTTCTTCAAACGGGTGTCCGTGAAGGTGACCTTGGGAACGGTGATGGCGGCCACGCTGGCCGCCATGGCGGCGGCGATCGACACGGCGAGGAGAACGCGATGAGACGTCATGGTTCGTGCTCCAGGAGGTCCAGCAGCTCTTTCAGTTGTTCGAGTTGATCGTGCGCGGCGTGAATGATGGCCCGGCGCTCCTGCACCGACGGCGTGGTCCATCCTTCGTCGTCGAAGCGAACGCGGCCATCGCCATCGAATTCGACCAGAACCGCGTCCATCGTGGGTACGAAGAGTCGCATGACATCAACCCCGGGAGATCTCGGGTCACATGCCGGTGATATAGGACGCTTTCTGCGCATCGGCGACGCCGATGACCAGGCCGACCATCGCAAAGCGATCGATGGCACTGGCATAGGCATAGTCCACGTTGATGCCGGCGTCGCCCAGCAGCTTCAGCGCGCGGCCGAGCGCGCCCGGCTCGTTGGGCATCGAGGAGTACAGCACGTCGCGTTCTTCCACGTTGTAGTGCTGCTCGCGCAGCGTGCCCGCCGCGTGCAACGGATTGTCCACCACCATTCGAAGCTGTCCGGATGGATCGATCGACATGGCGAGCAGGTTGATTCGCTCGCCGCCCAGCAGCTGCGCGACGCGGTTCAAGGCGCCGGGGCTGTTGGCAATCTTGACGGTGATTTCCTTTTGTATCGCCATGCGAGGACTGTAAGCGTGGAGCGTCGAAAGAGCAAGCCCGGGCGATGTGCAGAACTGGGACCTCGGGGGTCGGTGTCCGGCGGACACAAAACCTGACGCCGGTCCGCGAGCGCCAGGCGGCCAACTGGTACAATCGATGACCTATGGGTACCCCAAAGACCGCCGCCGTTATTCGGACTGCAAACCGGATGAGCACGGTGAGCTATCCGATCCGGCGCGTGGTGGTGGAAGCGCGGAAGGCGGAAGCGTCGGGCCGGAAGATCCACTGGCTGAACACGGGCGACCCGGTGCACGCCGGCTTCCAGCCGCCCGCGCACATCGTCGAGGCCGTGCACAAGGCACTCCGTGACGGCGAGCATGGGTACGGTCCGTCAGTCGGGTTGTCCGAGGCGCGCGAAGCGGTGGCTGCCGAGAACACGTCTCGCGGCTGGCCCGTCCACCCCGATCGCGTCGTCCTGACGTCGGGATCGTCGGAAGGCATCGACTTCGTGCTGACCGCACTCGCCGATCCCGGCGATGAAGTCCTCGTGCCGCTGCCGACCTATCCGCTTTACACCGCGGTCCTTCACAAGATCGGCGCACGCGAGGTGTATTACCCGACCGATCCGAAGAATGGCTGGCAGCCGGATCCGAAAGAGATCGAGAAGCTGATCACGCCGCGCACCAGGGCGCTGGTGGTGAACGACCCGAACAACCCGACCGGGGCGTCTTATGCTCAGTCAATCCGGCGAGAGCTCCTGAATATCGCCGACCGCCACAACCTGCCGATGATCGCCGACGAGATCTACCAGGACGTCGCGTTCGACGGACCCGTCTCGCCTATCGGCTCGCTCAATCCCGAGGCTCCGGTCATTTCGCTGTCGGGGTTATCGAAGGGCTACCTCGTGCCCGGATGGCGGACGGGCTGGCTCGCCATTGGCGGGGGGGATCGATTGAAAGAGGTTCTGGCGGCCATCGCCAAGCTCGCGGAAGGGCGCCTCTGCTCCACCATGCCGATGCAGCGCGCGATCGTCGCAGCACTGCAGGGCGACCGCTCGCATCAGCCCGCGTTCCGCGCGGCGCTGCGCGAGCGGGCCGAGCTTGTCTACCAGCGCGCCAACGCCATCCCTGGATTTTCCTCGACGCGGGCCATTGCGGCGTTCTACGCGATGCCGAAGTTCAGTTTGCCGGCCGGGAAGTCCGATTCGGATTTCATCGTCGACCTGGTGCACGCGACGGGAGTGTTGTGCGTCCAGGGATCGGGGTTCGGCATGAAGCCGGCCGACGGCTACTTCCGGATGGTGACCCTCGCACCGCCCGCTCAATTGAACGAGATCTGGGATCTGATTGCAGGATTTGCCGCACGCTACGCCTGAGTCACCAGTTTCGAACCCTCTGATCGCGACGGCGGTCTACGGCGCCGTCGCCATCATCTTCACCTGGCCGCTCGCGCTGGGTCTGACCACCGACATCCCCTGGGATCTTGGCGATTCGCTGCTGAACTCGTGGATCCTCGCGTGGGACGCCGACCGGCTGCTTCGATTCTTCACCGGCGATCTCGGCGCGCTGCGGAATTTCTGGAACGCCAATATCTTCTACCCCGAGCCGCTCACCCTCGCGTACTCGGAGCACCTGTTCGCACAGGCGGTGCAGATACTGCCGGTTTACGCGTTGACCGGGAACATCATCCTTTCCTACAACCTTCTGTTTCTCTCGACGTTCGTCCTCTCAGGCCTCGGCATGTATCTCCTCGTGCGCGAGATCACCGGTAGCGCGCGCGCGGGATTCGTGGCGGGCCTGATCTATGCGTTTGCGCCGTACCGTGTGCCTCAGTTCTCGCACATCCAGGTCATCTCGTCGCAGTGGATGCCATTTGTGTTCTTCGGCTTACGCCGATACTTCGAAAGGCGCTCCATCAGATCGCTGATAGGCGCCGGCGCGTCACTTGTCGCGCAAAACCTGTCGAACGGCTATTTCATGCTCTTCTTCGCGCCGTTCGTCGTGGCGTACGTGCTCTTCGAGATCGCGACGCGCAACCTCTGGAAGAACGGGCGCGTGTGGATGTCGCTCTCGGCAACCGCGATGGCGGTCTTCGCGCTCACGCTGCCCTTTCTGTTGCCATATCTCGAGCTTCGCAGTCTCGGAATGGGTCCGAGGACATTGGACGAAGTGAAGTCGTTCTCAGCCGACGTGTTCAGCTACTGGACGGCTCCGCCCGAATCAGTCATGTGGGGCAGCGTCATGCGCGCGTACCCGAAACCGGAAGGCGATTTGTTTCCGACGCTCGCCGCATGCCTTCTGGGAGCCGTCGGCTTCGCCGGCGCGGTTTCGACATCGTGGGCGCTGGCGCGGACCAAACCGCCAGCGATCGCGCCGATGCTCGTGCCGCTCGTGTATGTTCTCGTCGCGGCTGCCGTCACCTACCTGCTGTTCCTTGTTCTCATCCTCTCCGGTCACGGCTTCACGCACATCGGTCCGCTGTCGATCAGCGCCAGGAACCTCGGGCCCAGCTTTCGCGTGTTCGCCATCCTTTTCGGATTGCTGCTGCTGGTCTCGCCGCGCGCTCGATCGTTTGGGCGCGAGTACGCGCTTGGCCTCGGCACGTTCGCGATCCTCGCCGCGGCGATCTCGTTTCTGCTCTCGCTCGGTCCCGAGATGAGAACGGGCGGCCGGCTCATCGGCGAGGCCGGGCCCTACTCATTTCTCTACTGGCACGTCCCCGGGTTCGATGGACTTCGCGTGCCGGCACGATACGCGATGCTCGTCGTGTTGTTTCTCGCGATGGCCGCGGGATGCGGGGCCGCGGTCCTCGAACGGCGGTATCGCCTCGGCGGTACGTTCGCTCTCGCACTCGGGGTGTTCGCTGTAGNGGAGGCGTTTGCCGCACCCATCACTATNAATGGAACGGTGGAAGACACGCGTTACGCCCCACCGCCTNCCCGGGTGTACACGGGCGAGCAGGTGCCGCCGGTGTATCGCTTNCTCGAAACACTCCCGAACCCNGGNACGGTACTCGTTGAGTTCCCGTTTGGTGAGTGGGCCTACGAGGTGCGTTACGTGTTCTATTCGACCGAACACTGGCATCCGCTGCTCAACGGCTACAGCGGCCACTTCCCACTCAGCTACAACCTGAACGCAACCATGTTGCGTCATCCACTCGACGCTCCGGACGCCTCGTGGACAACGCTCAGGGAATCCGGCGCGACGCACGCCATCGTGCACGGACCCTACTATCGCGACGACGAAGGCACGAGGATCGCGCAGTGGCTCGTCGAACATGGCGCGAAGCCGCTCGCCGAATTCGATGGCGATACGCTATTCGCATTGCGATAATTGCCGCCTTATGCACACCGATCCGCTGGCATTTCTCGGTGACGAGCTGAGCGCGCTCAAGTCGCAGGGTCTCTACCGCCGCCTCCGCGTGCTCGATAGCGAACAGGCCGCACGGACCCGCGTCGATGGCCGCGAGGTCGTCAATCTGTCTTCGAACAACTACCTCGGACTGACGACGCACCCGAAGCTCAGGGAACGGGCCCTCGCCGCGCTCGTCCAGTTCGGCGTCGGCACCGGCTCGGTGCGCACGATCGCCGGCACGATGGCGATTCACATGGAGCTCGAGCGCCGGCTCGCAGAGTTCAAGAGAACCGAGGCCACAGTCGTCTTCCAAAGCGGCTTCGCCGCCAACGCCGGCACGGTCGCGGCCATCCTGACCAAAGACGACTTCGTCGTCTCGGACGAGCTGAACCATGCCAGCATCATCGACGGCTCGCGGCTGAGCCGCGCATCCATCAAGGTGTTTCCCCATCGCGACGTAAACGCGGCCCGCGACATCGTCCGCGGGCTTCCGAAGACGGCCCGCAAGCTGCTGATCACCGACGGCGTCTTCAGCATGGACGGCGATCTCGGCGCGATACCCGATCTCTGCGGCGTTGCTGAAGAGTACGGCTGCATCATGATGGTCGACGATGCACACGCGAGCGGCGTATTCGGGAGGAACGGGCGCGGCACTATCGACCACTTCGGGCTGCACGGTCGTGTGGACGTGCAGGTTGGCACGCTCTCGAAAGCGATCGGCGCGCTCGGCGGCTACGTGGCTGGGAACAGAAACCTGATCGACTTCCTGCATCACCGCGGGCGCCCGTTCCTGTTTTCGACATCCCACCCGCCATCGGTGACCGCCACCTGCCTGGCCGCGCTCGACGTCCTGATCGAAGAGCCACAGCTCATCGACCGGCTCTGGGACAACACGAAGTTTTTCAAGGACGGCCTCCAGAAGCTCGGGTTCAACACCGGGGTCAGCGAAAGCCCCATCACACCGGTCATCGCCGGCGAAGCCACGAAGGCCATGAAGTTGTCGGATCGGCTGTTCGAGGAAGGCGTCTTCGCCCAGGGTATCGGTTTTCCCACGGTTGCGCGCGACAAGGCCCGCGTTCGCACCATCGTTACAGCGACTCACACGAACGCGGATCTCCAGTTTGCACTCGACGCGTTTGCAAAAGTCGGGCGGGAAATCGGGCTGATTTAGCTACAAGCCTAGAGTTGAAAGCCTTTTGCCGTGGTCTAATTGACACGTGAGGCGCATCCTCGTCCTCTCGCTGCTGGCCCTGTTGATGGGCGCGCCGGGCAGCCAGGCCCAGACCCCGCCTGCGCCCAACGACGGCATCGGCCGGGTGTTGCGCGAGCTCGAGCGCGTGCTGATGACCGGCGATTCGAAGGTGTATTCGGCCCTCGTCCTTCCCGAGACCACGACCAGCGAAGAATTTCTCGAAGAATGGATCCAGGCAGGTGTGACGCGCGCCGTCGTGCAGGAGCGGCTGCGGACCGAGTCGCAATCGCTGCCAAGAGGCGAGAACTACGACGTGTACGTCGATGCCCTGGCCGAGTTCGGCAGGAATGGCCGCGTCGGCACCTGGATGATCAGGGTCAAGCGGGTTTCGACCGCGACTGACGAGTGGAAGATTACGGGTCTCACGGTGCTGACCACCGTGCGCGGCCTTTATCGCCTGTCGCTGAGCCCGGAAAAGCAGTACTCGGTGGTCAACCTGGCGATGAGCGCCGAGGACTTTGAGCTGCGCGTGCCGAACGGCACCGCCTTCGTCGCGGAAACCGACGCCGGTGTCACCGGCATCATCATTCTCGGACGAGGCGAGATGACGTTTACCCCAACACCGGCACCCGAACGGGGCCAGGTGAAGATTTACTGCGGGAACGAAACATTGAACGCGCGCTTCGACTGGGTGTATCTGCGCGCGCATCCCGCCGAATTCGATCGACGGCTCGACGTCTCGACGTTCCACGCCCGCGACGTGGACGCGCGCGACTTTCGGCGCGCGGAGGCGGTCTTCCAGGACAACCTGCCCCGATCGTTCGGCATCGAGCTCGCGGACCTGAGCCGCGACCGGTGGTCGGTGATTCCGAAGTTCGGCGATCTCGTTTCCGAGATGAACGCCGACCGCGGGCACCTCACTTACATGAAATCGATGGGCGATCCTGAAGACATCCGGTTCTTCGATCGTACGCGCACCCGAACCATCGCGATTTACCCGTCGAAGGAAAAGCTGGCCGCGCGCGGGCCTTTCTTCAGCGAAGACGACTCGCCCGATTTCGACATCGTCAACTACGACATCGACGCCAGCTTCGATCCGCGCCGGGAATGGATTGAAGGCAGGGCCACGCTGCTCCTGACCGCACGCCACGGCCCGACCTCGACCCTGATCCTGAAGCTTGCCGAGTCGCTTACCGTGCGATCGGTCACCAGCCGGCGGCATGGTTACCTGATGGGCCTGCGGGTGAGCGGTCAGGACGACATCATCATCAACCTGCCGCAGCCGCTGCAGCCCGACGAGCTGATGGATCTGGAGTTCACCTACGGCGGACGGTTGCCGGCGATTCCTCCTGAGCGCGAAGCGCTCAGCATGGCGCAGAACGACTTCTTCTCGATCCAGCCGCTGCCGAGCTACATCTACACCGGGCGATCGGGATGGTACCCGCAGGGCGAAGTCACCGATTACGCGACGGCCAACCTGCGCCTGCGTGTGCCCGAGGGCTACACGACGGTGGCCAGCGGCGCGCTCGACGAAGGCTATCCCCGGCAGCTTCCGCCCGAAGGACGTACGGGTATCTGGTTCGAGTACCGGTTCAGCGCGACGCAGCCGGTGCGATACCTCGGATGGGCGACCAGCCGGTTCGTCCAGGTGGACACGGCGTCGTTTTCCATCACACCGGCCGAGGAGGAAGGCCCGACGCTGACGGGCGTGTCGTACTCGTTCGGCCTGATAACCGTGCAGTCGAGCGGCATGCTCGCCCGTAAAGGCCGCGAGCTCTTCGACGTTGCGCAGCGCGTGATGAAGTTCTTCGGATCTCTCCTGGCGGATGTGCCGTACCAAAGTTTCACGGTTGCGGTCGTCGAGCGAAATCAGCCTGGCGGACACAGCCCGCCGTACTTCGCCGCGCTCAGCCATCCTCCGCCGGCGACGCCTATTTCCTGGCGCGCCGACCCCGCGTACTTCGACGGGTTCCCGGAATTTTTCCTGGCCCACGAGGCGGCGCATCAGTGGTGGGGACAGGCCGTCGGCTGGAAGAACTACCACGAACAGTGGATCAGCGAAGGCTTCGCGCAGTATTTCGCCGCCCTCTTCGCCGAGCACATCAAGAAGGACGACACGTTCAGGCAGGTCATCAGTCAGATGTCGCGCTGGACCGTCGACCGTTCCGATCAGGGCCCGGTCTATCTGGGCTATCGTCTGGGCCACATTCGAAACGACGGCCGGGTATTCAGGGCGCTCGTCTACAACAAGGGCGCGCTCACCCTGCACATGCTGCGCCGCCTCATCGGCGACGACGCGTTCTTCCGTGGACTTCGCCGGTTCTACGCGACCTGGCGGTTCAAGAAGGCGGGCACCGAGGACGTGAAGGCGGCCTTCGAGATCGAGTCGGGCCGGGACCTCGACTCGTATTTCGACAAGTGGATCTACGGCTCGTCGCTGCCGCGGCTGAAGTTCAGCTACACGACTGAAGGCAACAGCGTGAACGTGCGGTTCGAGCAGGTGGGAGAGCGCTTCGAAGTGCCGGTCACCGTCACGCTGAAATACGGCACGACGTCATCCGAAGTCATGGTGCCCGTCACCGAACAGGTGACCACCATGCGGATACCGACGACCGGCCCGTTGCGCGGCGTGGGCGTCAACGAAGACGGCGCGGCGCCTGTTGTCATGGTGAAGTAAAAAGGCTCCGGGAGCCTTTTTCGTCGGGCGTCTCGGAAAAAGGCTCCCGGAGCCTTTTTCCACTAGAATTGAAGCGAATGGATACGGTCAAGGTCACGATTGACGGCCGCGAACTGACGGTCGAAAAAGGCAAGACAGTCCTTCAAGCGGCTCTCGAGAACGGCATCGAGCTTCCCTACTATTGCTATCACCCCGGCCTCGGCGTCGACGGCTCGTGCCGCGTCTGCATCGTCAAGATCGAGAAGATGCCGAAGCTGCAGACGTCGTGCTCGACAACCTGCACCGATGGCATGGTGGTGCACACGCAGGCCCCCGACGTGGTCGAGGCGCGCGCGGGGGTGTTCGAGTTCCTCCTGATCAACCATCCGCTCGACTGTCCGGTGTGCGACAAGGGCGGCGAGTGTCCCCTGCAGGATTTCTCGTACGCGTTCGGACCGGACCGCAGCCGCATGGAGTTTCCGCGGCGCACGTTCGACGGCGAAGGGGTGGAAGCCGACGTCGACTTCGGGCCGACGCTCATGCTCAACCGCAACCGCTGCATCCTGTGCACGCGCTGCGTCCGCTTCATGCGCGATGTCGACGCCGACGCGCAAATCGGGATCACCGACCGGGGCGCCGGGAGCGAGATCTCGACCTACAAAGAGGAAGGCGTGCACTCGCTGCTCTCGGGGAACCTGATGGACGTGTGCCCCGTCGGCGCGATCACGACGCGCGACTACCGCTTCAAGTCGCGGCCGTGGGACAACCCGCTCGCCGGCGACACCATCTGCACGTTCTGTTCGAAGGGATGCAGCACGACGGCCTGGATGAAGGCGAAGCCGGAGTGGGCGCGGGCGGCGCAGATGGCGCGCATCACCCCGCGCTTCAATCCCGAGGT
>Ga0065705_10001879_pt1 | contig 21222 bp, 19 predicted proteins | sample SwibulcommuniRL2_FD_59092 | JGI IMG/M metagenome (GOLD analysis project Ga0065705, IMG submission 59092) | Bulk soil microbial communities from switchgrass field near Rose Lake, East Lansing, Michigan, USA - RL2 Bulk Soil v2 (version 2) | ecosystem: Environmental > Terrestrial > Soil >...
CGTGCGCGATCTCGGCATGATTTTTCCGAACGTGCCCGCGCAGACCAGACGTACTAACGGCACGCCCCATCGCGGCCGCAACTTCAATAAGAATCAGGATATCTACCGCGACCATGCGGCGCGTGGCTGGACCGGGGAAGTTCAACTCGAAGCGATGAATACCGAAGGCATCGATATGGCGGTGCTCTTTCCCACGCGCGGCTTGGGGATCCTGACCTATCCGGATCAAGATCCGCGCTTCGCTGCGGCAATGGCGCGAGCCTACAACGACTGGCTGCACGATTTTTGCCGGGCCAACCCGACTCGGCTGCTCGGCGCCGGCATGATTTCCGTTTACGACATCAAGGACGCCATCGCGGAAACGCGCCGCGTGGCCGAGCATTTCGGCTTTCGCTCGGTGTTTCTGCGTTCCAACATCGTCAACGGGAAGAATTGGTACGACGCTTGTTACGAGCCCCTCTGGGAGACGTTGGAAGAGCTCAATCTGCCGCTCGGTTTCCATGAAGCGTCGGCTTCGCGTTCGCGCCAGTGTGCAGAGAACTTCGAACCCAACTTCGGCATGCGCCGGGTTTACGCCCAGCCGTTCGAGCAGATGCTCGGGCTTGGAAGTTTTCTCGGCGGCGGCATTCTGGAGCGCCATCCGAAACTGAAAGTCGCCTTCCTCGAAGCGAACTGCTCCTGGCTACCCTGGCTTCTCTGGCGTCTCGATGAAGGCTATGAGCGCGAAGGCGACATCTTCATGCAAGACATCAAGATGCCGCCGAGCGAATACTTCAAGCGCCAATGTTTTATCTCTGTCGAACCCGATGAAACGCCCGCCCGGCACACCATCGAGGAATTTGGCTGCGATCACCTGGTCTTCTCGACCGACTATCCGCACGGCGATTCCAAGTATCCCCATGCGGTGGAAAGTTTTCTCAAGCTTTCGCTGGCCGACGATGACAAACGAAAAATACTCTGGGACAATTGCGCGCGTTTTTACGGCGCCACCGATCCGGTTCATAGCGGCTCGCATCAAACTCAACCCGTTAACCGTCAATCGATCCACCCATAGGAGGAACAATGGAGACACAAACGGCATCGCAGACAGGTATTCAGAAGCAAGAAGAAAATCCCATGGAGCGATTCATCCGCAAGACTCGCGCGCTCTTTGCCAAAGAACCGGATCTCGATAAGCGCTGGAATGCCTTGCGGCCGGTTTTAGCGGAACTGCTCGCCGATCCTGAAGTCGTCGAGGCAGCCAAGCATTGGCCCGATTGCGTTCCCGCCAACGGACGCGCGGAAAACCTATTGTTCTACGAAGATCCCGACTACGGCTTCGCAATCAACGGCCTCACCAAAGGAGAGGCGCGTCACGGACAACCCGCGCGCATCCATGATCATGCGCATATCTATACCCTTTACGGGGTGCTCGACGGCCGTGAACGGGTCGTGCGTTACGACCGGCTCGACGATCGTTCCAAGCCCGATTATGCTGAAATCCGCGAGAGCAGTAACGTCCTGGTCAGCCCGGGCGAAATCGACTTGGTAAAACCCTACGAGATCCACACAGAGATCACTGTCGGCGAGCGCACGGTGGCGGTCATCATTCGCAGCCAGAAAGGCGGCGACTTCAACCAGGGCCGCTATGTTCCCGAGAAGAACGGCTATTACGAAAGCCTGGGACCGCGGCAAACGCCCTGCGAGATGCTGCCGAGGAACTAACGATAAGTTTGGTAAACGGAGACTCTTTATGTCACGACCGGAACCGATTGAAGAATCGTCGCCCGCGATCGAAGCGCTGCTCAATTACTTGATCAACACGGGCGATAAGCCGGCGAGCTATGGCGGCGTGAGTTCCGCCGAAGCCGAGCAGAAACGCAAAGGCAAATATCAAGAATACAAAATGGCCGTACACGACGGCCGCGCCATCGTCGACCGACTTTCGTTGGAGCGCGAGGGCTTCATCTTCGTGAAGCATGAGACCAAAGTAAGGAATTTTTTTGACGAAGCGGAAGTGCGGTCCGTTTACTATCCCGAGACCGAGCAGCTGGTCAAAGAAAATTCCGGCGCGAAGCGAGTTCTCGTCTTCGATCATACGCTCCGGTCCGCCGACAGCGCCATCCGCGAAGCGAAACAAATCAGCGGGCCGGTGCGCAATGCGCACAACGACTACACGGAATGGTCAGGTCCCCAGCGCGTGCGCGACTTGCTGCCCGACGAAGCCGAAGAATTGTTAAAACGCCGCTTTGCGGTGATCCAGACTTGGCGACCGATTCGCAATCCCGTTGAACGGGAACCGCTCGCTATCGCGGACGCCCGCAGTATCGGCACTCAGGAATTGGTCCCCAGTTCGCGCGTCTACCCCGACCGCGTCGGCGAGGTTTATCACTGCACCTTCAATCCCGCGCATCGCTGGTATTACTTTCCCAAAATGCAACGTAATGAAGCGATGGTCTTTAAGTGTTTCGATTCGATGAGGGACGGCCGTGCCCGTTGGACGGCGCACTGCGCCTTCGACGATCCCGCAAGCCGGCCCGACGCCCCGCCCCGGGAAAGCATTGAGATGCGCACGCTGGCGTTCTTTTAATCTCGCCGAATTTCCAGAAACAGAAAGGCCCGCGTTCCATTCGGAGCGCGGGCCATTTGCTCTGATGCGGAATTAGCTTAAAAAGGCGTTCAGCCGTTCCTTCCTTAATCCACCGGTTAAACCACTACTTGTTTCGCTGCTTTTTCTTGGGCCGTTTCCGGCACGTCATGCAGTCGATCTTTGCAGCCATATACTTACCTCCCCTGCGTCCGTAATAAGGCATACCATCCACCTCTTAGACGTCAACGACGCATGATTCACGGACAAGCCGCAAAGTTTCAATTTCCAGCGTAATTTCACGCTGTTGAAAAAAGTTTGGATATTTTCTTGAAGAGTTAGCAAACAAATATACAAATTAGATTCGGAAACATCTACAACACACTGAAATTATTACGATTACTGCATAGACTCGCAGCTAGTCGACCGCCATTTTACGCCCGTGGCATTGCCAGTATGGGGTGGCCCGAAAACTCGTCCGGGATCCGGCGGTATTGATGGGGCGGCGACCTATGCAGGATCCTAGAAATTTCCCAAAGCGCGGTTACTTACGCAGCCAATCCTTCCACCGCTCTTTGCAAAGCACCGCCACCCGTAGCCGCTCCAGGTGCTGCTCCATTTGTTTGGCGCCCTGCTTGACCGGATGCTTGACGAAAAATTCCCGCGCATCGGCTTCCAGCTCCGGTTTCACCAAGCCGATAATTCCTTCGCACATGCGCGGAATGGCGTTGTCCGGATACAAGCGCAGCATTTCATCCCAATGCATTTTCATGAAGGCCCACGCTTTCTCTCGCGCGCGCTTGTTCAGAAGAAGGCCGCGCATCAAATACGGTGAGTTTTGCGTGCGCACTTCACCGTTGATCGTAAGCTCAAGAGTTCGGTCGATCAGCTCGGGCGCGCGGAAACTGGCCAAGGCGAACAGATATCGGGTTTCATCCTGCGGCGTTTTGGCGGTTTTGAACTTATTAAGAAATTTATCGTAATCAGACTCCGTACCCGCATGGGCGACCATGGCGACCAGCGCCGGGACCAGGTTGCGATCGACGCCGCTTGGATCTCTCTCGTATTGAGCGAACAGCTCGCGCGCGCGACGTTGGCACGCCTCGTTGTTCGCGATCGTGCCGAGGGCTCCGATCAGGTCGCCGCGCAGTTGGCTTTCGAGCTCGCTCTCGCCTTTTTTTGGCTCCCAGCCCAAGCGCGCCACCGCGGGCGCGAATAACTCGCGCAAGCCGCTTTCCAGCTGGACGCACTGCATGTCGTCGAGAATACGGTGCAAATGATGCGCCGACCCGATCACCGTGGTCCAGACATTGACGTCGTTTTCGTCCGGCAGAAGCTCGACCAATCCCAAATAGTCGGAAAGCGACGTCAGTCCGGCGAGCGTCGCCGCCCAGGTGTCGTTCACCAGGCTGAATCGCTCCACGGCAGATAATCGGCTCTGCAGCCCTTGCTTGAGAGCCGCCAATAATTCACCGCTGTATCGCACCCTGTAAAAACCGTGCCCCCCCGCGTTCACGACGATCCAATCGGCCGGCTCGTCGAGCTCGATCCGCTGCTCCCGCTCGGTCATCAATAGAATCTTATTTATCATGCCGGACTTGGTGCCAGCGCGCAGGAAGATTGGCACATGCCATTTGCGATCCTGATCGGATCTGTCCTGCAGGTAGCGAAAGATCTGTTGCGTCAGGCGAATGCTGCTGCCGTCCTGTTCGACGCCGATAAGCGGATAACCCGGCTGAAAAATCCATGTGTCCATGAGCGAACGCGCCGGCTGTTTGGTCGACTCTTCGAGGGCATCCCAAAGATCGGTCGTCTCCGCGTTGCCGTAGGCATGGCGCCGCAAGTAAAGCCGGATACCGTCGCGAAAGGCCTGGTCGCCAAGATACTGCTCGAGCATGCGCAGCACCGAAGCGCCCTTTTCATAGGTGAGCACGTCGAACATGCCCGCCGCCTCTTCCGGCCGCTCGACCGGAAACTCGATGGGGCGGGTGCTCTTGAGCCCGTCTACCTGCATGGCAGCGGCGCGCGAGACCGTAAAACTGTCCCAGCGGCGCCACTCGGGCTTCCAGGCGTCGACGGCGAGCATCTCCATGAAAGTCGCAAAGGCCTCATTGAGCCAGAGGCCGTTCCACCATTTCATCGTGACCAGGTCGCCGAACCACATGTGGGCGTTCTCGTGGGACACCACATCGGCGACTCGTTCGAGCTCCGCGCGCGTCGCCTTGTTGCGGTCGACCAGCAGCGCGGTTTCGCGAAAGGTAATCGCGCCTAAATTCTCCATGGCGCCGGAGGCGAAATCCGGAATCGCGATCAGGTCCAATTTGTCTCCCGGATAAGGGATATCGTAGTAGCGGCTGAAATGCTCCAGTGAAAACTTGCCGATATCGACGGCGAATCCGGTTAGTTGTTTCTTCCCGGGCACGGCGCAGACGCGCAGCGGCGCGTTGTCCGCCATGACCGGCTCCGTGGCCTCGAACTCACCGATGACGAAGGCGACGAGATACGTCGACATCTTGATCGTGTCGGCAAAGACGACTTTCTTTTTTCGGCTTTCCGGCAAAACCGTTTCACTCGTCATCCGTGCATTGGAGATCGCCGTGAGCTTTCCATCGACGATCAGGGTGACCTGGTAAACGGCCTTGAACGCCGGCTCGTCCCAGCAGGGAAAAGCCCGGCGCGCATCGGTGGATTCGAATTGCGTCGATGCCAGCCGTTTCTCTTCCCCGTTCGAGTCCTTGTAGGTGCTGCGGTAAAAACCGTGCAGCTTGTCGTTCAGAATTCCCGAAAATTTTACATGCAGTTCGTGCCGGCCGGTAGGCACGGTCTCGGTAAAACTCAGTGCTGCCTGTTCATTCTCCACATCCAGGCGCACGCTCGCTGGCAAGACTTTGCCTCCGGCGAGGTGAAGCGAGGCTGTGTGCAACTCCAGCTCGNCGGCGTTGACGACGATTTCGCGCGCGGGNTCGCGAACNTCTATGGAAANNATCTCTTCGCCGGCAAACGTCCAATTCACTAGATCCGGCGACAACGCTAGCTCGTAACGCTCCGGTATCACCGTGTCCGGCAATCTGTGAGATTTTCGCTCTGACATGGAATCTTCCTTGTGTCGAGTCTCTTAATGGTTATTAGGAATCCTATGATGAAACTGCAGTACTCTCAACGCGGTCGGCGTTTCTATCGAGCGAGAACGCTTTCTCCTACACTTCAGCGCGAAGCGCTTCGAGCGGCGAACGCGCGAAGATGCCCCAGCATCCGGCGGCTCCGGCTAGGACGGTGGCGGTGGTCACCAGAACGAGGATCGTTAGCACCGGTCCGAGCGCAATCGCCGCAGGCGCGCCAAAGAAGTAAAAGCCCAAAGCCCAGGTGGAGCCGATGCCGAGGACTGTGCCCGCTACTCCCGCCGTGGCGCCGAGCAGCAAGTATTCCGCCACAACCACACCGAGGATTTGAGCGCGCGGTGCTCCCAGGGTCCTTAATAGGATACTTTCTCTCAGCCGCTGCGCGCGGCTGCCGAGAACCGCGCTGGCGAGCACGGCAAAGCCCGTTACGATGGTGAAGAACGCAATGAAGCGCATGGCGGCCGCGACTTTGGACAGGATCGAATTGAGCGTGTTCAGAATCAAACTAAGATCGATCGCCGAGACGTTGGGGAAGCGCTCCACCACGTCGCGCTGCAGGTTCGCCGCCGCCTGGGCGGATTCGGCCCGCGCCACCACGGCGAAAAACTGCGGCGCGCTTTCGAGCACTCCTTCAGGAAACACCACGAAGAAGTTCGGCTGCACCCGCTGCCAGTCGACCTTGCGGAGACTTGCGATCCGGGTCCTCAGCGGCACGCCTTGAATTTCGAATTGCAATTCATCGCCCGAACCGACCCGCAACGTTTCCGCGATGCCTTTCTCGACGGAAACGGGAATCGGGTCGGCGTCTGGCGCGACCTTCCCTTGCCAGGCGCCGGAAATGATTTCCTCCGTCTCGGTAAGCCGGCCCCGGTACGTCGACCGGTACTCGCGGCGCAGCGCCCACGAAGGAATCTTCCCCTCGGCGCGCAGCTCCTCGACGCCTCGTCCCTTCACGCGAATCAAGCGCATGGTGACGATCGGAACCTGCTCGCGCAGCGAAAGGCCCTGGGCGCGAATCAGCTCGGCGATGCCGGGCCGCTGCTCACGCTGAACATCGAAAAGCACGAGATTGGGTTCGCCCGCGCCGGCGCGCCCGGCCACCTGGGACACCAGCATGCGCTGCGAGCTATACAGGGTCACAAGTAAAAATGTGCCGAGACCGATCGCCACCATCACCGCGGCGGTTTGATTGTTCGGGCGATGCAAATTGGCCAAACCCTGCCGCCAAGCAAAGGGCAAGAAAGCGGGCGCGAATCTACGCAACAGCGCCGATGCGCCGCGCGCAAGCGCGAACAATACGCCGAAGACAGCCAGCACTCCCACCGTAAACCACGAACCGGAGACAATTCTGCCGGTGGTCCAGACGGCAAATGCCCAGATACCCGCGGCGACCAGAGCGAACATTATCCATACGAGTCGATCGCGGGCGGGCCGTTCCGTATCGAAGGATGCGCGCAGCGCCAGCAGCGGCGAAATTCGGCGCAGCGGCACCAATGGAATCAAAGCGAACAAGAGCGCGGTGCCCAGACCTACGATAAAACCCGCGACAATTCCGGCCGGCGCAATGGTGATGATGGCCGTCACCGGCAGAAAATCCTTAAGCGCGATGGGCAGCACGTATTGAGCGGCAACGCCCATAAGAGCGCCGACGATGGAGCTCGTGAGTGCCAGGAGGAGAATCTGAATCACATAAATGCAAACCGTCTCCTCGGGGCCCGCGCCGATGCAGCGCAGCAAAGCCACCGAGCGCGCCTTCACCCGGGCAAAGACATGGACCACGCTGGCGACCCCGACCCCGGCCAGCAGCACCGCCACAAACACCGCCAGCGTCAGATAGCGCGCCAGATTTTCAGTCGACTCAGCAATGGTGCTGGCGCGCCGGCTTACCGTATCGGCCTGCAGCCTCAGCCGCTCGAGGTTCGTGCCGAGTTTGCTCACGACCTCGTCAGCGTCGGTATTCGCCGGCAGTTTGAAATAGACGCGATGGCGCACCAAACTGCCCCTCTGCAGCAGGCCGGTTTGATCCAGGTAGGCCATCGGAATGTAGACGCGCGGGCTGATCAAGGAAAACGCCAGACTCTCGCCGGGAATTTTGCGCAGCCTGCCAAATATGCAAAACTCCCGATCGCCGATTTTAAGATAATCCCCGACCCGAGCACTGAACTGCAGCATGACATTTTCGTCGACCAGGGCGTTGGGACCGCGTTCAAAATCCACGCGCGAGAAAGCCGGTTCCGCTTCCAGCGCGCCGTAGTAAGGAAAACTACCGTTAATCGCTCGCACCTGCACCAAACGCGAATCGCCGGTGCGGGAAAAATAAGCCATGGAGGAAAAGCCGATCTGCCGTGATTGATCGCCGCCGAGCGAACGAAACAAAGCCTCATCCTCGGCCGTAAACGCTTCGCGGCTGTCGAGAGAAAGGTCGGCGCCGAGCAAACTCTTCGACTGCGTCCGGATGCTCGTCTGCAAGTTGTCGCGAAACGAAAAAACCGCGACGACCGACGCCACCGCCAAGACGATGCTCGACATGGAAACCAGCAAAGGGCGCCATCCGGTCCGCGCATCGCGCAGCGCCAGGCGCCAGACCCAGCCTTTCAATAAACCTCTCATAATAAATTGTGATTACGTGCCGGTCTGGGATATTTCCGAGCCGTTGCTCTCAACCGCCAGTTTCCCGCCGCGCAAGCGGACGGTCCGGCTCGCCTGTTGGGTGAGCTCGCGATCATGGGTAACCAAAACCAGCGTCGTGCCGCGTGTCGCGTTCAGATCGAAGATCAATTTGATAATGTCGCCGGCCGTGTCGGCGTCGAGATTGCCGGTGGGCTCGTCGGCGAATAAAATTTTCGGCTGGTTCATGAACGCCCGCGCAATCGCCACGCGCTGCTGTTCGCCGCCGGAAAGCTGAACGGGATAGTGATCCAACCGGCCGTCGAGCCCGACTTGTCTAAGCAGATCGCCGGCGCGCGCGCGCGCGTGAGTTTCGCCGCGAATCTCGGCGGGAACCATCACGTTCTCCAGCGCCGTGAGGGACGGCAGCAATTGAAAGTTCTGAAAGATAAATCCCACCGACTGATTGCGCAGCCGGGCAAGCTGCTCCTCGCTGGCGCTCCCCAACACCGTGCCATCGAGCTCCACCGAGCCTTCGCTGGGCCGCTCGAGCCCGGCGCAAATGGCAATCAACGTCGTCTTGCCGCTGCCCGACGGGCCGACGATGGCGCAGGTGCTGCCCGCTTCGATGGCGAAAGAGACATCGGTCAAGACGCTGATGATATGATCGCCGCTCTTAAAAAACTTGCTCAAATGCTCTACGCTTAGGATCGAATTAGTCATGGTTGAGGAAAGAAAGTAACCGGCGGTGCATGGTTGAGTAGCTTCAACTCTAGAATTTTTATGACCTTGAAACAACTCGGACCGAGCGGAAAGCGTCTGACGCGCGCTCCGTTCTTTTTGATGTTACTGAGCATGCTGGCCGCAACCACACCTCAAGACCGGGTGATTTTATTTCTCGGCGACAGCATCACCGCCGGCAACGGCCTGGAACTTTCGCAGGCCTTTCCCGCGCTCGTTCAAGAAAAGATCAACGCCAAGAGTTGGCGCTTCAAAGTCGTCAATGCCGGCCAAAGCGGTGACACCAGCGCCGGCGCTTTGGACCGTCTCGATTGGCTATTAAAGAACCGCGTCGAAGTGTTGGTTCTCGAACTCGGCGGCAATGACGGTTTACGCGGTCTGCCGGTGGAAGGGACGCGGAAAAATCTTCAATCGATCATCGACCGAACCAAGGAAAAGTATCCGGAAGCAAAAATTATCATCGCCGGCATGAAAGTGCCGCCCAACATGGGCCGGGAGTACGCCGACAAGTTCGAAGCCGTTTTCGCCGATCTCGCCAGGAAGAACAAGGCACCGCTCATCCCCTTCGTTCTCGATGGGGTCGCCGGCGTGCCCGCGCTCAACTTGCCCGACGGCATTCATCCGACGGCCAAAGGCCAGCAAATCGTCGCCGCTAACGTGTGGAAAACGCTCGAACCTGTGCTACGCTCCATGGCTAAATAACTTCCAGCGCGGTGTTCCAAAGGAAATCAAGTTGAACCGGCTCGATAATCTTACGTTTGCTTTCGTTGCGTTCGCTGCAATACTGCAAAGTTGCGGAGTCGCACAGAGCCCATATCTGGGCACCTGCGGTAGAACGCCCAACCTCGAACTCGTGTCTCTCGCCATGGCCCCCGATCCGCTCCCCGAAGCGAGAAAGATCGACACCTGGCGCGCCATTATCCGCTCGGACAGCGCCGACGTCTGCCAGACCACCCTCGACGTCGTCGAGGCGGAAACACAAAAACCCGTTACGCCTGAATTACAGTCCGAAGTGTCCCTCGGCATGAATGAAGTGGTTCTCGATTCCCTCGCCAACTACCGCTTGAGCGGCACTGAAATCTGCTTCTCGGTCGGCGCCTATATCAACGGCACCAAAATAGAGCTCCATTCCCCGCGCCGTTTTTGCGCCCGCACCATCGACCGCGGCTGGTGGTCGATGCGCTGACCAACCGCACTCTTGAATCTCTTGTCCCCTCCCCCACATCCGCCCCAAGCTCCTTGACACGATGCTCGAACCTGAACGATAGTCCTTGAAGTTTTATTCACAACACAAAGGAGACAATATGGCAGTTCGACTCATCGTAACCATCACAGCCGCACCCGGCAAAGGTTCAGAGCTGGCTAAGCTATACAAAGGCCGCTGCGACGACATCATGAAAGAACCCGGATGCGAGCAGTTCGAAGTTTTCCAAAGCGTCGTCAACCCCGACAAGCTGACGCTCCTGGAACGCTGGAAAGATCAGGCAGCGCTCGACGTCCATTCCAAAGTGAATGCCACCCGTCCCCCGCTGCCCGCCGAGTTGCGCGTAGGCACGACCGAGCGCGAGGATTATCAATACAATCGGACGCGTTAAGCTTTGAGAGGCGTAACCATCGATAGCCATGGGCGCGCAGCGTCATAACTCTCACGGCGGCCGCCGATGGGTTGGTCAATGGCGCAAGAAATTCGCCGTGTCCGCGATTGTGTTTAACGCAATTAAGCCCAAACGAATTCGCTACGCAGGCAGGTTGGGATTCTCCACCTTAGGCGAGCTCCATTTGAGGTGCCGCTCGAGAAAGTCAACCACCAAAGGCCACGACAGATCCGCGGTGTGAGCGTTGTAACCCGGCGCCCCTGGATCGACGTAGCCGTGACCTCCGAACGGGAAGAAGTGCCACTCCAGGGGCTGGCCGTTTTCTTTGAAAGCCTGCCACATCTGTTCCTGCACAGGTAGCACAGTCGTCACATCATCGGCGCCGTACAGGTTGATCGACGGGCAGCGAATCTTCCTCGCGCTGACCGTGGGATGGATGGGTCTGAGCGGTGAATCCGGTTCCGCTCGAACCGTTGGATAGTAGCCGACGAAGGCGCGAACTTCCGGCGTCGCGGCAACGAAATGAATCGCGATGCGCCCGCCCATGCAGTACCCGCAAACCGCCACGCGACTCTTGTTTACCGTCGATTGCTTGAGCAAAAACTGCCACCCCTCCGTCAGCACGCGGGTAAATTCCGGGTCCGGTGTCTTCGCTTGGATTTGTGATCCCAAAACAATGTGGGTCGGTTCGGGATAGCCCAACTGTTCGAACACATTGATCGCAAAGGTCGTGTAACCGAGCCTGGCAAACTTTCGTGTTTCAGTTTTGATATATTCTCCAAGCCCGCCCTTCGGATGGATCAGAAACAGCGCCGGCCCGGGCTCCGCCCGTTCTGGATAGGACAGGAATCCCGCTACTCCATGGTCTTTGGTCGCGAATGCTTTTTCAATGATGCGCATCGATTCACTCCTCGAGAATTGAATGTTGGAACGAAACCTAACATGATCGACTGAGAATGGTAAAGAGGCGAGTCGCAATCGGTTGTTTCTTAACCGAGCGGCTTCAAGCCGTAAAAACGCTCGGCATTGCCGTGCAGCACGGCGTGCTTGTCTTCGTCGGTAAGATGCTCGTTTTCGATAATCTCTTCGATCTCGTGTTTACAGTATTCGTTGTTCACTTCATGAGGAAAATCGCTGGAAAACATGAACGGCTTGTTACCCACGGCCTGCACCAAATGATGCAGTGCCTTTTCTGTGCCTTCGCAGCCGATAAAGATTCTGCCTGCCTCAATGTGACGGCGTATGTACGCACTGACATTCTCGCCTTGCTGAAGCTGAATGTATTCTCGCCGCGGATCGTATTGGATGTGGGTTTCCCAGCCGCGCTCGAAACGTTCGAGACAGGTTTGCAGCCAGGAGACACCCGCCTCCATAAAGCCGATGCGCAGGTTGGGGTATTTATCGAACAAACCGTTAAAGATAATACCCGCGAACGCCACCATCTGCCCGAACGGATGGCCGAGGCCGTTGATCGGCGCGTAGGGTGTCAAATAATCCATGCCCAGTCCTTCATGCGCGCCACCGTGCACTCCTATACAACATCCGAGACGGCTGGCCTCCTCATAGACCGGCCAATATTCTTTGCTGCCCAGGTGACTTTTGAAGCCCGTCGATGGCAGCATTACACCGCAGAAACCAAGCTCGGTTACCGCCCGGCGCATTTCTTTTACCGCCTCCTCGGGTTCCTGAAGCGGGATGAGCGCCAGTCCCTGGAAACACGGACTCTTTTTTAAATAAGCATCGGCGAACCAGTTGTTCCAGGCGCGCGCCACGTCGATGGCGAACTCGAGGGTGATGACTTTGCCGAAAGCCAAACCACCGGTGCTGTATAGCACCGCGCGCTCGATGCCGACATCCTCCATGAACTCCAGCCAGCCGTCATCCCTGACCTGCCGGAAGGCGCCGGGAACGAGCTGAAACAAACTGGCCGAGTGCAAATGATCCAACGGCGGAAAGATCCGGCCTTTGAAACGACCGCTCTTGATGTAGGGCTCCGGCATGTATTGCAACAACGCGTCCCAATCCTCCATGACGTGACCGTCGCCGTCGATGACGGGAATAGCATTGCGGGCCATAATCGATGCTCCCTTCGCTCAACCCAGTAATTTTCTACTTCCTATCGCAGAACCGCGGCCCGAAGCAATGATCAACAAAAGCACTCAATGCATCGGCCGAACGATTCACTTGACAGCCAATCTTGCGCGGTCTAGGGTCCGCCGAGAACCATGGGAGGTTTTTTATGCCACGTCCGAAAGTCATCGATGCCGATGGCCATATCTATGAAAATCACGAAGAGATAGAGGAATACTTCGAAGGCGAGTATCGCGGCATGCGGCGCGCGCGAGCCTACGCTTTGTTCCCTTCTTTAGACGGTTGGCCGCGCGGGTTGGGCGCGGGGCGTCCCGATAAAGTCACCGAAACGCGACCCGAGGACGTGATCAAGTTCGTCGACAACATGGGGCTCGAGAGCACCGTGCTTTATCCCACCGCCGCTCTCGCCATCGGTTTAGTGCAAGATCCGCATTGGGCTTGTTCGCTGGCGCGCGCTTATAATAATTGGTTTTACGCGCGCTACAGAAAAAAGGACTCGCGCCTCAAAGGCGTCGCCGTCCTGCCCGTGCAAAATCCTCAGGCCGCTGCTGAAGAGCTGCGCTACGCCGTGGAGAAACTCGACATGGTCGGGGCATTTCTCCCATCCGCCATGGTCGCGAACAAAGCCTTCGGCCACCCGGATTACCATCCAATCTTTCGCGCCGCTGAAGAGCTCGGTGTGCCCCTCGGCATTCACGGCGCGCCGAGTCGCGGGTTCGGCTTTGATTTTTTCGAGGACCAAGGTCAAGTCCACGCGCTGGAACATCCCTTTCCGCTGATGATTCAATTTACCAGCATTGTTTGCGACGGCGTGTTGGAAAAGTTTCCGCGCCTGAAGCTCGCCTTTCTCGAAGCGGGTTGCGGTTGGCTCCCCTACATGATGGATCGTCTGGATTACGAGTACGAAACCCGCGGCGGCCGCTCCTTTCCCAATATGAAGAAAAAACCCAGCGCCTACGTGAAGGACTGCCCGGTCTACGTCACTTGCGAACCGGAAGAAACGTCTATGGCCTACGTCACCCAAGTGATCGGCGCGGACCGGCTCATGTTTCCGTCCGATTATCCGCACGAGCGCGTTTACGGTGAATTTCTCAAAGACATCCCGGAGCTGCTCGCCCGCCCGGAGTTAACGGATTCGACAAAGCAGAAAATCCTTTACGATAATGCCAAGACGTTTTACCGGATTTAGCAGACTGCTGAAAAAGACTTATATGCCGATTGCCCTGAGCATGGTCGAAGGGCGCGCTCAATCACTTGGCTCCAACGTACATGCTTGGAGAGGACCAATCTGATGCATTCCGCGGCAAAACGATTTATTTTCCTTGTCCTTTTGTGCTCCCCGGCTCTTTCATTCGCCCAGGACGCCAAGCTTATTGACGCGGCTAAGAAAGAAGGCCGTCTGGTCGTCTACGGCACCATGCAATCCGACATTTTCGAGCTGCTGCAGAAGTCTTTCCAGAAGAAAACCGGCATCACTGTCGATTACTGGCGCACCTCGGCGACCAAAGTGATGGAGCGGGTGCTGAGCGAAGCGCGCGCCGGTAAAGCTCTCTTCGATCTCGTCATGGCCACCGAAGACACCATGCGAATCATGCTCAAGGAAGGCATTTTGGCGAAGTACGACTCGCCGATGAACAAAGATTTTCCCAAAGATGCCATTGATCCCCTGTTGGGTCCGCGGGCGCGCAACCACATCGTCGGCATCGTCTACAACAAAAACATGATCAAGCCCACCGATGCGCCGAAGACCTTGGAAGACCTCGTCAAACCTCAATACCGCGGCAAACTGGTCATGGCCGACCCAACCTTGCACACGACCACCGCGCAATGGCTCACCAACGTGCACAAACTCATCGGCAAAGATAAGGCGAACAAATTCATACACGACCTGGCGGCGATGAAACCGACCCTGGTCGAATCCTTCAATCCCGCCGCCGACCGCGTCACCTCGGGAGAGTTTCCCATCGGCATAACCTACGTTTATTACGTTTATCTCAACGGCATCAAAGGAGCGCCCCTCGATTACGTTCGGACTGGTAGGTTTCTCGGCGACGCCAGCTATTTGACCTTGTTTCACAAAGCGCTCCATCCCAACGCCGCCAAAGCTTTCATCGATTTCTTTCTCGACGAGGAGAGCATGGGTATCATGGCCAAAGCCGGCGAGTTCGTAAACCGAAAGGGCGTTTACCCGCCGGTGCCCGACGCGGACAAGATCCAGTTCGTCGAGATGGACGATCTCGGCGAAAAGGTCTATGCCGAAAAGCGCAAGGAATTTCATAAGCTCTTCCTGCAATAACTGGAGAATCCGGTGGACAACGAGCAAAGCAAGGCCTATATCGCCATGCTCGCCGCCACCGCCGGCGTCAGCGCCGATCTTTCGCCGGCGACGATCTTCGACTTTTCTTTCGCCGCCGCGGCCGCCAAAGAATTGGCCGCGAAAAAATAGCGTTGTCATATTCTATTCCATCAGCGCCTTAAGAAATTCTCGGTCCGATGTTAGACTGTGTGCTCCGTCCCGCATGGAGGCACAGTATTGGCGAAGGCAATCGGGCTCGACTTTGGCACGACCAATAGCGCTTTGGCGCTGGCGACACCTGACGGCGCGATTCGATTGGCGCAGTTTAGCGGCGCGGCAACATTTCGCTCGATCCTCTATTTCGATGAACACGACGGAGCCCGGAATGGCAAACTCCGTGTAGTCGCTGGACCCGACGCGATCCAAAGCTATCTACATGCGAAGACACCGGGCCGGCTGATTCAGTCGATGAAGTCCTATCTCGCGAGTCGGCTGTTCAATCAGACCCAGATCCTCGGCGAGACCTATACGCTGGAAGAGTTGATCGGTATCCTGCTTCGCTGTCTGAGAAAGTCCGCCGAGGAGCAATGCGGNGACCTTGGCTCCGAGCTAGTCGTCGGCCGCCCGGTNCATTTCAGCGGCACCAAGGACGANGCGGATGACNCGTTCGCCGTGAAACGTTTGCGCGCAGCCTTCAGCAATGCNGGTTTCGAGAAAGTCCACTTCCTGCCTGAACCGGTCGCCGCTGCCTACAAGTATCAGCAGCGTCTCGATCATGATGAGCTTGTGCTGATCGCCGACTTCGGCGGCGGCACCAGTGATTTCTCTCTGGTTCGGCTAAATGCAAATTCGTCCAGTGTAGGAAAAGCGCAAAGTTCTGTCGTCGGCACCGACGGCGTCGGCATCGCCGGCGACACTTTCGACAGCAAGCTGGTCAGAAACCTTGTTGCTCCCATGCTCGGCTTCGGCTCCAAATACAGGAGCCAGTTCGGTAAAATCCTGCCGGTACCGAATTGGTTGTACGAGCACCTCGAACGGTGGCATTACTTGTCCTTTCTCAAGACTCGAAAGAACATGGAGCTTCTCCGCAAGATCAGATTTCAAGCCGTCGACCCGCAAAGAATCGAAGCCCTGATCGACCTCGTCGATCACGATCTCGGCTACCGGCTTTATCAGTCCATCGAGCGCACCAAGTGCGCGCTATCCAGCGAGAACCAAACCGAGTTTCGTTTCGATGAAGCTGCGGTCGTAATTGAGCCGAATGTCACACGCTCTCAATTTGAAGGCTGGATCGAACCTGAAGTCTTGCAGATCAGCCGCTGCGTGGACCGCTTGATGTCGAAGTGCAATGTCGCGCCTAAGGACGTGGATGCAATCTTTATGACCGGCGGATCCTCGTTCGTGCCGGCGATCAGGCGCCTGTTCGAAGAAAAATTTGCACCTGAAAAACCGCTGCGCGCGGGACAAGAATTTACATCAGTCGCCGAAGGCTTGGCAATCCACGCGCTGGAGCTGGCGCGCTCATAGGCTAAGAACTCCATAGCTTCATTCCCAGGCTACACCAGGCCGTGGCCTGCCGTATTCGTTGGGGCCGGTTGCCTGCGGGTGGGTTGACGCGTTCGTTTTTACGGTAATGCCAATAGCTCTCAATACAGCTCGCCTCTGTTTTTTCGCTCCTCCGTCGGGCGCCAGCGCAAAAGATACGATTCAGCGCGGTTGATTGCCTCATTACAAACAACGACCACCAGCGCAAGAATCAAGATGCCGCCCAGCGCGCCGGTCGTCGAAAATAAAGAAGTATTGTAGTTGATCAAATAACCGAGCCCTTTGCTGGCGGCGATGAATTCGCCGACCACGGCGGCAACGATGGCATAGGGTAGGCTGATCTTCAGTCCCGTGGTGATCCAGGGGACGATGGACGGCAGCGTGACCTTCATAAGGATCTGACGTTCGCTGGCGCCCATGATGCGCAGGATATTTTTCAGCTCGGCGTCCACGCCCTTGACGCCGGCGTAGGTATTGAAAAAGGTCAGAAAGAACACCACGCTCACGACCAGAATCACCTTGGAAGTCGGGCCGATGCCGAACCAAATAATAAACAGCGGCGCGAGCGCGATGCGCGGGATGCCGTTGAAAGCAACGACGTAGGGATCGAGAACCTGCGCCAAAACTTCGCGCCGGCCGAGGGCAAATCCCAAACTGATGCCGAATATCGAGCCGATGAAAAAGCCCACAAAGGTTTCGTAAAGCGTGATGGCGAGATGACCGAAGATTGAGCCATTGGCGAACACTTCGTGGAGGTAAATGAAAACCTTCGACGGGCTCGACACCCAGAAGGGATCGATCAGTCTCCCGGAGCTCAACTCCCAAAACGCCAGCAGAACCAGACCGAAGATCAGCCGGTAAAGAAACAGTCGTCCGCGGCCGATCATTTGCTCAGGAACTCGTTGGTAACGAGCTCGGCGTAGGGCGAGCGCTTTTTGAGTATCCCCGCCTGCTCTAATATGTCCTGAGTCACCTGGAAGTTCCGTTCGCTGGTGCGGCCGTCTGGGCTCAAGGCCGGCAGCACGGCAGCGGCGCCAGCTAAGAGCAGATCCGGCGGCGTCTTGCCCAATGCGGGCTTGAGCGCCTCGGCAAGCTGCTCCGGTGTGCTCTTGATCGCCCATTGATTCGCCCTGGTCAATGCGCGCACCATGCGCCGCACTAGGTCAGGATCTTTCGCCACCGTCTCGGGACGGGCAACGAGATTTTCCATGAGAAACTCCGGTATCGAGGGATCCTCGCCTTTGGCGTTGTTGATGAACATGATCGCGAAGCCTCGGCTGATCGCTGTTTCCGGCACGGGCGGCGCGGTCAGGGCAACATCCACTTTGCGATTTTCCAGCGCCGCAAGCCAGGTCGGCCCGGCGCCGATGGGAATGATCTGCACGTCTTGTTGGGGGTTATAGCCTGCTTTGCGAATGACGAACGCGGCAAGGTGCGCGGTGAGCGCGCCGGGGTTGGTGACACCGACGGTCAAGCCCTTCAGTAATTTGATTTTCTCTGCTAACGGCATGGATTCGCTAACGCCTTTTGCCTTCGCCGACTCTCGGTGCATCGCCCAGTTAATGAAAACTTTGTTAAGGCCGCTCATGACCATAAGGAGCCGCTTGCCCTCCTGATGTGCCAGAATGACGTTGTCCCCGGTCGTGAAGGTGAACTCCACATCGCCCGCGATAAGCGCTCGGATGTCCGGCCCGCCGCCACCCGTGGACGTGATATCCAGATCGAGCTTTTCAGCGGCAAAAAAGCCCTTGCTCTGGGCGATATAAACCGGCGTCATCGAGTGGGCCACAACGGGAATGGTCATTTTTACCTTTCGCGGCGCTTGCGCGCTCACCGGCAACACAAGCCAGCCCAACGACCAAACTACTACCAGGGAAACAGCCGTAAAGAGTTTCATGAAAACGTCTCCTTATCTACGCTTCTGCCAATGTCACTTCCGGACGCAGTTCCTGCCACAATTTTTCGTATGACGAATGAAATTCCGGGCTGTCGTGGATCTGAAAGACATCCCGTGGCCGTGGAATTTTGACCGGTTCGATAAATTTGATCCTGCCGGGGCGCGACGACATCAGCACCACCCGATCGGCCAGAGCAATCGCTTCGATCAAGTCGTGGGTGATGAAGATGATGGTTTTTTTCGACGCCGACCAGAGTTTTAACAGCTGGTCCTGCAACACGATACGCGTCTGCGCGTCGAGCGGGCCGAAAGGCTCGTCCATCAAAATCAATTCTGGATCGTAGATCAGCGTGCGAATAATGTTGGCCCGCTGGCGCATGCCTCCGGAAAGCTCGTGCGGATAATGCTCCTCGAAACCGCCCAGGCCGACGCGATCGATGAAATCCCGCGCCAGCGATCTGCGCGCGGTGCCGTCGACGCCTCTGATTTCCAGGGCAATCTCGACATTTTCGACTAAGGTCCGCCAGGGCAGGAGATTGTCCTTTTGTGTCACATAGCCGATCTTGGTGCAGATGCCATCGATGGGCGCGCCGTGGAATGTGATGCGCCCGGAGCTTGCGCGCAGCAGGCCGACAATCAGATTAAGCATGGTCGACTTGCCGCAACCCGACGGCCCGACGATGGTCACGAACTCGCCCTCGGTAATATCGAGGTTGATGGAGTCCAGGGCGACAACCCTCTTGCCTCGCACATTATATTCTTTGCCGACATCCTCGATCGAGAGTAGCGCCATGGCGAAGCCTATGTTGTGATCCGAGGGATCGACGCGCCAATGCCACAGGCAGAGAACAGGGCCGGAACGGGCATCAGGAAAACCTTCATCGAGACCGCCTTATAACGAACTCTCCCGGGGGGAGCAAACCGCCTTGTTTTGAAATAACTGGACGCGATGCAATATCGCGTCGGCACTAAAGATTCAAGGCCCGCGCCGCGTTGCCGCCGAGAACGAGATCCCGCTCGATGTCCGGCAATTGCAAAGCCTTCACCTTGCGCACGCAATCGAAATCGCCCATCGCCATCGGATAGTCCGTGCCGATCACGACGCGATCCGCGCCGACGGCTTTGACCAGATATTCCAAGGCCGAAACCGCGTGAACGATGGTGTCGAAGTAAAGCCTCTTCAGATATTCGGACGGTTTTCGCGGTAGAACTTTTTTCAACTCAGGCCGCAGACCGTAGGAATGATCGAGACGCCAAATATTGAACGCGAGCAAGCCGCCCCCGTGGGATAAGCACAGCCGCAGGTTGGGATATTTTTCAAACATGCCCTTCAGGATCATTCGCTCGATCATCATCGTCGTGCGAAACGTAAACTGCAAAACATTGCCGAGCACGGGCGACAGCGGATCGTCGGCGTCGAGGCCGCCTTCAAGGGGATGAACGAACAGCAACATATCGAGCCTCTGCGCGGCCTCGAAGAACGGCTCGAAGGCCGGATCGTCGAGCGGCCTATCGCCGACCGCGTTGCCGATTTCAAGCCCTTTCAATCCCATGCTTTTGGCTTCCTCGGCGATGACGATGGAGTCGGCGACGCTTTGCAGCGGCACGCTGCCGAAACCGATGAAACGATCGGGATGCTTCCGCACCACGTCCTGAATCGCTTCATTCTGGCGTCGGGAGAAATGCGCGGCCACCGCGGCTTCCTCCCAGTAGAACAAAAGAATCGGAGACGGCGAGATCGCTTGCACATCGATCTCCATTTCATCGAGCGCCTTGATCCGGGCGCTCGGATCGTACGCTCCGGCGCCTAGCCCGGGGCGAGAGCCGATCTGGGAAGTCACCGACAATTTACCGTTCTCCAGGACAAGCTTGGGCGCGCGCGCTGAATACTTCCCGGGATTCTGCAGCGCTTCGACGGGAAAGTAGTGAGAATGGAGGTCGATGTTCATAAACCAGCCTCAATATCGCTGAGTGACCTCTTAAGCAAGCCGCTTTCGTCGACACTAAGGCTAACGGTTGTTGAACGATGGCCGGATGCGCGAATTCTGGTGAAACATTATCAGGACGCCGCGCTTTGGGATGTTAGATTTGACAACAACAAAGGCCGTCGATAGACTCCAAGCGTTTCCATCGCGCATTCGCCATCGTGCCATGATCGAACAAGATAGAAGGAGTTCATCGGCGATGATTTTATCGAAGAATTCAGACGTCAAAGGAATTGTCGTAAAAGCGATTGAAGGCAAACCCATGTACGGAGGCGATCTCATCGTCAAGCCTTTGATCAAGGGCGATGAGATGACCTTTCTGGAAATTCACTATACGCCGGGTGTAGGCGCGCCGCTTCACGTCCATACCCATGAATCCCTGGCTTACGTCGTCAAGGGCAAAGTTAAGATGATTGTGGGCAATGAAGAATATATTCTCGGACCGGGGGACGTTTGCCGGCATCCCAAAGGCGTGCCGCACGGCGTGGAAGGCATCGAGGAGTCCATTGTGGTGGAGATAAAAGCGCCCGCGCCGGAAATCTCGAGCTTCCTGGGCATGTAGCTTGAATTTGACCACGCCACTGCAACGAGGAGATTCACAATGACCGGCAAAGCGAAATACCTGATGATCGCGAGCATGGATGTCGATCCCGAACACGAGGCAATTTTCAATGAAGTCTATGACAAGGAGCACGTCCCCAACTTGAGCAAGGTGCCCGGCGTGCTGGGCATCACGCGCTACAAGCGCGGCACCCTGACCATGAACATCGGCGGCGAGCG
>Ga0065705_10104320_pt1 | contig 21148 bp, 14 predicted proteins | sample SwibulcommuniRL2_FD_59092 | JGI IMG/M metagenome (GOLD analysis project Ga0065705, IMG submission 59092) | Bulk soil microbial communities from switchgrass field near Rose Lake, East Lansing, Michigan, USA - RL2 Bulk Soil v2 (version 2) | ecosystem: Environmental > Terrestrial > Soil >...
GCGTCGTGCCGCGGCGGGCGAACGACGTCACCAGGGCCAGCCGCAAGGCGATGAACACGGCCTCGCGCGTGCCGCGGCTGAGGATATCGAGCGGCAGCGATTCGCCCTTGCCCGACTCGATGCGCAGATTGCGATTCTCCAGTGGCATCCAAATCCGCCGGTAATGTCCGTCGGTGAGGCGATGCAAGTATTCCGAGGCTTCGCGGAGCGTCTGCGGCTGGCGGTCGGTCTCGTAGCGCTTGCGGACCGCCTCGAGCACCTGGCCGATGATGGTCAGCACCTTCCAGCGGCGGATCGACGACGCCAGCTCGCGCTCGACCTGGCCGAGCTCCTGGAGCGTGTAGCTGAGCTGCTTGTCGGCGGCCAGGGCCTGCATTTCGTGCGTGCAAGCGCCGCGCCGCTCGTGCAAGTGGGCCAGCTTCGAGCGAATCTCGGCCAGCTGCTTCTGCCGCTCGTCCCAGCGCGGGCGGATGTCGCGGCCCTCGCGATGAAAGACCTCGGCAATGGACTCTTCCTTGAATTGGCCGGCCAACTGCTGGTTAATGCGGAGCGTCATCTCGTCTCGCTGCCGGGCGAGGTCGGCGGCCCGCTCGCAATCGGCCGCAGCTTTGCGGAAGCCTTTCTCGTCGTTGGCGCCGGCGAGCGTGAGCAAGGCCTGATAGCGGCGGTCCGCCCGCCGCGCCAGGGCGATCGTCCGCGCACGCTCCTTGCCCAGCCGGCGAATCTTCTTCTCTACGGCGCTGCGCAATTCCAGCGTTTCCTTTTCCTTGGTCAGCGCCTGGATCAGCTCGCGAATCTTGACCACCGGCTTGTCGGCAGCCGTGACGAGCTTCACATCCTCGATGATCTGCTGGATGCGGTTATTCAGCACCAGCATTTCTCGCTCGCGCGCGTCGAGTTCGTCCTTGCGGGCGTCGCGGCGGCGGCGCAGCTCCAGCACCCCGCTGTTATTGCGGACCACCTGCTTGACCTTGATCGGCGCGAAATCTTCCGGCAGGCCGACGCTCCGCAGGGCATTCCGCCAGCGATGGCGGGCCTCTTTCACCGCCTCCTGAGCCGCCGCCAGCCGCCCTTCAGCCGCCCGGTGGCGCTGCTCGGTGGTTTCCCGCTCGGTTCGCACGGGAATTAACTTCTCCAGGTCGCGCAGCTCGACTTCCGCCGCCCGCAGGCGGGCATCGAGCGAGCCGTTGGCCTCGGGCAGCTCGGCGTCGATTTCGTCGCGCTCGCGCTTGGCATCGCCGAGCTGCAGGCGATGCTGCTCCAGGTGCCGGTGGTTGTCGGTGATGTTCTCTTCCGAATGCCGTTCGATGAGCAGCTTGAAACAGCCGGCGCCCACCGTCATGACCAGGCCGCCCAGCACCCATGGCGTGCCACTGGCGATCCAGTTTTGCGACGCTCCGAACAGGCCGAACAGGCAGATGGCCACGCCCAGGACAAACGCCGCCCCGGTCAGGGCCGTAACGCGGAGGGGCGTTTCATCGAACGAGTGCAGCTCGTCGCTGTCGAACTCCAATTCCTTGCGACGGCGGTCGAGCTGGTCGATTCGCTCCTCGACCTGGATGCGGCGGCGAAGGAGCGCGACTTTCTGCCCCGCCTCCTCGATCGCACGGTTCACGTCGGGGACTTGGCGCGTGCGGCCCACCGTGTCGTACTGCTGGACGGCATGTTCCAGCTCGCGCTTGGCCTCGGCGGCTTCTTGCTTGGCCTTGTCCAGTTTTTCATTTTCCTCTCGCAGGGCCTGGCCCGGCCGCCGAAGCACGGCCACCGTCTCTTTGGGCAGCTCGTCCGCTGTGCCGCCGGCACTTTTGCTAAAGCCGTTGACTGCCTGGTCGATTTCTTCGTCCAGTCGCTTCACTTCCTGCCGCAGCTTGGTGAGCTGATCGTCGAGGGCCATTACCCACTGCGACTGGTCGTGCAGGGCTTCGATGCGCGAGGCGTGGCTAAGCAGCAGTCGATTGACGTCGAGCGACTCCAGGTCCTTGCGATACGAATCGCGATGGGCCGCGAGCTTCTTCAGACGGCTGCGGCACTTGGCGATCCGCTGCAAGCACTCGTCGAGCTTTTCGACCGCCTTTTCGGGGAGCTGCCGTACGTCCTTCAAGAGCTCCAACTGCCGCAGCAGGTCGGCCCGCAGGTTCCAGACGTTTTGTACGTCGAGGGCGGCCCGCAGGACGTGTGAGCCGGCTTCGATCTCGGCGATTTGCTTTTCGAGCAGGGCGGCTTCGTCGGCCAGCGATTGCCGCAGCGTGGCCACGTCGCTCCAGCGGCGAGTTGCCGCGGTGTGCTCGTTAATCTGGTCCGCGAGCTCGCCGCGGCGGGCCAGCAGCGAAGGGATCCGCGCCGGCTCGTCTTTGTTTTCGGAAAGCAGCCGCTCGCGGGCCGCAGCCGTCTCGCGAATTACGTCGATCAGTGACACCCGGTCGAGGCCGCTGGTGAGCTTGTAGAGGTAGTCCGCCGCAGCCGTTTCGTCGAGCGAGCCGAGTTCCTGAATTTCCTTGAGACCGATGGCAAAGACATTGTTGTAGGTGGGCTCATCGACGCCATCGACAAGGTCGCAAAGCTTCTGCGGATCGCGCGACTCGCCCCGGTCGTCAATGATGGCCAGCGGCCCAGCGTCGTCGGGCAGGTCGGTGACGCTGGCCGTACGATGAATATGGAACTGGCCCACGGCATCGGCCAGGAGCAGCCGACCGCCTGGTTTGCCCCCATTCACGGGCGGCAGGTATTTCTTCCGGCGTTCGGGCGTGAAGCCATAAAGGACGGCCCGGACGAACTGCATCAGGGTCGTCTTGCCCGCCTCGTTGGGGCCATAGACGACGGTCGTGGTGTCGGCGAGGTCGTCGATCACCAGGCCGTTCCACACCCCAAAGCCGTCGATGTCGATTTTCTTCAGTTTCATCTCGGCAACTCCCTGCCGGACGTAGTGGGGCGGGCATCCTGCCCGCCGTGTTGTGGACAAGTCAGCCGCTTGGCTCGCCTGTCCTACGTGTCCCGATCATCCGCTCCCAAGAGATGAGCCCCAGTCAATGCGACCTCAGCGAGAATCTCGCGATGGTCGGTCGCGGTCCACTCGCGCAAGGCTGCCAGCTCCGCTGTCCGAAACGCCTCCGGTACGTGCGCTGCCAGGTCGATGTCCTTCGGGTCGGCATCGACCAGCAGCTTGAGGCTGCGAAGGAAGTCGCCGACCATCGAATCCTCCTCCAACCACTCGCCGGGCAAGACGGGCGACTCGAACTCGACGCCGACTGACCAGAGCGTAGGCTTGGCCGGGGCGAACTCCTTGCGTAGCCAGGCGAGCAGTTCCGCGGCCAATTCGTGCCGCTTCGTCGGACGGGCCAGATGTTCGATCCCGCGCAGCTTCCAATTCACCACGAGCGGCCGCTCCTCGGCGTGTGCACGGAGCGCTTTCACGCGCTCGGCCAGTTGCTTGTGAATGTCGCCGCGGGTGGCGTCGTCCTCGACCTGGACCGCTTCGTTGTGCCAGCGAACCAGGTCAGTCGAAATGAACTGCGTTCGCAGCGTCCGATCGCTGGCAACGTGCACCAGCGTGCAACCGTGCGGACCACACTCCGCGAGCGATCTGCCCTGCGGGCTTCCCGGATAGTGCAATACGCGATGGGCGCTGCCCAGCGACTGCCGCTGTGCCTGGCCGCCGAGGGCCCAGTAATCCACCTCTTGTTCGAGCAATTCGTCCGTATTGCCCTGGCCACAGGCGACGACAATCGTCGTCAGTCCGTCGGCGTCGCTCGCTCGCTTGCCCACATTGGCCAGCGTCGTGCCGTGCCACGATCGGCCGACGAGATTGGCCACCGGCCGATCGCCGCGAAAGTGCGACAACTCCTCGGCTTCCAAGGACGAGAATACCTGTACGCTTTTGGGCAACCTGGCGACAGTGGGCCAGTCTTGAGGCGGGTCGTGCTTGCCGCCTGCCCAATAGACGGCGATTCCATGCGTATCCAGACGCTGGAATTGCTCGATGAGGAGCGTGATTGCCCGCGGCGTGGCCAGCTTGAGATCGACCAGGTTGCCCGGCAGGGCGACAAAATCGACCCGCTCCTCGATCGCCGTGCTGATCACCCGCTCGGCCGCGAGATACGGAGCGTCGATCAAGAGGTCGCGCAATGCCGGTGGGGCATCGGCGAGGGGAACGACCGGCTCGTGCAGCGCAAAGTCGCCCGCGTGAAGAAAGCGGAAATGTTGGCCGGCCATGAGCACCTCCCTGCGCTCGTCCTAGCTGACGATCTGGCGAACCAGACTCCCTCTCGCGGGGCTGCGAAAGACATCCTGGACTGGGTAATGTAGCGGAGCGGGGAGAATCGACAAAGTGCAAGTCTTTGATTGCAGTCGCCCGCTAGCACTCACGTTCGTTGGCGGCTGCCGGCGAAGCATGCGCGTCAGGGCTTGCCGTTGGCTCTCTCGAGCAATTGCTGCGCGCGGCTGTCCGTAGGGGCGATCCGCAGTGCTACCCGCAGTTGTTCACGAGCCTCCTCTGCGCGGCCTTCGCTCAGCAGCAACTCGGCCAGATTAATTCGCGCATTGGCATAACCTGGCCGCAGCCGGACCGCAGCAGCGAAGGCCTCCTTGGCTTCGGCAGGACGATTCAACTTCAAAAGGGAGTGGCCGAGGTTATATTGAGTTTCGCTGTGGTCGGGCTTGAGCTGGCTGACCCGGCGGAATTCGTGGGCGGCCTCTTCGAAGCGGTTCTGCTGAAAGTAGACAATGCCGAGTTGGAAACGCAGCCGTTCATCGTCCGGGTGAGAGCGGACCGCTTCGCGAATCAGCGCCTCGGCTTCCGAGTAACGGCGCTCACCAATGTATTTCTGCGCCTGTCGCATGACGCTGGTCGGATCTTGATCGTCGCCGGCGACCGATGCCTTCACACCGTCGGTGTCCCGCGCCGAGTGCTGCAAAGCGCTTACGGCGGCGACGTCAGGGTCGTCCCAGTTGGTGGGGAAATCCTGCATTTGACTGAGAATCGCCAGCTCGCGCTCGGCTGCGACTGGGTCCTTGAGCCGGCGGTAAAGTTGCGCTAAGAGCACATGCGTGTCGCGAGTCGCGGGCTCTAGCCCGGCACTATTTTCTGCCCATACAAGCGCCTCCTCGAACTTTCCCGAAGCGAACAGCAGCCTGGCCTGGACGAGATGCACGCGCGGATGATCTCCGGCGACGGAGCGGGCTCGATCAACCGCTGCTTGCGCCTGCCTCAGATCGCCCTGACTGAGTAAGAAGTCTGCCAAACGCAATTGCACGTGAGGACGATCGGGGGCTAGCTCCGCGGCCCGGGAAAAACAGGCCAGTGCTTGCGGAAAATCATGGTCGGCGGAACACGCGCCTTGAAGATACGGCCAGCGGTAATTTTGGGGTTCGAGTCGCTCTGCATTACGAAAACAAATCTGGGCCTCCCGATCGCATTGATCAGCCATCGCCGAACCTAGCGCGCCCCAGGCTGCGGCCGAGCGCGGCGCGCGCTCCACCTCTTCGCGCTTTTCCTTAACAAGAGTCAACAGTGGCGTAGCGACCAGATGCGCGGGAATTGCGGGAAGCGGTTCAAGTCGCGGAGGACTTCGCCAGGAAACGATCCAGATTGCCAGTGCCACCGCCGCCACGGAAGCGATCGACACGCCTAGCCAGGTCCAAGTGACGCGCAATCTTCTCCGTTTGGACCGGTCTGTCTCGGCTCGACCTGCAGTGCCACTGGTCATGGCTGCATGCCCTCGCCACGTCGGAGCGTCAGCGAAACATTTGTCGCCCCTCCCGAGAACGTTTCGAGTTGCCCGTCGTACCAGCGCACTTCGATGCGGTCGTAGGTCGCGACGGACCCCAGACCAAAATGAGCCCGCGGGTCGTTGCTCGAGAGGTAGCTCGAAGCCGGATTGATGGTGCGCGACCAGCGGCGATTAGCTGCATAGACCGTGATGGTCGCGTCGTAGTCGTCGCGCTCGCCATAACGCGGATCGACGGCCCGAACCAGCAGCCAATTGCCGCGGCGCGGTGCGACATTCACAAACAGTCGGGCCGGGCCGTTAATCTCGGTGGTGATCGCATCCAAGTCCCCGTCGTCGTCGATGTCGCCGGTTGCCAAGGCGCGCGTCACGCGGGCCGCACCCACGAAGGCATCTTGGTCGGTGGTCATTTCTCTGAAAAGCCCGTTGCCTTGATTGAGAAACAGCTTGTTGCGCTGAACGTAGGGCAGCCAAAAGTCCTCAACTCGAGCGGCAGGCAAAGCTCCGACCGCCCGCAGCACGCGGCCGTTTCCCATGAGGAGGTCCAAGTCGCCGTCAAGATCAAGATCAGCCAGAGCGGTACCAAATCCCGTGGAGTTGAAGGTTGCGACTGCCAAGCCAGCCGCCGATGTGCGGTCCTCAAAGATGCCGCTGGCTACCTGAAGGTAGAGCGTGCTGTATTCAGCGTTGATGTGGGTAATGAACAGATCGCTTCGTCCATTACCATCGACGTCGCCGCAGGCGATCCCCATGTTGGCCTGCGGTTTACCCGCTGCATCGTAGGCCGCTCCGGCCTGGATCGCTTCGTCCCGAAAGCCCTTGCCTTGATTGTTGATCCACAAAAAGTTCGCGGTCATGTCGTTGGCCACATAGAGGTCCACCCACCCATCGCCGTTGAAATCGGCTGGCACGACGCCAAACCCCGGACCGCTCTTGCCATCGATACCCGTCTCGAAGCTCACGTCACGAAAGCGAACCTGGCCGCTCGTTTCCCCTGTAACGTTTCGAAACAGCTTCGCGGGCACGTTGCCGAATCGCTGTGGATTGCAAAAGTCTTCCAGGCCGCTCAGGGTGATGCAGCGTTGCGATGGAAAGTAATCGACATAATTGGCGACAAACAGGTCCAGCCAGCCATCACGGTCGTAATCAAAGAAACAGGCCGACGTTCCCCACCGCGGGTTGTCGATGCTGGCAGCCGCCGTGATGTCTTCGAATTTCCCTTCGCGGTTAAGAAAGAGTCGATCGCTCCCGTACTTGGAGACATACAGATCCGGCCAGCCGTCATTGTTCACATCACCGACGGCGACACCCGTCCCAAAAGGCAGAGGGTCTTCCAGGCCGGCAGCGATCGTGACGTCGGCAAAACGCCCAGGGCCCACCTGCCGAAAGAGCCGGCTGGTTGGAGACGCACCCGAAGGAATCGGTTTGTCCTTAACCGCGAGCGTTGGCATGCCCTGAACGACAAAGATGTCGAGCTTTCCATCCCGGTCGTAATCGAGCAGGGCCACGCCAGACCCGTTCACTTCCGGAAAGAAATACTTCCCCGAGTCTCCACACCAGTGCTGGAAAGTTAGGCCGGCTGCCGCTGTGGCTTCCTCAAACAGCGGAGGTGATGCAGCGGCAGGCTGTGACTCCACGTTGGGCGACGGCGAAGTTCCGCCGGAAATCATCGCCCACGCCCCCACGCCACATGCGATTGCCACAGCAGCCGCCACTGCCAACCAGATACTGCGCCACGTGTTCATGCGGGAAAAACCTGCCAGAGCAATTGCCTCACATCCGGCGGAGCGAATGTTCATTTAAGCACGGTGGGGAAACAGTGCCAATTCCCACGCTATTTGCTCCGCAGCCAGAGGACGAGTGCCGCGGAAGCGTTTCATCTCATCGTTCCATCCATGATTTCCGCGGTTCGCTTTCAGCCGGCAGTCGATGCTGTTGCCGATCGCGAGACGGGATCGGTCCCGCGCTGAGCAAGCACTGACTTGCATTTACCGCTTTTTCCCCGCGACGCATCGGACCCCCTTCACGTCGGCTGTCGGTGCGGCCCGATGATCCATTGGGTGGTATTTGAGCGGATTTCCATCCGGTGCTTTCAGGGGGGCGCACGTTCTTGCTGGAGAATCCGATTATTCTGGAATGAATGATTTAATCATCCTTGACTTTTCGAAACAGCGATAGGATAACTGCGTTTAATCTAGTTGACGTGTCGTCATTTTGTCGTGACACAAGGCTAGACATTGTGTCTGTGGCCAGGAAGCCATCAGGCATACGAAATTCTCCATTTCATTGTTCCCATTGATTGGAGTCATCCCGTGAAGCAAACCACTCGTTCCTCACTTCGAGCCTTCACGCTCGTCGAACTCCTGGTGGTCATTGCGATCATCGGAGTGCTCGTCGCCCTGCTCTTGCCAGCGGTTCAGGCGGCTCGTGAAGCTGCCCGTCGCAGCAGCTGCTCGAACAATCTGAAGCAGTACGGATTGGCAATCCACAACTACCATGACACGCACGGTGCGTTGCCGCCTGGTGGCAATGACTGGGGCTACCCCAACATCAGCTGGCAGGCCTATATCCTGCCGTTTGCTGAGCAGCAGGCACTTTTCGACAAGCTTCCCTGGAAGCAGCCAATTCCACCGGCAACAACCGTCGTTGCAATGCCAGATTACAGGTATCCCGCTACCGATCCCACATTTCCGAATGTCCTGGTACGAGCGCTCCCGGGGCCGAAGTACACTCGTTGTCCCTCGGATGACAGCGACGCTTTGGCGTGGAATCACAAGACGGACGGCTGTTGGGTGGGAAGCTACTGCGGCAGCCTGGGTTCCCAGAAGACTCCTTCCAACAATTCCGCGTGCAACATTTGGATGAACCCCGCCTCGCCATTTTTCCAATACGAGAAGGGAGCGGATCACGGGAACACGACGAGTATGCAGGATCTCTCAGGTGTGTTTGGCCGGCTGGCCGGCGGCTGCCAGATGGCAAGAGTGACCGATGGGCTCTCGAACACGATCTTCGTCGGCGAGATCCTTCCCAACTGCAACGACCATGGCAAATTACATTGGTCCGGCTTCTGGCATTACAACGGACACAACAATGCCCACGCTTCGACCAGCGTACCGATCAACAACATGACTACCTGCTACTACGACTATAGTGCAGGCACCTATTTGTCTCCCGCCGTTCTGGCAACCAAACCTGGGGTGACCCATCCCAACTGCGGGGACATGTCCAACTGGAATTTCTCCTGGGGATTCCGTTCCAGGCATCCCGGAGGCGCTCAATTCTTGTTGGGCGACGGCTCCGTGAGGCTCTTCCCTTCAACGATCGATTACGTTACCTATCAACGGCTCGGCGGCAAGGCTGACGGATACTCCTTTCAAGCCCCCTAACGCCTCGATCGGTTGGGCGATGGCCGGCACGTTCCAAACCGATTTCAGTTCCAGCTCGTGATACACCAAACACCTCATCGGGACCATTCCTGGTGTGATGTTTATCCATTTGCCGACGATCCTATCGCGTCAAGGAGTCCTCCGTGAGTCGAGTCTATCGTGGCGTCTGCGTAGCTTTTCTCGTCGCCACATTTGCAATGGGTTGCGGGCAAGGGCCCAAGTTGCTGCCTGCCTCGGGAACCGTGACCTACCAAGGTAAGCCCTTGGAGGGAGCGCTCGTGACGTTTCTCGGGGCTGACAATGTGCTCGGTAGCGGTACGACCGACGCAGCGGGAAAGTACACCATCTCTACCCTTGGCAAAGCGGGTGCCGTTCCGGGCAAGAATGAGGTAGCGATCACCAAAACGTCCGGGGGAGGCGCAGCTACAACTGGCATGAAGGCGCAGTCTACGCCTCCGTCGCCTGAGGAAATCCAGAAGATGCAATCCGGGATGAAAGGCGCCATGCAGGGCAACACTACCAAGCAACTGCTGCCCGCCAAATACGCCAATCCCTCGGCGAGCGGCTTCACCGCCGACGTGCAGCCCGGCAAGTCCACGTTCGACTTCACGCTTACCGATGATTGACTAGCTCGCCATGGGATCCGAGCCGCGATGGGCGGTGCTCTTTGGACGTCGCGGCCTCTTGATCGGGTTACTCGCCGTGGCGATCGTCGTGCTGATCGTCAAGTGGAACGATTTGGCACTGGCCTATCGCTTGAACTCGGCCCAACGTGCGCTACGCGGGCGCGACTGGGTAGGCGCAACCGCGATCCTTGAGCGGTCGAAGAAGCGTGGCGAATTCTCTGGGCAATGGCATTACTTGCGAGCACGCTCGGCGCGGCACACGGGACAGGTCGCCGAGGCACAGCGCCATCTCGCCCGAGCCGCGGCACTCGGCTGGAACCCCGCTGACATCGATCGACAACGGCTCTTGATGAAAGCCGAATCGGGGCAGATAAAGCAAGTGGAAGGCCGGTTGGCGGAATTGCTTCAAGCGGAGGTCAGCGACGAGACGGGAGAAGAAATTTACGAGGCAATGGCCCGCGGTTACCTCTCTACCTTTCAGATTACCGACGCCACTCAGTGCTTGGAGTTCTGGTCGCAATGGCAGCGCGACAATGTGTTGCCTCGCCTATGGATGGGGGACATGTGGCGCCAACTCAACAATTCAACCCGCGCCGCAGACGAGTATCGCAAGGTTCTCGAGATCGATCCACATCACTCCGAGGCGCGAATCAAGCTCGCACAGATCCTGCTCGAGAAATTAAAGCTGGAGGAGGCCGAGCCGCTGCTCGTCGGCGTTCTGGCTGAGCAACCTGAATCTCCCGATGCGCTCCTGGGCCTGGCCGACATCCGCCGGCGCCAAGGCTCGCTGAAAGAGGCTCAATCGCTCGTTCACGACGCGCTGGTGCTCGACCTGCGTCCGAACCAGGTGGCAGCGGCACTGGCGACTCTCGGTCAGGTTGCCGTTGAAGATCGACAGTACGTCCGCGCCGCTCAACTACTCGACCAGTCCAACTCGCTCAACTCCAATTTGCCAGCCACCCATCTAGCGTTGGCGGCCTCGCTGCGGGCCTTGGGACAGGAAGACCTGGCCGCGTTGCACCGCGCCGCCGCCAGCAGAATTCAGGAGCAGGCCACCCGCATGGTGACGGTCATTCAAAGGACGCTCGCCGAACCGGACAATCCCGATCCGCGATGCGAGGCCGGGCTGATTCTGATGGAGCAGGGGCTATGGCAGCCCGGGGCGGAATGGCTGAAGACCGCGCTCGCTCTCGATCCGGGACATCCCGGGGCAAACGAGGGCCTGGCCCGTTATTATGAAATGATCGGCGATTCTTCGGCGGCCGCGCGCCACCGCCAACACCGATCAAGCTCGCCGGAACCGACAGCGACCGTTCCCGAGCATCAACAATGACTGGAATTCAAGCACTTCGCTCATTCGCCTTCGCGCGGCCGGCGCTGCCATTGGTCCTGGCTGTGTGCTGGGGCACAGGCTGTGACCGCGGCAGCCTTGCCACGCCAGTCGCTACTGTTTCGGCGCCGCTACCGAGGATTTGCCCATGGGTGGACCAGGCCAAGTCGCTGGGAATCGAATTCACCTACCGTAACGGGTCGGAAGCCGATCAATCCACAATTCTCGAATCGCTTGGCGGGGGAGTCGGCTGGCTCGATTTCGATCGCGACGGCTGGCTCGATCTTGTGGCGCCTGGCGGCGGCGGTTTTGCAACCGGTAACCAGATCACAGGCCTGCCAGCCGGCTTGTATCGCAGCGTCGCCGGTCAGAAATTCGTGACGGTCGGTGCACGGGCAGGCATCGAGTCCGCGAAGCTTTACTCGCACGGTCTGGCAATCGACGATTACGATCACGACGGGTTCGATGATATCCTGATTACTGGTTACGGTGCGCCGCAACTATGGCGGAACTTGGGAGACGGAACCTTTGCGGACGTGGCACGAGAGGCGGGGATTACTGATGCCCGCTGGAGTTCCAGCGCCGGTTGGGCGGACTTCAATCGGGACGGCAATCTTGACTTGTACATCGCGCACTATGTGAATTGGTCGTTCGAGAATCACCCCTACTGTTCCGGTCCTCAGCGCGGTATCCGCGAAATATGCCCGCCTCGGAGCTACGATCCGGTGCCGCATGTGGTGTATTTCGGCCAGGGAGACGGGACGTTTGTTGATGCGTCGTCCACAGCGGGTCTGCGGCCGGACGGCAAGGGGTTGGGGGTGTTATTGTGCGATGTCGAACCGGACGGTGACACGGACATCTACGTCGCCAACGACACGACCGACAATTTTCTTTATCTCAACGACGGACAGGGGCATTTCGTGGAAGCCGGCGTCGCGCGGGGGGTCGCCTTGGACGATCGCGGCATTCCCAATGGCAGCATGGGCGTCGAGTTGTGCGACTACAATCAGGACGGCCTGCCGGATTTGTGGGTCGCCAACTACGAACATGAGTCGTTTGCTCTCTATCGGAATGAAGGCCACGGCAATTTCCTGCATGTCAGTCAGCGACTGGGAATCACTGATCTCGGCGGGCTGTTCGTCGGTTTCGGGACGGCCTGTGAGGATTTCGATTCCGATGGCGATCAGGATTTCATCGTGTCCAACGGTCACGTCATTAAGTATCCCCAAATCGCGCCGCGTAGGCAGCTTCCTTTGCTCCTGGAATTCCAAGGGAACCGTTTCGAGCGGGCGCGTTTTCAGCCCGCGAGCTATTTCGAAGAGCCGCACGAGGGGCGCGGCCTGGCCGTCGCCGATTTTGACGCCGACGGGGACCTGGATGTCGCGATATCGCACCTCAACGAGCCTGTGGCGCTACTACGCAACAATTCGAATCCGCCGGGCGGATGGCTTTCCCTGAGGCTGATCGGCACCCGCTCGTGCCGCGATGCAGTAGGCGCCCGCGTCGAACTGCACTGCGGCGAGCAGCGCTTGATTCGGCAAGTCACCGGCGGTGGCAGCTACCTGTCGCACCACTGCCGCAACGTGCATTTCGTGCTGCCCGGCGGCAAGGGACCGCGGACGCTGATCATTCACTGGCCCGCAGGCGCCGTCCAGCAACTGGATGCCGCATCGCTCCAGGGCCAGATCACCGTAATCGAGCCCGGCGCCGATGCCGACCCACATTCCCCGTCGGCAAGCGAGGTGGGAAAGTGACCCAGGCTTCACTCGCAATCGTCACGACCGCGGCACGCAAGAGGTGGTTTTCGATCCGCTCGCGGCCGATCACTATCGTTCTGTTGGTCGGGCTGATTTGCGTCCTTACGGTCGCCGCGCTCGCATGGCGCTGGATGCGCGGCCGTCCCGAAACAGCCTTCGCCGAAGCACTGACTGCCCTCGACCGCCAGCAGTGGCAAACGGTTCGAGAACTGGCTCGTGAGCTCAAGAGCTCGCCCGCGCACCAGTCGCAAGCGACGTTCCTTCGCGGCGCGCTGTTGCTTCAGCGCGGCCACTACTATCCCGCGCTCGACGAATTCGAGCAGATCAAAGACGCTCCGGGCTTGAGAATTCAGGCGCTGACGCTAATGGGTCAAGCTTGGTATCACCTTGGCCGGCATGTCGAGGCCCAGGCGGCACTCCAGGAAGTGCTGAAAGGCGATAGCAACTCCGTGGAGGCGCATCGCTGGTTGGCAGCCTCGTACTACGACCAGGGCGCCATCCACGACGCACTCGTTCATCTCAAACGCACCGCCGATCTGGATCTTCAAGATCCGCGGCCGCTGAGGCTTCTGGGGTTGATCTATAAAGATTACGAACGATTCGAAGACGCAATTCCCGTGTACGAAGAGTCGCTTCGCCGCAAGGCCGACCAGCCTGACGCGGCCGATGTCCGGCTGGAAATGGCTACCTGCCAGCTGCGCCTCCGCCGCCATCGAGAGGCGCTGCAGACGCTCGCGTCGAGTCCTGAATCTCCGGACGTGGATGCGGTACGTGCGGAATGCTACTACGCCATTGGAGAAGCCGCCCAAGCCAAGGAATCGCTTGCGCGGGCCTTAGCGGCCCAGCCCGATCATTTGGATGCCGCATTGCTTCGCGGCAGCATGTTGCTGGATGAGGATCAGGCGGCGCGTGCTGCTGACGTCCTCAGTCGGGCCGCCGAGCAGCACCCCCATGATTACATAGTTCATTTCAAGCTCGCTCAAGCGTTTGCTCAGGTCCAGAAGCCGAAGGAGGCCGAGGCGGAACGCAAACTGGCAGAACACATTCGCTCGATTCGGGAGGAGTTCGCCCAGTTGCATCGAGATGCCTGGGATCGGCCAGACGACATCGCGGTGCGACTGCGTCTGGCCGAACTCGCCAAGCAACTTGGCCGGCCAGATTTGGCCGAGGTGTGGCTCAAGTCTGCGGCGGCCCTCCAGCCGCTTTCCGCACAGCCGGCGGTCGAGTCACGGCAACCCCTGGGCGAGTCCACCGAGAAATGAGCTGAGATTGTTGGCGAAATTGATGATGGACCAGTCCCATCTCGGTTCGAAGCGTGCCCTGCGCGGCGCTTGCTTGTTGACTTGGCTGTTGGCCATAGGCTTCGGGGCCGTGGGAATCGGCTGCGGTCGGCAGGCGACACCCAGTACGTTGCCGACGGCGTCGCCAACGGTGCTCGTGGACGTCCAAGAGCTGAAGCCACAGGTCGAGCGATTTTGCGGAAACTGTCACCAGACACCATTGCCGGAGAGCTTCCCGCAGGAACGCTGGCGGCATGAAGTGGCTCGCGGATACGAGTTCTATCTGGCGTCTGGACGTTCGGACCTGATCCCTCCTCGTCAAAGCGATGTGACGTCCTATTATCGGCAGCTGGCGCCAAAAGCGCTCGTCTTCCCTCCAACCCCGGCGACCACAGGGAAGAGCAGATTCAAACGGGCGAATATCTCGTGGCCGGAATCCTCACCTGATAGTGCGGCGATTGCTCACATTCTTCCGCTCGTCAATGGGGACGATCCGCAGGCCCGATTCGTTTGCTGCGATATGGGCGTGGGCGTCATTTCCTGGATCTCGATGAGCGGAAATCGGGCGCTGATCCAGCGCCGGCAGCCCGCCAACTTCCCAAGCCACATTGTTCGGACCGACTTGGACGGTGATGGAAAGTTGGACTATGTCGTTTCGGACCTCGGTAGTTTTTTGCCCAGCGACCACGACCAGGGGAAGGTGATCTGGCTGCGAGAATCGGCCGCTGGGGCTGCCGCGATGGAAGAAGTCGTCTTGCTCAGGGGCGTGGGACGCGTGGCCGACGCCGAGCCCGCCGATTTCGACGGAGATGGGGACCTTGACATCGTTGTGGCGGTATTCGGCTGGCACACGACCGGCAATGTCCTCCTCCTACGACGGCAGGGCGAGCGCGATGGCCATCCGCACTTCGAGACGGAGGTGCTTGACAGTCGCACGGGCGCGATCCACGTACCCGTCGCGGATTTGAATGGAGATGGGCGTCCCGATTTCGTGGCCTTGTTCTCTCAGGAACATGAATCGGTGGATGCGTTCCTTAATCAGGGAGATGGAAAGTTCACCAGGCAAGTGCTGTTTCGGGCCCCCGACCCTTCCTTCGGTTTCAGCGGCATGGAGCTCGTCGATCTCAACCGCGATGGCCGGCTCGACATTCTGTGCACCAACGGTGATACCTTCGACAGCCTCTATTTGAAGCCTTCCCACGGAGTGCGGTGGCTTGAGAACTGCGGATCCTCATGGCGGGTTCACTTGCTCGCGACGATTCCCGGCGTCCATGCCGCCCATGCTGGTGATTTCGACCAAGATGGCGACCTCGACGTGGCGGCTAGTTGCTTTATTCCGCCGGCGGCTACGGCAAACCAACCGGAGCTAAAACGTCTCGTCTCGCTGGTCTGGCTCGAGCAACAGGGCGACCTATTCGTACAGCATGAAATTGAAGCCGACAATTGCGTGTACGCCACCATGCAGGTAGCCGATGTGAATCTCGATGGTGTTCTGGATATCGTTACCGGCCATTTCGGGCATTCGCCGGAATTCCGATCTCGGCCATTTACGGTTTGGTTGAATCAAGGGCAACTCACCACAGCCTCACCGGGAATCGGCAATTCTTCCAAGCCGGCGGTCAGAGCCGAATCAGCTGACAATTGACGGCCGCTGCTCGCCTCGCCAAACTCGATCGATGCACCGCGATTTCGCTCAACTCGCCTGGTCCAGCCAAGTGGAGGAAGACTGCCGGCGGATTGTGCGCCTCGCGGTCTATGAAGACTTGGATCGCGGCTATGACTGGACAACCGTCGCACTCGTGGCAGAAGGGACGACCGCAACGGCCAACGTGGTTGCCAGGGAAGCAGGGGTGATCGCCGGACTGGAAGCGGCTCGTGTGGCGCTCGACGAGATGGATATCCCGTGCCAGTGGCAACCGAGGGCGAAGGATGGGGATGAGGTTGCGGCAGGAACAGTCATTGCGAACCTTGCGGGTTCGGCGCGCGACCTGCTGACGAGCGAACGGACATTGCTCAACCTGATAGGGCGGCTCTCTGGGATTGCGACGCTGACGCGACAGTACGTCGAGGCGATCAGCGGCACGAAGGCGCATATCTACGACACTCGCAAGACCACCCCCGGTTGGCGGCGGTTGGAAAAATATGCCGTGCACTGCGGCGGCGGGCGTAATCATCGCCTTGGCCTCTTCGACGCGGTCCTGATCAAGGACAATCACCTGGCGTTCGGCAAACAAGCCGGCCTCGCGCACGGTTACACGCCGGCTCAGGCGGTCGAGCGAGCGCGGCAGTTCATCGCCGACACGCTCGCTGGCGATCCGCGGGCCGCGGAGATGATCGTTGAGGTAGAGGTCGATTCGCTAGCGCAATTGCGCGAGGTGCTGCCGGCCCAGCCCGACATCGTGCTGCTCGACAATATGTCCCCGGCGATGCTCCGCGAAGCCGTGGCGCTGCGCAATGCCGCCGGCTCGCCGGCCGAACTGGAAGCATCGGGCGGGGTGAGCCTCGCGACTGTACGGGAGATTGCCGAGTCGGGCGTCGAGCGGATCAGCGTCGGGGCCCTCACACATTCGGCGGTCAGCCTCGACGTAGCGCTGGATTGGCAAGCGTAGGATTCGCTAAATCCCAAACTGCCGCAGCACCAGATCGCACACGTCGGTGTCGGCCATCGGGCGCTCGACGAACATGCCGCGCTGGGACGAAAGCAGCACGCCGCGCTGGGCGTCGGTCGCGGCCGGCGCGCCGTGCGAGCCTTTGACAAGCGTCGCGTCCAGCGGAATGCTCTTCGTCGCCATATCAAAGTGCAGCTCGACCGGGTCGTAGCCCGGCTTGTTGTGGATATCGACGGTGCGGGCGAACTTGGGGGCCTGGGCGTTGTCGAGCCAGTAGTAATAGGCCTGCCAGGAATTGGGCGTCGAGATGAGGACTACGTCGCCTGAGCGTTCGTGCGACAGCGAATACTTGTCGCGCTCGCTGCCGACGAGCACCTCGGCAAGTCCCGGCTTACCGCGGAAAAGGCTGGCGGCGCGACTAATCGTCGCGGGATCGCGGTCCTTGACGAACACGTGCGAGAACTGGTGATCGACCAGAGCCCAAGCGGGCGTATTGGCGAAGTCAATCAGTTCGCCGGCGCCGTCGCTTTTGACGGTTAAGAGGCCCGCCTCCCGGAGCACACGATTGGGATAGGTTACGTGATCGACCGGGGTGATGACGTATTCGCTGGCGACGAGCCAGACGAGGTTTCTCCCTTCATAGGCCTTTGCGGCTGCCGCGGCCAGCTTGCCGATCACTTCATCGAGCTCGGCCACGGCTTTGAGCGCGGCGGGGCTGTCGGGGCCGGTCTTCTGGGCGGCGTAGTCCAGGTGCGGCAGGTAGATGTAGAAGAAGTTCGGCCGGTGCTGCTGCATGCACCAGCCGGCGGACTCGGCGATCCAGGCGGACGACTTGATGTTGGCCAGCGGTCCCCAGAAATTCATCAGCGGGAAGTGTCCAAACGTGTCGCGGAGCGTGCCGTACATCATTTCCGGCCGCGTGTAGCACCAGAGCGACTCGCTGCCGTCGGGGTTGTGCACCGGTTTGGGCATGCAGATGTAGTCGGCCCCGCACCCCTTGCTGAGCATGGGGAACCAGACGGCTGACGTAAGCGCCTTGTCATACTGGTGCAAAAGGTCCCAAATCTGCGGCTTTTGGATCTTGTCGTTCCAGGCGGTCCACATTTCGACCTGGTGGGTATCGCGCCAGAAGAAGCCGTTGGCGATCACGCCGTGCTCGGCCGGCAGCTTGCCGGTAAGCATGTTGGCCTGCACGGGCCAGGTGACCGCCGGAAAACTTGGCACGAGCGTAGCCCGGTCGCCGGCACCAACCATTCGCGAAAGGTTGGGCATCGAGGCCAGGTCTTGGCCGCAAAGGCCGGGGACGGAGAGCAAGACGATGTGGTCGGACATGGGGATATCAGATTGCGGATTTCAGATTTCAGATTTCGGATTTCAGAAAGAGGGCGAAGGGATGCGGTCAAGGAGCGGCCTGAGGAAGTCATAGGCCTTCTTGGCCGCGGTGGGCCCTTCGTGGCTGTGGCGGCTGAGCTCGACGTGCAGGGCGCCGCGATAGCCGGCCTTCGCCAGGGCGGCGAGAATCGGCGGAAACTGCATCTCCCCCTCGCCAAACATCAAGTGCACGTGCGTGCCGGCCCGCATGTCCTCGATATGGACGTTGACGATCCGCTCGCCCCAACGGGCGATGTAGTCGGCAATCGGCAGCTCTCCCTGACACCAGAGATGTCCGACGTCCATCGTCAGTTGCAAATGGGGTGCGTCGATCCACTGCAAGAGCCTATGGAACGACTTCAGCGTGTCGATGAACATGCCCGGCTCGGGCTCGAAGCCCAGCGTGACATTATTATTGGTGGCGTGCTGCAACACGGGCCGCAGTGATTCAGCGAGCCGTTCGAGCGCTAGTTCGTCGCTGACTGCGTCGTGCCGCGTGCCCGACCAGAGCGAGACGCAATCGCTTTCCAAATATGCCGCTGCATCAATGGCCCGGTGGAGGAAATCCATGCGGATTTGGCGGTCCTCGCGAGCAGCCGATACCAAGGTCGGCTCGTGCTTGATCCGCGGATTCAGCAAGAAGCGGGCCCCCGTCTCGACCACGCTCCTCAGGTCCAGCCGCCGGAGCTCGCCTTTCAGCCGCTTCAGGTTGGCCGGCCAGTCACTGGCCAGCGGATTGAGCGGTCCGTGATCGAGCGTGATGGCCACGCTCTGGTAACCGATCTCGGCCAGCAGCGTCAGGGCCTCGAACGGATCGTGGTGAGCGAGGCCGTTGGTGTTGTAACCGAGGAGCATCATGGAGCCGGCAAGGATGCGCCGAAAATCACGTCGAGTACACCCACCGGCCGAGCAGGTACGCGGGCACCAGCAACAGGGCGACGCCGATCGAGTATTCCAGCGGAGCAACGGCCGCGACGACCACGGCGTCGAGCCAGATTAACGACAGAATACCATGCTTGACGGCTAGCTGCACATTCCGCGGCGTCGGATCGGCTGCGGCGACAAAGGCGCGGCGTAGGACCGTAGCCATCATCAGCGCGAGCAGCAGGGCAAAGATCTCCGGCTTTTGCACGCGAAACAGAAGGGGCATGAACCAGGCGCTCGCCGCGAGCAGGGCCGCGCCGCCGACCATGACGCCGATTGCCCCGATGAGCGGCAGCATGTCGCTCTCCTCGGCTTCATTGCGGGCAAACCAGGTGATGCCGACGATATACACGCCGATCCCACCGGCTGCGAGCAGCTCCGCCGGGACGTAACCGAGCGGCCAGTTGGCGGCGGCTTCGGTGGCGAGGCTCATGCCTAGAAGCACATTCAGGAAGCGGCAGCCGCCCATTGCCAGCGGGCCGAGGGGCGTGCGCTTCAGCCAGGTGTTATAGAGAACGATCAGGGCCGCGAGCAGCGTCGCCACCAGGCCGCTCCGCCAGGGCGCTGCCGCTTGGGGAGCGAAACCAAGGCCCCCGAGCCAACTCGCAAACACTCCCAGCGCCAGCAAAACGAAGCCAAACGCCCGCGCGACATGGAGTGAGATCGCGCCGGACGGCAGCGGCCGGTCGGGACGCTCCTCACGATCGATTTCGATATCGAACACGTCGTTGAGGACGATGCCAGCCGTGTAGAGCAGCGCCGAAGCCGCGGCGATGCAGGCGAACGCATCCAGCGGATTCAGATCGTGGCGCACGAAGAGATAGCCCATCGTCACGTCGGCCAGAGCCGTGAAGACATTGGGCAGCCGCATTAGGCGGAGCCAGGCGAGCAGGCCTGACACGGGCTTGCCGGCGAGCAATGCCGATTCCTGCGAATCGTCGTCGTCAGGCTCGAAGTCAGGGCGGAGAGAGGACATGCGGGGATGACTCGGGGGCCGGATTGCCTCAGGGGGCTCACGCCCCCCGCTCGCCTGCGGAACGCCACGGTTGACGTTTCCTACAGCGCCTTCTCCGCCTTTGCTCTGTCGCTCGGGAGGCGGACGTTCCAGGCGAGGCCGACCAGCTCCATGCCGCGGATCACGAGCCAGCTAAAGTCGAACTGCCACCAGGCGAGTCCGTGGCGGGCGGAGGTCGGGAAAGCGTGATGGTTATTGTGCCAACCTTCGCCCAAGCCAAACAGTCCGCAAAGGAGGTTGTTTCGCGAGTGGTCGCTCGTCGCGAAATCCTGCCGGCCGAAGACGTGGCAAATCGAGTTGATCGACCAGGTGATGTGGTGCGTGATGAAAATCCGCACGAGTCCGCCCCAGATCAGGCCCAAAGCGGCTCCTTGCCAGGAGAGCGTTGCCAGGCCGCCAATCGCTGCCGGAAGGGTGAGGCTCACGAGCACCCACAAATAATAGAGCCGATCGACTGTCACGAGGGCCTGGTCCGCCAGCAGGTCGGGCACATAGCGCGGCAGATCGGGCGAACTCCAGTAGCCGGTGAAGAGCCAGCCGGCGTGGCCGTACCAGAGGCCGCGCAGCGAGTTCCATAAGCCCGGGCCGTGCAGGTGCGGCGAGTGGGGATCGCCCGGCTGGTCGCTCATTTCGTGGTGCCGGCGATGGACGGCGCACCAAACGAGCGGCGAACCTTCCACCGACAGCGCCCCCAGCGTCATCCAGAAGAGCCTGACCCAGCGATAGGTGTCGAACGAACGATGCGTGAGCAGGCGGTGAAAGCCGATCGTGATGCCGGTGCCCGTGAGCAGCCATCCGCCGACGAGCATCGCCAGATACAGCCAGCCCATGAAGCCGAACCGCCAGCTCAGCACTACAGCCGCGATGCAGCCCAAAAAAGGCAGCACGACCGCTGTGAGCATGATCAGCTTATGCGTCCAAGGAGAATCGGGAATCTCGGCCTCGTGCGAGCGCGAAGTCTGTGGCCGGACGTGAAGCGGCGATCGCTTCCCGGGGCGAGACTTGCGTTTTTTGGAGGCGAGCTTGCTGGGCACTGTGAATCCTTGGAGGTCGTTCTGGGGCCCGACGCACTGATTGCAAATTGCAAATTCACCATTGCAAATCGTCAATTTGCAATTTGAAATCTG
>Ga0065705_10104321_pt1 | contig 20994 bp, 24 predicted proteins | sample SwibulcommuniRL2_FD_59092 | JGI IMG/M metagenome (GOLD analysis project Ga0065705, IMG submission 59092) | Bulk soil microbial communities from switchgrass field near Rose Lake, East Lansing, Michigan, USA - RL2 Bulk Soil v2 (version 2) | ecosystem: Environmental > Terrestrial > Soil >...
GAACGCCGCTCGCGGTCGCCGTAAAGCGGATCGCACCGGCTGCCATCCGCGCGTAGCGAGCCGCTTTTGTCTATTCTATGGCCGACTTCGCCGACTTTGGCGACGCGGAGCCTGCGCTTTCCTTCTCGGCCCGCTCTTGGGCAAACTTGGTGGCGACAACAGCTTGCTGCAATTGAGCAGCCGTGAAATAGGGCTCGATGCTGCCGTTCAGGTGCTTGACGCCAATTTTTTGCGCCAGCTCTTCCCAGCTCAGGCCATTCTGCAAGTGCCACGCTGCGGCCTGCGCCGAGTGCTGGTCGAGTTTGCCCGTAAGCATCAGTTTGATAATCTCGGTCACCGCGGGCTCTTTCGCGTATTCGTCGATCGGCACCAGTTTGTACTCGACGCGCGGGCTGGGATCTTTCAGGCCGTGGTCGAGGCACACGGCTACGAACTTGATTTTCGTTACCTTGTCGGGACCAATGGCAAACATCCCACCGCCGCCCATACCCATTCCCATTCCTCCCATGCCGCCCATCATGCCGCCCATACCGCCGCCGCCGAAGCCTTGATTGCCGCCTCCCTGCATGCCGCTTCCTCCTCCCAGTCCACCACCGGCGCCGCCGCCCAGGCCGCCGCCGCCAAATCCTTGCGCGAGCACGGGCACGCCAGCAAATGCCTCGGGCAGTTTGATCGTTAGTGGCTTGTCGGTCTTGTTCTTTACCGTGATGTTGCCGCCAGTTGCATCTTTGGGGATCACCTTCACTTCAATTTCGCCCCCTTCCATGCCGGCGAATAGCTCGACCACGTTAGCCGAGGACTTGGTTGCCGCAGTGGGTTTGACTGGTTCAGCGGCTTGAATGGCGCCGGCCAAGATGATCGCCACCAGCGCGCAAAGCGAGGGCGTAAGTTTGGAGCGAGGCATCGCCTGGATTCTCCTGGCTTCCTAGAGAGCGTTTGCCCCTGCCGCTGACGACCAGAAAAGAGCGCGAGTGAAAACCGGCGTCGTCAAGCCTTGAGATCGGCAGGCGGGAAGCTTTGTCGCCGGACGAGATCAAAGATGGTCTCAATATAGCCCGCCGCTCTTAGCCCGCCTAGCAAATAACCACGAAAACGCGACTTTTTGCGGCATTCGTTCAGCCGCGGTTGATTCGCAATCATGGGTGCTATGCGTATGGGACGCCCGTGCCGGCCTTTTTTGGAATCATTTGATCCAACAGTCTTTCGCATTCGCGAATGAGGCTGCGCGCCCGATCCTGGGTCTCGCGCAGATCGGCGATCGTCACCAGCTTGTCGGGGGTGATAGCGTTTCCCTCTTGATCAACGAGCGTCAAACGGATCATGCCTGGCTCCTAACGTGTTGAAACAGAAACAAAACTTGGGAAGGGGACCGAGAATCAGCGATCGACGTAGTCATTCCGATCAAAGCGCGGCAGCCGCACGGTAACGGTCGTTCCTTGGGAGTCGCCGCTGGTCACGGCGACCGATCCACAGCACTGCTCGACAAGCAGCTTCACGACGGCCAGGCCGACCCCCAGTCCAGCGGCCCGTACCGGCGCGGCCCGGTAGAACAACTCGAGCATCCCCTCCACTTGATCGGGAGGGATGCCCAGGCCGTTGTCGGAGATTCGTAGCTCGTAACCCTCCGGCAAGGTGCGCAGCGCAAGCCCTACGCGAATCTCGCCCTTGGCTGGATCGCGATAGCGGAGCGCATTGGACACGAGATTGTCGAGAATGTGCCGGAAACGCGCGGGAAACCACAGGACGTAGTCCGATTCGAGTTCGAATCGCAGCACCGCCGCGGGGGTGTTGCTCAGACGTTGCTGCTCGCGGAAGATTTGTTCGGCCAGCGGCCGGACCGCGATGGCCACAACTTGGTCGAACGCGGGATGATAGCCTGGGGGCTCGCTTAAATCGCCGAGCAGCTTGTGGAAATCGTGGCAGGCCTCGCCAATCGCCGCCAGGGGGCCCGCCGCTGAAGGCTGGGCATCGGTCGTCTTGCACTGCGCCGCAATCCGCTTGATCCACTCGTGAGAGGCTTGCTGCCAGAACTGATCTCGGCGCCGCAGCCGGTCCACCTCGAGTTCCAGATCGGCGGCGTAAGCCAGGAGATTGTCCGCAGGGGAACGGGGTTGCGTAGGATACATTTTGCTACTCGTACGCTAAACACTCACCGCCAAGGAACACATAAATCACACCATTCGAAGAGTTTGTATCCAGCAAGCGCAGCCGCGCGGCGCATCGCGGCGATTACGGCTCACCTGCCAGCACGAAGCGTGGTTTGGCGCCAGACGACAGGCCGGTGGAGAACAGAGACACAAGCGTCAATTCGATTGCCACCGTCCGCCCCGCAAGCGGGTGATTGCCGTCCACGATGACGGCATCAGCCCGAATCGCGACAATTCTGACGCGGCGCCGTTCTCCCGTGGCCGCTTTGATGACATTGACTCGTTTGCCGATCCGCAGCACCACACGTTGCCGGCAACGGTGACGAGGGATTGCCTGGATGAGCTCTTGGAGCACGGCTCCATAAGCTTCCTCCGGGGGAAACCAAAGTCTCTTTCGATCGCCCACAGTCATTCCGACGACGCCGAGACTGAGTCGCGTCATCAGGTTCGCGCACCCGACGGTGAATTCCAAGAGCGGCGCGTCAAGCCCGGCGGCGGTCAAGGTGCCGTGACTGTTGAGCCTGGAATACCTGATTCGCACTCGATCGCCCACCTTGGCACAGGTCATGACTTCGGTCCTCCAAGTTGAGATGCCGCGGCAATCCGTTGTGCACGATTCACGCGAAATCTGTTCGAGTCGTGCCCCCTTCGAGCAGATCTTCAACTCTCTCCGCCGACATCGAATTGCGGGGAGCTGCGGTTGGCCTCGGATGAGGCATCAACCGAGATCAGCAGCACGTCGAGCTGGATCACCTGGCCCGCTAGCACGTGGTTGCCGTCCACCTTGACTGACTTCGGACCGATTTCGACGACTCTCACCCGCCGCTGCCGACCCGACCAGGTCGATAAAGCGCTCAGCCGCTTGCCCACCCGCAATGTGATTCGCTTGGGGAATTGAGTGCGCGGAATATCTTTGACGAGTTCGGGCTGGACGTGGCCATACGCGTCGGCAGGCTGGAGCGTAAGTCGTTTTTGCTCGCCCGGGATCATTCCGACCACGCCGGTGCTCAGCCCCGGCATGACTTCTGAACTGCCGGCCGTGAATTCAAGCTCCTTGAGTTGCGGCGGCTTCGCATCGCCGTTGCTTTGCAATCGCACGCGGGAGTATTGCACCCGCACGCGGTCTCCCAGTTTGACAATGTGCATGATTATTCTCCTAGCAAAGTACCGTTATGTCGCGGCAGGCGCTAGCTGCCCGTGCCCAGCGACGATTTGGAGGGACGCTGCCCGCAAGAACGGATCGTCGAGGGTGAATTCGACCGCCTGGCCGCGGCGCAAATCGTCGAAGCCGCGCGGGCCCGCTACGACCTCGTGTGAAAAGAAGACCTCGCGTCCGGCGTCATCCCGGAGGACTCCGTAGCCGTGATCGTTGTGTTCAGAAACCAGTCGCACACCGCGCAGCGGCGACTGTTGCGACAAGTGAACCAACTGGATGATTTTTCCGATAAGCATCTGACGTTTCCTTTTGATTTCTTGGCGACCTTCACGCCGCCCACCGCATCGCATAGCTGCGATAAGCCAGCAGCACGATCAGCGAGCTGATGGTCGCCAGCAACAGACTGCGGGGATCCTGGCCAGACCACGCCGTACCCCCGGCCACCGTGCTCAGCGTGCCTCCCAGCACGGCTGCGCCGATGCCCAGCAGGATCGAACCAGCTTTTCCGGCCGGATCAGGGCCGGGCATCACCCACTTGGCGATTGAACCCAGCGCAGCTCCCACGACGATCCAAAGCAGGATTCCCATGGCAACTCTCCAGAGGGAGGCAGGGACAGAAGCTCCCGTTTGCCTCAGTAGGCCGGTCACCAGAGAAGTGCCGGCAATTCAATAACAAAACCGACGTGGTCGAACACCCGCAGGTATTCCGCCACGCCGGTTTCAACAGAATAGGTTGTCCGACAGGCTCGATTGCCTGTGCAATCAGGCGTTGAATCGGGATCGCCACCTGACCACTGTAAACTTTATTATAGTCCAGCGCGCTTTGGCGGCAACGGGGGATTAGTTTGTTCAGCATCAATGGGGGCCACGCAGCCGAGCGCGATAGCGCGCGCCGCCAACCCCAATCGGCGATATGACATTCCATGATCTTGGTCCTTTCGGACGGGCTCAGACCACGCAGCCGAGCGCGATAGGGCCCGCTTCCTCTCCCCTTCTCGAACCGCTGAGTCATTCAGTCCAAGGGCGGCCGGTGGAACCAGGATTCAATCCAGGTTCCAGGGGTCCGGCGCGCCTTCCCAACCATCAAGCAAGAGTAGTCGTACGGTCAGGGCGTCGCGGCAGTTTCTTCGTGCGATCGGCGTGGTGCCAACCACTGTCTCCCTAAAGGGGCGAACTGGCGACATGCTGACCGAGATTGTCACTCTCACGTTATTGGCAACTCTGTTGATGTTGCATGCTCAGAACCGAAACCGATTAGCTGGCGCACATGCGCCGCGATCTGGCGATCCGTCATTCTGTCAACCGTTCCTACGTGCACGACGCGCCCCTTGAGCTCCTGGCCCTCGATGCGCTTGATGAATTCCCCCTTCGCTTCGCCCGGTCCGAGAACGAAGATCGCGTCCGCCTCACGCAGACAGGCAATGACGTCGTCGTAGAACTTGTTGAGCTGAATCGCCGCTTTCCGCTCGCGCTTGTCTTCGGCCACGAAGTCATTGGGAGTGTAGGAGTTCCTCACTCGCGCACCGCTGAGGGACCGTGCAGGCATGTCACGGTCCGACATGATTTGCAGCATGTCTTCGTCTTCGTCTGTGATCAGGATCACAACCGCTTTGTGATGGTCAATCCATACGCCTGCATTCATCGTCATGGGTCGTACCTTTTTTTGTTACAGCTCGCGCGTGATGGCCGCATTGATACGAGACTGGTCGTCGAGGGGGCATGACAGACAGCATCCAAGCTGCCGATCCGGCGGCTGTTCTGGCGTGAATCCCGCCCCGTGTCGGCAGACATCCTTCTTACGCCGTCTGCGCGGTCGCGATCATTCGGTAAGCAAACAGCAAGGTTAAGGTGCCTCCGATGGCGACCAGCAGGCTGCGGACGTCGAAGCCAATTACAGTTCCAAAACCGAGCGCCGTCCCGAGGAAACCTCCCACGATGGCGCCTACGATCCCCAGCGCGATCGTGACGATGATCCCTCCCGGGTCCCGCCCCGGCATGACCAACTTTGCAATGGCCCCCGCAACCAGGCCAAACACAATCCATGACAAGATTCCCATAGCATCCTCCAAAACACGTTTGAGAAAAGTTGCACTCCGTGGTATGGCGCGGGCTCCATTTCCCCGTGCCGCGGGAGTGACCAAAAGCCAATTCAGGACTCAATCGACATTGACGGCCTCAAGACCTGCCCTGGGGCATTCCAATTCACCCTTCGCGCGGATGCGTTCCCACACCTCCAGGCGATGCACGGGAACATCGGCATCGACATCGAACCCCAGCTTCACCTTTCCCGCACCGATCTCCAGGACCGTGACCTTGAGCAGGTGGTGGACGCCATCCTCCCCGCCAACCACCACCGATTCCCGCTTCTTCCTTGACAAAACCAACATGACCAGGCCTCCTAACCGGGTGACGGATTGCGCGGTTCGCTAAAGGCTGTCTGCCGCCGCGCGCGTGGCCGGCAAGACGACCTCCTGGCCCGTATCGTTGGCCCAGCGATCGAGTTCCGCTGCGCTGCCGGGGTCGGCCGAGGGGCGCTTGGCAAGCAGGAATACCTGCACCATCGCGCCTGTGGTAAAGGCATGGACCACCGTGCCGGTGGCCGTTTCCACTTCCGCGGCTGCTTCGCGTACATCGCGGCCGGTGATTCGTTTGATCTCCTGCCGCATCGAGTCGGAGGAGTTGACAAAGAGCTGCCGGTGGAATTCCTGCACCTGCGCGGCGCCGGCCGGAGTTTGGGCGAGGGCCTTTTCGGCAGGCGTCAACGCCTCATGCAAAGTCACGACCAACGTGTCCTCGCCGAGGACGACGGTCACTGCTTTCGGGGCGTGGCCCGTGCGTTGCTGTTGCAAAGCGCTGGCCACTTCGGCAATCTGCTGCGCGAGGGTTAACGGTGATTTTTCCATGGGCTGACTTCCTGTGGGGACCGCCGTGCCCGACGAGTATTCCCGGCGATTCCATTCAGCGGGCGCATAAAAAACCGATGCGGAAGAACTAGGAAGTTCCTCCGCATCGGTGTACTTTTCAACGAGCCTCCCGACCCTGTCAGGTTGCTCTTTAGCTAGTCGTCCGACAATTCGTTGAGTAGCCCTGCCTTAGCACCGCAACCGCTCCTCAACTGCGCCAATTCTATTGCAACCCGCGGAGAATGCAAGGGACAGACTGTCGGTGATGGGCAAATGTTGTCATATTGGCGTCAGGGCCGACCGTGAAGCACTCGGCCCGAAGGCCTGAAAGTCGCCATGAAAACGCAAGGAGAGATCGAAGCGGCTATCAGCGATGGAATTTCGCGCTTTGAAGTGGAATTCATGGGCCGCGGGCCCAAAGACATCCGGGCCCATCTGATCGGCGACTTCGTGGTCGTGCGGATGCAGGGCGTTTTGACCGCTGCCGAGCAACACCTGGTGACGACGCAGCCAGCCGAGCGGGGCCGGGATCTGCTGAAGCAGGTCCGCACGCAATTGATCGAAACGTCCCGGCCGCAGCTCGAGGAGCTCATGCAGGCAGTCACCGGAGTCTCGATCCGCAGCCTCCATCACGACATCAGTACGATCACCGGGGAAGAAGTCATCTTGTTCGCCCTCTGTGAGGTGCCCAACTTCCGCGAAGCAAAGAAGAAGTAGATCTTTGACAGACCGATCGTGGGGCCAACGCACCGCGGCGACCTGGGCAAGCCCGTCGATTCAGGCCTCAATCGGGGCCCGCACCTCATAGCGCGTCATCTTGCCCACCCCTTGAGGCAGGGCCTTCACCTGACACGTCTGTCGCAAGTCGGCAATCGACGACTCGTACGCCACCCAAGCGCCCCCCTTATAGACAAACGTGTTCTTCTCGGCATCCTCCATCAGGATGAACGGCTTGCCATAAACAACCCGCTGCGGCAGATCGGCCAGGACTGGCGCGCGGGCCAAGCTGCGCACCTGGGGAGCCAGGCGCGATGCTTGGCGTTTATTGGGAGTCGGTCGGCGATACTGAGCCATAGGAGGGTCCTCCGGAAGGAAATCAAGCAAGACCGCGCCCGCGCGGTCGCGGGAGTGGCAACCGTCATCACAATCGGCCAGCAGGCGGACTAATATCGCCGCCCGCCCCCACCACCGCCGTAGCCGCGGCCGCCACCGCTGCGTTCTTCACGCGGTCGGGCCTCATTGACGGTCAGCGCGCGACCATCCACTTCCTTCTGGTTCAGGCCCGCGATCGCGGCTTGGGCCTGACCGTTGTCCGACATTTCGACAAAGCCAAAACCCTTGCTGCGGCCAGTGTCTCGGTCGGTGACGACCTGGGCACTTTGCACGCGGCCGTAATCGGCGAAAAGCGTTTCCAGGCTTTGATTGGTGACGTTGTAACTGAGGTTGCCGACATAGAGGCGAGTTCCCACTGCACAATCCTTAAGATAGAACGAACGAGGCCCGCGCGAGCTTTCCGGGCCCGTGAAAGGGATCAGCGTGGTGATCCGCCAAGCAGGAAAGGCGAGACAGGGCGGCGGATCAATGCGAAGAAAGGTTCGCTGCGCTTGCGTCGTCAGACCGACTATTCACATTAGAGCAGACCGGGCCCCCTGCCACCAGGGCAGTGGCGAAGCAGCCGCGCGGAATCATTGGGGAATGCGGTGCGTCAGCAGACAGTACAGCAGCACGGCGAGGACCACCGTGAAGGCCAGCGCGCCGCTCCACATCGGCGTGCTGACGCCAAGGTAGAGGGAGGGCCTCGGCTTGTATTTCGGTGAGGGCTCTTTGTCGTACATGCTTGAACCCTACGTCGGATCAGCCATTCCAGGACCGAATTCCGGCAAATCCGTCCGTTTGCTCCGCAATCGCCGGCCTAGGCACGTCGCAGGCAACCTCAACCGCGCCAAGCGGAACGATCCGCGGGGCGGATAATCTTGGAATTTCGCGTTTTGTTCTGCGAAAGGGCGACTCCTTTGCAGCGCGATAGCTGACGAAATGCAGTTTCGCGGCGCTACTGGCGACAATGCGTCAGCCTTGCAAAAGCTGTCGCAAGTGAAACTGAAACTTGCCGAGCTTGCCGCCGTAATTGCCCGCGGTAATCGCCACGATGCCAGGGCCGGTTGCTGCGCGCAGAGCGGCAGCCATCGCCGCACCGACGGCTGCCTCGCTGACGCCATCGACCACGATTTCATACGCGCAGTTCGCATCGGCGTGCAGCTTGCTCGCCACGCGGCCGCGGAGCGTCGGGCAATACGGATCGGATGTCGATGCTTTGAGGGCCTTGTACCGCGAACCGACCTTGCTGCCGCTGCGCGCGACACCGCCAGGAAACGGCGTAATCACACCGGCTAGTTGCCAGATCGACTCGGTCGCCCGCCGCACCGCCGCCAGTCCGGCCGCCAGATCGACCGACTGCACGATCATGTTTCCGCCGGCCACGCCCCGCTCGACGCCGAGCACGTCGTCGACGAGAAACTCACCGTCCATCACCGGAATCCGCCAATAGCGGCGGCCGGCAATCTGCTTGCTCTTCTGATAGCCGTCGCCAAAAAAGCGGATCGTTTTTCCCAGCGGGATCTTCGTTTCTGTTCCCAAGAGGCCGTTATAGACGGCGGTCGTCGGGCAAGTCATCAAACATTGGCCGACCCGGTTCGGTACGCTCTTGGCAAGTGCGTCGGTTGAGAATCCAAAGACCAGCACGCTGGCCCCCACCCGACCATCGGGCGTTTCGCTCGCCGCCATTCGCCTTTCGACGCCCGTTTCTGCATCGCAGGCAATCACCGACGAGCTATAGCCCGTGAACTCGCGCAAGGCCGCATCGAGCCAATACTCGTCCGCCGCGGTGACGACCAGCCGCACATAGCGCATGCCGAAAGCTTCGGCGAATGTGTCCTCGATGTAGGTGCCGTTGAGTTCCATGCGACGAGCCAGCGTAGCTAGAACCCGGTAGATCGGCCAGTCGTGGCTGCTAACCATTCGTCCTCGTCGTCGTCCTCGAATTCGTGGACGAACGATGCACGGACGACGGGGAGTAAGCCATATCGACCGCATGTTTGCCCAACCGAGTGCGAGCACGAGGAGGAGGACGAGGACGAGGACGAAGAGGAGCGCTAGCTTGAAGCCCTTGTCGGGATTGATCTCACCCTACCCACCCCCATCTTCCCCCCGTAAACTCTAGGGTTTCCGAATTTCCTTGCGGTCCGACGAGGCCTGTGATGACGACCGATGCGTATCAGCCGTGCCCCTGCGGCATCGATAAGAAAATCAAATTCTGCTGTGGTGCCGAGGTGCTTGGCGATCTGGGCAAGATCGAAGACGCCCTCTCGGGCGAGCAGCGACTGGGCGCACTGGACCTGTGCAACAAGATGCTGGCTGCCAGGCACGACCGCCCCTGCATTCACATGTACAAGGCGATGGTGCAACTGGGGATGCGCGAGGTTGCGGCCGCCCGTCAGACGGTTGACGAGATGCTGAAGATCAGCCCCGGCAATCCGGCCGGCCTGGGTTTGGCGGCGATGCTCGACTGCCAGGAGGACCGAGTTGAGGATGGCGTTGAGAAGCTTCAGCAAGCCCTCGAGGCTCAGGGAGGAAAGCTCGTTAACACAGTCTATGAAGCGATCGGTGTCGTCGGCCGCGCCCTGGCCGCGGCGGGCGAATCGATCGCCGCTCAAGCCCACCTGTTCATGCAGGTCGGCGCGTCGCGCGGACAGGACCAGGGGGCGATGATGGCCCTGCTCGACCTCGAGGGGAGCGGGGAGATTCCGCTCGCCGTGCAAGGGACGCTGTCCCTTTCTCCGCCCGATGCCAACACTTCGCTTGCGGCCACCGATGTGGCCGAGTTCAATGCGGCCCTGAGATTGGCCGAAACGGCCGCCTGGGCAGCCGCGGCACGCAAATTCGAGGATCTCGTTAAAAGGACTCCCAATGAACCGGCCCTGTGGAAGAACATCGGGGTCTTGCGGGCGAGACTGCTCAATAACGGGGTAGCGATCGACGCCCTCAAGCGGTACGCCTCGTTCGCGTCGGTCCCGCGCGATTTGGCCGTCGAGGCAATGGCGCTGGCCAACTACCTCAGCGAGCCGAGCGACGTTGATTTCGCCAATGAGGTGACGGCGATCTACACGGTGACCGACGCGTCTGGGCTCAAGGAGCAGATTCTGTCGAGCAAGCGGGTCGAGAATCTTCCCGTCGATCCGGCCATGTTTCAGGACACGAACGAGCCGCCGCCGATGGCCGCGTTCCTGGTGCTCGACCGCGAGGTGCCATCCAGCGCGGCGAACCTTTCGCGCGACAACGTGCCCAAGGTAATGGGCGAAGTGCTGATCTACGGCAAGCAGACCGACCGCGACGCGCGCCTTGAATTCGTCACCGTGAAGACGAGCGATTACGACACCCGCGTCAAGGCCCTTCAAGAAGCGGTGGGCAAATTCCTGGGAGCCAAGCAAGGCGAGGAAATTTCGGGCAAGATGGCGGCCGTTGCCGCGGCCCTGTCGATCAATTGGCGATTCCCTGACGAGACTACGCTCGATGCCCGCAAGCGGATGATCCAGGAGCATCGCACGCAAATCCTCTTGAGCATTTGGCCGAATCTCCCGATGGGCTACCTGGGCGACAAAACGCCCCGCGTCGCCGTGGCCGATCCTGCGGGACAAACGACGGTCGCGGCGATTATTCTGACGATGGACCTCGCCGAACCGGACGAAAACCCGGACTACAACAAGCTCCGTCGTTCCCTCGGTATCGCCACCCTCGAACCGATTGATCCCGAGGGACTGCGGCCCGCTGCGCTGACCCCCGCGCAGCAGACGCGGCTCATCGTCAGCAAGCTGACCGACGATGACCTTGTCGCCCTGTATCGACGGGCCGCCATGCTCGGCGCGCCGCGGCTCGTGAAGAAGCTCGCCAAGGAGATCGTCGCCCGCGCGTCGCTCGATAGCCGCCCAGAAATCAGCAAGGCCGAAACGTACGAAATCCTCTCGCGGCTGACGACCGACCCCGAAGAGGCCCTGGCCAACGTGCTCAAGGCTCAGGAGGCGGCGAAGGCCAAGGGAGAGTCGCCAGCGCGGTACCTGCTCGTCGAATTCACGCACCGCCTTCGACGCCGTGAAGAAGCGGAGGCCCAGCGCGTTCTCAAGACCGTTACCGGTAAGCACATGCGCGAGCCGGGGATAGCCCAGGCGGTCTATTCGCTACTCGCACAGTTGGGCCTGATCGAGATCGATCCGGCCACTGGCCGACCTGTGATGACGGGGGGCATGCCTGTCGGCGCGATGCCCGCCGCGGTCCCCGCGCCCGCGTCACCGAGCGCACTCTGGACGCCCGACCAAGGCGCGCCCCCCGCCCCAGCCGCCGGCCCGAGCAAGTCGAAGCTCTGGGTGCCCGGGATGGACTAGGGATTTAGGATTTCAGATTTCGGATTTCAGATTTGGGGTTTCGGTTTTCGGGGGTCAGTGCGCGGTGGGATGATATTGGCCAGTGTGCGGATTACTATGAGTGTGCTCCTCGCGTGCTGGCTCAAATCTGAAATCCGAAATCTGAAATCTAGAATCCTGCCATGTCGCCCTCCGATGACCGCACGTTCATGCTCCGCGCGCTGGAGCTGGCCCGCCTCGGTCAAGGACTGGTCGAGCCGAACCCGATGGTCGGCTGCGTGGTCGTGAAGAACGGGCAGATCGTCGGCGAAGGATGGCATCGGCGATTCGGCGGGCCGCACGCGGAAGCCGAAGTGCTTTCCGCAGTGGGCGAGCGGGCCCGCGGCGCGACGATGTATGTCACGCTCGAACCGTGCTGCCATCAGGGCAAAACGCCCCCCTGCACGGCAGCGGTCATTGGCGCGGGGCTGTCGCGCCTTGTCGTCGCGCTGCGCGATCCCTATCCAGAAGTCGCCGGCAACGGGCTCAAGCAGCTCGCCGCCGCAGGGATCGACGTGGAGCTGGGCCTGTGCGAGGACCAGGCGAAAGAGCTGTGCGGACCGTACTTGAAATTGATCACGACGGGCCGACCCTGGGTGATCGCCAAGTGGGCCATGACGCTCGATGGCAAGATCGCCACGCGCGGCGGCTACAGCCACTGGATCACCAGCGAAGCGGCTCGGCAGGTGGGACACCACCTCCGCGGCCGTGTCGATGCAATTCTCGTCGGCCGCGGGACGGCACAGCTCGACGACCCGCTGCTTACGGCCCGGCTGGAAGACGCGCCGCCGCGAAAGGCGATCCGGATTGTGGTCGATTCGTTGGCGCGCCTGGCCAGCTTCAGCCAGCTCGTGCGAACCGCGCGCGAGCACGCCACGCTCCTGGCCGCCGGTCCGGACGCCGACGAGAAGGATCTCCGCCGCCTCGCCGACGCAGGGGTCGAAGTGCTGCCATTCGCGGCCGCTACGCATCAGGAGCGGTTCGAGCAGCTATTGGAGGAGCTTGGCCGGCGACGAATCACAAACCTGCTAGTGGAAGGGGGCTCGCACCTACTGGGCACGCTCGTCGATACGCGCCAAATCGACGAGGTCCACGTCTTCATCGCGCCGAAGCTGTTTGGCGGCGAGCGGGCCCTGCCAGCCATCGGTGGCAAAGGCGTCGAGCAAGTGGCGGAAGGGCTCTCGCTATCAGGCATGCAGGCCCACAATGTCGGCGGCGACCTCTATCTCACCGGCCGAGTGCGCCGTAGCTAAAGTCGCCAGACTTCAGTGACACACGGATGCTGAACAGTCCCCAGCCGGGTATCGCCCTCTACTAACCCTGCGGCTCGGTCATGCTCATTGGATCGAGCGCCTTCTTGAGCGTCTCTTCGGGCAGGATGTTTTGCTCGCGGCACAGCTCGCGGATCGTTTTGCCAGTCTTGAATGCCTCCTTGGCCAAGGCCGCCGCCCGCTCATAGCCGATGTACGGATTGAGGCTGGTGACCATCGCCAGACTCTGTTCGACCGACGCCTCGCAGGCCTCGGCGTTGGCCTCCATTTCGTTCGCGCAGAATTCGACGAACGCCCGGCACGACGATGCCAGCAGGGCCACGCTTTCCAAAGCCGCATGCCCCATCACAGGCATCATGATGTTGAGTTGAAACTGGCCACCATTTGCGCCACTGAATGCCACTGTCTGGTCGTTGCCGATCACACGGGCGGCCACCTGCATCATGCTTTCACACATCACTGGGTTCACCTTACCCGGCATGATCGAGCTGCCCGGTTGACGATCGGGCAGCTTCACTTCGAAGAAGCCGCACCGTGGGCCGCTTCCGAGCCAGCGGATGTTGTTCGACACGTTGAAGAGCGTTACGGCGATCGTCCGCAGTTGGCCGTGGCATTCGACCAGTCCGTCGCGCTGGGCGTTGCCTTCAAAGTGATTGACCGCCTCAATGAACGGAATGCCCGTCTCTTTGGCGAGCACCTCGGCCACGCGGCGGCCGAACTCGGGATGGGTGTTGATGCCCGAGCCAACCGCGGTGCCGCCGGCCGGCAGCTCGAGGATTGGCTCGATCGCTTTCTGGGCCCGCTCAACCGACAGCTCCATCTGCCGCGCCAGACCGCCGATCTCTTGGCCCAGTCGCAGCGGTGTCGCGTCGGCCAGGTGCGTGCGTCCGATCTTGATGATCTTGTCCCACTCGTTGGCTTTCTTCGTGAGCACGTCGCCAAGCTGCTCCAGGGCTGGAATCAGGTTGTTCTTGATTTCGATCGCGACCGCCACATGAATTGCCGTCGGGAACATGTCGTTGGTGCTCTGCCCCATGTTCACGTGATCGTTGGGGTGGACTGGCTTGTCCTTCTGGAAGCGGTCGCCCCCCAAGAGTTCAATCGCCCGATTGGCGATCACCTCGTTGGTGTTCATGTTGCTCGACGTGCCCGAGCCGGTCTGGAACACGTCGATCGGAAACTCGCCGTCGAACTTGCCCTGAGCGACCTCGCGGCACGCGGCCAGTAGCTTCTCGACCTGCTGGTCGCTCAGTTTGTTCTTGCCGGTCTTGGTGAGCTTGCCGAGGTCGCGATTGGCCGTCGCGGCGGCCAGCTTGACCAGACCCAGTGCATGAATCAGCGGCTTAGGGAGCGTCCAGCCGGAGATGGGGAAATTCTCGACGGCCCGCTGCGTCTGAGCGGAGTAGTAGGCCTGGGCGGGCACCTGCACGTCGCCCATGGAGTCTTTTTCGGTGCGGAAAGCAGTCATTTTCGATCGATTGCGTGGAGGCCCGATGTGAAGTAATTCGCAACAGGCAATGTACCCCTTTCCTACCATGGAATTGTAGGGAGGATGCCCCGCGAAAATCGCCGCTGGCCACGGACTCGCTGACGGAGCGTGCGTTTGAAACCGCTGTCGGCTATCCTGGGTAAGGCTGGCGAAGAGGCGATTTTGGCATCCGGGCGGCTGATCGAGCTGCGCGGCTACTTCTTCATTGTCGGGAGTCATCATGCGCCCGCTACTTTTGGGCCGTCGCGCCCTCCTCTTATGGTCAGTTCTTGCCAGCTTCATGCTGGCCGCCAGTGCCTCAGCCGCGGATAAGACGGCGGCAGAACTGCTGCCCGCCTCCGTGGTCGTCTTTGTCGATGTCCCGCAGCCGGGCAAGGCGCTGGATACGGTGCTCGACCACCCGCTGATGGCGGAGGTGCTCAAAGCGCCCGAGTACCAGCGGGCCCTGGAGACACCCCAATACCAGCAATTTTCCGCCGTCCTGCGGCGTGTTGAAGAGCGGCTGGGGATGAAGTGGCGCGACGCCATCGGCGGCTTGACCCGCGGTGGGCTGGCCGGCGGCTTTGACCTGCCCACGCGCGGCGTCGTTGTCCTCGCACAGGCCGCCAGCGAAGACGTCGCAAAAAAGGCCCAGACGACGTTCGTCGAAACGGCGCAGGAGATCGCCAAGGAACAAGGCCACGCCAATGCCGTCAGGCAGGACGAACATCGGGGAACGGCGATCCATACGGTGGGCGAGGCGAGCCTGACGGTCATCGGCAAGTGGGTCGTTGTATCGAACAAGAAGCCGCTTGTGCTGTCCGTTATCGACAACAGCCAGTCCCAGGGCGAAACGCTGGCGGCCGACCAGCAGTTCCAAACGGTTTCGAAGTCGCGGCCAACGAGCGCCGCGGCGTGGCTCTATGGTGATCTCCGGGTGCTGCGGCTGACGGGTATTCTGCGTAATGCACTGAACAAGAAAAGTAACAACCCACCCGCCGAGATTCTGGCAGGCGGTGTGCTCGGCGCCTTGCCGGATGCCCCCTACGTGACCGCGTCGCTCGACCTGAGTGCGTCGCGGCTGAAGCTGACGACGTCGCTCCCTTGCGATCCCAAGGCGGTCGCCAAAACGCGCGACTTCTACCTGGGACCCGAAGCAGCCGGCAAAGCGCCGCCACTCTTGAGGCCAGGCGGCACGCTCCTATCGCTTTCGACGTACCGCGACTTCGCCTCGATGTGGCGGCACGCACCCGATCTGTTTGACGAGGGAATCAACGCTCAGTTCGCCGAGGCCGAGAGCAAACTGACCACATTTTTCGCCGGCCGCAATTTCCGCGACGACATCTTGGGCAACCTGGAACCGGGCGTTCAGGTGGTCGTCGCCCGACAGGAATTCCCGCAAGAAGGCGTGACGCCCGCGATCAAGCTTCCGGCCGCCGCCGCCGTCTTCCGCATGAAGCAGCCTGCCGAGACAACGCGGGTCTTCAAGGTAACCTTTCAAAGCCTGGTAGGCTTCTTGAACGTGGCCGGGGCTCAGAACGCCATCCAGCCGCTCGATCTGAACAGTGAAAAAATTGGCGACGCGCTCGTCGTGTCGGGCGTGTACCTGCCCCCAACCGACGAAAAGACCCGTGGCGAGGCCGGTCTGAATTTCAATGCTTCTCCCACGGTTGCGTTCGTCGGCGATCGGTTCATTCTCGCCAGCGCCAAGCCGTTGGCGATCGAGCTGATCAAGCACGTGCAAGGGGGCATTGCTGCGAGCGAAGGAACTAACACGTTCGTGCAACTCGACGGCAAGGTGGGCCTGGCATCGCTCGCCGAAAACCGCGGGCCGCTCATCGCCCAGAACATGCTTCAGAGGGGACACGACCGGACCGCGGCCGAACAAGAGATCGACCGGGCACTGGCCGCGCTCCGCATCCTAGAAGGGGCCTCGCTGGGCCTGTCGGTGGCCGACTCGCGGCTTGACCTGGCGATCGAAGTGCAGTTGGCGGGCGGCAAATAGCAAGGAGCTGGTCCGATGTCGCTTACTCTGGCCGATCTTCGACCTGCCGACGCGTGGCAGCGATTTGAGCCCTCCGCCGAGCAGCCATTCAATCGCCGGCTGGCAGCCCACCTCTATCGCCGTGCGGGAATGGCCGCCACCTCGCGCGAGCTGGACGAAGCCGTTCGACTGGGACCTGAGGGAGCGGTAAAGCAGCTCCTGTCGTCCGGCGACACTCTCGCCAAATTCGATCAGGAGATGCACAAGTTCGCGCAGGTGACCCTCGCGGCCAACAATCCCGAGCTGCTCGCCGGCTGGTGGCTGCACCGGATGCGGCACACACCGGCCCCGCTCGTCGAGAAGATGACTCTCTTCTGGCACGGCCATTTCGCGACGAGCGCCGCCAAGGTCCGCGAGGCAGAACTCATGCTCCAGCAGAACGAGATGTTTCGGCGGCATGCGCTTGGCGACTTCGGCCAGCTTGTCCGCGGCATCGCCCGCGATCCGGCGATGCTTCTCTATCTCGACTCGGCGACGAACCGCAAGGTCCATCCCAACGAGAACTTCGCCCGCGAAGTGATGGAGCTGTTCTGTCTGGGCCTGGGACACTATACCGAGCGCGACATCCAGGAATTGGCCCGCTGCTTCACCGGCTGGGAGATACAGTACGGACATTTCAAGTTCAACGCGTACCAGCACGATGAGCAGAGCAAGACCGTGCTGGGCAAGAGCGGCAAGTTTGATGGCGACGACGGCCTGGCGGTGATCCTCGACCAGCCGGCGACCGCCGAGTTCATTTGCGGAAAGCTGCTGCGGTTTTTTGTGGCCGACGACGAGGTGTTTACGCCGGAGTGGGTTGCCCCGCTGGCCGGCAAATTCCGTGAGTCGAAGCTGTCGGTCGCTCCCGTGCTGGAGATGATTTTCACCAGCCGGCTGTTCTATAGCGAGGCGGCGATTGGCCAGAAAGTACGCTCGCCGATCGAGCTGGGCGTGGGAATGCTGCGGGCTCTGGACGCCACAACGAACATGGTGCAACTTGCCAATCGCCTGCGGGAATTGGGCCAAATGCCCCTCTATCCGCCCAATGTGAAGGGCTGGGACGGCGGCCGCACCTGGATCAACTCTTCAACGTTGCTCGGCCGGGCGAACCTCGTTCGCTACCTCGTCGAAAATCCCGATACGAGATTTGCCGGCGGACCGCTCGAGCAGTTGCTCGACAAACAATCAATCAAGTCCGCTGCGGACGCGGTCGATCGTTTCGCCGAGCTGCTCCTCGCCGTGCCGTTGGCGGCCGACGTGCGTGCCCAGCTAATTGCCAGTCTCGAGCAGAATGGGTCATTGCGGCCCGACCGGCTGCGGCAGATGCTGCACCTGGCGGGTACGCTTCCCGAATTTCAGCTTGCCTAGCGGAGAATTGCCATGCTCACCACCACTCGCCGCAAGTTTCTCGCCGCCGTGAGCGCCGCCGCGTCCAGCGGCCTCGTCTCCCTTTCGCCGCAGGCCCCCGGCTTTTTGTGCGAGGCGGCCGCCGCCGGCGCGGAGCTGCCAGGCGATCGGATCCTGGTCGTGGTCCAGCTCAGCGGCGGCAACGACGGACTGAATACCGTCATCCCTTACAAGGACGAAGTCTATCGGCGTCGCCGGCCTAGCCTGGGCATCGGCGAGGATCGCGTGCTCAAGGTCGAAGGGGACATCGGCCTGCATCCCGCCCTGACCGGCATGGCAACGCTCCTCGAAAACCGCCGGCTCGCGATCGTGCAGGGGGTTGGCTATCCCAACCCGAATCGTTCGCACTTCGAGTCGATGGATATCTGGCACACTGCCTACACCAAGCCGCAAGATCGGGCCGCCGGCTGGCTGGGCCGGGCGTTCGACGCGCGGCGGCAGGTGCTGGCCCAGGCGACCGATCCGCCAGCGATGCATCTGGGCCCTGAGAACCAGCCGTTGGCTTTGGCGGCGCGGGACGTTCCCTCACCGTCGATCCGTTCGCTCGATCAGTTCAAGCTTGAAACAGGGGGCAACGGCCAGCAGCGGGAGGCGATCGTCGCGGCGGCAAAGGCGCCGCGCGGCTCGGCCAGCGACCTTCTCAAGTTCGTGCAGACGCGCACCACGTCCGCCTTGGAGGTGAGCCGGCGAATCGAGGCGGCGACGAAGGATTACAAGACTCCGATCGAATATCCGGGCACCGACCTGGCTCAGAAACTCAAGCGAATCGCCCAGCTCATTGACGCCGGCCTGGCCACGCGCGTCTATTACGTCGCCCTCGACGGCTTCGATACCCATTCGGACCAGCGCGACGCCCACGCGGGACTCTTGGGCCAACTCGGCGGAGCACTGGCGGCGTTTGCCGACGATCTCGCCGCGCACATGCAGCTCGACCGCGTGCTGACGCTAGTCTTCAGCGAGTTCGGCCGCCGCGTCGAAGAAAACGCCAGCCGCGGCACCGACCACGGTGCTGCCGCGCCGGTGTTCCTCGTCGGCAGCCGCGTCAGCCCAGGTCTGATTGGCAAGCATCCGCGCTTGGACGATCTGGCCGACGGCGATGTGAAGTTCCACACCGATTTCCGCTCGGTCTATGCAGCCATCCTTGAGCAGTGGATGGGCTGGCCGGCGGCCCCGATCTTAGGCGAGGGATTCGCGCCGGCCCCAGTGCTGCAATCATAGTCGCCTTTCGCTCCGCGAAAGGCAAAGCTACCGCGCCTTTTTGCTGTTGGCCTTCTTGGCGGTGCGGAGCCCCGCTTCGCTGGCAGCCAACCGCTCTTCCAGCTCGGCCACGCGGCGCGCAAGCAGCTCCTTCTCGACCGCGACGGGCAGCGACTCTTTGAGCATTTCGGTCTTGGCTTCGGCCAGTTCAGCACGGGCCTTGAGCTGTGCGTTCTCGACTGCGAGTTCTACCATCCGCTCGAGGACGTGGTGGTGTTCGGCCTGCGCTTCGAGCCTCGCTTCCAGCGCCGCGCTCTTGGTGGCCATTTCCACAAGCGCGTCGAGCAGCTCGGAATGCTCTTCGCGGGCTTCCAGGGCCGCTTCGGCCGCGGCCTTTTCGGCTGACAGTTCGATCAGGTGCTCCCACAATTCCTCGCGGCCGGCGCACTGGCAGGCGGTTGACTTGTGCGCGATGTGGGCGGCGATCGCAGCCGCACATTGGCACTGGCCGCAGCAGCACTTCCCTTCGCCACAGCAGCATTTGCCTTCACCGCATTTTTCTTCACAGCACTTGGCTGCGCAGGCCACCGCGACCTTGCCTACTCCGACCTTGCCCGCCGACGGGCACGCGCAAGCTTCATTCTCGCCGCAGATCGCCAGTTCGATCGGGCCAAACCGCACCACCGGGCAGTTGGGACAAGTCGGGCACTCGAAGTCGATGCCAATTCGCTCGAATTCTTCCGCGCAGGGGGTCTTCATGCACTGGCCTGCCTCGCAGCTGGGTTCATCGACGATGCCGACTGTCTTGAACAGCCTGGAAACATACGGGATCTTGCTCAGGATCGGCACGCCTGTGCTGTGATACTGGCACTGCTTTTCTTGGCACGTTTTGTCAGTGCATTTTGTTTCTTGGCCCTTCGGCTCGTCGCCGCTCACCAGGGCAAATCCACCGAAAATCAGAACCATGCCCGCCACCCACGCGGCGAACCTTGCAGCAATACGCATCGGACGCTCCTTAACGCGGAAACCCAGCCACGAGACCGCTGCGGGATATATCCGCCCGCTGGCCAGGGCCGCAAGACGTTTTTCGCGGGCGGCTTCTGCCAGTGCTGCTAGCGAGTCACAGAAGCAGCAAAAGATGGGCTGTCAATTCAATTACTCCGCGTCCGCCTCCGCAAACCGGTAGCCGACGCCCGGCTCGGTCATGATCAATCGCGGCGACACGGAGCTGTCGCCCAGCTTCTTGCGGAGTTGGTTCACATAGACCCGCAAATAATGCGCTTCCTGCGTGGAGTCGGGCCCCCAGACCTCCTTCAGTAGCGACCGGTGCGTGACGACGCGGCCCGCGTTCTTGATGAGCAGGGTCAAGAGGCGATATTCGGTCGGCGTCAGATGCACCGGCTCGCCGGCCACGCGGGTTTGGCGGCGGGCCAGATCGACTTCCAGATTGCCGGCCACGAACACGCTTGACGCATTTTCTTCGGCGGATCGCGCGCTGTGCCGCAAGGCGACCCGCAGCCGGGCCAGCAGCTCGCCGACGCTAAATGGTTTGGTGAGATAATCGTCGGCGCCCGCGTCGAGAGCGGCGATCTTGTCCGACTCCTGGCCCCGCGCCGACAGCACGATCGTCGGTACGCGCGACCAGCCGCGCAGCTCTTCAATTACAACCAGGCCGTCCAGGTCGGGCAGACCGAGGTCGAGAATCACCACATCGGGAGGCGTGCTCGAGGCCTGGCGGAGGCCGTCGCGCCCTGTCTCGGCTTCGTGGACGCTAAAGCCGTTCGCGGCAAGCGACGCCCTCAGGAACCGGCGGATTTCCGGCTCGTCTTCGATTACCAGGATGCGCGGTGCATCAGCGGTCGCTGGCTGCGTGGTCATCGTTGTGCGGCAAGTTTGGCGCCAGGGCTTGATTCTTCCAGAGGCGGCAGCGCGGGGGGTTGCGGCTGTGGCATTTCCAAGTGAAACGCCGCTC
>Ga0065705_10104322_pt1 | contig 20936 bp, 21 predicted proteins | sample SwibulcommuniRL2_FD_59092 | JGI IMG/M metagenome (GOLD analysis project Ga0065705, IMG submission 59092) | Bulk soil microbial communities from switchgrass field near Rose Lake, East Lansing, Michigan, USA - RL2 Bulk Soil v2 (version 2) | ecosystem: Environmental > Terrestrial > Soil >...
ACCTTTTCGGCAGCGGCTATAAGTTATGCGACAGGCCTCGCACCTCCCGATATCCCCTTTGGACAGCATAAGGCTATCTGGTACAAAAGGATAGTCAGCGCAGGAGCGGCCGCATTTAACAACGACACCGTGACCGTGAATATAGATTGTGATACTGCTGCTTAGGGTTAACTAATGACCAGTAACGAAACAGCGATCACCCGTTGTTCTACCTGCGGCACAGTCATGGAGACAGAAGAGCGGCGCGGCAACATCTGTATCCAGTGCAATTTGCGCAGACATAAGAGGGGGTTCTAAGCGGTGGGCGATGCCGGCACACTATCCGTACTGGCCCAGGATACCCTTACGGGCGCAGGCGTCCAGACAATAACCGGTGCTAAAACCTTTCTTGACACTACGTTTAAACAACGTAATCCAGCAAATACTCAAACATTAACCTGGGCTCATCCTGCAATTACAGCAAGCCAAAACCATTACATGCATCAGCCTTACATGTTCATTCTATTCAAATTAGGATCAACATATTACTGTCAGAACGGTATTACCGGCGGCGTAGAATTATCCGGTGCTGAACCCGGTCCGGTATTCCACTATGCTCTTGTTAACGCTGCCGGACTCGGTAAGATTCTGATAAAAGCAGGAACATATACATTTGACGTTGTCGGCTCGGGCAGTAAACCAGCCCAAATCCTAACCCTATACGACAATACCTGTATGGAAGGCGAAGGAATGTATAACACTATTCTGGTAAGTACCTCTAACACTGCTGCCAAAAACTTCTTCACCAATGACGATCCTACAAACGGCAATTCTAAAATTATTCTTAACAATTTCAAAATAGACCATACGCTTTCTAGTAACATGAACACAGTCGGGTTATCTCCAATTAAGGATATTCGTATAACAAAGATGTACCTAAAGAATGGTGCCAGTGCTCATTTTAACTTCTACGTATCAGGTAGGAGAGACGCAGGAGGAATACCGGATATGTGGGTAGACAATTGCTATATTGATGGTTGCCTTTTTGAAAGTAATACATCGTCATCATGGGATAATTTCGCCGGTGGGCTGATAAGAAACAGTGCAATTTCTAATTGTACTTTTGGTCCTTCTGGTGGTTCAGCAGGATTCGCACAGCGTTTAATCTATTATACCACTGTATCAAATTGTGTTGCTCATACTTCTAGCAGTTCAGGATTTAATCTCGAATCAGGACAGAATAATACTTTCACCGGATGTATAGCGCATGATTGTGCAACTACAGGATTTAAGAATTTACATATTAGTACAGGTGGCCCACCTGTTGATGGCTTTCCAATAGCAATGCATTATATCGGCTGTCAAGCATGGAATAATACAAGAGGGTTCAATCTTCAAGGCCATTATAATGTAGTCACCGGATGTAAAGCATATCAAAATAGTGCACACGGTATTGATATGGATTCAGGAGATTATAATCAGATAGTTGGCAATCAAGTTTATAATAATGGTACCAATACAGGTCTGTCAGCATCGTTTAGGAGTGGAATAAAATTAGGTTATACTGCTATTACAGGTTATACTTATGCAGGGAAAAACGTAGTATCTGGAAACTATTGTTTTGATAGTCAAGGAACTGCAACACAAACCTATGGAATAAGTGAAGGCGCGGCAACAGTAAACAATAATTATATTCATAATAATACCTGTTGGGGTAACACAACATCACCCATTTTAAAGAGCGGTGCAAATACAGTAGCAGCACTTAATTATCTTACTACTAAATACACACAAACCAGTCCTTTAACATTCTCAGATTATCAAGAACTGACAGCAATTTCCGCTCCAAGCAGTCCGGCAACCGGATTTATCAGATACTATCCAAAGACAATAGACGCAAACAATGACGCTCTATATTATAAAACAAGATTAAACGGTGCAGTTATAGAGGTTAAAGTCTAATAAATGACAGTTACATATCACGGCGGCGATATTCTCAGAGGAACAACAGCCGAGCGTACTGGCGGAACTTGGACCAATCTCCCCGCAGGATGGATCTATATCGAAAGTGATGGATTATCGATATATCGTTGGAATGGCACAACATGGAACGGTATTTCTACGGCACCTGATGCGGTTAAATTCTACATATATTTAGATCCTAATGATAGCAAGTTTAAGGCAAGACGTGGAGTTGACGGGGCTCTTCTCTATGCATCGTCAGGTTCTACTGATGCACAGCCAACAATACAGAGTGCCATTAATGATAGTTCTAACGCTCCCGGTATAATTCAACTCGCACCAAACACAACGTTTCCATTAGAAACTATTGTGTCAGGTAGTCCTGACAGATCGCTAAACCTTAGGTCAGGCCTAACAATAAAAGGAGCAGGACCATCTTCTAAACTCGTAACAAGGTCAACAGGTGGCGGAATAATAGGACTTTATGGTTCTAATGTTACCGATGTTATTCTAGAAGATTTTAAAATAGACGGTCTTAACACGACAGGTAATAATAATGCAAGTGCGCAAGGCGGCAACATCCTAGTTACCGCAACAGCAGGCAACTTCTCAGAAAGGATATGGGCCAATAGAATATTCTGTCTTAACAGTGCTGAAGCAGGAATAAAATTTAGTAGGACTAAGAACGCGTTCATGACAAACAACTTTGTCGAGAATACCCAATTACTCAGCGGTATTGGCTACGCAGGATTAGAGTTTACCCAGGCATCAGAGCAGGGTATCATAATGGGTAACAACCTTAAGAATTGTGGAGGTGAGGCAATCGGCATCTACGGTACGGCTTCAGGCGATCAAAACTCTAGAATGATAATATCCAATAACAACATGATTATAACATCAACTAGTCCTCTCACCGAGGGAGGCGGAGGAAGAGGTCATATACTCGTAGAGGGTAGCGCAACTAATTCTTCATATAATGAGAATACTATCATAGCCAACAATAACATTTTAGCAAACTATTATTGTATCAACCTCATAAACGCGGGACGCTGTGAAGTATCTGGAAACCATTGCTATAGTACCGGATTTGCAACCAATTCATTCTCAGGAATACATTCAACAGGATTGGGCTATGACCAGAATATTCATGATAATGATATTCATGAACCGGGGACTTATGGCATTCATATAGAATCCCCTTTTGGAAGAATAGCAGTTAGAAACAACCGCATCTATAATGTTTCAAACGTTACTACTAATACTTATGATGGAATTTATCTAGTTTCAGTAGCCGCTAAGACCGTTGCAACTGCAACAATTGAAGGCAATGATATTACAGACGACAGAGGCGGTAGTAAGAAGATGAGGGACGGTATTAGAATTGAGACTGTGAGTAGCGGTGTTATAAACAATTTATTGGTAGACGATAACTTTACGACAGGCGAGACAGGGTCTAAACTAAACATCATAGGAACAGGTCATACTTACCGACGCAATAAGGGCACAACCGCAGTTAATGGCGGCTCAGCAACTATCAATATACCTCATAAACTCACGGCAGCGCCATCAACTGACGGCTTAACTGTCTTACCTTTATCAACTGATGCATTAGGTAGTTTCTACGTTACGGTAGACGCGACTAATATAATCTTAAACTATCCATTTGCCACACCGTCAGGAACGGCTAACCTATCTTATGCTTGGAGCGCGAGCATCCAAAGATGACAGATTTTGCATATCTTGGTAACGGATCATTAAACACTGTTCTATATGTTACATCAGATTCTCCAAAAACTGCAGGAACATCGACCAACATACTGATAGACAACTCGGCAAGTACGACCAACTTTGTCCTAAACCTCCCAACTGCTGCTGGCATTGCAGGAAGAGTTTACAAGATACGGAGAACTGATATATTATCATCAACAAACATAACGATAGTAACTCCAAACGGTTCTGAGACAATAGGTAATGTTCCTGCATGGCGGCTATTTCCCGCAGAGAGTCTAGAGATAATAAGCAACGGCACGAACTGGAATGTAATAGATCATGCTTCAGTTAGTCAGTTAGCGTATTATCGTTCTTCTAATTCTACAAACGACAGAAGATATATAGCAGGATATTCAGGGGCCGGTAACAGTACTCTCACCACCAGTACAACTGCGCCAGCAATAGATACATTATGGGTTTTACCTCTAGTCGTTCCAAGAATTATTACATTTGACACTATAACTTTTAGAGTATCTACGGGCGGCAGTGCTGGAAGTGTCGCAAGGGCTGGAATTTATAGGGACAATGGTAACGCTTATCCCGGTGCTTTAATTTTTGATACGGGTTCAATAGCAACAACAGGAGCAACAGCAAAAGATACAACTATAACGGCAGGATTACAGGTATTTCAACCCGGACTTTACTGGCTTGCATGGGAATGCGGAGTAGCAGCACCACAGATATATTGTCTAAGTACCGCGAATGGATTATTATCAATACTAGGACATGCTGGTGCATGGGGTTCAGCAAATACCGGCGGCTATGGATACAGTGTGAGCCATTCATTCGGAAACCTACCAGATCCCTACACTGCGGGCGGGGCATTGTTACAATCTATTCCCGGTGCAACAGTTCCAATAATCGCAGTTGGTCTTAGACCTATCTAGAGGGATCTATACAAATGATTAGTTATCTAAGAATTTTGGAGATTGAAGAAAAAGGTAGAGGAAGATGACACTAACAGAAGAGGCAAACGGCGCGACAACGACGACAGCAAGCGAGGCAACTGTTAACGAAATAACATCAGATGACCTCCAGTACTGGGGCGCAACTGTCTTCATTCCCTCTGCTTTCACGACAGGCGATACAATGGAAATAAGGTTCTATATCTGGGCCTCTAACCCAACGGCATCATTAGAATGCCTGTACTATGTCCCCCTTACCGGCGCCGCCACCTACAACGAGACTGCTATCTATTTCCCACCCGTTCAGACTAAAAGATACCGGATAACTTTCAAACGGACTGCTGGCACTGACCGTGCGTTTAAGTGGCAGGTAACAAAGCAGACAGGCGGTTAAAACGGTGGTTGTCCGAGGATAAAAGTTGCCAGTCATCGGACAGCCAGCACATACCCATTTTACTCCTATAGTTACACCGGTAGCACTAGACCGTATCTCTTTATCAGTAACATATCTTTACAATATTTCCGCGGCTTCATACCGCGTATCGTTAGCCAGAACCTACCTTTACGACCTCAAAGTCATTGTATCGCGTCAGGGAGTCTACCTTTATGATCTTAATCCCCCTGCACCGTTAGGACCAACACGCCTTTATTTCCACGCTGTTACAAACACACTTCCAAACCTCCCGACTACCGAACGCTCTACCCTGACATTAAACAAAGCAGTAGACCCCGAGACCCTGAACCGTACGCTTGGCACCGTCATAGGCGTGGCCCAGACCTCGCTCGTCCTATCGACAACTGCCACCTCGACCTTACAGCGCTACTATTTCAGCAGGTTTGTTAGCGATACGCTATCTGGGATCAGTTCAATAACAGCCCAGAATTGGATATATAACTTTGCTATAAAAGAGAGTGGCGTCAGCGCCAACTTTCCAGTATCGGGCACAAATCAGCCCGTAAGGGTAACGGCCTATGTCTGGCGTCCGGCTACCCAGAGCAAGGTAGGCGATATCGTAGATGGAAATAGCGCTTCTACTGTAGACGAAGCATCGACAGGCTTTGAACGCGTCCAGATAACTACCTTTTCAGGCAACCAGGTCCTAAACGTCCAGAACGGCGATGTTCTATGTTTCGAGGTATGGTTTGAAATAGCCCAGACGCAGGCCATAGCGTTTACTGACACATTCTATTATGACGGGACTACCGTAAACACCACAAAGAACACAAACGTTACCAATCATGCGTCATTCATAGAGACTCCGCAGGGTCTGGTATTTGGCCTTGCACCAACAAGGATCTCAAAGGTCTGCATTCAAAAATATAATATAATTGGCAGGGTAACGGGCTTCTCCAAAGTCTACAAATACAGCATTGCAGCACTGGCTTCAGTTTCCCGGACCTACAACTATGCCATAACGACTGCAGTCTCACTTCCTGTCTCCTACCTCTATGACCTGACCGGCAGGCTGTCGGTTTCTTCAAGGGCAAAATACGATATTCTAGTACGAAAACAGGCGCCCAAAATCTTCCGCTACAGCCTCCAGTCAACGCTCCAGTCCTCCAAGGTCTACAAATACAATATAGCAACCGGCCTGACATCCTCGCAGGTTTACAAATATAACATAGCGAACAGCGTGGCAATTTCGCAGACCTACATATACGATCTGTTCTCGGCAGTCCACCTCTCCCGAATTTACACATATTCGCTTATCTCCAGACTCTCACTTTCGCGGGCCTACAGGTACAACATTGCGGAGTCCGTCTCCAGCGATACGATATACCGCTATGCACTGACAGTCAGGACAGCGTCCTCCCAAGCCTACAAATACAACATCGCGAACCTGCGATCTGCTTCCAGCCATTACCGCTACAGCCTGCTAAGCAAACTCTCAACCTCACGAATATTTACATATAATATCAATCTTGCCATACAATCAGTTAATCTAAACAGGATATATCGCTACAATCTCGTTGTCCGTATTCTGTCCAGTCATATACATCGCTACAACCTTCTAACACTCAGACAAAAACCACAGACCTACCTTTACAGCCTCCTCAAAAGAATATCAAAGATCAATACTTACGTATACAGGATAGGCGGAGGCGTATCACTCAGTCAGACTTATCGTTACAACTCTATCGCACGGGTTTCGCAACAATCAAGATATCTTTATTCCATTGCTACATTCGCGCCAACAGTACAATGGCAGATAACAGGGAAAGACACCGACTTCCCGGACAGTCTTGAAAATCTGGTCCGCGATTTTATAAAAGCGAACTGGTCTATCACCGAGCCTGTCGTCGGACAGTCGCCCATCATAACAACGGCAATCAGCCGCCAGCACCAGACCCAGATGGACAACTTTGCATATGACTCATACAGAACCTATTACATAAGGGTCAAGGAAGTCCAGAGCGCCGTTAAAAACAGGCAGGTCCGTCTGAACACGTATGAGTTTGAAACTCCTGTAGAACTGGAACTGTTTTCGCGACGACTTACAAAAGGTGAATCATTCTCTGAACTCAATGCAATGCTCAATGAGTTACTCCGTATCTTTGGAACTTATCAAACAGATCAAATCTTTGGAATTGAAGGAATCACCCTAGATCGCATATCGTCCATGGAGAAGGAACGCCCACCGGCGCAGACAACATGGGCAAGAAAACTCCGAATAATTCTACATTATTACAAGGTGAGTGTTGTCGGGTAGAGGAATAAAATGCCAGTAATATCAGGATCACAGCAATCCCATACCAATTTTGTCACGCCCCTTATCCCGCAGCCGCCTTTTGTAATCTCATGGTACGTCGCAAACCATTCACCGGCCGGAGACTTCACCGAACCGATAGAAGACATGGTCCGCAATTACCTTTATGATAACTGGGGTAATGCTTTACCTGTTCTCCCCCTCAAGTCTATCAACCCGCCAGCAGATTTTAACAGTAGAGTAAGGTTTGGAGATTTTGAATATGATTACTTTTCTACCTACTACATAAGGGTAAAGGAAGAGGATACGGCCTTTGACAACGACTTTATCATAAACGCCGGCTGCTTTCTAATGAAGACTGCACTTAACATCGACCTTACGGCCAGACGGTTAACCTATGGCGAACACTTTGCACAAATGAACAACATGCGGCTTGAGGTCATCAGGATTCTAGGAAATTACAGGCCTGACCAGATACCAGGCATCCATGCAATAGACATTGAGACTCCGGGCGAGCGGGACATCGAACGAATAAACTACGAGCGGGCAGGTAAACTCCCGAGGACTATCTGGTACCTGCGCATTAAGGCAGTCTGCCATTTCATAAAAGCCTATTCCTGTACGCCAACCTGATTTTTAGTTCTCAATGTCATAATCCAGTGACTTCTGTATATCATGAGTCTTGCTATGGTACCGACGACCGTACAACGGTACTTGAAACTACCCCAGGCAGTCGAAGAAACTGTTTACGGAACTACCCAGAACTCGGCCGCATTTTTCGACATGAGTGTTATCAACTCGTTAAAGACGACGTACGCCAACGCTACCGAACTGTACAGAAAACTCGGCAGGCGTACAATGTACAAATATATGAAGATGGGGACAGATCTCACCTTCACAACTTCTTTCTCACCTGTTGACACAACTCTTATCCGTTATGGTACTGAGAACGGTAACGCAACTGGCACTGCAGTCGGCACTATCGATAAAGGGCTTACCATAGCCAACTCCCGTTATTCAAATACCTGGGGTCAAAACGGTCCTCTGGTAGAGACCTTCTTTCTGAGGAAAGGTAGTAAATGTGATTCTATCACCGTGACCACGACCTCAAGGGGCATGGTAGTAGTAGATATGGACTGGATATGCTCAACGATTGTACAATCGCAGGCCGCTAACGGTGGACTTACCACTCCTGTCTGGGTATCAGCGCCAACTACAGCGACACCATGGTCCAATCTTGCCGGCGGCTGTGGCAACAAACTGACTATAGGCGGCGTTTCCTATCCCTTCAAGTCAGCGTCTTTTACCGTTAACAACAATCTGGACTCTGTCGACATAGATGGATGCGATGCTATTGCATGGCTTGAGGCTACTGCCAAAGAGGTCACATTCACATGTGAACTGCTGGTTCAGAAAGATTCGGCTATAGAAACCGCGATAGATGCGGGTACGAGCCTCGCTGCCACCCTTGTCCTGAACACGGTCGGGCCAAAGACTGCAACGTTCTCCGAACTCTTCTTCAACAACAAGACAGAGGACGAGGACGCCGGTGAGACCAATGTCAAAACTGCTACCTACTCGGGTCAGGCGACTGATGTCACAGTTACTGCATAGAGTAACTACAAACCCTTTTTATCTTATCCCTCAAGACAAGATTTATTGACTACTGACGAGGAAAAAGACCCTAAAGCATTCGTGTTAAAAGGCGCTACAAGTGGCGGCATCCCTGGCGTAAAACCAGCAACAGCCGGGCAACTGCCACCAGAAGAAAGTTTCCAAGCCGAGGCCGACCCTAATCCTCATCCCGAATTATATGGTGAGTTCACAGACGAAGACAGACAGGTAGCAAGGCAGACAATGGAGGCTGTAACCGGAACGGGAACTCCACAGATTTTTGATGAAGAAAATGCTTACGACTGGTTCCAGAAGAAAACGGTCGAGGGCTTTAGATATTGGGCTGGCTTCACCCAGTATAAAATAAAGTTTGACGACGGCTCCAAGGTCATCTACGAACGTCAACCCCTCACCAAACATCAATCAGATGAACTCCTTGACCTCTCTGCAGAGATTCAGGGCATGCGGGATATAGATAATGATAAACCGTTGTCGGTAACGGACGTAAGAAAAAGACAGAAAACACTGGACAAGTTAAAGGCAGCATATTATATGAAGAACGTCAGAACAGGCAAGATGATGACCCCTGACGAACTCGACCACGTTGCCGACTCTACGATAATAGATTCTATCCTAGAGGCCTGTTTTGCCATCACCGTCGCCAAGTGGGCTGAGGGAAAAAAATAAGATCGGAGAGGGAAAGCGGTCCACTTCGCTTTTCTGATAGAATAAGGAACTGGTTTATTGACCATTATCCTCTCGAGACGGAAACCGAGTTAGACTATATTGATAAATATTTCCAGGCCAAATACTGGCCGGCATTGGCTGAAAAATTCCTCTACCGCGACGGTCAGCCCATACCGGAAATGATAAACGCGTTCTTTGCAATGCATCAGTATGATGGTATACGGGAGAATAAAGCGAACACTGGGACAGGGGCGGGGACAGGGACAGGGACAGGGTCTCCTGGCGACATCTAATTACTTCCCCTATTTCGTTCAGCCGTTTTTTGTTTTGTGTCGGTAGACAGTAGTAATAATTATGATAAAATTAAAGCGGCGTTTAGTAAGGAGGCCATAAAGTTCGAGGGGATGGTAGCAGCCGAACTTGACCGTATTGGAAGCCTTATGCAGGACAGGGCTTCGATGGACGCCCCTGTTGACACCGGCTATATGGCTAGTCATATCGAGAAAGAAGTCACAGGAAAAGACACTGTCACTGTTGTCGCCACTGCCGAATATTCGGGCTATGTAGACAAAGGAACCTCAAGGATGGCAGCAAACCCATTCTTTACCAGAAACGTCGAGTTAATAGAATCTCAGGAAATACCAAAGATAGAGAAGAACATAGGCTTAAAGATAGAAGCAGACCTAGCAATAGTCCATTGAGGAATAAGATTAAAAAATGCCAGCCGTAGCCGAAGTCCAATTTAAAGCAACCAATTCCCAGTCTGTAGTAACGGCCTTTAACAGTATCGGCACGGCTGCCGGACAGGCATCCACAAAACTTCAGCAGTTCACAGCCGGGACGACTACAAAACTTCAGCAGTTTACAAGCAGTCTTAATTCAATAAAAAGTCAGGGCGATCCTTTCAGTAATTTAACAAACAATCTTAATTCCTTCAATAAGTCGGTAGATCAGTCATCACAAAAAGCCACAACATTCGGACAAAAACTAAAAAACTTTGGCTCTCAGTTTGGAAGCAGTATTGCATCAATCGGAGCATTAGGTGGTACAATCCTAGGCCTCAGCCGTCAATATCAGGACCTTGGAGATACTCAAATCGCAGTCGAGAAAGCACAGCGTAGAGTATCAACCGCACAGGAAGCAGTACAAAAAACCACAACTGCATTAGCAACAGCAACGGCCAAATATGGAGCGGGATCGGCTCAAGCAAAACAGGCAGCGCTCGATCTACAACAGGCACAATCTCAACTATCGATTAATACCCAACTTCTTACCGAACGAACGGAAGACCATCAGAGAGCGCAGGAGAATTTCTGGATCGGATTGGTTCCAACAGTTACCACTGCGGGCGCTTCTATTGTTTCAGTATTAAATGATATTGGAGGTACAAAAGGAATCGGTGGATTAAAGACTGCTTTAGGTGGATTAAAAAGTGCATTTAATGTATTTACTGGAGCCGGTGGACTTGCATCCGGACTTACTGGAATAGGAAACGCCGCCAGCGGTAGTGTTACAGGCTTAAACGGAATGGCTACAGCAACCACGGGTCTTGGAACAGCAATGAAAGGAATGGCATTAGCAGCGTTACCCGTAGCAGTAGCAATAGGAGGAGTGGCATTAGTAGCCAGACAGGCCGGACAGGTTATCCATACAATAGTCTCCGTCATGAAGGGCGACATGCTTGAAGCCGTTAAATCAATGGAGAATACTATTGCCCTGGTTGAGAAGGTCGGTCCGGCACTGGGTCCATTTGGTGGTATTCAAACTTCCGTGTTCACCGCACTTAGACCGGAGATTCAAAAATTCAGAGCAGAACTTGAGAAAGTTCCATCAACAATTAAACCGATACCTCCAGCATTACAGGGAGTAGATGATGCGGCGCAAGGGATTAACGGTGCTATTGATAATCTTGTTGGCTCAGTTTTAGGACTCACTAGACATGCTGATGCCGCAAAGCCGGCCTTACAGGGAACTGGCAACGCTCTGTCAGGAGTTGGAACAGCAGCATCAGAAGCAGCCCCGCCAATAGTAGAAGTAGGAAACGCAGTTGCAGAGGTAAGTGGACAGTTTGCTACTATAACTAATAACATAGGCCCAGCGACTACGGGAATTGCCGGACTCAACGCTCAAATGAATCCTTTTAGAGTAACAATACAGGGACTAACAGCAGATCAAAAGGCTAACGCAGACGCTTTATCTTTTCTCAAAGGTTGGTTTGATCAAGTGACTAGTTCAACAGCCGCATATGAGAAAGCAACCGCAAGAGCAAAAACTCAAGCCGCCCAATTAAATCCAGTATTAGAAAAAACTGCTATAGCGCTTCATAAATTAGATAAGGCTTATGATATGTTTGGTCACGGGGCAGGACTAGACTTCTCAGGAGGACAGCCACAGCCAACAAGAACAGGAAAGAAAGTATCAGGAGCAAGGAACCCCAACTTTAGATTAAGATCAGACTGGCAAAAACCTACCATAATAAAAGCCGCAAGGGGTATGCATGAAACCGTTAATCAACCAACCTGGATCTTGGCAGGAGAAGCCGGAAAAGAGAGGGTTGATATCGGTAAACCGGGGAGTGCTGGTGCTGGTAGAGGCGGCTTCTACGGAACAATAAACGTCTTTGTCGATGGAGTACAAAGACCAGCAAGGTATAGTATGGGCGCTAGAAAATAAGAAATGCCATGTTAACTACAGACCCTATTTTTAAAAAACCATTGTTACCAGTTATTACCATCAAGAATATAGCCAACACGACAACGCTATACACCTATTCCTCGTTTACCGGAGCCGCAACAGTAAAGACATCAGTATTCCCTATCTATTGCTCCGTTAATCTTTCAGCCAGTACTCATGGCGAGTTTGTAATCCAGTTTGAAGACTCATCAAAAGTGATGGAGTCTACCATCACGGTAAACTCCAGGGTACAGATAGACTGCGGTAAACAGTCCACTTCGCTAATCCGTCTAATCTCCGGCCTCATCAGAAAGAAAGGCTATAGCAGAGGCGCAAACGGTAAGATTCTCTACACTATTACCGGCAGTTCAACAGCAATAAGGCTTAATGAACTCTTAAGGTATGTTGTTTCCGAAGCAGCAAAGACAGCCGACGGAGTAACTCCTGATAAAACAGATGCTTCCAGAAAAGCCGATGTCCTATTAGCAAACAACCTATCAGGTCTTATACCCGACAGCATAGTGAGCATTGCCAACCTTGCAGCAAACTCAGACGTCGAGACTTTTATCGCCAACCTCAGCATAGAATACGGCCAACTCCAAGACCTTGTTAATTATATCGAGCAACAATCAGGTGGACAGGTAGTAGTAGACACGAATGACCTTGTAAACTTCCGTTATGAGATAAAAAACAACCTTACAGGTAGAGGTTTCACCATCAAGAACTCTAGAGCAAATGAGGGAGCAGATGACGCAGACGATACAATGTATCTCATAGGAAAAAACTGGAGTTATGAAGATGACTTTTACACACCTAATTACGCGAATAAAATAACTGCGATAATGCGAGCAGAAAGCAGACCATCTCAACCTTTAGACCTTGGGTTTGTTTCGATAAATTCTTTTACCGTAACTAATGGGGTAGAATTCGCCGTAAAATTCAAGCCACCACATACGCGATTCACTCCAGGAGATATCTATGTCGTGATATCACAGTGGAGTAACGGAATTGCTGATTTACTTCCTTATCCAGTTACCCTTAAAATCTGTCGAGATGCCGCTGGAGTTCCACAGAATACAGGTGGGATTGTTGCCTATTTTGTGATTTTTCCAACAGTCTTTCAAGATCCTTTACCAGTGGCGTATGCAATAGAAACCTCTACATTAACTAATGACGGATATTTTTTTGCTGTTGAATCAGGAGAGGCAGGAGATTTTTATCTTGATACTACAAGAAATTACTGGTTAATATTTGGTAATGATGGGGGAACTTTCCCGCCTAATGTAAGATACTCTATAGGAAGGAATATGAACGCAACAGTTAACCCCGGCATATTAACCCATACGTCAGGCTTTGGCAGTAGTGGAAATGGTGGTACTGGTTGGGTAGCAGCCGCAGCAGGTAACAACCTTCTCCCCTGTTTTGGAGTTGCTCGATATAGGTCTACACCTTATACAATGTGGGATCCAAAAGGGGCACAAGCGCTAACAAACCGATATATCGAATCTATGGCTACAGAGACAGCGATACAGATCACAACTAGAGATTCAATGGTCAGACATCTAGCAGAACAGTTGTACCAGAAAGCCAGACCTCAAACGTCCTACAATTTTCCTACAGTAATGGCTCCAAACATTCCACCTTTTCCAGGAGATCCGATAGTAATCAGTGACTCAATCCTCGGCCTATCTACAACAGGGAATCAGGTAGTCCTCACTACCTGTGGAGATATGACTTACCAGTGGGGCAATATGGGATCAGGTGGCTATGACGCACCGACTAAACTCAATATTAACGCTATAGGAGTACACAGTCGGTACGTATGAGTCAAAGTCAAATTCTAGAACAGCCGGATAGACAGACCGAATTCATGTTAAAATACGGTCCTAAAGATACCTGCTGGGCAGCAACCTATGAAAAAGAAGCAGAGCGACTTCTCCAAAAATATTTTATAAAATCTGCAACGCTTGGAACAGAAAATAATCCTATGGTTATCACTTTTTTTAATGAACTTGAAAAGAAATGGAACGATCATACTGGTATCCTAGAAGTAGACTCAGAAAGGTTTGAGATAATAGATATTGCCAAGACAAACGATATCCCAACAGTGCAAGGATTACAGCATTGCTGCCGCCAGATTATTACAGCCGGGTTACCATCATGGAGATATCATGGGGCTGGCAGTAGTTCGCTGGAACCAAGGGTCTACCAGCAGCGGCTTTACGGCGAGATAGAACCGAGGACAGACATGACAGTCCCAGGACAGGGCTCAGCGACAAGGGTAAACCAGAGCATGCGTTTTGTAGGCTCATTCCCCTCAACCTTTCCAACTCTGACTGTGAGAGAAAGTGCAGTTTTTACAAACAGCACCGGCTACACTGCAGGCATAATGCTAAACCGTCAGGTATTTGCCAGCAATCCAATAGGCCATACTATCAACGTTCAACCCTTTATCGTAGCAACAGATGTCAATTTTGCGAGTGTCACAAAATGGGGCTAATAAACGATAGGCGGCCTACTGACTGGGCGTATAAGGCAGTATTCAAAGAAAAGGATCTTCCCTCTCTAGAAGAGATGGCTAGACATATCACAGAAACTCACGACGTAACAATGATTGAAGATTTTAACGCAAAATGTGAGCAAAAACTAAAAACCGGAGAGGCAGAGATTAACGGCATCGAGATCCAACAAGTTACCAAAACAGGAGACCTAGTAACAAATCCAGGACTACAACAATGTCTAAACATAATACTCGGGACCTCATCAACGAGATGGACTCATATAGGTTCCGCTGGTGGAACCGGTTCTGCTGCTGTAACAGACACCGCATTAGTGGGAGAATCATTACTACATAGAGCGCCTTTCGCATGGAATGAACCCGTCGGTATGAGGTTATATTTTGGAGCGATATCTGGTCAAACTGATCCAGCGGCCGGCGGTCCTACACCATTCGCACCAAATATTGTTGGTGAAATTGGTGTGTATAACGGTTCAGCCGCTGGAGTAATATTATTAAATCGTAGTGTATTTCCTGCGGTGGCACCATTCCAAGATCAAGCGTTCTTTTCGGATGTTGTCACTTCTCCTATTATCATATCTGTCGTTATAGAGTTTTGTCCGGTAGCATGAGGAGGAGATAAGAAACTTGCCAAGATCACCACTGGCACCAGAACCACCACCAACACCAACCGCAAGCGAAATAATGCAGCAAGAAGTTGCCAGAATTAAACGACTTCTAGGTCTTGATATCAATAGACTCGCCATAGGTTCAGACATAGAAGGATTAGTCTCCTCACCGTTTGGGATTGCGGATTATACAATAACAGGCGTTAATGTAATAGAGTTTGTCGATGTCTCAACAAGTATAGGACCCGCTCAGGGTAGCAGCACCGCTCCTGCTCAGGTAACAGGCCTTACCGTTACACCGCAGGCAGGGAGCAACACCCAACTTAATCTCGCATGGACCGCAATCACTGCACCGGACTTTAACTATTATAATGTTTATCGGGGAATGACAAGCGGCTTCACCGTTGGTCCGTCTTCTGAAATAGCCCAGCCTGTTACCAATTCTTATAACAACACCGGCCTGACTCCAGGGACTACATATTACTATAGAGTTTCTACAACAAATGACGCAGAACTTGAAGGCGCTCCATCTTCACAGGTAAGCGCGACGACAACAGGCACGCCTCCCAGTTTCCTGATGCACCTTGACAATAACTATATTGACTCCTCAGCAAATGCCACGCCTCCCTATGCTTATCCACCTTTTGCCAGTTATACACCAAACGGCTTTGGGACACCGGGTAAATTCGGCAGCCATTATTGGAGATGCAATACACCGGTCTACCTTCCGGGCCCTTTTGGAGGATATCCGGATCAGATAGGCTGGTACGGAACGGCTGGAGTGCCGACGCCATTAGAGATAGACTATACTGTTGGATTTTCCTGGTCATTATGGATATATCCTACAGATATCAGCGCGTTACCAAAAAGGAGGAATCTGGTCGTCAATATAATCGATGACAACAACGTCGCCACAATTCAAATTGATCCTACAGGTGTGGTGTTGTTCGCTGTCCGTAAAGCAGGTGCTACCATAAGAAGACAGATCGGCGGTCTCGTAATTAACCAGTGGCAGCATATAGCAGCCGTATATGACGGGGTTGCCAATACAGTAAGAATTTACAGGAATGCAGTAGAAGGGGCAGGATCCTCACTAACACCAGACTATCCTACAGGAAAGACGGATGAATTACGCTTTGGTTTAAGCCCTGGCGCAGTTGGAGAGGACAGTTATTACGAAGGCTATATGGACGAGATCCAGTATTTCAAGGGCTATAGGCTTTCTGCTGGTGAAGTTACAAATCTGATGAATACCAACTCTACCTGATTAGTTAGTTTAGTTAGCATTTATACCGCTGACTAAAGAAGGCCATGACAAAGATACGGGTATTCGCCAGGAGGCCGACACCGTTAGACGACCTTAACATCGTAACCATTAACGATTTCGTTGTACCCTTTGACGTTGATATAATGCAGCAACTCGATGAGGAAGCGCCCACCCTTGTCCAGAAAGTTACATTCGATCCTGAAGAACCTCTCCCTGAACCAGAGCCGCCAGAGCCGGAACCGGAACCACCAAAGCCAGAAGAGAACGTGCTATATGATTCTACGATTCACTCCAAACTACACGATGGTAAGGTCAGGGTAATCGAACAGGAAGGCAGCATAAAGCCAGGCGGACTTGGACTTGAATGTCGGGCATCAGGTAAACCAAAGTGCGTGGTAAATGAGGATAAAACATTCAGTCTTGTCTGCGGTACAGGGCATGGCCGCTTTTACTTTTACGTCCTGAACTACAACGCCACCCTTGAAATAGAGGCCGCTTTCTGGAACGAAGCCAAAGGACAGGACCTCTCCCTCAAGATGAGAAGCCGGCATAACGAAGGCGGTTCGTCAACAGACGGCAGGTTCGGAGGCTACGGCCTATCAATAGACAGGGTAGGGTATGGGGCCAAACGGGAGGACTTTCATAACCAGCATTCTCAGTCCCAGGGAGGCAAGACGCCTGAAAAGGTAGAGACCAAGAAATACTTCAAGATAGAGTTCACAGTCAAAGACGAGGACGACGGCAAAAATGTCAGACAGACAGCAAAGATGAACGGCAAAGACTTTATGACCAAAGTTGACATCAGTCCAAAACCCTACATGGTAGACAAGTCTCTTTATGAGAAACAGTCCTATCTTTGGGTACGGCAGAACATAGACTCAGGCTCCGGTGAGATAAGGATAAAGCGTTTAAGGATACTCAAGGCCTGAAATAAAATTGTCAGTAGATACCCTGTTCAATGATGCGACAAAAGATATTGTTGCAAGACTCGATAAACTGAAAGGTGATGTTAAGGCAATTCCTCCCGCACCGACTCCTATCCCGCCAACGCCTACGCCAACACCTCCAACTCCTACAACAGCCCTTGATAAGTTCGGTGTCAAGAAACTATACCCTGACGCCTCAACAGTCAACGAATGGTATGTCGATATGACCAACCCCTCCGCCAGTTTATACTTTAAGAACCTGCCTTCTATCACAAAGCAGCCAGATGGTAGTTTCCAGACAAAGGAATCTCAGGTCAGGATGGAAGCCTGGAGTCCTGCAAATAAAAAATGGCTCAATGTGGAAATAACAGCCTATCAAAAGTTAATGTCACCAGACACGAAATACGTTTTTCAAATGTACAGGGGAGGAGGACACCATTCTTCTCTAAGTGTTGAACGTCAGTGCTGGGGCGCTGCGTATAAGACCGCGATGCTTTCTGACGGCTCTAACGGTGCCAGTAACTCATGTAGAAAGGAAGTCAACCACCCTGCCTACTGTTCTAATCGTGCAGTAACAAAGGCGAGTACCAAGCCATTAGCAAACAGGTGGATTGGAATGAAGCAGGTTGTCTACAATTATTTAAAAAATGGAAAGACCTTCGTAAGAATAGAGGTCCATATAGACGACGACGTTACCGACCCGGCGACTGGCAACCTTGTCATAAAGAACAACTGGAAACTCACTTCAAATACGAATGACGAGGGAGGATGGGGAACTACAGAGACAGACTTTGTCGCTACCTGTCCCAAACTTAACAAAGATTCAACCCAGCAATACAGGGCGAGGGACGAGATTTTCAACATGCCCGGTGGAAATACAGCCGAGCAAAACCTGTGTGCGTGGCGTTGTGATGGTACCGTAAATAACTGGAAATATCTCAGTGTAAGGGAGATAACTCCTCCTAAGTAAAACATCCTTTACTATCTTTTTGTCTTATCCTGCTTTGGTGAGTATAAACAAATCTTCGTTTATACGTTTTACCGGTAGGTGTCTTACTCCTTAACTTAAACCTAGTACCACAACCACAAGCGCATTCCACTTCTTGAGAACGAATTTCAGCATAACGTTCAGCACAATGACCCGTGCTGTGTTCGGACGCAGTTGTGACTTCTAGGTTCTCAGGCCTGTTGTCTAACTTGTCTTTGTTGATATGATGAACGTGTTCGTTAAGGCTTATGTACCTGCCAATCTTTTTTTCTGCGACAAGAATATGTTCAAAGACATAACCTTTCTGCGCTCTAGGATGTCCGTATGCTCTTACCAGTCTATACCCGCTATGATTGATATAACTTCCACCTTTCCACGCAGCGTTAAATTTACCTCTGCTTTGATGCCCGAATTTAAAACGCGGGAGTCTTCTCCATTTATCTCTAAAGACTTGTTCACCACAGCCACATTCACAAGAAATTAATTTATGTATCTCTATTGTATCCACTGTCTTCTCATCAAAGACAGGGTAGGCGTAGTTCCTCAAAAGGCTTACGTCTCCCTATACTTAATGATACTAAGAGACCTCTATATCCATCTCTGGCTAATCTTTGCTATCTTTGTAGAAAAGATGAAGATTCATTATGAAAACTGGTTTAGAAGAATAAAAAATATACTGAGGACGATGCCCTATGATTAGTCAGACCTCACAGAACTCCTGACAGTAGCAGGGATCTCCCCACAACCTGCCAACCATACAGACACCGTTATCGTCATGCTGCATAAAAATATGCGAGCATACGCAATCCCTTACGTTCTTTGGTTCGGTCATTTCTTTAGTCCTCAAGAGTCCAGTTCGCAAACCTACAGCCTTCCTGATGGCGGGGCATAAGACTGCCGCAGGTCTCACACCTTTTCCTAAGTCCTGTTTGTCCTGTCATTTCTTTATTCCTCTATAGTGAAACTTAGTATGTGCACTACGAGACGGAAATAGTTGGAGGTTCTCGATCCTGTTGTCTTTCTTATCCTCGTTGATGTGATGAACGTCCTCTGTTGGTAGTAGATAACGGCCTAAGTATTCTTCCATAACTAACCGGTGCTTGTAGACATAGCCATCACGATTACAATGGGGATGTTCATGTTTTAGGACGATTACATATCCATGCGAGGTAACACAACTTTCTCCATGTCTCATTTTCAATCTTGTTTCCTCTGTTTCTGGTACTCCTAATTGCGCCCGGCTTATTGCCTGTCCGAACTCTGCGGGATGTTTTTTATTTCGCCAATAATGACCGCGTTTGAATGTCTTCAATACCTTTCTATGACGACTCATTAAAGGAATATCTGAACCGCACCCGCAAGCACAAAAACCTAGGGTAAAACTCCTAGGCTCTCTTACCATTAGAGACAAAGTGATTTATCTGTGTGGAGGAAAAACGTACCGAAATCGTTTACCTTTTGTGCTGGATCGTAGGCTTGATACTTTGTAACAGTTTCGCCAGTCATTCCGTTCACTAATTCGATGGTTACATAGGTTCTAATTCTTCCTTCATTCGTTGCCTTGGTCTGTGTCATTTTGGAACTTGCGAAATTCCATTTTAGATAAACGGTTTCAGACGGACCCGCATCTGGAGTATCGTTATTCTCAATGGTCTGCTTGTTTAGTAACACATGGTTATTATTTTTTGGAGTAGCACGGGAATAAATGGACTCCCAACAATCGCTGTCAAACTTGACAGTGAGTTTTATCTGATGGTCTCCGCTGCTAAAGTATGGTGCTGCTTCTACCGGAACTACTGCCACCACGACGGCGGCCAACAACGTCACCGCTACTGCTACCGAAATAAAGACTTTCAATTCTGAAACTCCCTGCTAGGAATACTCAGACCGGCTTGAAATACCTGTTGTTGTCGTTGTCTTTTTATCAGGTCGTCTCGCATTCTTTCATCCTCTACAATTCTAATCTGTTTCAGGTCTTTTTGCATCCTGCTAACCTGTCCACTTTTCTTCAAGAGCCACATCCAGATTACAGCGGGAACGATTAAAACAATTCCTATTGGAAACGAGATTATCCCTGCTATCAGCAGTATGCTCGCAAATACGTAGCCGACGCCTCTCCAGAAACCCATTAGGCTACTACCTCCACAACTTTGAAGCCTTCCTGTCGCAACCTTGAAACCAGTTCACTTGTCGGCTTCATCACTTCAAAATCTTGGTGATTGCTGCCTCTTGTCACTGTCATAAGTACATCGCCTACCCTTCGCTCACAAATTCGTATCTTGTCTCCTAATTCGTTTTCCATAAATATTCTCGCCATTTTTTATATTCCTC
>Ga0065705_10104323_pt1 | contig 20928 bp, 23 predicted proteins | sample SwibulcommuniRL2_FD_59092 | JGI IMG/M metagenome (GOLD analysis project Ga0065705, IMG submission 59092) | Bulk soil microbial communities from switchgrass field near Rose Lake, East Lansing, Michigan, USA - RL2 Bulk Soil v2 (version 2) | ecosystem: Environmental > Terrestrial > Soil >...
ACCGCCCGGCGCGAGCCCGTCAGGCGATAGCCTTGTTCATTCAATTGCACAAGCCATGGATGTTCGCTCATGCTTCCTTCTTGATATTGAAAATCATTTTCATTTTCATGATGATATTGGAAATCCCCCACTTTGTCAAGTCGACAAGCAAAGGCGGACTTTATCCCGCCTTTGCAGTATTTAACTGCGCCAGATCAATGTATGGTAAGCAACGGACGATGCTACCAGGATGGCAATCACAATCCCCGTGATCTTTGAAACAGGCTTGCGTTCTTCCTCAGGTTTATGAAGCTGGTCGGCGTTGAGCTTTGCCCCTACCGCAGCCGTAGCCGGGATGGCAGCACAAATAATACACATACTAATCTCCGATCTTTATTCGAGTTCACCGGCTTCGCCTGGAAGCATTTCCTTTTTGAGCAGGAAGTAGGCGCCTGTGAAGATCCCTTCCATATTGCCAACCAGCCGTGCCCCTCGACTTGGAATAATGTTGATGATTTCCCAACCGGTAAGTCCGTGTTGTTCCAGAGCAGGGATAGCAAAACCTTCGCTGAGCGGATCATCCTCCATCAGCGCGTTGACCGGGAGGTAGACCATTTTATAACGGAAAACCTTACCACCGCTCTGTAATCGTTTCTTTGCGGACAGGATATTGTCTGCGCGTTTGCGCCTCTGCTCAGCCTCGATCTCGGAGCGCATGCGGGCATACTCCGGTGAATCGATGATCTCCTGTGCCACTTCGAGAATCTCTTCGTCATCACTCAACATGGCAGTTGTGATGAATTCAAATCCGCGCCGGTCCCCAGCTTGATCAATCCTTCGGCGGCATCAAATTGGGTCAGCCATTCATCGTCTTCTGTCATCAGTTCATACAGGCTTTCAACATCGCGCATTGCGACAAGATCATCAGTTTGAGTGCTCATTTATCCTCCAGAATTCAACCTTGCGAAGAGCCCGCCCTGAACGAAGTGAAGGGTCTAGGTCTTCGCAAGGTTAGATCAATAGTTATGGCTCAATTGGATATCCGCTGGCGCGCCATTCGTTCAGCCCGCCCTTCATACTGGTGACCTGTGTGAAGCCGGCATTGAGCAGGATGTCGCGTCCCTCCTGAGACCGATTGTCCGAGCGACAGACGACAACGATCTCTTTGTCCCTTGGTAATTCATTGACTCGTGAGGCAAGCTGATCGAGCGGAATCAGGGTGGTATTGGGCGCGTGATATTCGTTCCATTCCTCCTGCGTGCGGACGTCCAGCATGAAGGCGCCCTGCTGATACTTGGTAAACGCCTCATTGACGCTGATCTCGCCTGGCAGGTTCGAGGATGCGTTATTTCCCTCACCTCCCCTTTGCAGGATGAGATAGATAACCAACCCGACAATGATCAACAACCCGATCTGCGTGCTGGGGCGACGGAAAGCAGCCGTCAAGCCTCTGGCAGGGTTGCTGTAGTTATAGTTATCGCGGCGGCGACGGCGATATCGTCGTTCATTGTTTCTGCGATACATGGAACCTCTTTACGATTTAGAACGACGCCAGCGCGCTATCCAGGTCATTGAAAATCTTGAAGAACAGTTTCAAGCCAGCACCTTCAAGGGTTTTATCCACAACCGGTTGAGGGTTGAGAAGCTTGACATGTTTGCGCGCGTTGCTGTGATGCGTGAAATCGGGGTTGACGTACTGCTCCACTTGTTGCGGGACGCCGCTGTATAAGAGAGCGATCTTGTGGATGGCTGCCAGCCCCGTCGTGCTGATGCTGGGAACTTCGCTGAGGTCGATGATCAGATTGCGCGCCGGATTCATATAAAGCTCCTGCGCTTTATCGGTTATTTGCACAAAATTCGAGGCGTTGATATCGCCTTTTAGCTTCATAATGGCAATCGGCTCCGTGCCCTGGTGGATCGTAACGTTGATATCCATATTTCCTCCGCAGACCTATTCTAACGGAAATTGAATTCTTCGTAATGGATATTGTTCTCTGGAACGCCCAGGGACAGGAATTTCTTCTCAAATGCCTGGATCATCGGCAGGGGTCCGCACATGTAGACATCATGATCGCTCAAGTTTCCACCTGTGTTCTTGACGATATCTTCCACGGTAAGAGAACCTTCGGTCGCGGTACAGCGGATGCTTGCCTTCAGCCGCGGATTCTTTTTCGCCGCGTCTTGAATTTCGTCCATGAAGAGCGCCTCCTCGGGGTGTCGGACAGTATAGAAGAAATTCACATCATGGGCGAGATGCCCATCCATATCGCGGACAAAGGAAAGGAACGGGGTCAGCCCGATTCCGCCTGCGATCCAGATCTGTTTTTGCCTGCCTGTCTTGTAATCGAACATGCCATAGGCACCTTCGATGATCGCGTCTGTACCTTCCTTCAGCCTGCCGTATAACTCGCGGGTGAAGTCACCGCTTGCTTTGATCGTGAGGCGCAGAACATCCTCCTCAGGCGCACTGGAAATAGTAAAAGGATGGGATTCGTTCAATACCTTGTCATTTGGAAAGCGTACAAAAAGGAACTGTCCCGCTCGCTGCCGTTTGATGGACCCTTTTTTGGCGCGCATGGTCACTTCGGTTGTGGAGGCATTGGGATGTTTTACGACTTCGACGGTGTACGGTGCATATTTCTTGAAGAACCGACCGAAGATTTCTGTGTACAGATACGAAACTGCTCCGAAGATGAAAAAGAGCTGCACCCAGTTGATCGCAATAAACGCATTGAGTGGATTGCCAATGGTCAGCGAATGGATGAACGCAGCGATGAAGAAGATGCCAATAAATCTCTTGAGCTTCTTCCAGCCCTCGTAGGTGCCGCCGGTGAGCTTGTTCAGGAAGGCAATGCGCGGAGCGAGGGTGATCAACACAGTGGAAACGATGCCCGTAAAGGCAAACACGGCAAGATAATTGCCCAGCTTCCAACCGGTCACCGAAATGGGAACCGTGAGCACATGGACGAAGATCATCAGGAACGCGGCAGTGGCGATTTGTCGATGAGTGACATACATCTTATCCAGGCCGCCGAAGTAAGGCTCTACCCATTTGGGGCGCGTGGACAAAAAGAGTGAAAACGACATCAGAACAATGTTGATCGAACCGATGATCTCCCCCGCGTACTGGCGTGCAAAATTTGCGCGCCCATCATACTCCGGTGGAAAGACAAGCCAGACAGCAATGGTCAGTACACAGGCCAGCGCAATCACAAAATTACCGATGTAACGCTTCATAAAGTTTCTCTCTTTGATGGAACCTTGCGAAGGTTACAAGCCCTTCAGGGCAGCTTCGCAAGGTCAAGATCAATACAATTAAATCAAAAAGCGACGTGACCCTGCGCAGGGTACTGCGTCGCCTTCTCGACTAGAATGATTTTACGGCTTCATCAAGATCGGTGAAGATTTCAAACACACTTGTAAACCCCACCATGTCCAAAATATTTCGTACTTCTTCGCGGGGCTTGAACAGCTTGACATGTGTCTGGGTGCCGGCGGTGCTTGTGCGTCCCATGGAGCGATACGCCGACCAGCCATGCTCGGTATCCGGGAGTTCCTCGCCCTTCGCCAGCAGCGCCACACTGTGCAGAGCCACGAGCCCGGCACTGCTGATGTAGCTCAGATCCGAGAAATCGATCAAGAAGTCACGCGTACCCGCTTTATAGAGATCCTGGGCTTTGGTGATCAGCTCCTGATAATTCTGTCCGTCCAGTTGTCCATCCACCTTCACCACGGAAACTGGCACATTGCCCTGCATTTGCGAAACAGTGATATCCATGTCTCCTCCTCCGAAGAACGAATGCCGCTATTATATACCGTCTTTTCTCTCCAGACGCGCAAGGCGATGGGAAATTTCATCGAGCCAGTATTTGCGTTCGTAGGCAGCCAGGTTTGCCTGCTGGAGATGCTCGAGCGCCGAACGTGTCCACTGCAGGGCAGACTTCACGTCCCGGCGCTTGTGTTCGTAATACTTTGCGATTTCGATATGAGCATAGATATGACCTTCCGCTGCGGCTTTTTCCCACAGGCGCAGGGCCTCCTCGAAATCACCGCGCCGCTTCTGCAGGATCGACAACCGCTTCACCGCCAGGCTGAAATCTGATTCCGTTAAATTGAGGCGAAGTCCATGCTCGAAAAGCTTTGCCGCCTCCTCCCAGCGACCGAGATCTTCGAACAACTTACCCAGGGCAATGAAGTCGAGTCCATGCTCCACACGTCCCTCATAAGGGTTTGTCATCATCTCATTCATGTGGGTGAGTAGTGCCGCCATGGCGACCACATCCATGGCGTTGTGATAGAACACGCCTGCCAACTGACGCGCATCCCCGGTGCGCAGATAATCAAAGTATAGCCATGGGATTTCGTAACCCGGCACTTCTTCGCTGGCGCGTTTCATTCCAAGGATATGTTCCTCCAAATATTTCAAGGCGCGCGATTCCAGCCTGTCCCGCCAAAGCCTGCGTGCCAGCGGCAACAGATCGAGATGGGCATAGTTCTTATACGGAACGGGGATTCGATGCATGGAGTAACGCGTGGTCAACAGCGGGGCGTCAAAGGCTTTGCCATTGAAAGTCACCAGCGCCTTGGCGGGCGCCAGGAAATGTGCCAATCCCTCGAGCAACGCCGGTTCCTCAGATGGGTCACGCATAAAGAACTGCCTCAAGACGAACTCCCCATCGAAAAAGCGTGCTACGCCCACCAGGAAGGCATACGTCCCCGTGCCGCCGGAAAGGCCAGATGTCTCAGTATCAAGGAACGCAAACGATGAAAGGGGCAACTCCGCGATCCGCGGATCATTTGCCCATTGCGAGATCAGGGAAAGGGGTAAAGAAGCAAGAATCGGCGCTACGCCGTGCACATAATCCGATATGTATCTCTGTTCGACAAAGAAGACGTCCCCAAGCGGCGTCGAAAGAAAGCTTCCATCTACTACCGAATCAATACCATAGCTTGGTTCAACCTTCGGTGGAGGAAGCTCGCGTGCGTTTTTTCCCACACCAAGAGATTTGAGTTTATCTGCTACTGAGCGTTTCGGAGAAGATGCCATTAAAATCCTGAAAGGTGATTATAACCAAGGAAAATAAAGAAGCCCACCATTCTTATGGCGGGCTTATGATGCACAGTTTGAATCTGATTACTGGAATTTTGAGTCGACCTGGCCGGAAATAAGCACCTGGGGTTTGGGTGTTGCAAGGATAAACAGGCGCCCCCAACTGGCACTCCCATCCGAGTTGATACATGTCTGGAAAGTGACGTGACGATCACCAAAATAGACCCGCTTGAACATCTTCTCAGCTGTCAGCGTTTCATCCTGATCCAGGTTGCGGAAAGAACTGTAGGGGCTGGTGGGCTGCAAAGCCTGATAGCGCTGGATTTCACTGATCACAAAGGTTTCGATGCTGCCATCGCCGTAGACCAGGCGGACTTCCTGTCCGACAGCCAGTTGCGAGAATAGCCTGCCGGAGAGGTGGTTGTGAGCCAGTAAACCTATGTTTCCATACTGGGCTGCCATGCGGAATTGTGTGATCACGCCATCTGTAGAGGAGACGTACCCTGCATTGCCTGCCGGTTGTTGAACGATGGGGAGGGCGAGAACATCTGAAATATACACGCCGCGCAATGCCTTGGCATCGCCATTCTGCACCGATTTGGAAAATTCCCCAAAGGTAGGCAGAGTGCTGGCAGGCTCCAAAGCCCGGGTGCTGATTGGATTGTAAAAAAACGACAGGAAAAGCGCAAGAAGTAGGGAGGTGCTTCGGGCGGCCTGTGTTATTCGCGTGTTGAGTGTCATTGCTTGCCTCGTTGATAAGGGCACCCATACAGAACACGCAGACCGAATGTGTTGTCTTCGGCGGCCTGGCGGTCATGGTCACGGGAGCGCGTGACTGTAGATCCATGGCTTTGCGTCCCTGTTTTTCAACAGGTTTGCCTTTATCGAACAAATAGATTGAAAGGTTCAAATAAAACGAGCCTGGTTTTTGACCAGGCTCGCCAATAAGTATTTCGATCTTCGGCGGCCTGGCGGTCATGGTCACGAGAGTGCGTGACTGTAGATCCATGGCTTTGCGCCCCCGCCTTTCGACGGGTTTGCCTTTTCGGTTTTATCTGAGACCATTATAGCAAAATATGGCGAATTTGACCTTTCAGTTAAGCAATATCTATTAACAAGGCTGAAAACTACTTTTCCGCCTTAAATGCCCTTTCGGACTCAAGTTCAGCGCTTAATGGACGACACTGTAAATTTCGCTTCCGGTATGGCAACAACGAATAACCTGCCCCAGCTGGATATCCCGTTCTTGGCAATGCAGGTTTGGAAAGTAATATGATGTGTTCCCGCATAGACGCGCTGAAACATCTCTGGGGCCGTTAGTACTTCATCCCTGTTGTTCAAATTTTGGAAGGAACTTAATGGGTCTTTGGGCTGCAGAGCCTGATAACGGAGGATTTCGGTAATGATGAAACTCTCCGTGTTCCCGTTTGTATACTCGATGCGAACCCTCTGACCTATTGCAAGGTGGGAGAATGATTTTCCTGACAAAAAGTTATGAGCCAGCAAACCGATGTTCCCATATTTGGCAGCTGAATAAAACTGAGTCACTTCGCCCTTATTTGCCGAAACATAGTTGGGTTTCCCCCTAGGCTGCTGAACAATCGGGAGAACCAGTGAATCTTCCAATATCACGCTGCGCGGCGGACTAGTATCGCCGTTTTCAATCTCTTGTGTAAACTCGCTAATCCGGGGGTATCTGGAATAAACGTTACCCGCTGTTGACGGGAAACCCAGATATAAGACAAGCGAAAGATCAAAGGCCAGAAAACTTGCATTCAGGATTGTTTGGCTCATTAGACCTTTGAGCGCCATTGAAGCCTCCATGTTGATAAAGGTGCTCAAACGAGCCTGAGCCCTCTATAAAGTAATTGGGGCAATCGCAGTGGATTTGCCGCGTTTCAGATTAATCGTCCGCGATTATAGCAATGCTGGAAGCCCATTTGTTTCTGGTTTACATAAATGTAGGTGAATCGTATCCGAATTGGCGGTCAATAATATCCGTGATCGCCTCAAATTGGCACTGCGTCGCACATGTATGCTACACTTGCGCATTCTTTAAACGATGAACCAGCCGTCCAAAGAGCGTCTTTCCATTTGGATGAAACTGCTTTATGGCTCTGGAGACTGGGGAATCTCCAGCATTGGCATGATGCGTTCCATCTTTTACGCCATCTACCTCACCGATGTTGTGGGATTGGAGCCGCGTCTCGCCTCGTTCGGCGCGCTGGCAGGAATTGTCTGGGACGCCATCAATGACCCGATCATCGGGCTGCTCAGTGACCGCCTGCATACGCGCTGGGGGAGAAGACGCCCATTTTTGTTGTGGTTCGCCATCCCTTTTGGTTTGAGTTTCATCACTCTTTGGTCGGCACCGGATTGGGAGAGTCAGACGGCGCTGCTGGTCTATGTGACTCTCTCCTTTATGATCGCCGATACCCTGCAGACTCTCATCTCCGTCCCGTTCCTTTCCCTGACACCGGAACTGACCCCCGATTACGACGAGCGAACCACGCTGACCAGTTTTCGATCCTTCTTTCAATTAGTGGGTGCATTGAGTGTTGTGGTTGCCGCACCCGCTATTGTGGATCTGGTACTCCTCTCAGGGGGAACACAACAACAGGGATTCATGCTGGTGGGTGCGATCTTTGGCGGGATCGGTGCGATCCCACTTCTATTGATCGGCTTTTTCATACGCGAGACCTCCACGTCCGAACAGACGAAATCGCTTCCCTTCCGGGAGACACTTCTCGCCGCGTGGCAAAACATCCCCTTTCGTTATGCAGTGGGAATCCATATGCTCAACTGGTCTGCCGTGGATATGGTGGCTGTTGCCTTCCCTTATTTCCTGCTGTATTGGGTGGCGCAGGGAGATTTGCTCGCCTCGATTAACATTTTTGGATACGAGCTTGCGTATGAATCGGCGTTCTTTGGGGTTCTCATGTCCGTGTGTATTCTGTTCATTCCTTTCTGGTTGTGGCTGGCTCGCCGGAAGAATAAACGCCAGGCATATATGTTGGGCATGTTCTTTTGGGTCACGGTCCAGTTACTAGTCTTCACCATCCAACCCGGCGATACGCGTGCCCTGCTAATTATCGCCGCGCTGGCAGGCGTTGGAGTCTCCGCCGCGTATACGCTGCCAGACTCGATGTTTGCCGATGTGATCGAATGGGACGAACTGCGCACGCGCCGGCGGCAGGAGGGCATCTTTTATGGAATCCGTACGCTCATCCGGAAATTGACCGGGGCACTCGTCATCTTCATCACCCTGCAATTATTGGGCATCTCCGGCTATGTCTCACCCCCCGACGGGACACTGCAATTCGCTCAATCGGATTCCGCTTTGCGCATGATCCGCCTGCTCGTTTCGCCATTCGGCGCGACGATCCTGTGTGGGACGATACTCCTTGCCTGGCTATTCCCACTCTCACGCGAAAAATACGCGAGAATTCAAAGGTTACTGCAACAACGACGCGAGCGGTTGGCAGAATAAGAGCTACTGATTCATCGACCACCAGACGAGCGGAATCGCACCACACAGCGCACAGTCGAAAATTATCAGCAGCAACCACATGAGCCACTGTGCAGGTGCCTTTCGTTCCAGCACTGAATCGGACGGCTTCTGCGGATCGTAGAAAACCATGACCTGCGCGCCTGTCGGATATTTAGCCACCACTTTGCGTGCGCCGGTTCCACCCACCTCCGGACCGGGGGCAAGCTTCATGCTTTGATAGGGCTGCCCACCAACCTGATAGGAATATTGAACGACAGGATAATCTGCATATCCATCCCCTGAACTTCTCTGTTCGATCCTGGACATCATCACTGTTCCCATCGTGGACGGCCATTGATTTACCGTCGCCATCCGCCGGCGCATGAAAAAGATGATAGCGAGAAATATAGCGTTCAAAATGAACAGAACAAAAACAATGATGCCGATGGTAAGCAATAACGTGGTATTCATGGTTTCTCCTTTGTCTTCGCTAACAGCTAATCGCTAATAGTCACCTGTATGATCGTCGTGTCCACTTTCTGATCGTTTTTTACCACTTGCAATTGTACAGCGTACAACCCACTCAGACCCTTTGTGTTCCATATGGCGAGTAGACCATCGGTCACGGGTTCGTTCGCTTCCGCCACCTGAATCCACTTCTGTGGATTCAACCCTGGTCCTACCAGAATTCGATACGAGAGGAAATTCTCCCCGCTTGCGGTGCCCTTGATCTGCACATCGCCGCTAACTTCGGAGAATAAGTCAGGCGATGTGATATTCACATTTTCATTGAAGCCAGGCGACTGAATTACATCATAGTTGCTCGGCGGGATCTCCAAGCCTGCGCCCTCTGCCCAGGAACGCGCATCTGACGGAACGACAAGATAGACACGGTCCTCGATCAATTGCGGCAGGGTAAATACAGTAGCTAACAAGCCTGTCTCGCGGTTCACAGAATATTTGCGATACATCGTATCGGCTTGAACCGGTTCGTTTCCATTCAAGAAAACCTCGCTGACCAGGTTCGGGCACTCGGTTGTTGGCAACATCCCGGATGGATCGCACACATTAATCACCGAAACATCCGAGGGAAGCGACCAAGCATCAGGGGGCAGGTTTTGCGATGCGACCTGCATCAGCGCGTTCCACAGGACAGCCACTTCCCGGGGTCCATTTGGGAGCGGGGCAGTTCCTCTCGTGCCGGTCCATGCCGCGACGAGACGCGAGGGGGAATAACCGATCGTCCATGTGTCCAAGGCGTCGTTCGTTTGACCGAGTTTCACAGCGGCAGTCGTTCCAAGATCCAAAATATTCGAACTGCGCAGCGTGCCCAGGCGGGCAGTCTCATCGCTGAGGGCGTGGTTCATCAGATAGGCAAGCCCGGGAGTAACCACAGGTTTTGCCTGAGGTGTGGACCAATCGAGCCAGACACTGCCGTCGTTCCCTTCGACTCGCAACAAGGTCACAGGCTTGAACGCCTCACCAAACTCCTGACCGAAATACACACCCTCGCGGGCGAATACCCCGAACGCACCCGCGGCATCGAGCAGCGAGAGTTCACCATCCCGTGAGATGCCAAACGAGGAGGAAATCTTATTCACATTTTCCACACCCATTTGCGAAAGAACCTGTGCTGCGGGCGCCGGATAATCATTTGCCAGTGCAATTCGCAAACGCATCGGTCCATGATATTGACCGTCGAAGTTCTCGACATCGGTCTTGCCAGGGATGTCCCACAGCAACGAGGCGGGACTCAAGCCGCGCGTAAATCCCGTCAGATAGATGAACGCATCCAGCGTGGATCCCGGATCGTGTGCCGCGAGCAGCGGTGTTTCCTGCGCCTGGAATGTCTCGCCGACAACTGCCAGGATTTGCCCGGTTTTGGGATCGGTGATGATGGCACTGGCGGAGGAGTCAGGTACTTCAACCCCAGGAGGCAGCGCAGGGAGAAATCGCAAGGACTCACATTGAATGAGCGGTTCCGGCAGGCCCGCCAGCCGTGCCGCGTAAAATGCAGTGACACAGGATGCGCCTCTTTGCACTTCGTAATCCAGGGTGGAGAGGATCGTCAGCCCGCCGCGCTCGATGCGTTCGCGGGGGAAACGGGAGTCGAGCTGAGCCAGGAGCAGGTTCGTAAACGCGGCAGCTACCTGCGGCTTCGGGGGAGGCGGAGTCTGGAAGAGTGGCGACTCTCCCAGCGCGTTGGCGGTCGCCTGATCGGAGAGCAGTCCGAGTGCAGACATCCTCTGAATCGTTTCACGGCCGCGCTCGAGAGCGGTCGCCGGCGCGTCGTACGGATTCAGACTCGGCGAGTCACTGACCGCTGCCAGGATCGCAGATTCGGCGGTTGTCAGTTCTGTGGCAGATTTGCCGAAGTAGAGCTGCGCGGCAGCATCGGCGCCGAAGGCGTAGCGACCGAAGTTCGCCGAGTTGAGATACCACTCCAGGATTTGTGTGCGACCGTATTGGGCGGTAACCTGCGCTGCAAGGATGCGCTCACGCAAGGCGCGGCGCAGGGAGGGAGGTTCATCGAAGAGGAGCAAGTCAGAGATGAGACGTTGGGCAAGGGTGGAGTGTAATTCGAAATTGGTAATGGTATCGAGGGCGTAACCAGAGTGCTTCCAAAAGTTTGGATCACTCTTCGCAATGACGGCGTCGCTGAGGGTTTTGGGAATGTACTGCGGATTTGTGTTGCTGAGAGGGATGTAGCGCCGCGGCGGAGTCGCGTCATCGGCGGGCGAAAATGTAAACAGGATGTTATCCCCCGTACGATCATAGATGCGCGTCGGCTGGAGGAGAAGTCCGTCGGGTGGATTCAGTAGAGCAGGAAGAATTTCCAGCGACGGGAGGTCGCGTGTGAGATTGACGTAGGTAAATGCCGTCGCGATGATGAATGCCGCGATCAGCAATGACAAAATCATCCCCGCGCTGAGGAAGGTGTTGCGCGTTCGATCTGCACTTGTGCGCTGCCGGGCAAGCCGCCGTTCACGCCGCGCTCGCAGGATAGGGATGGTGGAGGGCATGGGTCAATTTAACCACAAAGGATGCAAAGAGAGCAAAGAGTTTAACCGCGAAGGATTGAAGAGGAAGGAAGAAAGATGAAAGAAGAGCGGTAGTTGGAAGACCGAAGGTGTTCGTTACGGCAATTGAAAATTATTCTTCAATGAAGTCTTGCAACCACTCCATCCATCCACCGGATTCTTTTTTCTTCTCAGGCAGATCAGTGGCGACGGTTCCGTTCTGCCCATTGATCAAGACGAGATGCGGACGACCACCGAAGGAGATTTCGGTTATCCATACCGGGAGCAGGTTGAGGCGGAAGGAGTCGACGGTCATTTTGGCGGAGGAGGTGGAAATGAGTTGTAACGGTGTCAACACGTTGGGCAGGTCACGCTGATAGCGCTTGAGACTTTGCGCACGCGCATCCAGCGATGCTTCCGCCATGGGAATGTCATACACTTCCGCGGGCCAGTTGGCAAGATAACGCGGGTCGTACGGTTTGATGCCTCGCAGTTCAAAGGTAGGGATCAACTTCAGGAAGACCGCGGAAAGCTTTCGGGAGGCTGGAATCGGGATGTCATTGACCTGCACAGGATAGCTGTCGCTGAGACGAATCATCTTCGGGCGTTTGCTTCCGAATTCGATATCACTTTCATCCACTGTTTCACCCACGTAATCGATCATGCCACCCAGATCGAATGTCCACAGGGGGAGATATACGCCGCGCGGGGAATCCATCTGTTTTTCAGGTTTGATCCCCTGCGACTGCATCCAATCGGTCAATAGTTGTGCGGCACGATTGCGATCGAACGCGTGAGGGATGATCCCATCGGGCGCGAGCAGTTGTTCCTCCGCTGCCCAGTTGACTACATAGGGCGAGCCGCAATACACACAGGTGGATGAAATCTGATCGGGTGCCAGGATAAATTCACAACCACAACCTTCACAGTGGAAGACCTGCTGGTCGAGAGGCTTGCCATGTCCGCGGGCGGTCGCCATGGCGATGATGAAATCCTTTTCCAGGGCGCTGCCCGGTTGTGCGACGCTAAATTTTTGATTGCGGGAACAATAATCACAGACCAGTGACTGACCATCGGGTGCGAAACTCATCCGCCCGCCGCACTTGGGACACATGAACCGGTCCGCGTTGGCGGCGTGGAAGCCCGCGGGCGCGGGCGGCAATTTGTCCGGGTTGATGATCTCATCCGCTTTGAGTTTGCCATCCAGAACGGCAAGCGAGCGGCGTGCACGGGCATGCTGCAAGTCATGGGCGAGACAATTCTCGAGCGCCTTGCGTTTCTCCGCCTTGTCGTCGATGACTTCACTCATCCAGAACCATGCCTCGGCGAGCACGTCATGATCGTTGCTGATGTAGACGGCGCGATCCAGATAACGGCGCGCACTTTCGCGGTTACCGGTTTTTGCTTCGATGATTCCACTTTTCAACAAGTCTTTGCCGTAGTCGCCGAACATAATTATTCTTTTCTCATAGGGAACGGCAGCCGCCGTTCCCTACATATTTCTTACGATTGCATCTGTCATCTTCGCAACCCGCGCCATTTCCTTCACATCATGTACGCGGATGATGTCGGCGCCGCGTGTGATGCCTACAGCGACCGTGGCAGCAGTCCCCTCCACGCGCTGGTCAGCGGGCAGGTCAAGTGTAAAGCCGATGAATGATTTTCGGGACGGACCCAACAGTACGGGATATCCCAGCGAGCGGATCTCGTCCAGGCGGTTGATCAGCTCAAGGTTATGCTCACGCGTCTTCCCGAAGCCGACACCCGGATCGAGAATTATGTGGGTTTCCTCGGTCCCGGCTTTGACCGCCAACTCCACACTGGTGAGCAGTTCACGCCTGACATCTTCCATCAGATTCTCATACGTAGAACCGATATAGGCGTTGCCCAATTGCTCTCGGACCTCCAGGCTGGCGGGATTGCTGCGATTGTGCATCAAGATCACAGGGACGCGAAACGCGGCGGCAACGGATGCCAGTCCCGAGTCCGCCCGGAGCGCCCAGACATCGTTGAGGATATGCGCGCCTGCCCGGAAGGCTGCCTCGGCTACTTTCGCCTTGTAGGTATCAATTGAAATTAACGCATCCGGGAATTCTTTGGCAAGCGCTTCGATGGCGGGGATGACACGCCCCATCTCTTCATCTGCATTGACAGGTTGTGAACCGGGCCGGGTTGATTCTCCACCTACATCTAAAATATCTGCACCCGACTCAAGAAAACGTTTTGCCTGTTCAACGGCCGTCTCTATCCCCTTGTCCTTATCCCCTAACAATCCATCGCCTGAAAACGAGTCGGGGGTGACGTTGAGGATCCCCATGACATACGTGCGGGAACCCCAGTTGAAGACATGATTGCCAATGTTGAGGGAAGACGATTTCACAAAACGACTTGCCACAGAGACGCAGAGTCTCAGAGCTTCTGATTTCTCCGCTTCTCTGCGGCTAAAGATTACGGAATCTGATCCAACGGGCGTCCGAGCCAGGCTTCGGCTTCATTGATATCGGTAAATAACTTCATGGCGGCAGCCGTCCCAGGCAATGCCTGGGCTGCCACCGAACGGATGGCGTTTGCCACTTTATCATCCGCAACGACAACTGCCACGCGGATATGGCGCGCCGCGGGATCGCTGTTCGCTTCTACCGCCAGACGGATCGCCTTTTCGGGAATTTCTTTTACGAGGCGCAGGTCATATAAATTGCGGGTACGGCGGTCCACGCCCAGCAGATGTTCCATGGCAAACTCGCGCCAGTCCTTGATTGTGACATCCGAAAGATCTGTGAACGTTAAAGTCATGCCACCGTCGCCGCGGCGTACGACTGTAAAACCAACTCCAGGTTTGGGAGTCCAGTTTAATGGTTTGATCTGATTCATCTTTCGCCTCCATCGAGTATGACGCGATTATACTCTTATCCCCTGGCTATGCTTGCGAGGTGCTCAGGCGGGAATGGCTATAAGCGTGTGTAAAAAATTGCTTAGCCACAGAGAACTCTGAGCCCATTGAGAAAAAAGCTCAAAAATCTCTGTGGACTCTGTGGCTTATACACTTAATTCGGCACTCCCCTCAGGCAGCCTGCGTGATTCCGGCGAGGTTGCTGTGGGCGACCATCTCACGTACACTCTTCTTCGTCACCGGGTGGACGAGATCGGGGGCAATGTCCATCAGGGGCAACAGCACAAAGCCTCTCTCGTGCATGTGTGGATGGGGGATGCATAGACCGGGTATATCCAACACGAGGTCATCATAAAGAAGAATGTCGATGTCGATCAGGCGCGGACCGTTGCGGAAGGATGCCTTGCGTCCCAGCGCGATTTCAAGGCGCTTGAGATGTTTGAGCAGCGGTTGCGGCTCCACGTACGTTTCCACTTTGAGCACCTGATTGAGAAATTTGGGCTGATCCTCATATCCCCATGGCAATGTCTCATAAATATGCGACTTCGCCTTGACAACCATCTGAGGAGACAACGAGTTCAACGCTTCCTTCAGATTTTGCATACGGTCTTCCAGGTTCGAACCGAGCGCGAGATAAACAGTGTATTTGTCCATAGTTATGCCGGAATGAAATGATCGTCGAAATGTTCCACCACATCGGCCGCCAGCCAGCCTTCGATGTCCGCGTTCAGGAACGCGTCATCAGGCAGTTCAGCCACCATGTCAATCAAAGCCAGGCGGACAATGTCGAAATGCTTGAGCAGGTTATCGTCTGACCAGGATTCATATTTTTTCGTCAGCATGACGTTGAAGGAATCTACTTCAGGATCCGTCCATTGAAATCCCGGTGTGTCGAGCATGCCGGTAATAATTCGCGCACCCTCCTCCCACCAGCCGATGATGTGGGCGAGCAGGTCGTGGAAACTTACGACGCCCTGCTTCGAAAGGAACTCATTTTGTTTTTCGGCATCCAGCCGGTTGAACCGTTCCACGTATTCCGACCACTCGTTCTCGAGCATGTCCATGGTCAAAAAACGGCTTAGAGCGACGAGGTGCTCGCGGGCGTGATGGAAGACAATCCCGTTCAGCCAGGAGCGGACGCGGCGATTCTCAAACACCGCCTCCTTCATGAACCTCAACTGTGCGGTCATATCCTGACGGGTCTTCTCAAAATGAGCCATGAATTCGGCTTCAGCCCATGGCTTGTATTTGGCAACAGCTTCTGCATTGAAAAGGTCAAAGTCATACTTTTTGCGGTCGAGCTCGCGTTGCTCGGCAACGGCACGAATGATATTCATGCCCTCCTCCCACCAGGCGAGGATGTGCGCCAGCATTTCCTGGAAGGATGCATATCCATTCTTTGTGATACGCTTTTCCTGCTCGGCTTGGGGAAGGCGATGGAATCGTTCTACATACGAACCCCATTCGTAGTCCATGTAATCCAGCGTACGTTGCTTGGTGATTGCCATCGGTCTCCCTTGAAACCCTGAGTTGCTGACGTGCTATACTCGAAATCACCTGGATTGTACCCCAATGGGACCGACTGTTAAACCCACTCGCGCAGATTTGCTTGCCGCAAAAGACAAAACGATCCGCGATGTGATTGCAGCGGACCTGCATGTGCTGTTTTGTGGGATCAATCCCGGACTTTACTCTGGAGCAACGGGACATCACTTTGCCCGTCCCGGCAATCGCTTTTGGCCCACTCTGTACCGGGCAGGGTTTACACCGCGGCTGCTGACTCCAGCCGAAGAGCGCGAGCTGCTGACCTTCGGCTACGGCATCACCAATTTGGTCGCGCACACCACTGGCACAGCAGATGAATTAGCCCGGGATGAATTGTTAACAGGTCGAAAACGACTGGAGCGCAAAGTCAAGCGATACCAGCCGCGCATCGTCGCCGTGCTGGGCATCGGCGCCTACCGGATGGCGTTCCAGGAACCCAATGCCACGCTCGGGCTGCAGCCGCGTTCGATTGCGAATGCCGCAATCTGGGTTTTGCCCAATCCCAGCGGACTGAATGCCCATTATCAATTGTCAGATTTAGCGGAGCACTTTCGGGTATTACAAAAGGCAGTATAGAATTTATGGTTAATAAAAACGAGTCGCCCAAATTCGAAGATCACTTTTCCAAACAATCCCAACTTTACGCACAATATCGCCCGAAATATCCTGAAGACATTTATGCCTATCTGGTTTCCCTTGCGCCGGGGAGATCTCTTGCATGGGATTGTGGCACGGGCAACGGTCAAGCCGCGATCGGGCTGGCAGGCTATTTCGACAAGGTCTATGCCAGCGACGCGAGCGCGGAACAGATTTCGCGCGCCTACCCACATCCCAAAGTAGAGTATCACGTGGCGCCCGCAGAACTCGTCTCGCTCGATGATTCCACCGTGGACCTGATCACGGTCGCGGTTGCGATTCATTGGTTCAACTTTGACGATTTCTATGGCGAGGTCAAGCGCGTCCTCAAACCCCGTGGCGTCATCGCCGCATGGACTTATAACCTGACGGAAATCTCACCTGAGATCGATCCGTTGATCCGTCGCTACTATGGTGAAATTCTGGGCGGTTATTGGCCCGAACGCATCCGTTACCTGGAAGAGGGATATAGAACGATACCCTTTCCATTTGAAGAGATCCCTGCCTCCTTATTTGCCATGCAAGCGGATTGGGATCTGGATCAATTTGCAGGCTTCCTCGACAGTTGGTCTGCGACGCAACGATACAAGGAACAAAATGGAGGACATCCCCTTGAACTCATCTGGGATCAGTTGGTCACAGCCTGGGGAAATGAAAACAAATCACGATTGGTGAGATGGCCCCTGCACTTTCGAATTGGACGAAATACGACCAGCAGCTAAACTCCAGCCTTTTTCAACACAGAATCCATCGCGCCGATCGTCACCGGGTGATGTTTTTCGCGCACCCCTTCGAACAAGGGACGCGCCCGATCGCGTGACCAATCTGTTTCGGCCATCGCGCGCATCACCGGAAGAATATACAGCATACGTCCAATTCGCTCTACGAAATTCTCGATCCGCGGCATGATCTCCTGATAACCACTGGCGATGCAGATCGCGTAGAAATACGTGTAGAAATAATCGTCGTTGCGTTTGTGCAGTTCCAGGATATCTTCAAGTTGTTTGCAATCTTCCACAGGGATCGCTTTCGGCATATCCTGCAGGAAGGATAGGATCTGATGACGACGCCAATCCTTGAGCTGCTCCCGGGTAGGCAGTTTGCCCTGTTTGTAATCGCTTAAGACGCTTTCCACTTCCTCGTATAGAGGGGACTGCGGTTTATGCCATGTCTCAGGCATTCCCGGTTTGTAGATCCAGGTTTGCACATCTACTTTTTCGAAGACTTCGGGCAGATTCGCCTTCAGGAAATCGAGGAAGCCCTCCGTTGTCAGCGACTGGAACTGGAAGGTCTTCATATACTTCTGGATGAAATCGTCAAAGCGCGGACGACCCACGGCGTATTCGCATTCCTTCAAAAAGAAACAGCCCTTGGTATACGCCAGCTGGGAGGTCAGCGAATCGGCGTCTGTTCCATCGGTTGGAACTTTCAAACAGGTTTCAGGCGAATCCATGCCCAGCCGCTGTATAGCCTCATCTACCCGCTTTTCATCATAAGCAGCGTTCAGATCTGCGGAATCCTTTCCTTCCAGGATTTCCGTGATGCGCGTTTCGGCGTATGTGGTCCAGCCTTCATTCAGCCAGAAATCCTGCCAGGTTGCGTTCGTCACCAGGTTCCCGGTCCAGGCGTGGGCGAGCTCATGGGTGACGAGGTTTGCCTGTCCGCGCGTGCCGATGATGGAAGTCGGCGTCAGGAATGTGAGGCGCGGATTTTCCATCCCGCCGAATGGGAACGACGGCGGCAGTACAAGCATGTCGTAGCGCCCCCATAGATAGGGTCCCAATAATTTCTCAGCCTCGACCATCGTCTGTTCGGTCTCGGCGAATTCCCATGCCGCAGCGTCGATCACTTTTGGTTCGGCGTAAATCCCTGTCCGTGGACCTAATTCACGGAACGCAAGATCGGCGACCGCAATTGCGAACAAATAGGCTGGGATGGGCTGTGGCATATTGAAGATGAACAACCCGCTCCCCTCGGGACCCTTTGCCTGCTCCGCCGCCATGACCGCGGTCAACTCTTTGGGCGCTTCCACTTCGGCAGAATACGTGAAGCGTACCGATGGTGTATCCTGGCAGGGGAAGATGCTGCGCGCGTTGCTCGCCTGACACTGGCTGAACAAAAACGGATGTTCCCCGCCTGCAGTTTGCGAGGCATTCATCCACTGCAGGGCGCGTGCTTTGGGTGATGTGTGGAACTTGAGGGTAAAACTCATGTCCCCATCGAGGGCCTTCAGGTGCAGGCGTTCCCCTAGAACTTCACCGCTCTTGTCGAACTCCCATTCCAGTTTGCGACCGTTGACATGTGCCTCTTCCATCTCGATCTTGAACGAATCGAGATACAGCGATCCATGAATGGGCTCCTGCATTTGATAGGTTGCCTCGATCGCGAGGGTACATGATTCAAAATCCACCCGGATATGAAAGTCAATGTGATGGATCCTGCCCTGGGTCAGGTCTACATAGGAAGTGGGGTCACGAAAGGTCATTCATATTCTCCAGTTTTACCGCGCTGCGCTTCGTCTACGCTCCAAAACCATTCGCTCCGCTCAGCGCGGAATTACAACATTCACAAAATCAGCGAATAAACCGTATGCAGTTTCGACCGGTCCGCCGCTCATACCAGGTTTTTCCGAGAGCGTGATCGAGTAATCAAGGATTACATCTGTACGAAGGGTTAAGCCTGTGCTGGAATTCATCATTCCATAAAGCGGGGAGGCTGCGTCGACAAGTTGCGGAGCAACGCTGGCGCTTACTTTATCACGGACTTTCTCTGCAGAACAGACCAGTTTGTAGCGTTTGCCTTCGGCTTTTGCGCTGGCGATCATCTCAGGTGTAATGCCGCGAATCCCGGTGGGGTTGACTTGTTGTGGAGTAAAGGGAGTATCCATCAGCACCGTGACCAGAGCTGCCACCTTGATTGCTGCATCCCAGCCATCTACGTCATTGGTCGGATCGGTCTCTGCCACGCCAACAGATTGACAGTACTTCACCGCATCTTCGTACGATTCGCCATTTTCCATACGTGAGAGGATGATGTTTGTCGTCGCGTTGAGAATGCCTCGAAAAGACGAGAGCTCCGCCAGCGGGAACGCTTCGCGAAATACCGAGAAGACAGGCGCACCGCCGAGCACGGTCGATTCGAATTTGAAGCTCCTTCCTTTGGAGCGGGCAAGTTCGGTCAACTCGCGATATCCGTGGACAACAGGTCCCTTGTTGGCTGTGATCGCATGTTGACCCAGGTTCAGCGCCAGTTGAATGTGATCGAGGGCGGGCTGTCCTGTTTGGGTGTTGACGGGGGAATTTTCGAACATAACGTCCGCGGAGGAATGTTGAATTACGCCAATGGAGTCCTGTACCTGGGAAGAGGAAAGAGGAGAGATGGATCCCCCACTTTCTACAAGTTCCAGTGCCTTACCGGTAGCAAGTCCATCGGGGTTTACGGCAAAGCCGTGGCGTCCTGTGGCGATGCCTGTGCTGGAATACGTGATGTCATAATTCTGCTTAAGTAGCTCGCGCTTTCTCTCCAATAGTCGGACAAGGGCACGGGCAACGTTTCCGAACCCGATAAAGGACAGTCGATAATGCGGCATGATAAGCTCCTGTTGTGTGCTCCATAGTGATGACTTTCCTGACACTGTCCGTCAGGACAAGTGCAGTCACTTTCTTGAATGGCGACTGTACCTGCCCCGGCAGATGGTGTCAGGAAAGTCGCCACTACATTATAAGCAAGGAATGAGAAGGTAACAGCGCATTTATGCCGTCGTTAAAAATCTTGCGAAGGCTCAATAACACAAGGTCACTCTGAGTGAGCAGTCGTTGCGACCGACACTCCCTGGCACTGCCCGCCAAGGCAAGTGTGCGCCGTACGCAGTGCGGTGAGAGTCTCACATGTTCAAGGCAGAGACGCGTCGACTGCGTGCCGACGAACACGGCACTCCGCAGGGCAGCGTTCGCCCACTGCGTTCAGCGCGAAATAATAAATAAGTGAGAAAGGATAGACGATGGCTAAGTGTGATGTCTGTGGAAACGACTATGACAAGTCCTTTGAGATCATCAAGGGAGGGGAGAGTCGTACATTCGATTGCTTTGAGTGCGCGATCCATGCGATGGCGCCACGTTGTGCGAATTGCGGATGCAAGATCATTGGTCATGGTATGGAAGTGGGGGACGGCGAGTTCTACTGTTGCGCACATTGCGCCAGCCAGCATGGAGTTAATCAGCTGGAAGATCGTGTCGAAGCAAACGCAAGGTAAAAATAACAAACAACCGCCTGGGAGGGCGGTTGTCGCGTATTAGAGTGGCGGCCACGGCAGGGCTCG
>Ga0065705_10104324_pt1 | contig 20892 bp, 19 predicted proteins | sample SwibulcommuniRL2_FD_59092 | JGI IMG/M metagenome (GOLD analysis project Ga0065705, IMG submission 59092) | Bulk soil microbial communities from switchgrass field near Rose Lake, East Lansing, Michigan, USA - RL2 Bulk Soil v2 (version 2) | ecosystem: Environmental > Terrestrial > Soil >...
TCGGCGACAATTCGTGGTGGCTGCGGCCGGCTCGTTGGGGCTGGCAGCTTGCGGTCGGCTCGGCGCTGCGCCGTTTGTGCCGGCGCGCGATCCGCAGGTCGTGGCCTTCGCTCCTGGCGGCACGCAGATCGCCACCGGCTGTTCGGGGCTCACCGACAGCACTTTTCCGCCGCGGCCCCATCCCGACGTGCGCAAATGCGGCGTCGTCGCGGTTTGGGATGTCCAATCCGGCAAGCGGCTCTTTCGCTGGGAGACGTTCGGCGACCTGACGAAGCTGGCCTTTTCGCCCGATGGCAGTTTGCTGGCCGCGGCCCGCCTCTTCGAGACCGATGACGGCCTGGCCCTGCACGAGGTTCGCGTGTGGGATCTGACAACCGGCCGGCAGGCCAAGTCGCTCGATCGCTGCCACAGTTTTGACTTCTCGCCCGACGGCAGGCAAATCGCCGTCACCAGCCGCAGCAAGTGCGCCCTGTACGACGTCAAGGATTGGGCCAAGGAAACGCTCGTGAAGCCGCTGGGCGGAGCTGTATCGGTTTCGTTCTCGGCGGACGGTTTGTCGCTCGTGGGCGTGGTGCGCGATGCGGGCAAGTACCGTCTGCGGCTGGCGAGCATTGCCGCGGCCCAGCCAGCAGAGAGCGGCGAAGGTCCGGCTCCACGCGAATCATTGCCGCTTGATGAGCCGTTCTATCGCGTGGCCGTGGCAGTCGATGGTTCCCTGTTGGCGACCGGCCACGACGGAGGCAACCTGGTCGTATGGGAAGCGGCGACGCTCGACATTCGCTCGCGCCTCAAGACGGGAGAGCGTGGCCTGGCCCATCCCTTCTTCTCGCCCGATGCCCGCCTGCTCGCGGCCGGCTGTCAGGAAAATGGCGACGTGGTGATCTGGAATCTGGCCGAGCGGCAGGAAGTCGGCCGCTTCACGTTCGAAAAAGGGGGCTTACGGACCTATCAGTCGCGTCCGGCCGAAGCCACGTTTCGCCCTGAGCGCGATCCCACGCGGTTCTGCTTCTCACCCGACGGCGAGTCGATTCTTGTCGGCGCCTATGGCGGCATCCTCCGCGCGACCAGCGGCGGGCAGGAGCTGCGGCGATTTGGGGATTAAGCACCTTCTTAACGAACGCAATGAGTCAGCGCATTCGCCGGGAACAAAGGTTGAACGTAGACGAAGTCGCCCTAGTGCGACAATCGCGAGGTGAATTCGCCGACCGGCCTTCGCGAGCGAAGCTGTTGGCCACCGATCGCGCTGCCGGACCGATGAGTATCGAAGTGTATTTCGCCTGGCGCAAGGGGTTTAGCAGCACACTCTCGGCGACCTCTCCCTCGCGCAATCCGTCGCCATGAACCTCCAAGCCCTCCTCGGCGACCTCGAACTGTCGCAATTCGTCGCCGAGTTCTATCAGCGCCTGCCTTATTCGGCTGCCGGTTTGGCCCAGCCACTGTGCGAGCTGGGAACATGGGAAGCGCTTGCCGCGATCATCTCCCAAGAGCAGGCCGACGTCCTCGTTTGCCGCCAGAACGAGCGCTATCAGGGCCAGCCACCCCGTACAGAACAAGATGCCGACCGTTTGATCGGTGAGGGCTACACGCTGCTCGTGCGGCATGCCGAGCGACACGACGAACGCCTCGCCAAGCTGGCGGGCGAGTTCGCGGCTGATTTCGCCGCGCCGGTCAACATCCACATGTACGCGACGCCGGCCGGGCAGTTCGGCTTCGGCTGGCATTACGATGCCGAAGAGGTCTTCATTGTGCAGACGGCAGGTCGGAAGGAATACTCGCTGCGGAAAAACACGGTCAATCCCTGGCCTATCGAGGAGTCACTGCCAGCCGACATGCGGTACGAGCGCGAGATCATGCCGCTGGCCCGCTGTGAGCTGGCCGCCGGCGATTGGCTCTACATTCCGTCGGGTTACTGGCACAAGGCGACCTCGCGCGAGCTGGCTCTCTCGCTGGCGATCGGCGTCCAGCCGCGAACGGGGATCGACGCGCTCGACTTTCTTCGCCGCAGGCTGATCGACTCGTTGCGGTGGCGGCAGCGGCTGCCGGTGGCTGGTCGGGCGGCTGCCTTGGACGACGAGCAATTGAAGGACGCTTATCAGGAGTTGTTGGAATCACTTGTCGGCGACTTGCAACGGCAACTGGCTGATCCGGAATTTGTGGGCAGATTTCTTTCCGACCTGCGAGCGGAAACGAAGGGGAACGCCTGATGCCGGTTGTCATTTCGCTGCAGGTTGCCCGCCCGGCTGTCTATCTGCATCATGGACATGCCGACGGCAAGCCGAGCAGTTGGACCACGGCGTTTTTCAAGGCGCCAATCGCGGGGCCGGTGCACGTCGGCTCGCTCGGCCTGGCCGGTGACGATCAGGCCGACAAAGAGAACCACGGCGGGCCCGACAAGGCGGTGCTCGCCTACTCGGCCGACCACTATGCGTATTGGCGTCAGCACTTGGTCCTGCCTGACATGCCGCATGGCGGTTTCGGCGAGAATTTGACGATCGCCGGGAGCGACGAAACGAGTGTCTGCATCGGTGATACGTGGCGCGCGGGCGACGTTGTATTTCAAGTCACGCAGCCCCGCCAGCCGTGCTGGAAAATGTCGCGCCGCTGGCAAGTCGCCGATTTGGCCAAGCAGGTAATCGTCAATGGCAAGAGCGGCTGGTACGTGCGCGTGCTCGCCGAGGGCCAACTGGCGCCCGACACGCCGATCGAATTGGTCTCGCGTCCGAATCCGAGCTGGACTGTCGCCCGGGCAAGCGAGCTGTTTCACCATCGCAAGGACGATCTCGTCGCGGCTGCCGAACTGGCGGCGCTGCCTGAGCTGTCGGCGGCATGGAAGGGATCGCTGACCAGGCGCATCGCGAAGCGGCAGGCAGCAGATAAGCAACCGGGCAAGCTACAATGACAAGCCCGCTTGGAGTTCCACGAATGCCCCGCCACGTGTCATTGGTTACTGGCCATTGGTCATTTGTATTTGTTTGGTCATTGGTGCTTGGTCATTGGTCATTCGCTGCCGAAGTCGCCAGCCCCTTGAGTCCCGCCGAAGCCCAGAAGCAGTTCGTGCTGGCGGATACGTCGCTGCGGATCGAGTTGGCTGCCTCGGAGCCGGAGGTTATCGATCCGGTCGCGATTCGCTTCGATGAGGACGGGCGAATGTGGGTGGCCGAGATGCGCGACTATCCGCTTGGTCCACCCGGCGGCGGCGAACCGCTGTCGCAAATTCGCGTGCTGGAAGATCGCGATGGCGACGGCCGCTACGAAACGGCCACGACTTTTGCCGACAAGCTCCTGTTCGTCAATGGACTGCAGCCGTGGAAAGGGGGCGTCTTCGTCACGCTGTCGGGCCGCGTCGCGTATATGAAGGACACCAATGGCGACGGCCGCTGCGACCTCGACGAATCCTGGTACGAAGGCTTCGCCGAGCAGAATTCGCAGCTCCGGGCCAATCACCCGCGGCTGGCGCTCGACAACCACATCTACGTCGCCAATGGCCTCCGCGGCGGCAAAATCGTCAACCGCCGCCTCAAGGACCAGCCGGTCATCGACATCAGCGGCATGGATTTTCGCTTCGACCCGCTCACCGGGAAGGCCGAGGCCGTCAGCGGCAACGGGCAATTCGGCCTGTGCTTCGACGACTGGGGCAATCGCTTCACGTGCTCTAACCGCAATCCGTGCCGGCACGTGGTGATCGAAGATCGCTACTTGAAGGCCAGTCCGGGTGTTACCGTGCCGGCCGTGATGCAGGACGTGGCTGCGTTTGCAGAGAACTCGCGGATCTTCCCCATCAGCCGGGCCTGGACCACGTCGAACTTGCACGCCGGTCAATTCACGGCGGCCTGCGGCGTCTATATCTACCGCGGCGACCTGTTGCCGGCCGAATTCAAGGGGAACGTCTTCACCTGTGATCCCACCGGCAACCTCATTCACCGCGAAATCATGCAGCCAGCCGGGCCGACGTTCACCAGCAAACCCGCCTACGAAGGCAAGGAATTCCTCGCCTCGCCCGACGAGTGGTTCCGGCCCGTGAATATGGAACTCGGTCCCGACGGCGCGCTGTACGTTGTCGATATGTACCGCTGCGTGATCGAGCATCCCGATTTTGTGCCCGACGAACTCAAGAAGCGTCCCGACCTGCGCCTCGGCGACGACCGCGGTCGCATTTGGCGGATCGTGCCCAAAGTAGGTCCCGCGGTGAAAGTAGGTCCCGCAGGCCCTGCGGGACCAGACCCGCAATCACGGCGCTCGTCACCGAAACTCTCCACCGCCACGATCTCTGATCTTGTCCAGCTCCTTGCGCACGCCAATGCTTGGCAGCGCGAAACGGCTCAGCGGCTGTTTGTCGAGCACGAGTTCCGGGCCCCGGTTTCCTCATTGGAGCAACTCGCCGTCAGCAGGGACTCGGCGTTGGGCAGGATGCACGCGCTCTGTGTGTTGCGATCTTTGGGCAAGCTTTCGGACGACGAGATTGTCAAGGCTCTCGCAGATGACGATCCGCACGTCCGGCGGATCGCAATTCTGCTCGCGGAAACAGCTTCGAATCCCCAGGAGCTGGCGCGCAGGGTCAAGCTCACTGGCAGCGATCGGGCCGTGCGATTCCAGGCGCGTTTGTCGTTGCCGCTACTGGAGCCGGATGCAATGCAACGCCTGGGCGGCGATAAGTGGCTCACGCTGAGTAACAAGATCGACACGAACGACCCCTGGCAGCGCCATTCGATGTGCATCCAATTGGGCTCCGAGGCGGCAGTCCACGCACTTGACGAAGTCCTGAACTGCGAAGAGCTAGAATCTGACCGGTTGCCCGAGAGGTATTTAGGACTGGTCGCGCTGGCGGGAGAACTGAGCGAATTGGTTGGATCGTCTGATGATGCCCAAACGCGAAAGCAAGCATTTGCTGTCGTCCAGAAACTGCACTCCAGCCCGCAGTTGTGGCTCCCGCCTTTGCAGGGCGCTGTCCGTGGATTGACGCGCCGCGGGGCCACCATTGCCGGTACTGCCGATTCGCAGACGATCGAGCGGCTTCGCGAGCGACTTAAGACTGCAATCGGCTACAAAGCACAAAAACTCACGATCCGTCTCTCGGCCGTGGAACTGTGCGGGCACCTGCCCAAATCCGGCGAGGACCTTTGGCAATGGATTGGCGAAAACCAGGACCAGTCCATCCGCACTGCCGCCATCTTGGCTCTCGCTCGGCAGCCGGGCACCGACAATTGGCAATCACTGCTCGATGGATTTCCGTCGGATACACCTGCCGCGCGGCGGGCGATTCTCGACGGCCTCCTGACCAATCCCGACCGCACGAAGCTGTTGCTCGACGCGATCGAAGCCGGCAAGATCAAACCGAGCGAGCTGGATGTATCCCACGCCAAGCGGCTGACGGATAGTCGGGATGCAGAAATCAAAGAACGGGCTGGAAAGCTTTTCGCCGCGGCGACCCCCGCCGAACGGGCCAAGGCATTGGAGGACTATCAGCCAGTGCTCTCCATGCCGGCCGATGCCAAGCGCGGCACGGCCATCTTCGAGAAGCACTGCGCCGTCTGCCACAAGATCGGCACAGTCGGCGTCAACGTCGCCCCCGACATCAGCGACAGCCGCACCAAGACGCCTGCGCAGCTTCTGGGCGACATCATCTTGCCCAACCGGGCGATCGACAATAACTATCTCGGCTACAGCGTGCGGCTCGTTGATGGCACCGTGGCCACCGGCATTCTGACGACGGAGACAGCCACCTCAATCACGCTCCGCCAGCAGGGAGGCAAGGACCTGGTCGTGGCGCGGCGCGAAATCGAGGAACTCAAATCGAGCGGCGTTTCACTCATGCCGGAAGGACTCGAGCGACAGATCCCGCCGCAGGACATGGCCGACCTCTTATCGTTCATCAAGAACTGGCGCTATCTCGACGGCAAAACACCGCTCTCGTCGCGCTAAAGGGGAAAGCAGGCGAAACGCTGATCAACACTAATCAACACTGATTGAGATTAGCGAGAATTAGTGTTCCGTTTTCTTTGTCGGTTGTGCTGGCGTTTGAACTTTTCCCGCCTCGCCGCAACCTGATTGGTGGCGACGTGACTTCGGCAACTGGGCAGCAGGCCGCCTTCGACTGACGCATGAGCGACGAGCTTGACCTGATTTACGAGCGGGTCCTGGTCGTGCGCTCGCAGGCCGGCGATGAAGCCGCGTTTACCGAGCTGGTCGCCCGGTACGACGCCAGGCTGCGGTATTTCCTGCGGAAGTTGCTGGGGCCGGACCGGTCGTGGAGGGCCGGACCGGGCGGTCGGCATGCTGACGATGTCCTCCAGGATGTCTGGCTCGACGTCTTCCGCCACCTGCCGCGGCTGGCCGATCCCCAGGCCTTTCGGGCCTGGGTTTATCGGATCGCCCGCGACCGGGCGTTTGGCCTCTTGCGGAAATCGCAGCGAGCCGAGCAGCCGCTCGGTGAGACGGACGTGCCAGACGAAAGCGACGACGACAACGGCTTCGATGCCGAAGACGCGGAGCGCATTCACGCGGCCCTGGACCTGTTGCCTCCCGAGCAGCGCGAAGTGCTCGTGCTGCGTTTCATCGAAGCGATGAGCTACGAGGGAATCGCCCGCGTCACCAGCCAGCCGCTGGGGACCGTCCGCTCGCGGCTCCATTACGCCAAACGGGCCCTGCGCACCCTCCTCGAAAACCAAGTTCCAAAGGGAAAATGACCATGAGCGACAAAGAACTGGGCCGGGCCCTTCTTGATCTTGATGCCCGCGCGCTGGCCGGCGCGGCCGACCCGCGCGAGCCGACGATGCGAATTCTCGAGCGCGACCGCCGCCGGGTCTGGTGGTGGTCGGCGATCACCATTTTCTTTTGGATTGCCTCGCTGCTCATGGTCTTGTGGATGTTCGTGGCAATGGGCCTCCTGATGCCGTTTGAGGCCCACCTGCGCGACCCGGCCCAAACGGCGCGCGTTGGCATGACGCCCGAAATGCGCGAAATGGGCGAACTCAACGCGCACATCATATCGCAAATGATCACGGTGGGCGTGATGGCGTCGGTCGGCCTCCTGGCCCTGGCCGCGGGCTCGACGGTATTCCTGGTGCTCGCTTCCCGGCGGGCGACATTGCGGCAGATCAATGCGAGCTTGCTGGAAATTTCCGAGCAGCTCAAGCAACTGCGGAAACAGCCGCAGTCTAGTTAATGGGCATCACTCGGACGTCGTCACTCCGGATCGGGTCGCGGCTGCACCACCGGGCCGGGCTTGAGCGGAAAGTCGTGCGTGTTATCTCCCGGCTTGACCTCTACTTTCAGCTCCGACTTGACGTTGTAGTTCACGGGGACCTTCTCCGGGACGGGCTCGCGCGGAGGATCGCTGTCGGGGTTCCCAGCACGATAGGTGACGATCGAGACCGCGTGCTGTCCTACGTGCGTCTCGCCGCGGTAATTGCCATTGCTGTCCGTTTTGGCCAGCATCGTGGAGCCGCTGGGGTCTGTCGGGGCAAACGTCACGAGCGCATCGGCTAGCGGCGCGCCGTCAAGCGTCACCTGACCCGAGACGCGGCCCATGTTCTCGGGCAGAGAGCTTCCGCAGCCCAGCGAAAACGCGGCAGCCAGCAATAGCACACTCGAAATCTGCACTGCTCGTCCGATCCGCCTCATGCCGGCCCAGCCTCCCATACGAAATGCCCTCCTCAAGCGCCAGTTGCGTGAATAGTGCTGCCTAGTAATTTCCAATCACCAGGTTGTCGTCGCGCGTCAGTAGCCGCTGGTAGATGCCGTTCTGCGGGTCTTGGGAGTCTGCGAGGCTGCCGTTGACAATCGTATTGGGAAACCAGAAATGCTGGATGGTTTCGGAAATGAATTTGACCGAGCCATCGGCCGCCAGGAACTGGGCTCCGCCGGGATGCAGACTGCTGAATCCTTCGGCGCAGCCGATGCGGGGTTCGTCCCAGGGGATTCCGCCCGGGGCCGGCGACACTTTATGGTTCAGTTTGGGGTGCGAATGGCCGATCACCATGCTTACGCCGCGTTCGTTGGTACCTTGGGTATTCCGCACGCCCAGCCAGGTGCCAGCACGACAGCGGAACGTCTCCCGCTCGCCGACCATGAACGTGTTCGACGTGCCGTCGAAAATCTCCGCGATCCGCACAGGGGCGCCCATCTGATTCGGGCACGTATTTGTGGCATTGGGGTTGCAATGGCCGAAGAAAATACCCGTGTTAGGCGCCGCGTTAACGACGTCGCGGTGACCGGAAACACCCATGTAGTTATTTAGGCCGGCAATGGAGGTGGCCGCGGTAGTGAAGCCCGCCGCGGTGTAGCCCAACCCGGCGTCGAAGCTGCGATTGTTATGCGTCAAGCCGCTATTGTGGCCGGCATCGCTCGGGCAGATGAACACCTTGAGTACCGTTCGCGTGGCCGGATACACATTCGCCGAATCATTTGTCATGGCCAGCTCCAGGCTCCACCGCGTCACTCCCAGGCGCCCGTGCAGCGGGCCTTGCTCGATGTAGGGCAGCATCATCGACGACCAGGCCCACTGCTCGCTATTGGTGGCCGGCACATCGATCCAGCCCGGCGGGAACGACAATATCGTGTCGTGATAGTTGTGCAGCCCGATTCCGATCTGCTTGAGATTGTTGCCGCAACTCGAGCGGCGGGCGGCTTCGCGGGCGGCCTGGACCGCGGGCAACAGAAGAGCCACCAGCACTCCAATGATGGCAATGACGACGAGCAATTCGACAAGCGTAAAGCCAGACTGCCTGCGGCGCATGACGGTGCTCCTGAATAGGAAAGAAGCGAAGAAAATGAAGCGAGAAAAGACCCCAAGCTTCACTGTCACCGGCCTGTCAGCCGTGAGCATAATGCGCCGCCGGGGCGATTTGCAATGCAATGGGCGCTAAAGTCTCGTCGTCCTTGAGTTTCACAAGATTGGCCGGGTCGGCAGTCCCAATATTTCGCCGGGCGCGGCGAATCGCCTAGGTTCACCGATTTCTCACGTCCGCTTTCTAAGTGGTGACCTATGCGCCCCCTTCTCGTTGGCCTGCCCTATTGCCTTGTAGCCCTGCTAGCCATTGCCTCCGGTTGCCAGCCCACGGCACGGTCCGTCCCTGCGGGGACGAAAGTAACAACACCGCCCCCTCCGCCAGGAGGCGGCATTGGCGCCGCGCCGGCCGCGGCTGGCATCGAGTCGGCCCCCGCTCCCGCGGCGGCGACGGCCAGCGGCCTGCCGGCCGACCTGATTGCCAAGATCGACGCGCTCATCCAGTGCCACAAGGACTACATCGCCGCTGCCGAAAAAGTGCAGGATCCTCAGGCAGCCAAGGAGCAGGTGAACGAATTCAGCCAGCGGGCGGAGCGCGGCTCGGCGGCCTACGACGACGTGATGATCGCCTATGGCAAACTGCCCGCCGATCAAAAGTCAAAGTTCGAGGCCTATATGGACGCCCACGTCCTGGAAATCAACAAGCAGCGGCGGGCGCACCAGGAGCGGCTGGAGGGCCTGTTGCGGCAGAGCCAGTAGTCAGTCGGGTACACGCGTCCATCGCCAATTTCGGGGGCGCGACCCAGCACCAGTACCCTACTTTGTGGGACGCCGCGGAGCCGTTCCCGGACTAGCGCCAGTTCCCGGTTTGGCGCCTGCACGCGGCATGACGCGCGCTCCCCCGCCCCCTTCATCCGTTGGTTGAACGACGGGCCCCGGCTCCAGCGCGAAGTCGAACGTGTTATGGCCCGATTTGACTTCGCGTTTCAGCTCGGTCTTGCTGTTGTATTTGGTGGGGACTTTTTCGGGCACGGCTGGCCGCGCGCTGTAGGTCGTGATCCGCACCATGTTTTCGCCCTGCTGCGCGCCCTGCACTCCAGCCGCATACATCAACGAATAGTTCCCGTCGCTGTCGGTCCGCCCGATGCTGCTGGAACCCCCGGGTTGCGTCGGGGAAAAGGTGATCATCGCATCGGCCAGTGGCTGCCCGTTGAACGTCACCTTTCCTGATACTCTGCCCACATTGGCCGGCCCCCAGCACCCCGCCAATACCGTCAACAGTCCAACCAGGGCGCTCACCCCACACGCTCTCAGCAAGGCCTTCTTCACGGCTTGTGATTCCTCAGTATTTTGGCCACTTCATGAGCAACTGGGGAAAGAGATTACCACACGGCGAGGCGGGATTGAATCACATGCGCTCAATCACAGGTGGCGAATGTCGAAAGCCGGCCCCGCCAAAACGACAGCGGACCGCTCGCAGGAGCGGTCCGCTGGTAAAGCCAACCGATAGCTCGCTAGAAACCACTAATACGTCACAGGCAGTTTGTCCGCGCGGGACATGAGCCGCTGAAAAACGCCGTTGCCGATGTCCTTGGCGTCGCTCTCGATACCGGTCGAGACACCGCTGGGATTCATCCAACTGTGGCTGATCGTTTCTGCGAGGAACTTGACGCTGCTGTCGGCAAACAGGAATTGGGCCCCACCGGGATGCAGGCTCGAAAAGCCTTCGCCGCAACCGATTCCATCCAGGTCCCACGGAATTGTCGGCGTGTCGTCCTGATTGATCTTGGGGCGGGAATGGCCGGAAACCATGTGCACGCCGCGCGGCCCTCCGTCCTGAGTGTTGCGCACGCCAACCCACGTTGCCCCGCGGCATTCATGGGTCTGGCGCTCGCCAACCATGATTGTGTTGCTGCTGCCGTCCAAAATGTCCGACATCCCCACGCGGCTGTTGCCGTAGAAAATGCCCGTATTCACGATCCCCAGATTCGAGCTGCTGGCGCTGTAGTCCATGTGGCCAGCGTTACCAATGTAGTTGGTGTGGCCGGCGAGGGTGTTTTGGACACCCGTGAATCCGGCAGCCGTCCAACCCAGCCCCCCATCAAAGCAGCGGTCGTTGTGCGTCAGACCGACGTTGTGGCCGGTGTCGCTCGGGCAAATGAGAAGCTTCAGGGCAGTCTTCGATCCCGGCACAACCTGGCTGGCACCGAGCGCAGGCGTCGAGAGCATGTTGAAGTATGAGCCGCGGTTCACCGCGAGCTGCCTATGGACGTTCGGTTGTTCGAGTTGCGGCAACAACAGTGCCAGCCAGCCCCAGCTTTCCTCGAGCGGATTCGGTTGGAGCATCCAGCCCGGCGGGAACGTCTGATAAGTGTCGTGGTAGTTATGGCAGGCAATGCCGATTTGGCGCAAGCTGTTGAGGCATTGCGAGCGGCGGGCCGCCTCGCGGGCCGCCTGGACGGCAGGCAAGAGCAAGCCGACCAGCACCCCGATGATGGCAATCACCACCAATAGCTCGACAAGCGTGAACCCGCGCGCCCGACCATGCCTGTGAATACGCATGTCCCTCTCCTCTTTAAGATGTTCCCTAGACCAACGCAAGAATAGAAAAGCCGCTGGTCCCCAAAGCAGCAACCGGCGGTCCGCACGCGCAGGCAGCAGCGGGCCGCGCTTGCCACGATCACCTGAATCTAGCAGTTCGTGCGGGGGATTACAACTTTTCGGAAAGACGAACGGGCGGGGATTGGAGGCTAGGGTGAATGATGGAAGGCGCGGGAGGGCGAGGCTTCTACCAGGCCGCGAGTGCAATGAATCAGCCTTGAAAATCGCACGTGCATGACTGAAAAACGGAGCGGTTTGCGCAGTCGCGTTCCGGCCCCGCACCGTGATGAAATTGTGCGTCGCAAGCTCTTATCTGACAACGACTTGCGATCACTCACTTGACGGCCTGGCTGGTTGTGAATCCGGGCCAAAACTGGTAGATTTCAGTCTCTCGGTTCATGCCTAATTTTGCAGCCAATTGCGGCTGCTTCTGGAAAGGACTCGCGCTTGGCAACTCCCACCCCGCCCGGCGATGGCGACCTCCCCGCTGATCCGGCTGATTCCGCTGCCGCGCCTCCCCCGCCCGGCGACGCCGGCCGCCTGATCGACCAGCCGATCGAGGACGAACTGAAAGAAAGCTACCTGACGTACGCGATGAGCGTGATCGTCAGCCGGGCGTTGCCCGACGTCCGCGACGGCCTGAAGCCTTCGCAGCGGCGGATTCTGGTCGCCATGAACGACCTGAACCTTGGGCCGACTGCGGGCCGCGTGAAGTGTGCCAAAATCTCCGGCGACACCAGCGGCAACTACCACCCGCACGGCGAAAGCGTCATCTATCCGACGCTCGTCCGCATGGCCCAGGAATGGAACATGCGGCACGTGCTGATCGACAAGCAAGGCAACTTCGGCTCGATCGCCGGCCTGCCGCCCGCGGCCATGCGGTACACCGAGGCCCGCCTCTCGCCGATCGCGGCCATGATGCTGGCCGACCTGGACCTCGACACCGTTGATTTCGTCCCCACCTACGACGAACGAGCCGCCGAGCCGACCGTCCTGCCCAGCAAGTTCCCGAATTTGCTCGTGAATGGAACGCAGGGAATCGCCGTCGGAATGGCGACCAGCATTCCGCCGCATAACCTCAGCGAAATCTGCGACGCGCTGGTCAAGGTGATCGATGAGCCGGAAGTGTCGATCGACGAGTTGTTGGAAATCGTCCCCGGCCCCGACTTCCCCACGGGGGGCATGATCCAAGGCCGCTCGGGCATTCGCCGCGGCTATCTGACGGGCCGCGGAACAGTTGTCATTCGCGCGCGAGCTTCGATCGAAGAGCACAAAAAGGACCGTTACCGGATCGACATCCGTGAGATTCCCTATCAGCAGACGCGCGACGGCGTGCTGGAGAAGATCAAGGAGCTGGTGAACGAAGACAAGGTGAAGGGGATCAGCGAGGTCACCGATATTTCGGACCTCAAGCACCCCGTGCATATCGTGATCGACGTCAAGCGCGACGCCGATCCGAACGTCGTGCTCAACCAGCTCTATCAGTTTTCGCCACTGCAAGACACCTTCTCGCTCATTCTACTGGCGCTGGTCGATGGCAAGCCGCGGACGCTCACTTTCAAGCAGCTTTTGGAAGAATTCCTGCGGCACCGGGCGACGGTGATCCGCCGCCGGACGCAGTTCCTGTTGGGCAAGGCCCGCAAGCGGAAGCACACGGTCGAGGGGCTCTTGTTGGCCCTGGCCAATATCGACGAGATCATCCGCCTGATTCGCGCGAGCAAGACCCAGGCCGAGGCCAAGGCGGCCCTGATGGGGGTCGAAGCCCCGGCCAGCATGATGCAGCGGGCCCTGGGGGACGAAGGCTTCCGCGCCTTCCAGGACGAGCAAGGCGAGGCCGATGTCTATCGGCTCACGGCGGTGCAGGCCGAGGCAATCCTGCGAATGACCCTCGGTCAGCTCGTCAATCTCGAACAGCAAAAGCTGTCCGGCGAACATGCCGATCTGCTCAAGGAGATCAACGAGTATCTCCGCATCCTGGGCGACGAAGCGAACATCCGGGCGATCATCAAGGACGATCTCGTCGAGCTGAAAAAGAAATACGGCGACGAGCGGCGGACCGAAATCAGCGGCGAAGAAATCGGCTCGGTCGATGTGGGGGACCTGATCACCGAAGAGATGATGGTCGTCTCGATCTCGCACAAGGGGTATATCAAGCGGACGCCGTCGAGCGTTTATCGGGCCCAGCGGCGCGGCGGCAAGGGACTGAAAGGCGCGGAGACCGAAGAGGAAGACCCGATCGAGCACCTCTTCGCCGCCAGCACGCACGACTATCTGCTCTTCTTCACGACGCGGGGCAAGGTGCACTGGCAGAAGGTCTATGACCTGCCCGAGCTGAAGCGCGATGCCCGCGGCCGGGCGATCGTGAACCTCTTGAACTTGGCCGAAGGCGAGAAGGTCGCCGAATGCCTGGCGATTCGCGATTTCGATAAGCCAGGCCATTACCTGATGATGGCCACCCGCAAGGGGCTCGTGAAAAAGACGCCCCTGGACGACTACAGCCGGCCGAAGAAAGGGGGCATCATCGCGATCAAGCTCCGCGAAGATGACGAGCTGGTCGATGTGGTTGTGGCCAAGGAGGGAGACGAATTGGTCATGTCATCGGCTCGGGGCCAGGCGATTCGCTTCCCGCAGTCCCTGGCCAGGGCGATGGGCCGCGTGTCGTCGGGCGTCATCGGCATTCGCCTCCGCGGCGACGATCAGGTCGTGGGTATGGTCATTGCCGATCCCACGGCGACGCTGCTCACCGTTTGCGAGAAAGGCTATGGCAAGCGGACGCCTTTCGGGCCGAATGCGGAGGCGGCGGAGCTGGGCGCCGGGGAGGCGGCGCTAGGAGCGGAGGAGCCAGGAGCCAGTGGCCAGGAGCCGGCCGCCGAAGACCTTGGACCTGGGACCTTGGACATTGGACAACCTGAAGACGAAAGCGAAGGGTCGCCCTCCAGCCAGCGCTATCCGACGAAGGGCCGCGGCGGCATTGGTGTCCGCGACATTAAGACGACCGAGCGCAACGGCCCGGTGATCGGCATCGCCCGCGTCGATGACCGCGACGAGGTGCTGATGATGACGGCCCGCGGCAAAATCCAGCGAATCGAGGCGGCCGACATCAGCGTCATCGGCCGCAACACGCAGGGCGTGCGGATCATGCAGCTCGATGAGGGGGACACACTCGTGGCCGTCGTCCGCGTCCCGCCGGAAGAAGTGGCGGCGCCGGCGCCCTAGTACGATGCAAGGTGTGAACGCACTGGCGCCTGACCCCAAATTCGGCGACCCCGAAATCCGCGACCCTCAAATCCGCGACCCGGAATCTCGCTCCGTCGCTCGGCATTTGGCCCGCCTCTCGATCGCGGCGGCATTCGTCTCGTGTTCGCTGAATTGCGTCTTCAGCCAGCTTGTGGCGCGGGCCGGCGCCGGGCTGGCACCTTACGGCTGGCTCGTCGATTGGTCGAGTCTGGCGCTCGTTTTGGCCGGCGCTATTTTTGGCGCGATTGCAGTATGGTCCGGCTTTCGCAAAGGTTCGTTCGACACCGCGGCAATTGCGGCCATCGGCCTGGTGCTTAACCTGGGAATCCTGTTCGTCGTCGTCTGCTACTTCGCTGTCGTCCGGCCTGCGGCGGCGGGTTCTTAGCAGCGGCAGCAGAGGCTGACAGAAAAATGAGGGACAGAAAGATGGATGCAGAGAAAGGGGGAATTCAGTGGGATCGGAAGGTCCCACTCGATATGATGTCAACCTGATTCCTCCGCCCGCACGTCCCACCGATTGTTCCCCCCGCCTCTGGAACGACCACATGCGCGATCTGTTGGCCGGCTTCCTCTGCATTTTCCTGTCCCTCACTTTCCTGTCAGCCTCCGCCGCGGAGCCAAGAACCGAGAACTGGCCCGGATGGCGTGGCCCGCGCGGCGACGGCACAAGCCTCGAACCCCAAGTGCCGACCAAGTGGAACGGCCAAACAGGCGACAACATCGCCTGGAAGACCGAGATTCCCGGCACGGGGCATAGCTCGCCGATCGTCTGGGGCGAGCAGGTGTTTGTGGTGACCTGCCTCGACGACAAGAGCGAGCGGGCGTTGATCTGCCTTGACCGGCGCACGGGCAAGGTCGTCTGGCAACAGTCGGTGCTCGCCGCGCCGCTCGAAAAGAAGCACTCGCTCAACAGCTTCGCCTCGGGCACGCCGGCCACCGACGGCAAGCTGGTCTATGTGACGTTTCTGGCCCCCGATTTCTCTAGCGAGAAAGAGCGGACGCCGGGCGACATGGTCGTCGCGGCCTACGACGACAGCGGCCAGCAGCAGTGGCTCGTCAGGCCGGGACGCTTCGCCAGCACACACGGCTACTGCAGCTCGCCGGTGCTGTTCGAGGACAAGGTGATCGTCAACGGCGATCACGACGGCGAGGGATACATCGTGGCCTTGGCCGGCGATACCGGAAAGGAGCTATGGCGCATCACCCGGCCCAACAACACTCGCAGCTATTGCACGCCGATCATTCGCGAGCTGTCGGGCCGCACGCAGATGATCTTGTCCGGGAGCAAATGCGTTGCCAGCTACGATCCGCGGTCCGGCAAGGAGTTCTGGCGGATGGACGGCCCTACCGAGCAGTTCGTCGCCTCGCTCGTGGACGACGGCCGCCTGGTCTATCTGACTGCCGGCTTTCCCGAGCGGCACGTTCTGGCGATCAAGCCCGATGGAAGCGGCCACGTCGGCGAGGAACAAATCGTCTGGCGGACCCGCAAGAACTGCTCTTACGTGCCCTCGCCGGTCCTTTGCTATGGCCATCTGCTGGTCGCCGCCGACGACGGCATCGCCACCTGCTACCACGCCGCCTCGGGCGAGCCGCAGTGGACCGCGCGGTTGGGCAAGCACTTTAGCGCCTCGCTGGTCACTGCCGGGGGCCTCGCCTATTTCCTGGCCGACGACGGGATCATGAAAGTCGTTCGCCCGGGAAAAAACTTGGACGTCGTCGCCGAAAACCCGCTCGGTGAATACTGCTATGCCTCGCCAGCGATCAGCCACGGGCAAATTCTCATCCGCGGCGAGAACCACCTCTATTGCATTGGCACGGGAACGCCCTGACCAGCACAAAGCCCTGACCAGTGGTCAGGGTGAATTGCCATTGATCTCACGCGCGGCGAATATGCGCCACCGATGTCCATTCGCCGCTCACCCCGACCAATGGTCGGGGCTTTGTTGCCGTGGTACAAGGGTCGTATGGGCTTCGACGACCGCCTCAAGGCAGCGATCCTCCGCGGGCAGCGGCGCGGCGATGCCGCGGCGCGCGATGCCGCGGCCAAAGCCCTGAGCGAGGAGGATTTTCGCCGCCTCCATTCGCAGGTCCGCCTCAAGCTGTCGGACCACATCGAAGCGTGCGTCAACAAGCTCCCCAATTTCTTCCCCGGCTTTCAGTACGAGACGATGTACGGCGACCGGGGCTGGGGCGGGGCCTGCTTTCGCGAGGACCTCCGGCTGTCGCGCGGCCAGCGGACCAACGAATACAGCCGGCTGGAAGTGACCGTCCGCCCCTACAGCGCGGCACACGTGCTCGACCTGGCCGCGAAGGGGACGATCCGCAACAAGGAAATCTTCAACCGCAATTACTACGAGGAGCTGGCCGACGCCGATGCCGAAAAATTCGGCGAGCTGATCGACGCCTGGGTGCTGGAGTATGCGGAGCTCTATGCGGCGCGGGGTGGATAGTCGTATCTAATCGGCGAGCGAGCCATAGCGATCTCGCAACCGCTTGTCGAATTCCGCTTCGGTCAGCAGCTTGGCCTCACCGCTCTTGATTTTCTCGATTCGCTCCCTGACCTTAGACTTCCATCGTGGGGGCAGCTCGCCTGCCATCTCCAGCTCCACGCTTTCCCACAGAGCATTGACCAGCTCCGCGCGTTCACTACGCGGCAAACTCATCGCGGCTTCGAATACCTGTGCGGTTGACTGTGTCATGTTTTCTGCTCCCTGGCGAAACGCCGTCCTCTGATGTGCAATTCTACCACAAGGTTTGCGACCCTTCTCTCCGATTTGCCCCACGCCGCGTCTATGGCGTCGGGGCCAGGTCGCTCGACGCATCGGTCAGCACGTTCCCGGACGCTACGATCCGCTCCGCAGGCTTGGCCCCTTCCAGCGCCACCGCCTTGGTTGATAAGCCCGAGAACAAGTTGCCGCTGATGGCGATGTCGCTCGTCCCGGCCAGCACGATTCCCGCGGCCGAACGATCTTTCTCGTCCCGCTTATCCTGGCCGTCGCCAATGTAGCTGCTCGAGAAATTGTTTCCGGTGACCGTGATCCGTCCGCTGGCCGGGCCGATGCGCAGGGCGTCCTTTTGCACGATTGTGAACGTGTTGGCGCTCACCGCGCAGCCATGAGCGTCGATCAGGTCGATGCCGCCTTGCACTTCGTGGGCGATCACGTTGGCCGAGAGCGTAATGCCGTAGCAATCGCGATCGAGCACGATCGCCCGGCCGTTGCATTCCTCGATCATGTTGCCGCTGACCACCGACCCGTACGTGTTTTCGATCACGACGCCGTCGCGCAGGTGATCGTCGAGGTTGTTGCCGGTCATGCAGAGGTTGAAGCTGTCGGTGCAGTGGAGGGCGTCGAGATTCTCCTCGAAGTGATTGCTCGCGACGACGATGTCGTGGCAGCCGATGAGGTTGACGCCGCACGCCTTGTTGTACGTAAAGAGCGAGTCGCAAATCCGCGGATCTTCGTAGCAGTTATCCAGCCGCACGCCATCGCCGCCGTGGTAGCTGACCGTGACGCCGTGCAGGAAGATTTCGTCAATCCGTCGGGCGTGAATGCCGTGGCCGCTCTTCTCGTTGCCGGTGATGCGGAGGTTTTCAAGCTGCACGCGCCACAGCGTGGCCCGCGGATTCTCGGCCAGCTTGGGCGACTCGATGATAATCGCCGGCTCGCCCGTCTGATTGACGTTCTTGATGTGCGTGGCGGTGCCTGCCCCGGAGAGCAGCACGTCCTCCTGCGTGATTCGCAATGGCGCGCTGATCTCGAACGTGCCGGCTGGCAGGCGGATCACGCCGCCGCTGGCGGGCAAGGCGTCGATGGCCGCCTGGAGGCTGGGATACTGCGCGGCGTCGATCGCCGAACGTGCCCCCGACAGCCGTACTCCCGGTGGCCCGCTCGGCTTGTCCTGGATCTGCTTATCTTGGGAAATGGAATCGGCCGACTGCCAGAGCAGCACGGTCAGAATCGCGAAGGTAGCTAGCGCAACAACTTGTGGGCTCTTCATGGCGCATCTCCAAAATGGTGATCGGGTGCGCGTGATGATAGCCTGCGGGCGAGTCGCCACGCGAGTCGCCGCGAGAACTTTGCCCGAGCGTTTGATCGCTTGCGATGCCTGGCGGCAGGTCGTCAAAATGCCTTGCCTGTGTGCGAGCCGCTTCCTGCGGGGGATTCTGCAGTGGCGCCTGATTGGCTTATCCCGCTCGTCGTTCTGGCCGCAATTGCGGCCGCGGCCTGGCATCTGGCCCAGCCGAGGTGCGCGTTTGTCGTGCGGATTGTCGCGGGAGTTCCTCACGCGAGCGACGGTGCGGTGACCCCCGCCTTTCTGCAGCAGGTGAAAGAAGTGTGCGTGGAGCACGACATCCGGCAAGGCATCGTTCGTGGCATCATTCGCGGGTCGCGCATCGACCTGGCGTTTTCGCACGACATCCCGCCCCCCGCTCAGCAGCAACTGCGCAATTGGTGGGGCTTGTCCGGCTGGGCAGCGCCCCAGCGACGGCGATGACCGCGGGCCCAGGCGCCAACGATCAGAAGAAGTAGAACGTCCCCTTGGTCCCTTCTAATGAGGCCTGACCCTTTTCAGCTCCTGTTGTGGTCGGAATCACACGGTTCTAATTCAGTACCAACCACCCCAACCTCTCGTTCGCGCAAGGAGAGGCGACTCAGCATGGCGACAACCTACGACCGCCGAGTCCAGTCCTAGTTTGGCCGGTTCCGTCTCAATTGCCCTCGACCCGCCACGGTACATTGGACTAGATTGGCCGGCAACTTGGAGGGCTGGCCGATGTTGCGATTTACGATTCGGGAGTTGCTGATTCTGACCGTGACAGCCGGACTGGCGGTGGGCTGGTGGATCGATCGTTCTTCGCTCGCAAAGCGAGTAAGCGAGATAGAAGCAAACTATGGAACGATGCGGGGGCAGGGGTACAAACTTCTCTGGATACCGAAGAACAGCGCCAATTCCATTCCAGTGGCGGGGCCAGAAGAGAAGCGAACCTACATCGAAGTCCCGACCACTACCGATCCAGTCACAGGGATAATACGTCCAAATCTTGCGCGCTAAAGGCCTCGCCTTGGCGGGGCTTTTTTGGGCGAGTGAGAATGGCGGATGAAACACGAAACTACCCGAGTCGCAGGCATTCTATTCGCCTTAGTTCCGCTGGCCGTAATCGGCGGCATATACGTCAGTGGCTATTACTTGCTGAGCAACTCGGTTGAGGTCATCGTCGTCAAACAGTGGCGAGCCAGATATTTCGCTTCCCAGTGGGAGGTTCGAGTCTATCGGCCAGCCGCCCAGGTTGAGTCGCTGCTCATCGGTAAGGAGGTTCGCCTCTCCGCCGCGCCGAGAGAGCCTGCTAACATGGCCAGCGCCCCAGGCACTGCCAACTGACCGGCTTCTCTGGCGGGGCTTTTTCGGGCGGGGGAGAACGTCAGCATGTTTGGCATCGGTCATTGGGAGATGCTGATCATCGGGATGCTGTGCATCCTGCCCGCAGTCGCAGTGATTGCACTGATTCTGTACGCCTATCTTCGAGTCTATGGCAATCCAAACCTGATGGCGTGCCCCGATTGCCGGAGGATGATTTCGCGCTTAGCACCGTTTTGCCCGAAGTGCGGTCGACCGATGGGGAAATAGCGCTGCCCAATCCCTAAACCCGCTCACGCTGAACCGCCCCGCCCCGCCCGCTACAAACGGCGTATGAGCAGGAACTCAACAAATGGATAATGAGCAGCCATGCAATCCATGGCGCGAAGCACGCCGCATTATCGGGATCGGGTCAGCCAGCGAGGTTCTTGCACTTGCCTGTCCCCAATGTGGTGGCGCTTTGCGCGTGCACTTCCATCCCGGCGATCCGACAATCAAGTTTCCTACGCGGCTAAGGTTTGCGGCGATTAATATAAGGTGCACTCAGTGCACCGCTAAACTGTGTGCTGACGGATGCGATGTCCATCCGCCTTGGGTTGAGGAGTTGGGCCCGAACATTACTACTCGGCCCCTGCCCAATTCCTAAACACTGCGACAGCGCGCTCACGGTGAACCGGCACCGCGCAGGCTACAATCGGGGCAATGGCGAAGCAACGTAACTCGACGACAAGAAAGTGTCCACGCTGCGGTCTCGACATTCCGTCGCCCGAACTCGCCGACGGCATGTGGAACTGCCAGTTTAGTCTCCGGGCCTTTCTGTTGACCGTGGCGGTCGTCGCGTCCTTCATCGGTCTGTACGTCCACGTCTGGCGATTCAACCATGTTGTCCCTGCTTTATTCACAACCGCCGTCACCGCCGCAACATTTCTGGCGATTCAGAGGCGTTGCCAACAGAATGAGCGGCTGGGCGC
>Ga0065705_10104325_pt1 | contig 20886 bp, 10 predicted proteins | sample SwibulcommuniRL2_FD_59092 | JGI IMG/M metagenome (GOLD analysis project Ga0065705, IMG submission 59092) | Bulk soil microbial communities from switchgrass field near Rose Lake, East Lansing, Michigan, USA - RL2 Bulk Soil v2 (version 2) | ecosystem: Environmental > Terrestrial > Soil >...
TTCAACGCCCCGCAGCACCCATGCCGGCGCCCGCCTCAAGACCGGCTGCCCGCCTCTCTGCGAAAGATGACTTGAAAGTCATCAAAGGTGTTGGTCCCGTCATGGAAAAGAAATTGAATGCTGCCGGAGTCAATACGTTTGAAGAATTGTCGCGGCTGACGACGACCGAGCTGCAAAACATTCTTGGCATTTCCAAACGGGTCACGCAGAACGCCGATAATCTACTGACGCAAGCTCGCAAGTTTGCGCAAAAGAAATCGAGACAATAGGAGTTGCCTGGTATTAAAGGGTCTTCAAAAAATCAATCGTCATCTGATTGAACTCACCGGCGTTCGATTGATGCGGGACATGCCCTGCGCGAAGGGACTTTCCAATTGCGCGGGGCATTTGATTCACCATGCTGCCAAATGACGAGGGCGCCAGCGTTTGATCGCGATCGCCCCAGACGACCATGGTGGGGATCGAAATGAACGGTAAATGCTCGCTCAAGTCCGGTCCGCTATTGAAGATGTTGTAGACACCCGGGGATGTCCGTGTGTAATCGAGCACCGTCTGGGCACGGACCTTTTCTGGCAGGGAGTGGAGCGCCCCCTTGCCGTGTCTCATTGCCATGCTGCTCATATCCACGATGAACCGGAAGACCCAGCTCGGAGTCCTGCTGACAACGTAGCTGCTCAGATGCGGACGGCGATACGTTCGGCGAACAAGCCGCGGCAACTGCGTCAGTGAATACAGCGGATTGACCAACACCAGTCCGCGGGTATTGGAGGAGAGTCGCCGCGCGTATTCCAGGGCAATGTAGCCGCCGAGGGAATGTCCGATCACGATGGCAGGCTCGGTCAAATGCAGTGACTGGATCCAGTGCGAAAAGTGATCGACCAGCCAGTCCATTCGATAGAGGCGCGAATTCATCTTGGGGCTGTCGCCATGCCCCAGCAGGTCCAGGGCATAACAGGCAAAGCCGTGTGTGGTGAGTTCGGGAATCAGGTCATCCCAATCATGGAGCGAGGCGGCAATCCCGTGAATCAAAATCACGGGCGTGCCTGCGCCGTGTTGGGTGTAGTTTGCAGTCCTGGGGATGGAGTGGTCGTCCAGTGTAGCACTCATCTGTTTTATTTTAGCAGCTCTCGATTTGCTCCAGTCATCGGGAGCCTAACTGGCATGAGACTCATAGCGTTTGGCCAGTTCCCTGCGCAACACCTTGCCGATGAAAGTCCGCGGAAAATCTTCCATGAAGATCACGAAGCGCGGCACAAGATGCGGCGGCAACCGGCGTTTGCAGTACGCAATGACCGCGGCGGGCGTGGGACGTTCCCCACTCGCTCCGCTCCCTGCGGATGCGATCACAAATGCGAATGGGTTCCCTGCAATCCCCACGACCGCAACTTCCTTTACCTGGGGGATTTCATAGATGACTTCTTCGACGTCGCGCGGGAAGGCAGGCCTGGCAGGTTTTGCGCGCGAAGCGTACCACATATCTGCCTTGCGGGCGACGATTCGAAAGTAGCCCTCTTCATCTTTTTGGGCTACATCACCTGTCAATAACCAGCCGTCATCGGTCAGCACTTCGGCTGTGGCTTTCTGGTCTTTCCAATATCCCATCATCACCTGCGGACCGCGCACCGCAAGTTCACCGATCTGACCGGTCTTCACTTCCTTTTCGCGGTTCTTGAGATCCACGATCTTTGCCTCTGTAGAGGGCAGAGGAATACCGATCGTACCGACCTTGCGATTCTCCACGAGCGGATTTGCATGAGTGATCGGTGAGGCTTCGGTCAGACCATAGCCTTCCACGAGATGGCCCTTGGTAAGCTTCTCGAACGATTCCTGCACCTCCACCGGCAGTGGCGCCGACCCGCTGATGCAGGCTTTGATGGATTGGATCCCATATTTGCGGACGCCGCGAAAGGCATTGATCGCCATGTACATGCCCGGCGAACCGGGGAAGATGGTTGGGCGGTATTTTCGGATCGTCTGGAGGACATCCAGGACCTGGAACTGCGGTTTCAGAATCATCGCCGCGCCGATCGAGATCGGGACGTTCAGCGCGGCGGTCAATCCATAACTATGGAAGAATGGCACGACACAAAGGAACCGTTCCCTGCCTTCGACGGCGTCGGGGAGCCAGTGACGGGTCTGCAGGGCGTTCGCCACCAGGTTGCGATGCGAGAGCATCACTCCCCTGGATTGCGCGGTCGTGCCTCCGGTATAGATGATCACAGCCAGGTCTTCCGGACTAACGTCGATGCCGGGCGATTTGTTACTTCGCCCGGCGAGAAAGTCCCTCCACTGCAACGCGTTGGGCAATGAAAAGGAACGGTTTCGCCAGTGCGAGATCATGAACTTTGGCAACCTCAGATAATCGCCCGGGTCGGTGAACAAGACATGTGGAATGCCAGCCCCGCTTTGGATCTTTTGCGCCAGCCCGGCCCACATAGAAAGGATCACGAGAGCACTGGATTCCGAATCCTTCACCTGCCGCACCACTTCTTCGGGCTCGATCATCGGCGGCACAAAGACAGCGGTCATGCCAGCTTTCATCGTCCCATAAAACGCGATCACCATCTGAGGGGTATTTGGCATCAGCAGCGCCACACGTGCGCCTTTTGCCAAACCCAGTGCAAGCAATGCGTTCGCAAAGCGATTGGCTTCGTGATTCAGGCGCCGGTACGAAAGCCTGCTGCCTTCAAAAAAGATCGCCGGACGCGTCGGGAACATGCGCACGGAGGAACGCAAGACGTGATGAAGAGGTATGTTTGGGATGCCGATCGTATAGGGCACACCCTGTTCATAGTATGACAGCCAGCCGCGCGACTTCCGCAGCGGGTCTCGTCCCGGCTTTTTCTTTTGGACAGGGCCGGTCGTCTCGCGCCATGAGCGTTGACCTTCGCCTTCGAGGAATCGTTCGATCGAACGGTTGACCGCCTCGCGCCGTTCGAGCATGACCAAATGACCGGAAGCGCCGATATCGACATCCTCCCCACCGGGAACGGCTTGCGTTACTTTTTCGAAGCGGGCACGCTCAAAGACCAGGTCGCGGTTACCGCGGATCACCATCGTTGGAACAGTCAGCGCCTTGAACTTTTCCCAGCCACTCCATTTCGCCATGTTGAGAAAATAAAACTGCTGAAGCACATGGGGCGGAGCGAATAACCACTTTTTCATGAAAGGCGTGGCTATCCGCAAAAGCGATAGGGGCAGTCTCAGGGCGAGCAGCAGCATGGGTTGAAGTCTGAACTCTCCAGCCGTTGCCATGAGCACAAGACGCTCGACTCGATCCGGATGCGCCAGGGCATATTCGGTCGCGATCGCGCCGCCGAAGGAATGTCCCAGCAATACAAACTTGCCTTTGACTTTGAGCAGGACCAGCGCGGTTTCCAGGTCGTGGACCAATTGCGGCATATCATAGCCGCCGGACGGCTTATCCGAGAGCCCATGCCCGCGCAGGTCGAGGGCGATGACGCGGTTCTCGAGGGAAAACGCCTGCAGTTGATAATGCCACTGCTCTGCCTGTCCCCCAAAGCCATGGATGAAGACTAACGTCCGCTGAGGATGATCGGGGGAAATATCGATCGCCGAAAGCCTGACCAGCGAAGCAGTCCTGTGGACCAGCGGATTTGTGGAAACTCGTAGCTCATGCCGATAAAGATCGAGGTCGATATCCATGTAAGGAGTTTACATGAGGGGGGCATGGATGTCAATTTGCAGAAAGCAAAAGCCTGCATCAGGCCAAATCTGATGCAGGCCGGCGCACCACTCTCGGAGGAGCCTGGAGTGGCACATCGCACAAGGTGACGATCAATCGCCGCGGTGACGGAAGAAATAATCCGTCAGGTCGCCAGTCTGGATCGATACACCTTGCAACTCCAAATGGCGGAAGTAGTAGTCTGTAGTATCCAGGGATGCTTCTGCCGGCGCGGTCAATTCGGGATGGCGCTGGAAATAGTCTGAGGCTTCCTGACCGAGGAGGGAAGGTGCAGTCAGCTCGGGGTGCCGCTGGAAATAATCGGGGAAGGCTGCAGCGCCAGTCACAGGAACGACGGCCGCTGCAGGAACTGACCAGGTCCAATCCGGGTGTCGCTGATGGAAGTCGCTGGCGCTTTGGTCAGCGGCGGGAGAGGCAGTGGAACGCGGGCTCGAAACAGCCATGGTCACCAACAATAATGAGATGACACCGATCACGACGAGAAAGCGATTTGTAAACATTTTGGTCTCCTCGATTGGCATGGAGTTGGTTTGATTGCCAATCTATGACCACAGTTTACATACTCACCATCCCTGAGCGTGTCTGCGAGCGTGGATTGAACGTGTTTGTTATTGTGATTTCTGAAATTGCCTTTCGGCCGAAGCCCCCATTTTGGCTATTCTCTCTTCTATTGCTCGGATTCTTTCAGTGCATACTCCACTGCCTGCTCCATCGTCATCGCCCGTCCCTCTTTCCATGCGACAGCAAAATTCCCTGCATCAAGTCGCTCGCGCGTGACGGTCACGTCTTGATCAAGTTCACTACGTTCTGTCGCACTCAGTGGAGCGCCAATTGCCTGGCGCAGCACCTCGGCAGCTCCCAGCAAATGCGCGGCTTGAGCGGCATTTCCATATCGCGCCGCGACCTTGGCGAATCCTTCAAGACTATAGGCGATGACACGCTTCTCGCCAATTTCCTGAGAGACCACCAGACTCTCTCGATAATAACGCTGCGCTTCATGAGCGTCGCCCTGCAAATAGACAACGTGGGCGAGGCTGTTCAGCGCATATGCCACCATGTTCTTCTCCCCGAGTTCATGAGCAGTGGCAATACTTTCTTCATAAAAACGCCGCGCCGCAAAATTGTCACCTTGCTGTTCGGCAACAACACCGAGGTTGTTGAGTGCAATCACAAGACCAACCTTGTCTCCGAGTTCCTGGAAAATGGCTACGCTTGCCTCCTGGTGCCGCCGCGCAGTTGCATATTCCCCTGTGTAATTGGCTACATTTCCCAGGTTGGTCAGCATCGAGGCGATTCCCCTCTTATCGCCGATTTCCTGGAACAGCGCAAGACCCTCCTCATAAGCAACCTGAGCCGCTGCATAGTGAGCCTGCAACAAGCATGTATCGCCAAGGATACCGAGCGCGTTGGCGATACCTCGTTTGTTTCCCAGTTCGCGCCACAAGTTCAAACTCTCTTCAATGGGTCCCTTCGCCCGGGCATAATCTCCCTGTCGCCCAGTCAATTGAGCTTGCCACCGCAACCCGGTCGCGCGTACTCCTTTTGGAGCGTCAGGGGCTTGCCCTAGCGCCTGTTCGATCGCGATGCGTCCTTCGCCGATATATCCTCGAACCTCCCAAAATTGCCCCAGTGCAACCGCCAGTCGCAATGCTTTAACAGAAGCAGTTTCCATTGCCCACTCAAGTGCTGACCGTAAGTTGCCATATTCGGTGTCCAATTTTGCGAATACCGTTTTTTGTTCGTCGCTGAGCGATTTGGGTTCGGCTTGTTCAGCTAGCTGTAGGAAAAACTCCAAATGCCGTGTACGCACTTTGTTGTTCTCGCCAGCCACTTGCAATTTCTCTTTGCCATACTGGCGAATTGTTTCCAACATACGATATCGTACTACCCCATTTTGTTCATCGACAATCACAAGCGATTTGTCTACCAAGTGTGATAACAACTCCAAAACTTGTCCTGGATTCAAACTATCTCCCCCACATACCGCTTCTGCTGCATTCAGCGTCCAACCGCCGATGAAGACTGACAATCGCCTCCACAGGAGGCGCTCCGGCTCGGAGAGCAAATCATGGCTCCAGTCGATCAAGGCGCTCAGGGTCTGGTGACGGGGTAGCGCAGTCCGATTGCCTTGTGTCAATAGAGTGAAACGATCATCCAGACGTGCCGCAATTTCTTCAAGAGACAAGACCCTGACTCGAGCCGCCGCCAGTTCAAGCGCGAGGGGAATGCCGTCCAGGCGCTGACAGATTTGCGTGACCGTGAACGCGTTCTGTGGTGTGAGTGCCAGGTCCGGACGAGCTGCCGCCGCGCGCGCAACGAAGAGTTGAATGCTTTCAAACTCTTTCAGGTTTTGGATCTGAGATAAATTCGCCAGTACTGGGAAAGAAAGCGCAGGAACATGTAAGGTTGTTTCACCCATCATGTCCAATGCCTCGCGGCTGGTCGTCAGGATTCTCAAGGCCGCACATTGGGTCAATAGGTTGTCTGCAAGTTGCGCGCACGCAGGGATAAGATGTTCGCAGTTGTCCAGGACGAGCAGCAATTGTTTTTCACGTAAAAAGTTTTTCACCGATTCAGTCAACGGCTCACCAGGTGACTCGCGCACGCCCAACACTTGTGCAACAGCTTGTGGTACAAGCGTTTCGTCTATCAAGGACGCAAGTTCCACCCACCAAACGCCATCTTTGTACGATCTGATCAGATCCTTCGACGCCTGAATTGCCAGACGCGTTTTGCCTATCCCACCCGAACCTGTTAAGGTCAAGAGACGCGTTGAAGAAAACAGATGTTTAATTTCTTCGATTTCGCGTTCACGACCGACGAAACTCGTTAGTGGGATAGGTAGATTCGTTTTTGGGGACTCCTCCCGCTTCTCTCTCACAGGGACGGTTGGTCTTGTTTCGAAAGTCTCTTTCCTCACTTTGAGTCTTTCATACAAAGCCCGTGTCTGTTCGGACGGTTCAAACCCAAATTCTTTCAGCGACCTGAGGCAGCGTTCATACGTCACTGCGACTTTCGACATATCCCCTTTCGCTGCATGCGCAGACATCAGGGCACGATAGGCAGGCTCGGGTTTTTGCCCCAACTTGATCCAACGTTCGCCCCACTCCAAAATATCCAGCCAGCGATTTTCATCTTGCAGCAGCGACATCAAGCGCGCCATGTGATGTTCGAAAATGGAAGATAGATGCTCACGTTCCAATACCAGCCACTCATCATAGAAGCCCGGTAACAACTCCCCTTGATATGTTGAAAGAACGGCAATCAATTCATCCGCCGATGCAGTCTCGCTCAATTTCTCCAATTCAGCAGCGTCGAGCCAATAATCCGACGATTCCTTGAAACGTATAGCAATATCGTCGGCGTGCAGGAATCGAGTTGCGGAGACTGCTTCAAGCGCCTTACGCATCCGCCACAAGGCATGACGGAGGTTATCCCGCGCGGTTTCCTCCAATGAATCTGGCCACAACAAACCCGCCAATTTTTCGCGGCGATGGGAGCTCCCCGCATTCAAAATCAAATAAGCAAAAAGGGATTGTGCCGGGCGCGAAGGGATGGCAATGGGCTTTCCATCATGGCTCACTTCGAATTTGCCAAGCAATTTGACTTCTAGCATCTTGCTCAAATTTAAGTCTCTTCCAAAGCGAAAGTTATCGTATCATCAAGAGACATACCCTGACCTTTGCTCCAGAATTTATTGAAATTCTTCTCGTCAAGTTTTGTGCGCAGGAGGGCGAGATTGCGCTCATATTCCATCTTGTCTACAGGCAGGAGCCGAATGCCAATCAAAGTAAGCTGACTTTCCACTGCTGCCATTAGTTTGGTCGCCCGCTCATACTCTCGCTGAGCTATGCCAATAGCCGCGAATCCAGCAAGGCATGCAATCGCTCCGCGCGGGTCACCAACTGCTTGATTCTTGATCAGACTCTCTCTGAATAGCGTCATTGCCTTTTCGTAATCACCTTCCCGCCATGCCAGTTGTCCCAAACGGCGGACCGAATACGCCAGAAAGTTCATGTCGCCGAGTTCCCTCAAAAATGAGATGGATTCTTGATACAACGAGCGGGCACGTTCCACATCCTCTTGAATCAGAGCGATGTCTCCAAGATAGATAAGAGACCAGCTTCTTCCCGTTTTGCCTTCGTAACCCATCCCTCGCCAAATCTCCAGGCTTTGTTCGAACAAGGAGCGCGCCTGCACATAGTTTCCCTCAATACTTTCAAGCAGGCCCAGATTACGAAAGGCTGTCGCAATGTTCCATTGATCGCCCAACTCCTTCGCGATGCTCAGGGCTTCTTCAAGCTCCGGTCGCCAATCCGTAGGATACATGTCCGCCCAAAACATAAATCCAATTCCATTCAGTGCCTTTGCGCGTGCCAGTGTTCGCTCCATCCCTTCCGGGCGTGAAAGAGCCTGCTGGATTCGATCATGCCATTCAGAGAGCAGAGGGCCATGTGAAAACCAGAAATAAACAAGGGAGCCTGCCATCCTCAGCGCCGCAATTGCTTTGCCACTATTCGTTGACCATTCCATCGCGGCTCGGATGTTGTCGAGTTCCTTGTCAAGCCGCCTAAACCAGACCCCTGCATCGCCGCTAAATGTCTTTGGCTCCGCTTCTTCAGCCAACTTTATGAAGAAGTCCAAATGTTGCTCACGGATCAACGACGCCTCGCCTGTCTCCACCAGCTTTTCAAGCGCATATTGACGAATGGTCTCCAACAAACGATAGCGCGTCTCGTTGACCTCAGAATCTGCTTCTACAATAACAAGCGACTTATCCACCAGCCGACCAAGCAAATCAAGAATATCGCTCCGCTTCATTCCCTCACTGCAAACAGCTTCTGCAGCTTCGAGCGTGAACCCACCCGCGAAGACTGACAACCTGCGCAGCAAAACCCGTTCCGGCTCGGTGAGTAAGTCGTAGCTCCAGTCAATCGTAGCGCGTAAAGTCTGATGACGCGGGATGGCAGTCCGACTGCCTGCCGTGAGCAGAGAGAATCGGTCATTGAGACGTGCAGCAATCTCATCCACTGACAATACTTTGATGCGTGCCGCGGCTAACTCAATCGCCAGCGGAATGCCATCGAGACGTTGACAGATTTGAGTCACGGATGTTGCATTTCTTTCATCCAACTTAAAACCAGATTTGGCGTTGCCTGCACGTTCATCGAATAATTCGATGCTGGCAAATTCCTGGAGTTCTTTGAGCGAAAGCGATTCTTGCAGTGCTGGTAAGGGCAGGGAAGGAACCTGCCAGGTGTTCTCGTTGAAAAGACCCAGGGATTCGATGCTGGTCGCCAGTATTTTCAGCTTTGGGCACGCAGCCAGCAACTGCTCGGCATACTGCGCGCAAGCCCCGATCACGTGCTCACAGTTATCCAGAACAATTAAGATGTCTTTTGATTTGAGATGAGTCTTAAGCGTTTCAATCAAAGGCTCATTTGAAATCTCACGAATATTCAGCGCTTGGGCAATTTCTTGCGGAATCAAATTCTCATCCGACAAACCGACCAGGCCCACCCAGAAGACGCCATCTTTGAATTTCTTGATGGAATCATGCGCAATCTGAATTGCGAGACGCGTTTTGCCCACTCCGCCTGGACCCGTTAATGCTAGCAAGCGAGCCAAAGATAGTGACTTTGTGATTTCTTTCAATTCCGTTTGTCGTCCAATAAAGCTCGTCAGCGGAATTGGAATATTTGAAGAAACTTCTTTCGTACCGGGCTTCGACATGATCGAGGCGGTTTTTGGAGCGTCTTTCCCTAATTTGAGATTCTCGTACAACACTTTCGTCTGCTCGGAGGGTTCGATCCCAAATTCCTTTAACGATTTTACACATCGTTCATACGTTGACACCACTTTCGACATATCCCCTTTTACAGCATGTGCAGACATCAACGCACGATAGGCGGGTTCAGGCTTTTGGCCCAGCTTGACCCAACGCTCAGCCCAATCCAAGATATCGAGCCAGCGTTTTTCATCCTGAAGTACCGACATCAAGCGTGCCATGTGATGTTCAAAGATGGAAGACAGATGTTCGCGTTCTAACACCACCCATTCATCATAGAAACCCGGTAATAATTCCCCTTCATATTCTGAAAGAACAGCAATCAGTTCGTCAGCCGATGCACTCTCACTCAACTTCTCCAATTCAGTGGCATCGAGCCAATAATCCGACGATTCCTTGAAACTTATAGTTACATCGTCGGCATGTAAGAAGCGAGTTGACGAGGCTGCTTCGAGCGCTTTACGCATTCGCCACAGTGCATGACGAAGATTATCTCTGGCAGTTTCTTCTAATGAATCAGGCCATAACATTCCCGCCAGTTTTTCGCGTCGATGCGAAGTGCCTGCGTTCAAAATCAAATAAGCGAATAGAGATTGTGCAGGGCGCGAGGCAATAGTAATGGGTTTCTTGCTATGATGTATGTCAAACTTTCCAAGCAGGCGAACTTCCAGCATAATCATCCTTATCAATAAATTGGATAAAGTATAGCAGGTTGAGTCCCAATATTCAATTAAGTGATTGTGACAGTCGTTAGAAAGAACAAAAAATGCACCAGAATAAACTCTGATTTTGCCCCCAACAACCTGCATCGAGATGCATGCCCCTTACCTCGATGCAGGTTGAAATCTGATTGTCTTAAGGCAGCGCAATGGTCCCATTCATCGTACCGGACGAAATACCGGTAGACCGTTGAATCATGCGCTCGACGGTGAAACTACCGCTCGCACCAGCAAACCGACCGGTGCCACCGGTAATGGTGTAGTTTTCCACGATCGAAACGAAGTCTGGATTTTCAGTGGGAGTTCCCTGGCCCACACCATCCGCAGACAGGCTCGATCCATCAGCCGCGACCAGGGTAGCAGTTGTGGTCCCGCTCAGGGTTGGTATGAAGACCTGGCCCTGAAAACTCATCGTAAACAAGCCCAGTTGAGTGGCATTGCCAGAGCCGGTCGCATCCAAAGTAAATGTTGGGAACGTAACTACATGGGTTTCCACGGCCTGCAGGGAGCCTTTCAATAGCAACTGTTGTCCTGAGGCTGTGGGCGCCGCGAACACTGCGCTTGCGATAACGATCAAAAGCAGCAGGGCAACGATAGTAGATACAAATATCTTTTTCATCTTGTTTTTCCTTTTACAAAGTAAGTAGGGTTTGAGATAAGAGTCGGTTATCAATCGAAAAGCCTGGTTTCAACATACTATTTCTATTTCCTCATCAACAGTCCGCGGGCGATGAAGTCTGGTGTTCTATGTTCACGGATTATCGAGCCGTCCCGTTGAAGCATCAATATGCCACCGCCCAGTGCCGGGCATTCGCCACTTAAGGTTTTCGAGAATTTATATTCAAAGACACCATCGTTAATCGCTGCCAGCGTCATTTCCGACTGGCATTTCACGGTTGTGTTGTTGAGGTCGCCGCAAACATTTCCGGCAGCGCAACCAGTTGGGACGGTAACGATGATCTCTTCTTTGCGATTTGCATTGTCTGTGAAACTCATGGTTCCAGACCATGTTCCTGCGAAGCGATTGGCCGGATTGGCGGGCTTCGAAGGTCCACATGCACTCACAAACAGAACGACCAACAAAACGGGTAGAAGGAATAAGTATTTCGTATTCATAAGCGCCTCTTTCTCTGAAGTTGGCTTTCGAAGATTTACCCATTAACCTGAATGGTATACTTCGCTTGATAGCTACACGTTACGGGTTTTTAAATACTTCTGGTATCGCTTAGCGATACAGCCGGCGATACATTTTTACAGGGAGCGAATTATTGCTTGAAGTATCTTTCGGCGAATGGTTGAAACGTCAACGCAGTGGCAGGGGGATGACGCAGGAACAACTGGCGCAAGAAATCGGTTGCGCGGCTATTACTCTGCGTAAAATCGAATCAGAAGAACGCCGCCCTTCCGCACAGATCGTTGAGCGGCTGGCTGAAATATTCAATATCCCCCCGAACGAACATACAAATTTTCTGCGTTACGCACGTGGCGACTGGAAATATGCCCCTGGTGAGAGTAGGGAAGTTGCTCCCTGGCATATCTCAACTGTAGCTACGCGCTCACATTTACCCGCCTCCCTTACTTCGCTCATCGGACGTGAACAAGATATCACCGCTGTGCGAGAATATTTAGAGAACGTCAATATCCGCCTCGTCACGTTGATTGGTCCGCCAGGGATTGGCAAGACACGCCTAAGTGTCGAAGTGGCGCGTGCAGAATTATCTGATTTTCCTGATGGCGTTTTCTTTATCGCCCTCGCGCCCCTTGAAGATCCAAATCTTGTCGCTCCAACAATTAGCCAAACACTTGGCTTTATAGAGGCGACAGACCAATCGCCGCTCAAACGACTCGAGGATGGCATTGCGGATAAGCAGATGCTGATTGTGCTGGATAACCTCGAACATCTCATCGAAGGGACAGCTACTCTCGTGTCCAACTTACTTTCGGTCTGCCCTAATTTAACAATTCTTACGACCAGCCGTGAAGCTTTACGTGTACCCGGTGAATGGCTGTATCCTGTGCCTGCCTTGAGCATCCCTGCAGAAACACAATTGCAATCAATTGACATAAAGGCTGCGACCCAATTTGCGGCCCTAAGCTTGTTTGCCGAGCGCGCTCGCGCCGTGCGACCCGACTTTACATTGAACGCCGAGAATATCGGGCCTGTTGCCTCGATTTGCACACGACTAGATGGCTTGCCCTTAGCCATTGAACTGATCGCGGCGCGCATCCGGTTGATGTCCCTGGGATCTTTGCTATCGCACATGAGTGATCAGTTCACGCTATATGCCGATGGGGTGCGCACGGTTTCAACCAGGCAAAAGACTTTGCACAATGCCATCAGTTGGAGCTATGACTTATTGCCGGCCAAAGAACAAGTCTTGTTTCGCAGATTGGCAGCATTCACCGGTGGTTGGACATTGGAGGAAGCGCAGGCAGTTTGTTCCGATGAAAGCCTTGATGCGAATGAAATCCCTGATCTGCTAATGCATCTGGTGGACAAATCCTTGGTCATCGTGCAGGAACTGGAAGGAGTGATGCGTTATCACACATTGGAGACCATGCATCAGTATGCACGTGAGAAGCTGTGGGCGGCGGGTGAAGGCAAGACACTGCGCCAGCGGCATCTGGAGTATTTCGTTAATCTTGCGGAGCGGGCAGAACCTAACCTGCGCGCCTTTGATATGCTTATATGGCTAGACCGGCTGGAAGTCGAACTTGACAATATCCGCGCGGCGCTAGGATGGTCAATAGAAGGCGATATTGAGGCGGAGTTGAAATTAGCGAGTGCACTGTTATGGTTCTGGCATATTCGCGGTCATAAAGGTGAGGGGATATACTGGCTGGAGCTGGGGCTATCGACTGAGGCGGCAGAACGGGGCGGTCATCCATTGATGCCCAGCCGCGCGATGATCCGCGGGAAAGCGCTCAACGCGAGCGGGACTCTGATGGTCATGTGGCACGAGATTGAGAAACCGGCAGCGCGTTTGGAGGAGAGTTTGGCTCTGTTCCAAGAGCTTGGTCCAGTTGGTAAACAAGGCATGGCGTATGCACTCCTGGGATTAGTACAGGTGCCATCAATTGGCAGACCATCCGATGGTTCAATGCTGGAGGAGAGTCTGAACTTGTTTAATGAGGTCGGAGATAAATTTGGTGCTGCCGAGTGCCTCTTGGTATTAACAGGGACAGCACTTAAATATGATGATTACAAACAGGCGATAATTTTTGGTGAAGAACAACTGGCTCTGCGAAGGGATATTGGCGACCAAGATGGGATCGCTATGGCACTTCATAATTTAGGAGGCGCGGCTTTTGGTCAAGGCGACTACGAACTGGCGATCAGGTTACATGAGGAAAGCTTAGCCATTTTTCATAAGGTAGGCAACAAGGGGGCTATGGGCCTCACGCGTTCCACTTTTGGGGATCGGTTTTTATGGCAGGGTAATTACGAGTGGGCGGCCAAAACATATGAAGAGTCCTTGGCATTTGCACAGGATACCGGAGATAGATACCGCATCGCCTTCAACCATTACAACTTGGGAGTGATTGCCTCGCTTCACGGTGATTACGAACGCGCCACCCCAATGATTATAGATAGTCTGACAGTATTTCGTGACCTGCACCAGCACTGGCTGGTAGCAAGCAGTCTTCACACACTCGGCGATATCGCTTTAGCTCAGGGCAGTGAGGAAAGAGCAACTCGATGGTATGAGTCCGAATTGGACATTGGCCAAAATAGACAGCTGAACCTAAGCATAATTTTTGCGCTGGGGGGCCTCGGCAAGGTTGCTTGGGCACAAGGCGATTACGACCTTGCCACTGAAAGATTTGAGCAAGGATTGAGAATGAGTCGAGAGATTGGCCCCAAACCTGCTATGTGCTATGCCCTTTACGGTTTTGGGCGAGTAGCCCAATCCCGTAGAGATTATGTCGCAGCGCGAGCATTTTATACAGAAGTGTTAGAGATCATGGGACAACCAATCAGTCCTCCTTACAAATGGAGTTGGCTGAAAACTCATACGGCCGGCGTGGCTTATCCTCTGAGCGCTTTGGCTACGCAGGCTGTCGCTCAGAATCAGATGGAGCAAGCCGCATGTTTGCTGGCGGCGGCAGAGACCCTCTATTCTCCGTTACGCTTTGAAATGTCCGCTGCGGAGCGCGCTGAGCATGATCAGGCTATAGCCGCCGCACGCGCCGCCTTAGGTGAAGAAGCTTTTGCTGCTGCTTGGGTTGAGGGCCTTGCCATGACAATGGCACAGGCGGTCGCCTACGCACTTGAGAATCAAGATTGCTAAATCGAAGATGAATATGTTGACCGAAGCATCCTTCGGAGAATGGCTGAAACGCCGCCGTAAAGCAATGGGGTTGACACAGGAGCAACTGGCTCAACAAGTGAATTGCTCAACTATCACACTGCGTAAGATTGAAGCGGAAGAACGCCGCCCCTCCGTACAAATCGTCGAGCGGTTGGCTGAAATATTCAATATTCCCCCAAATGAACAAACAAAGTTTCTAGGTTTTGCGCGCGGAGATTGGAAATCTGCGCCCGCTGACGTACTTGAAGAAGCACCATGGCGCACTTCAGGCACTGTTCCGCGTTCACGGTTGCCGGCGACATTAGCTCCGCTTGTCGGCCGCGAGCAGGATGTTGCGCAGGTGCGTCAATATCTTGCACAGACAGGAACGCGCCTCGTGACATTGACTGGTCCTCCAGGCATCGGTAAGACACGCCTCAGTGTTGAAGTAGCGCGTAAAGCTCTCCATGATTTCCCCGATGGTGCTTTCTTCGTCGCGTTGGCTCCACTCGAAGATTCGAGTCTGGTTGCACCATCAATTGTTCAGGCTCTCGGATTTGAAGAGACGAAAAACCAGCCATCTCTCGAACACATCAAAGACGGCATTAAGGATAAGCAAATGCTACTTGTCTTGGACAACGTTGAGCATCTCATTGAAGACACCGCGCCGCTCGTATCTGACCTGCTTTTGGCTTGTCCCCGTTTAGAAATTCTTACCACCAGCCGTGAGGCTCTGCGTGTGCCCGGCGAATGGCTGTATTCTGTCCCCACGTTAGACGTCCCAAAGGAAGGTTCATCCATTGACATGGAAACCGCATCGAAGTTTCCTGCGCTGACCTTATTTGCCGAGCGTGCCCGTGCCGTGCGTTCAGACTTCGTGCTTAAAGATGACAATATCCAGACCGTTGCAAGGATCTGCGCTCAATTGGATGGATTGCCCTTAGCTATTGAACTGATTGCAGCACGCATCCGCCTGATGTCGCCACAATCGTTACTATCACATCTGAGCGATCAATTCGTCTTATGGGCAGATGGGATGCGCGCTGTCTCCGCCCGTCAGAAGACGCTGCATGGTGCGATTGCTTGGAGTTATAACCTGCTCTCACCTGAGGAACAAAAGTTGTTCGCCTACCTTTCAGTCTTCTCAGGTGGTTTTACATTGGATGCGGCTAAAGCGATCTTCTCGCGAATAGTCACGGATAATTCCGTGTCCAATCTTATTATTTCGCTTTTGGATAAGAGTCTTTTACAGCGTACGTTCGATCATGAATCGCACGACGAGCCACGCTTCAGTATGTTAGTGACGATTCAGCAATTTGCACGTGATTGTTTGCGACAAATGGATGAAGAAGTAAAAGTCCGAGATTGGCACCTTAAGTATTTCTTGGATCTCGCCCAACAAGCTGATAAACAGATTCATGGGCCAGATCAGATGGAATGGCTGGATCGTTTGGAGATTGAGCATGACAACTATCGCGCCACATTGGATGGGTGTATCTTCAGTGGGCAAACCGAAGCCGCATTGCAACTAATTGGCAAACTCTCGTGGCTATGGCTAGTCAGGAGCCACTTCACTGAGGCGCTCCATTGGTTTGACAAGCTTCGCGTCTCACTGGATGTTACCCATTATCCCACTGCCTATGCAATGGCGCTCAATGGAATGTCGAGCATAACCTATGCTCATGCTGATTATCTGACTGCCCGTGCAATGGCTGAAAATAGCCTGAGTATCTTCCAGTCGGAAGAGGTTGAAGACGAGATAGGTTTGGCTGGTGCTTTGTTTGCCCTTGTGATGCCTGTAGCCTGGGGTGGTGGTGACATCGTGCGAGCAGAGGCTTATTCTAAGCAGGCAGTTACGATATATCAAGCACGGGGTGACAACTGGGGAGAGGCAATGGGATTGTTTCGTTTGGGAGTCATGGCTCGTTGGCGCAAAGACTATGGGAGATCACAATTATTACTTGAGGATAGCTTGGCTATCTTCCATGATCTTGGTGACAGATTTGGTCAGGGACGAGTATATGTGGATTTGGCGAGACTATTTGTCGATTTGGGTGACTGTGATCAAGCGCGCAAAATGTTCGAACAAAGTCTGATACAACATAGACAACTTCGCGACCAGAGCGGAGTGCTTGTGTCATTAGCGGAATTAGGCATCCTTTGTCGCGTTGAAGGCGATTACAATCAGGCCGAAGTTTTCATCGAGGAAGCATTGAGTATCGGTCGGGAATTTAGCCTAGGTGATGATTTTATTCCACAGTTTTACTTGGGTTGCGTCATGTTGCATCGAGGAGATTATGGAGTAGCTAAAAGATGGTTCCTCGAGTCGATAAAGAATTGCCAGAGATTGAGTCTACAACTGTGGGGTGCGCAAATCAGCATTGGCGATGGTTTGGTTGGGTTGGCGGCTGTGGCGGCAGGTCTCAATCAATATGAGCGCGCAGCAAAATTGGATGGCGCGGGTCAAGCTATATTCGACACGGTTGCATTTAAAGTGCCATCTAATGATCGTATCGAGATTGAACCATTCCTGCAAATCGCGCGTGAGCAGCTTGGTGATGAGGGATTTGAAGCGCTCGCAGCCGAAGGTCGTGCGATGACAATGGAGCAAGCAGTAGCCTTTGCACTTGAAGACTAGGTTATGAACAGTAGGATCGGGCTAACTATCGATCGCCGAAAGTCTTACTAGCGGATTCGTCGAAACACGAAGCTCATGACGATACAGGTCGAGGTCGAGGTCCATGAAAGGATCTTAGTTGAGGCAGGACTGGATGTCAATTTTTGACAGGTTGACGATTCATAAATGAAACCCCATCCTGTCTTACATCGAGTGAGCTAGACAAATAGTAAATCAGAGAATTCTTTCATTTCCAAGAGCCTACGAATTCGTAACTATCTACTATTTTTTTCGTCATGTAGGCATCAAAGCCTTTGTATCGTGGGGTATTTTACCCTCTTCACTGCTGCCAGACATCTGGAATTTACCAATATCTTAGACAATTGAATACTGCACACGACGCCCAGTTTAATGTTTGAAGTTCGAACCTGAGCTCATCGAATCTACGACTAACAGGATGAATCTTGAAACATTTTCTGCCGCTATTTCTTATCTTGTCCCTCATCGGTGGGCTTATTACATCATGCCAGTTTCTACCTGGCGAACCCCATGCAGAGGCGAAGCCACTCCAAAACCAGCCTTATGCTTTGCTTTACAACGACCTGGCAGAGGAAAAGCAGGTTGCAAGTCTTTTGATGGTTACTTCGGCAGATCCCGAAGATATAGATGCGTTCGATGCAATTCAAAAACGCAATGATGCTCTGGCTCAAATCATCAGATCCCATTGGGAATTACAGGTCGACGTGATCCAGGTTGACGAATATAAGGAAGGGGATATCGACAATTATGACGCCTTGTTCCTGATCGAAGACTATGACAAAGTCCCCGTTCAACTGGTGTCAGATGTTGTTAAAGCAAAAGATAAAGAGATCATCTTCGCAGGTTACCGGGCTGCCAACCAGCTCTCAGAGGCTATTCAGGATGTCTGGTCAACTGCGAGCGAAGAGGCGTTAACTGAAATCCCCCCAGCCTCCAGGGTCGTCACCTATAAGGATGTGATTTTCAAAGCAGAGAAGTTACAACTTACCAGTGTATTTCCTTCCATCCAAAACGAGAGCACTTCACACAAAGTCAATATTTTATCCACGTATGAGGATGTGGAAGGGATAACGCATCCTTTCATTGTCGATGTAGATGATCACTACCTGCTCCTGCCGTTTGAACTTCCTCATTACTATGAACCGGATGATTACTCCACCGTTTTTCTGGATACCCTGCACTATGCCCTCGGACATCATGAACAGAAACGTCTGGCCCTTGTGCGCCTGGAGGATGTCAACCCTTATACGTACCGAACCACCATCAAGATTCGGGATGCTTACGAATTCTTGAAAAGCAACAAAATCCCATTTCACATTGCCATCATCGCCCGGTATATCAATCCGGATCAGCGCATCGATCTGAGTACGCATGAGGCACGAATATATCTCCGCTATCTTACACTAATGGTGGGTGAAGGTTATGGGACGCTCGTACAACATGGCTATACTCACCAGACGAACGGCATCAGCAGTATCGATTATGAGTATTGGGATGAGGAAACCGATTCTCCCCTGGCGTATGATACGGAAGAACATGTAATTGACACCCTGAACGGTATCAGGGGTGAAATGGAATACCTGAAACTTCCAGTGCCAGATGTTTTCGAGACCCCCCACTATGCGCTAAGCGACCTGGATAATGAGGTCATCAATAGATACTATCCGCTTCGATACGAACATATACCCAATGTTGGCAGTCTGCCCATTTCTGTGAGGATTGATGATCGAATCTTCTTTCCCTCCAACCTGGGATATGTTGCCATGTGGGATGATATTGAGATCGAGGAAAAGCAGGAATTGCTGAAACAGGTCTCTGTGTTCGAAGATCCAGTGGCTTCGTTCTTTTGGCATCCCTGGCGGGATGTATCTGAGTTGGAGTATATGGTGGACCTTCTACAGGAGAATGGGTATAAATTTGTCAGCATATATGACCTGGTGCATGCAGATGAAAACGCTGGATACCAGGAACTGGGCACATTTCGCAATGACTTCAACAAAAGTTCCTTTATCCTGACAAATACCTTTGTCGATATTTCTCTGGTCCTCGTCTATGTTGGTTTTTCACTGGGTAGTCTGCTGTACCTATTAAACATATATAAAATCAAACGATATACAAAGAAGATCGAAACATGGGATATTTCGCTCGGGGATGTAAAGGCTCTGGCACGGGAGAAGAACGTGGAGTTACCCAATATCGGGATCATGGTCCCAGCCCGAAACGAGGGCTACGTGATTGCCAATACTGTCAGGCGTCTGATCGCGATGGATTATCCAAGAGAGCATTATCGAGTGTACATTATCGTCGACGAGAGAGAATTGGACGACAATGTGGAAGTGCTGACCAAAGAGGAAGCCAGTAAACTCGCGGACCAAATCCATCATGAGACAGGCATCAATGTCGTGAATGTGATTGAGGTCCCAAAATGGTTTAGCGGGCAGTTCGGAAATTTGACATACTCGGACGTTAAATCCACAAAAGGCAGGGCTTTGAACTTCGCCCTGGAATTTCTGACCACAACTCCTGAATGGTCACACCTGAATATGCTGGGCATACTGGATGCCGACGGACGGCTTGATAAACATGTTTTGAAGGAAATCGCTTACCGGCGAATAAAAAATAACAGCAAGTTACTTCAGGGTTCAGTATTTCAGGTTTCCAACTACGATCAGGTCTCCATCGTTGGCGTAGTAGCAGGCCTTGAACTGGCAATTCATCATCTTACAGAATTACCCACGCGAATGCTCAATTCCAAGGTTCAATTTCTGGCGGGGACAAATTATTTTATTGACAAGGACCTCATCAAGACTGTGATGGGTTGGGATCAACATGCCCTGGTTGAGGATGCCGAACTTGCCCTGCGGATCTACGTGGAGCGAAAAGTGATCGCAGAGTGGATCCTCAAACCCGAATTGGAACAATCACCGGAGAATTTCCGGGTATACAGAAAGCAACGCGAGCGTTGGGCACGCGGGCATCTGGTGCTTTTACGTGCCATCAAAGATGCAGACATCCCATTCCATGAAAAATTAACATTCTATTTTAAGGTGTTTTTCTCACAATTTCGTTTCCTGACCGACCTGTTGCTCTTCATGCTGGCAATCGTCCTGATGTTTTTGGGTGCATTTGCCTACCTAAGTCCATTCCTTAGATGGCTTTCCATATTTCTGGCCATCATGTCAATCTTCATCATGGACACGTACGGTTTCATCTACAGAAGACTTTCGAATTATATCGATCCGAACATGAAATTTCAGCAAAAAGTCTTACAGTCTTTGAAACTGCTTTCTTACTTTCCAATTTTGATTTTCGTACAGGCAACGCCAAGAATAGCAGCTTTGTGGAATTTCATATCCAAACGGGAAACCGGATGGTACAAAACTGAACGCACCAAAGAGGCTGTTCGGGAGGATTAAATGTCACTGGAAAGAGCCGTTTCGGCATCAATAACGCCCGATCAACATATCAATCAGCTCACGATAGCCTGGTTTCATTTTCAGGCGGAGGGAACTCATGGGTTTCAATAAATTCAACACGACCGATGTAATACGCATTCTGATCGTGTTTTTCCTGATGGCAGTTGTATATTTTAGTTTCGGCTCAAATCTTTGGAGCAGAGTCCGGCAAATGGTTTTTCAAGCGCCAACCACACCCCCAACCTTGACAGGCGCGCCCATTCCTACGAAAACTCAGACTCCTGCTCCCACCGGTACATCTGAGCCTAC